>OFFU01001509.1_pt1 | contig 15686 bp, 16 predicted proteins | sample 1521451 | NCBI WGS metagenome assembly OFFU01 (sample SAMEA3504106, study PRJEB24116) | mouse gut metagenome | biome: mouse gut; feature: mouse-associated habitat; material: faeces | place: Denmark | collected 2011 | reverse complement strand
GCCATAGGTTTCCAAGCGTTCCCGGTAGGCCTTGGAGGCATACTGCACGCCTCGGTCACTGTGGAAGATCAGGCTCTTTGGCGGCTTGCGGCGGCGGTAAGCCATGTCCAGGGCGGCCAGCGTGAGCTGAGTGTCAATCCGATCTGAGAATGCGTAGCCCACGATTTTTCTGGTACATAGGTCTTTCACGATTGCCAGGTAAAGCCAGCCTTCCCCGGTGGGAATGTAAGTGATGTCACCTACCCAGGCCTGGTCCGGACGCTGGAAGGTAAAGTTGCGCATCAACAGGTTGGGCGCGATAGGATGGCTGTGGTTGGAATTTGTGGTAGCCTTGTAGGCCCGACGCCTGGCCGAAGAGATGCCGATCAGTCGCATTTGCCGGTGTACCCGCTTGCGGGAGCAGCCAAATTCTGGCTTCAGGAGGTGGTACAGGCTGTCCAGCCCCATAGCGGGGTATTTTTCGTGCAGCTCCACCAGCCGCCGTCTCAGTGCCTGGTTGCGCCGGCTGCGCTCCGAAGGCGTATGTTTCAGCCAGCCGTAATAACCGCTGCGGGATACCTCCACTTCCCGGCATACCTGCTCCACAGAGGCTCCCTGACGGCTCAGCGCCCGGACGCAGCGGTACTTTTCCTCTATGGTTTCGACAGGATGCCGACGGATTTTTTTAGCACATCTATGACTTCCTCCTTCTCTCCAAGCTGCTTGCGCAAAGCGCGTACTTCTGCCTCCAACTCCCGAATGCGCTGCTGCTCCCGGTTGAGACGGCTTGCCTGTCCCATTTGAATCCCAGAAGCTTTCAGCCAGTTGCGCAGCGTGTCGATACAGATCCCTAGTTCTTTGGCTACTTCTGTGGGCTGCCGCCCCTGCTCCGTCACCAAGCGCACCGCGCCTGCTTTGAAGCTATCATCGTACCGAGGTGGTGGCGTTCCCTTTTTTGTCCTTTTCTGTTCCATGCTTTTGTGCTCCTTTCCTTTCCAGTTTACGACTGATTCCTCTGTCCGTCAATACGGGTATGGGGCAGGGGCTTTTAAGGCCCTACATAGGTAATATGAGTGCAATGTCCCTCTGCAACAAACGAAATATAGGCTTGAAGTTTTCAAGGAAATCTTGTAATTGAACAGGGCGTGTGATATACTATCCATGTAGCATTTGCATGACAATACTGGAGGGAGCGCAGATATGGCCGTTTGCTATAACAGGCTTTGGAAACTTATGATTGACAAGGGCTATAACAAGACTCAGGTATGCGAACAGGCCAAGATCAGCACAAATGCGATGGCTAAAATGGGGCGCAATGAGGAAGTGCGGCTCGAAGTGCTTACTAGGGTATGTGCCTTATTGGACTGCACTTTAGATGATATTATTGAATTAGTGCCGGACGAAACCGGGACTTAACAATACGGGAGGATAAATCAGATGGCAGAAAGAACAAATGCCAACATCGGCTTTGAGAAACAGCTTTGGGATGCGGCTTGCGTTTTGTGGGGCCACATTCCAGCGGCAGAATATCGAAAAGTTATCATCGGGCTTATTTTCCTGCGCTACATTTCCGCAGCCTTTGATAAGCGTTATCAGGAACTTGTGGATGAGGGCGATGGCTTCGAGGATGACCGTGACGCTTATGCTATGGAGAATGTATTCTTTGTCCCGGAAGAAGCAAGATGGAGTACCATTGCCTCCTCCGCCCATACCCCGGAGATCGGCACTGTCATTGATGCGGCCATGAGAGCGATTGAGGCGGAGAATAAAACACTGAAGAATGTGCTTCCCAAGAACTACGCCAGCCCCGACCTTGATAAGCGGGTGTTGGGCGATGTGGTCGATATTTTTACCAACAATGTCGATATGAGCAACACAGAAGAGAGTGAAGACCTTCTGGGGCGCACCTATGAATACTGCATCGCTCAATTTGCGGAAAAAGAAGGTGTTGGTGGCGGCGAATTCTACACGCCGTCCAGCGTAGTCAAAACGCTGGTTGCTATTCTGCGCCCGTTTGATAACTGCCGCGTCTACGATTGCTGCTGTGGGTCCGGCGGTATGTTCGTGCAGAGCGCAAAATTTATTCAGGCACATTCCGGCAGGCGTGGAGCGATTTCTGTTTATGGGCAGGAAGCCAATGCTGACACTTGGAAAATGGCGAAAATGAATATGGCTATTCGCGGGATTGACGCGGACTTCGGTCCCTATCAGGCCGATACCTTCACGAACGACCTGCACCCGACATTAAAGGCGGATTTTATCCTTGCAAATCCCCCATTTAACTACCATCCCTGGAATCAGGAAAAGCTGTTGGGAGATGTACGCTGGAAGTATGGGACGCCTCCTGCCGGAAATGCCAACTACGCATGGATTCAGCACATGATCCACCACCTTGCGCCGGGCGGGAAAATCGGTCTGGTGCTGGCAAACGGGGCGCTCTCCACGCAGTCCAGCGGCGAAGGTGAGATTCGCCGGAAAATCATAGAGGACGATTTGGTGGAGGGCATCATTGCTATGCCTACACAGCTTTTCTACAGTGTTACCATCCCTGTTACTCTCTGGTTCATCACCAAAGGCAAGAAGCAAAAAGGTAAGACGCTGTTCATTGATGCCCGCAAAATGGGACATATGGTTGACCGCAAGCACAGGGATTTCTCCGAAGAGGACATCCAGAAGCTGGCGGATACCTTTGAGGCTTTTCAGAACGGAACACTGGAAGATGTGAAAGGCTTTTGCGCTGTTGCCACTTTGCAGGACATTGCCAAACAGGATTACATTCTGACACCGGGGCGCTATGTGGGGATTGAGGAGCAGGAGGACGATGGGGAGCCGTTTGAGGAGAAAATGGCAAGGCTGACTTCGGAGCTTTCCGGTCTGTTCGCCAAGTCCCATGAGCTGGAGGAGGAAATCAGGAGAAAGCTGGGGGCGATTGGGTATGAAATTTGATTTTATGAGTAAATCGCTTTCGTCTCTTGCAGATATTCAAACCGGTCCCTTCGGCAGCCAATTACACAAAGAAGATTATGTGGATATTGGAACGCCCATTGTTACAGTTGAACATTTGGGAAGAAAGAGGTTTTCTGAGCAAAATTTACCTTGTGTTTCTGCTCAGGACAAAGAACGACTGAGTAAATATATCCTTCAAGAAGGCGATATTGTTTTTAGTCGTGTGGGCTCTGTGGATCGCTGTTCTTATGTAAGCAAAGAGTATGCGGGTTGGATGTTTTCAGGAAGGTGTTTACGGGTAAGACCGAATGCTGATATAGATTCGCAATTTCTCTATTATTATTTTACTCTTGAAACTACAAAACAATTTGTAAGAGGAATTGCTACTGGCGCAACTATGCCATCAATCAATACGAAATTTATGGGCGAGGTGCCTGTTGTCTATCCATCCATAGAAATTCAACGGAAGATTGCTGGGATTTTAAGCGCAATTGACAATAAAATAGATGTGAATAATGCAATAAACGAGAATTTAGCGGCTTAGAGCTGGATGGCGGAGACATCAAGTTCGCCGGACATCAGCTTTGGCAAAAGGGAGTCTCTTACTGCGGAAAACCGCTTATTCTCACTTCTATTGGAATGAATCTGTGTGAGAATAGGCAATGCAAGGTCATTGAACTCGCCAAGTTCCTCATTAGACGGAAGTGCAACGGGATAGGACATAATTTGCTGCTTATCTCCACGGGGCATTTTAGTTCCTTTTGATCCTGCAACCATGAATGCAAAAAACTTATCTGCATACAGTGTGCTGAATAGGTAAGCAGCATACTGAGATTGAGTGGGCGTGAAGCAAAGAACATCCGTTGAACAACCGCACTCATCTTCACAATAGACAATCTTTTTGAAATAAGGACGAATATTTGAGATTAAGGTATCTCCCTTATGACAAGCGGTGGTCTGCTGTGTAGTTGGAAGACTTGTAGCTTCAGTTGCCCCCGCCTTCCCCGGCAACATATTCTCCGTTGAGAAGTAGGTGCTGGCATTCAACTGGGAAATAGGCACTCTATCTTTGGAATATGTGCATAAATCAGAGAGATTTCCCTGAACCGATGCCAGGCTAACATCACTAAACCGCTCTTGATAAATCGTTTGCAGTAGATCAGCTAAATTCTCGTTTAACGCTGTAACTCGGAAAGGAATTGCTATATGGCAAACAAGAAGAAAACAGAAATCACCATACATTCAAGTGCTGCCGAGTACCTCACCTTTGTAGCCGCCACAGGGGACAGCGAAAACAGCTATGAGATGCGCTATGAGGACGAGAATATATGGCTGACGCAAAAGATGATGGCGGCGCTCTATGATGTTTCGGTTGCCGCTATATCTCAGCATATCAAGCGCATCTATGAGGATGGAGAACTGATGCCGGAGGCAACTATTAAGAAATACTTAACAGTTCAATCCGAGGGGGGCCGCCAGGTCTCACGCAATCTGGATCACTATAACCTCCAAATGATTATCGCTGTCGGATTCAAGGTGAACAATCAGCGGGCTGTCCAGTTCAGAAAGTGGGCGGGGCAAATCGTGAAGGATTATACGATTCAAGGCTGGACGATGGACAAAGAGCGCCTGAAAAACGGCCATATGTTCACAGATGAATACTTTGACCGTCAGTTGCAGTATATCCGGGAAATCCGCCTGTCGGAGAGGAAATTTTATCAAAAAGTTACCGACTTGTACGCAACAGCCTTTGACTATGACAAGGACGCGAAAACAACGCGGCTGTTTTTTCAAACAGTACAGAATAAAATGCACTTTGCCGTCCACAGGCATACAGCGGCGGAACTCATTGTCGAGAGGGCGGACGCAAGAAAAGCGCATATGGGCCTGACGACCTGGGGGAACGCCCCGGATGGAAAGATTATCAAGGCGGATGTCACGATTGCGAAAAACTATTTGAACGAACAGGAAATGTCCTACTTGGAAAGAATCGTGACCCTCTATCTGGATTATGCCGAACTTCAGGCAGAGCGGCATATTCCTATGAGCATGGAGGACTGGGCAAAGCGGCTGGATGGATTCCTCGAATTCAATGGGAATGAATTACTGACAGGGGCGGGAAAAATCAGTGCGGAGCAGGCAAAACTCCATGCCGAAACAGAGTTTGAAAAATATAGAATTATTCAGGATAAGCTCTTTATGTCTGACTTTGACCGCTATATGCTGGAATTGGGCGAAGCGGCAAGCGATACCGATTCAACGCACGAGTAGTCGTTTAAGTACGGTCGGCTCTCACCAACGGCGAGAGGTAACCCAACGGAACTGCCGTTGATGTCGTTCTCTGGAATATCAAGAAAAGGAGAAACGACATGAAAGATGAACTGGTAGCGGAGGTCATGCAGCAGATGCTGCCCTACCTTGACAATGCCCAACTGAAACAACTGCGGCTGGTGATGGAGCATACGCTCTTTCACTATGACATTTCCGACAGTACGGTAAAGCCGGAGGAGGATGACAGCGAAACCTTGGTGGCATCCTTCATCGCCGCCAAGCGGATCGAGGGCTGTTCGGAAAAGACGCTGAAGTATTACCAGACTACGATTGACGCGATGGCGTCCTCTCTCGGCAAAAATGTCCGGCATATTCTCACAGAGGACCTCCGAGGATACCTGACCGAATATCAGGGCAAGCACCAGTCCAGCCGGGTAACGATTGACAACATCCGCAGGATTTTGTCCAGCTTCTTTTCGTGGCTGGAGGACGAGGACTACATCATCAAAAGCCCGGTGCGCCGCATTCACAAGGTCAAAACCGCCAGCAGTATCAAGGAGACCTACTCGGACGAGGAACTGGAAAAAATACGGGATAACTGCGAGGAACTACGGGATTTGGCGATGATTGATATGCTGGCCTCAACGGGAATGCGTGTCGGGGAAATGGTTCTTTTGAACCGGGATGACATCAATTTTGCGGAGCGTGATTGCGTGGTGTTCGGCAAAGGCGATAAGGAACGGATCGTGTACTTTGACGCCCGCGCAAAGCTGCATTTGCAGGAATATCTGAACAGCCGGACGGATAATAACCCCGCGCTCTTTGTGACACTGCGTTCCCCGTATGAGCGGATACGGATTGGAGGAATTGAACATCGGCTCCGTGAGATGGGCAAGCGGCTGAACATTCCGAAAGTGCATCCGCACAAGTTCCGGCGGACGCTGGCGACAATGGCAATCGATAAGGGTATGCCTATCGAACAGCTTCAGCGGCTTCTGGGGCATCAGCGGATTGATACGACCTTGCAGTACGCAATGGTGAAGCAGAGCAATGTAAAAACGGCACATAGGAAATATATTGGTTAGGGTGGTGGCATAATGGAGAGATGGAGAAAAATTAGATTGGGCGACTTCTGTGTCACAAATGCGGATTCCTATTCACCAAGAGAAGAGTGGGGTTTCGTAAACTATTTGGACACGGGTAACATCACAAACAACACGATTGATTCCATACAGTACATAGACATAAAGAACGAAAAGTTACCGAGCCGAGCAAGAAGAAAAGTTAAGCGAAACAGTATCATATATTCCACAGTACGCCCCAATCAAAGACACTTTGGAATTATTAAATCACAGCCTGAGAATTTTCTTGTATCAACAGGGTTTGCAGTTATAGATGTGAATACAAATGTTTTAGATGCCGATTTCCTTTACTATTTGCTGACACAGGATGCACTTGTTGAGGCGCTTCATGCTATAGCGGAGCAAAGTACATCGGCATATCCATCTATCAAGCCCTCTGACTTAGAAAACCTGGAAATAGAAATTCCTGACCTTGACACGCAGAGAAAAATAGCAGATGTCTTGAGTAGCTTAGACAGAAAAATAACACAGAACACAGATGTAAACGAGAATTTAGCGGCTTAGAGGTCGAGACCGGAGACATCCAGTTCGCCGGACATCAGACGGGGAAGAATCGCGTCACGAAGGGAAACCAGTCTGAGATTCTCAAATGAATTGTATCGCATTTTCATAAATAATGCGGTGGCAATATCGCCGAAGTTTCTCAATGCGTCTTCACTTGGATGATTCATTACGAATTTCCCAATAGTATCCGCTGATACCCGTTGCCGTCCACTGCTACCATTCATATTTTTAACGGCATAGTCAACAAAGGCAGGATAGCGAGCAAGGCAGTAAAGATATTCTGGAGGCACACCTTCCCTTGGTGCAAGGACGATATACTCTGTTGAGCCAAAGGCCACCTCTTTTTTATCGAGGAAATCAATATAAGCGGTTTTCCCATTTTCAAGGCAGGGTGTAATTCTGGCTAAAAGTGTATCACCATTTATAAAACGCATTCCCCCGTTGAACGGCTTCATATCCCATCCAGAAGGGAATGCACCAGAGGTTGAGAGTTGTGACATATCAATGCAACGTGCTACTTGATTTTTTGAAAGCTGACGTTTGGGGTTGAGATAAGCCACATCTGATACCAAGCACTTGGAATCACCTGATTCCAGCATAAGCTGGTCAAACAGAGCGAAAACTTGCTGCTGTAAATTCTCGTTTACTATGGGAGGTAACCATATAGAATGAATAGAATATCAAAAGAAGCATTCGGTGTTCTCAAAGAGATTATAGAGAATGAGAAAGTACCGGAATATTGGGCCAATAGATTTGAAAGCCTTAGCACAAGAGAAGACAGTATACTTCGAGGCTGTTTCAAAGAACTCTCCGAAGCTGGAATGATTTCTACCCAATGGGCAGATAATCATCCCTACTTCATCCGAGTGCTAAAAGATGGCTATCTTTATGAAGAATATATAAAAGAAGAAGAGTTAAGCGCAATGAGCCAGTTTGAAAGAGAATTATCTAACCTTTTGGAGAGAGCCAAAACTATAAAAAAACCGATTAATACCGCTCCCATCGGAACTGATATGGCAGAACATAATAGGCCAAGCGAAGATTGGATTAACGATGCAGAGATTTTTTTCAACAAGTTTCTCAAAAACCACTCTCTTGCAGACAGAATAAAAAGGTTGCTTTTCCATCGTTCATTGGATTGCTTCCCTCAACTTGTGTCCTGTTTTCAGAGTGTGGCTAATGATCGTGAGTTTATAGATGAAATGAATGGCATTGAAAAAAGGTTAGTTCCTGCGTATCAGGCAAGGACTTTGCCGCAGTATGATGTATTCCTTTCACACGCAAATGCAGATAAGGAACAGTTTGTTGATGAACTCAATAGTTCTTTAGAGAAGCTGGGTGTTAGAATTTTTTATGACAAAAAATCTCTTGAATGGGGAGATAAGTGGAAAGACCGCATTTTAGACGGGACAAAGAAAGCAGAATTTGCCATTATTGTCATATCAAAAAATTTCTTTGATCGTGAATGGACGGAGAAAGAGCTATACGAGTTTTTGAACCGTCAAAACAGAGGTGGACAAAAACTCATACTTCCTATCGTCCATAATATCACCAATGATGACTTGCGAAAGAAATATCCATCTGTATCGGAAATTCAAGCAATCGATTCAAGGAACCATTCCTGCGATGAAATAGCCTTGTTGTTTGCAAGACAACTTATCAAACGGCTGAAAGCAGAAGACTGATATGCAGATGGGATGAGGGAGGAGTAATGATGTCGGGACTGTATACAGAAGCTGACTATGAAAATTCCATCATAGAATTGTTTCAGAACATGGGCTATCGCCATGTCTATGGCCCCGATGTGGAACGGGATTTTTACAGTCCGCTCTACGAGGAGGAACTTACCGCCGCTTTGCATCGGCTGAATCCCACCATGCCGGAGGAGGCCATAGCAGACGCCCTGTTCAAGCTAAAAAACTTTGAAAATGCCGAACTGGTCCAGAAGAACGCCGTGTTTATGGATCATATCCAGCATGGCGTTGAAGTGCGCTATTTTGCGGGGAGTGAGGAATGTTCCGGCCTTGTCTACCTTGTGGATTACAAAAATCCTGACAATAACTCCTTCATCGTTGCCAATCAGTGGACCTTTATCGAAAACAGCAACAAGCGCCCGGATGTGTTGCTGTTTTTGAACGGCCTTCCTGTCGTCCTGGTGGAACTCAAATCCCCGTCCAGAGAAGGGACAGACGCATCAGAGGCATACGCACAGATCAGAAACTATATGCACGAAATCCCCTCCATGTTCATTTATAACTGCATCTGCGTCATGAGTGACCATCTGACCTCCAAAGCCGGCACCATCACCTCCGGCGAAGACCGTTTTATGGAGTGGAAAACCAAAGACGGCAGTTATGAGAATACGCAATACGCACAGTTCGACACTTTCTTTGAGGGTATTTTTGAGCGGGAGCGTCTGCTGGACATTATTAAAAACTTCATCTGCTTTTCCAATGAGGGCTTAAAGCAATTCAAGATACTGGCTGGGTATCATCAGTATTTTGCCGTAAATAAGGCTGTCATTTCGACAAAACACGCAACGGAAACCGATGGCAAAGGCGGAGTGTTCTGGCATACACAGGGTAGCGGAAAATCGCTGTCGATGGTATTTTACGCCCACCGGCTGCAAGAGGCGTTGGACAGCCCGACCATCGTTGTGCTGACAGACAGGAATGATTTGGATAACCAGCTCTTTGGACAGTTTGCGAAATGCCAGGCTTTCCTGCGCCAGGAGCCGGTTCAGGCTGAAAGCCGGGAACACCTGAAATCTCTGCTTGATGGGCGGCAGGCCAACGGCATTATCTTCACCACCATGCAGAAATTTGAGGAGTCCAGTGAGCCGCTTTCCCAGCGCAGGAACATTGTTGTCATGGCTGACGAGGCCCACCGGGGGCAGTATGGACTAAAAGAGAAAGTGGATGCCGCAACGGGAAAAATCAAGGTCGGTACAGCCCGCATTATCCGCAACAGTCTCCCAAACGCTACCTATATCGGCTTTACAGGAACGCCCATATCCACAAAAGACCGAAGCACCAGAGAAGTCTTCGGCGATTATATTGACGTCTATGACATGACACAGGCCGTGGAGGACGGCGCCACCCGACCGGTGTACTATGAAAGCCGGGTTATCAAGCTGAAGCTGGATGAAGCGACCTTGCGTTTGATCGATGCGGAATATGATCTGATGGCAGACAATGCTGACCCAGAAGTAATTCAGAAAAGTAAGCGGGAGCTTGGGCAGATGGAGGCCATCCTTGGCAATGAACAGACGATTGCCTCCTTGGTAGATGACATTCTCGACCACTATGAGAACTACCGTGCAAATCTTCTGACTGGAAAGGCAATGATCGTTGCCTACTCCCGCACTATTGCCATGAAAATTTATGACCGCATCTTACAGGTGCGTCCCTCCTGGACGGAGAAGGTTGCTGTCGTGATGACAGAAAGCAACAAAGACCCGGAAGAATGGCGGTCTGTCATCGGCAACAAGCGCCATAAGGACGAGCTGGCAAAACAGTTCAAGGACAACGACAGCCCTTTGAAAATTGCCATTGTCGTGGATATGTGGCTGACAGGATTTGATGTTCCGTCCCTTGCAACGATGTATGTATACAAGCCTATGCATGGCTACAATCTGATGCAGGCTATCGCTCGTGTCAATCGTGTTTTCGCTGATAAAGAGGGCGGGCTTGTCGTTGACTATGTGGGAATCGCCGCCGCACTGAAAGAGGCGATGAATGACTACACCTCCCGTGACAAAAAGAACTACGGCGATACCGATGTTGCAAAGGTGGCCTATCCGAAGTTTTTGGAAAAGCTGTCTGTCTGCCGGGATATTTTCCACGGATATGACTATTCTAAATTCACGACCGGCACTGACCTTGAACGCTCAAAAGCCATCAGCGGCGCTGTCAACTTCATCGTTGCGGTTGATAAAGAGCGAGAGCGAGAGGATTTTCTCAGAGAAGCCCTTATGCTTCGTCAGGCGCTCTCCCTCTGCTCTTCTCTTGTTGAAGAAGGTTCCCGCATAGAGGCGGCATTCTTTGAAGCGGTGCGGGTACTTGTTATGCGCCTCATGAGCCAGGGCGAGGGGAAGAAAATTTCCCTGCCTGAGATGAACGCCAGAGTCAACTCTCTTCTCAGTCAGAGTGTTAAGAGCGAGGGTGTTATCAACCTGTTCTCCGATGTATCAGAGGAATTTTCTCTGTTCGACCCAAAATTCTTGGAGGAAATCTCCAAGATGAAAGAGAAGAATCTCGCTGTTGAACTTTTGAAAAAACTGATTGCTGAGCAGGTTCAGATTTATCGGCGTACCAATATGGTCAAATCCGAAAAATTCAGTGAGATCATCCAGAGCGCAATGAACCGATACTTAAACGGTATGCTGACGAATGAAGAGGTTATCCAGGAACTGCTGAACCTTGCCAAGCAGATTGCCGCCGCGCAAAAAGAAGGAGACCAACTGGGACTTACGGCGGATGAACTTGCATTCTATGACGCACTCACCAAGCCGCAGGCCATCAAGGATTTTTATGAGAATGAAGAACTGATTGCGATCACCAAAGAACTGGCGGATACCCTGCGGAAAAACCGTACTATAGACTGGCAGAAGCGAGACTCCGCAAGAGCAAAAATGCGTATGATGATTAAGAAACTTTTGCGGAAGCATCGCTACCCGCCGGAGGGTATGGACGATGCGGTGCAAACCGTCATGACACAGTGCGAGTTGTGGACGGACAATACTGATATGGCAGCCTGCTCGATGTTCTTCTTTAAGCAGTCGTAGACATTCAAAGAATGCTGGAGCAAACCGCCTTCGTGACTTCCATGGAACCGGGTCGATGCCGGAGCAATGAAGAAATCCGACTCGGTCAGCCACTGAAGCAGACTATCTGCGCCCTCTCTCGTAATAGTCTCGCCATACAGACTGAGGAACCTCGCCTTTAATTCTTCCAATGGTGCATTCAAGGACAACCCTCCTTTCTTTCAGACTTATACGATACGCTTTTGCGTGTTGTATTTATTATAATTATGTTTATATATGTAAAAGAGAAACCCGCCTGAGCGAGTCCTCTTTGTTGGCTTGTTCAGATAGAGAACGCCAGCTTCCAGCGCTGGTAGTCCTCGGTATAGTCCAATTCTTTGCGGTTCTGAAGGTGTGAGACCTTGATACGCTTGTTGACCCCTTCGATGCGGTAGGTCTTCCCGGACATCATATTTGCGGCTGCTTCGGAAAAGTCAACAGGGAGACCGGCCCGTTCCCGCTCATACATCCGATAGAAAAGCCCAGATATCCAGACCCGAAAGTAGCTGAGTTTAACCTCAGTCTTGCCCTGGTCTTCCGCCTCTTTCATTCTTTTGGACAGGGTGGTGCGGACTGTGAGTAGCTTCGTGCTGGCCCGGATGCCGCGCATGATATTGTCGCCGTCTACCCTGGGACGCATGACCGGCTTCTTGTAGTTGGGATGCCGGTGCATAAACTCGGTCAGCTCCACGGCCTGGTGGAACGCTGGGAGGGATTCCCTGTAAAGCGGATAGCTTGTGCCTTTGAAGTTGATACATTGCTCCGAGAAAGAGACATCGGACGCCTTGACCAGAACCGTATCCTCTTCCTTGATACCAGCATACGCCATCCAGTAGTAACAGCGGTAGATGTTGTCTATCGTGCCGTCCTGCTCCGGGTCAAAAACTTCATCCAGACATTTCTGGAGATGAAGCGGGCTTGACACCATCTGCTTGCGAATCTTATCCAGCCCAACCATGGTGATGTTGAGCATACCGTCGCAGGCATCGGGCACCTTATTGGCGATACACCATCGAACATACTCCTTGAGGATGTTCATGGCGCCCCACTGGCTTCGCATACGCAGTGCCATAACTCGGTCGATGACCGGCTGCAGTTCTTCAGAAGACTTCGTGCAGAGGTCGGCTTGCCAGCCCTCCTCGTACAGAGAAAAGGAATTGAAGATGGTTGTGGCGACGTTGGCCGTGTTGATGCTCTGTGTATAGTCTCTGATGAACTTAGTTTTCAGCTCTTCGTTATACATAAGGCAACCTCCTACGTTGTATGTAGAGCTGCCCGCTTACACAGCGTTCAGCTTGGTTGCCTTTTTCATCAAAGCCACAAGCATGGAGATATCCAGATAGGAGATGGCGCTGTTCGCCAACAGACTGGCTGCGGCGACCTGTTTCATGTACTTCTCCGGGAGCGTAGTCACATATTCTCCGAGCATTTCCTTGGGGATACTCTGAGGATTTTCGCACAACACCATACTGTCGGCCTTCATCCCGCTGCCCTTGGCGTCAACAAGGACGTGGGTCGTCTGATTCGTCTTTTTGCGGACGCTTGTAAATGGCAGGACTACGACGTTGGGGCTGTATCGGTTCCCAACATTGTTCTGGAAGACCAGCGCCGGACGGTATTTCCTCTGGACGCTGCCCGCTCCATCAAACTTGACCATGTAGACCTCGCCAATCAGGGGGTGACTGCTATGTGTTGTGGTACTCATCATGCTACTTACTCCTTCGCTTCAATTATGTTGATGCTTGGAGTATAGCATATTGAGTCCGTCCCTGTCAACTCAATAATAAAAAATACACGAAAAAATTTTATGCGGCGATGAGTTTGTATGTGATTTCGGGTTCCTTCGCCCCAGAACAGCCACAATACACAGTCAGAATTGTACCGAGAACCGTGGTTTCGGTATCAATTTCCACAGAACAGACTCTGTCGAAACAGATAGTGCTCGTCCCGGACTTCAAGCAAATCAGGCTGGGGTTTTCGCATATCAACATAATTGGGAAGTGCATCCTGAGTTTGCACGGGTCTGAGACGCGATACCAATCTTGGTTCTCTGAGTAGTATGTGACCTGTTTGGGCTTGTTCCGCTCACAGTATTCCTTCAGTTCCTTGACCGATACCCGTTTTCTCATCCTGTAGTAAAAACCTCCATTGATTTATGAGTCTCAGCATGGTATACTACAGGCGGTTGGATGTGAGTGGTGTCACTTCCGGCCCGCCCGGCAGTCACGCTGGGTTGCGGCGCACCGTTGTCTTGTTTTCGTTCATGGGACGGTGCGCCTTTTCTTTTTCCTTGACAGAAACTAAAGTTTGTGTTATCCTGCAAAAAGGAAATAGCCGTTTGCCTGTGCCGATTATGCTACCACAAATCCTGGCCCCTGTCAACAGGGAAAAATAGAGTAAATTTTTGGAGGGATATTAAATGGACTTTGGGCAGAGACTAAAAGGTCTGCGCCTTGAAAGAGGGTATACACAGCAGCAGCTCAGTTCAGCCGTAGGAGTATCTGTTGTTGCTCTCAGGTCTTGGGAAAAGAACGCAAAGAAACCGGCAATGGACACCCTGCTGTCGCTGGGCCGGACGCTCAGCGTTTCAATGGATACGCTGTTGGACTTTCAGCTTGGCAACGCATCAAAGTCCAGTTTGGTATTGTCTTCGGCAGAGAAAGGACTGCTGAAAAACTATCGGGCGCTTGATGACCATGGGAAGAAGGCCATAGACACACTATGCGCTATTGAGGCGGAGCGGGTTGCCATCCAGCAAAGGCCCGTATCGAGGAAGGTTATCAACATAGAAGAAGCGAGAACGGCGGCAAGGTATATTCCGCACTTCACGTCGCCGTCCGCTGCGGGTGTGGCGGCTCCGATTGATGTGGCGGACTTTGGGATGATGCTGGCGGATGACTCTGTGCCGGATGCCGCAGACTTTGCTGTTGACATCCAGGGCAACAGTATGGAACCGTATATCCACGATGGTGATACCGTCTATGTCCGCAGAGATGCCGAGCTGTCCATTGGAGATGTCGGTATCTTCTGTGTTGACGGCGCTATGTACTGCAAGCAGTATTACCTGGATGAGGACAGAAATCTCATTCTGGTTTCCGCGAATCCCGACCTGCGGGACACGAACGTGTTTGTCAGTGCCGACAGTGGGCATTCGGTACAGGCTTGCGGGAAGGTTCTGCTCGATGTGCGCCTGGAGCTACCCGACTACCTGTTTGAGGGCTGAATTTAGCGGGGCGCTGAAAAGCACCCCGCTTTATACATAGTTCAGATTGTGGTCGAAGTTGGTGAGGGGGAGGTGGCCGACCGCCCGGTTGGCCGGGTCCCCGCCGCCCAGGCGGCCGACGAGCTTCTCAACATCATCGGCATCGTATACCGTTCTCTTGAATTCCTCAATCTCCCCGGTCTGGAAGATGAGCTTGGCCGGGACGCCGTTCCTGCGCAGCTCGTCTCGGATGTAGACCCACAAATCAAAGGCTTCATCCCACGCACGCTTTGAGCTTTCACCGTGGCCGGGCATCAGGTCTTTGATATGCCAGCCGTCGCAAGTATTGACATAGCGCACCTTTCCCCGGCGGGCCAGCATGATGTCAAGAGCGTCCTGGCGATTGGAAGCTGCAATCGTTTCCTGCTGCTTCTTGGTGTAGGTAGTGCCGCGAAGCTGCTTCACCATCGTAGAGTACAGAAGAATCCTGGTGAATAACTTGCAGGAAGGCATCCGAAGATAATTCCAAGCTGTCCTCTGCTGACGCAATGGTAAACGGATTGAGCGGTGCTTTGCAGGCAATCAAATAACCCCGCAGGCGTATTGCAGGCCGCGAAGCCAATACGCCGCTACATAATGGGTTCGAATCACAGCTTCATAGGCGGTTTAGGAGAGAACTACGCCGCTTTAGGAGAGAACTGGCACATAAATTTCCAATCACCATCCCTCAAAAAAGCAAAAAGAAAAGCCTACAAACGGCATAAAACCGCTTGTAGACTGAACTTTTTTGGCGCAGCGGGAGGGATTCGAACCCTCGTGGGATTGCTCCCAAACTGAT
>OFFU01001482.1_pt1 | contig 15916 bp, 17 predicted proteins | sample 1521451 | NCBI WGS metagenome assembly OFFU01 (sample SAMEA3504106, study PRJEB24116) | mouse gut metagenome | biome: mouse gut; feature: mouse-associated habitat; material: faeces | place: Denmark | collected 2011 | reverse complement strand
CGGAACCGACGGAATCATTTTAAGATTTGTCATCTGTGCCAATGAATTAAGATAAGCACCTGTGATAATATTGCCAATCTCTTTCATTGCCGAAATCTCGATTTCCGTGAACCCGCCTTCCGATGGTGGCATTCCCATGAGCTTTGATACAAGCGATTTTGCTGCATTCTGTTCCAGTATAAACATGATACTGCCTGTAATATCCCCCTCAACAGCCAGATAGATGCCTGCAACAAGCTGTTCTTCCCCGCCCATAACAACACCGACATCCTTAAAATCCAACAGCCTGACCTGTGGTACTTTCATATCCACTTTGGTCTGGAGCATCTGGGCAAGCGCCGTTGTCGCATTGCCTGCCCCGATATTTCCCAGCTCCTTTAATACATCGTAATATTCTGTCGTAACTCTCTCGAAACTCATATTATCTGCCATGATAAAACCTAAGCCTTTCCTAATTCAAAAGTCACAAAATATAAATCCAATCTATACATCAACAACCTCTGCCAGCACAGAAGTGATGTCAAGCAGTGAGATTAACTTTCCGTCGGACTTGCCTACACCCGAAAGATATCTCTCCTTATCATCTTTCTCATATCCCATTCTCTCAATATGTTCTTCGTCAAGCGTTACGACCTCTTTGACCTCATCCACCAGCACGCCGATGGACTCGTGCTGCTCGAGCGTCAAGATGATAATACGGGTCTTTTTGGTGACTTCATCCTCCGGCAGCCCCATTTTCAAGCGCAGGCTGATCGTCGGGATAACAACACCGCGGACATTGATCACGCCCTTGATATAGTCAGGCACCTTTGGCACCCTTGTGATTTTTGACATTCTGATAATATTCGATATATACTTGATATCTATACCATACTGCTCACCGCCAAGCTGTGTCACAATAAACTGTGTGGTATCGCGCTCGACGGGACGGTTGAGACTCGCATTCCGCTTTTGTTCGTCCATTATTCTTACTTCATCCATGTTCTATGCCCTGCCTTTCATTATCAATCGGATTAAATCAACGCATTGGTATCAAGAATCAGTGCCACTTCACCATTGCCCAGAATCGTAGCGCCGCTGATCATCTTTGGCACCTTGATATACTTGCCCATAGACTTGATTACAACCTCCTGCTGTCCAATGAGCTCGTCTACTACCAAGCCTGCCTGTTTCTCACCCTTCTTGACGATAATCACTGTGAGATTCTTGTTCTTGTCCTCGTCGCCTTCCTTGGGCGGCATGTCAAGAACCTTATCCATCCTGATAATAGGAATCACTGTTCCACGAATATGAATGACTTCTTTTGCCTGCACAAGCTTGATATCCTCCGGCAGAACATCTTCAATCGTCTGAATCGAACCCAGTGCGATCGCATACTTTTCATCACCGATCACAACCATGAGTGCCTGAATGATAGCAAGTGTCAGCGGCAGTCTGATAATCCATGAAGAGCCTTCTCCGTAGCGGTTCTTTACCTCTACCTCGCCACTCAGGGACTCAATCTTTGACTTGACAACATCGAGGCCAACGCCGCGCCCTGACACGTCAGACACCTTCTTTGCCGTGGAGAAGCTCGGCAGGAACAAGAGATCAATAATCTCCTTCTCCGTCATGGTCTCCGCCTGCTCTGGCGTCACGGTGCCGCGCTCAATCGCCTTGTTTCTGACAGCTTCCACATTGATTCCGCCGCCGTCGTCCCGCACCTCGATCACAACGTTGTTGCCGTCCTGATAAGCATCTAGGAAGATGGAGCCCACCTCCGGCTTGCCGTTTGCAACACGCACATCATTCGGCTCAAGTCCATGATCCGCAGAATTTCTGAGCATATGCATCAGCGGGTCGCCGATCTCATCGACAACAGTACGGTCGAGCTCGGTATCCTCACCTGTCATATACAGTTCCATTTTCTTATTGAGCTTTTTGGACAAATCCCTGATCATGCGGGGGAACTTCGCCACAACGCTCTCAATTGGAACCATTCGTACCTTCATCACGGATTCATGAAGATTCGTCGTCACACTCTCAAGATATTCAATCTGTTCATTGACTGAGCCTGTATCACCTTTGCCGTCATCTGCGGCAGTCGCTGAGATAAGTGAATTTTTGGCTATGATCAGCTCACTCACCAGATTCATCAGGTTATCCAGCTTCTCGATATCGACTCTGACAGTCCTGTTTACCACCGGCTTTGCTGCGGGTTTTGAGGAGGACTGGGAAGATGCTGGCGCTGCGGGTGCAGGCTTCGGTGCAGGCGCGGCTGCCGAAACTGGCGCTGCCTTGGTTTCCGGTGCTGCCTTGACAGCTTCCTCTGCCGGTTTGCTCTCGGCAGGCTTCTCTGGCTCTGCGGGCTGTGCAGGCGCTGCTGTCACATACTCTGAACAGTATGCCTCCTCAATCTCCGATACACTCTTGACTGCCTCTTTGATCTCCTCCGAGGTGCTTCCGGAGATAAAAATAAGACTGAAGGTAAGCTCAAATTTCTCATCCTCAATATCCTGGGAACTTGGATTATATGCAATAATATTCCCATAATCCTCTACTGCTTTAAAGACTAAAAAGGCACGCGCGGCTTTTAGCAAGCATTCCTTTTGAATAAACACGGTCACTCCATAAATGCTCATTCCTTTGCTCTCTGCTTCCCGCAATTCCTCTTTTTCTTTCTCAGAAAATTCCATATCCAGATATTTTTTCGGATATTTTTCATCCCCTGGCTGTTCTGTGGGAACTTCTTTCTTTTCTGGCTCTTTCTTTTCTACTCCGATTCCTGCAGCTAAAATATCATTCAGTTCTTGAACGATAGCTTCATTATCATCGGTTCCTTCGTCAGAACTTTCCTTCACATTCTCTAAATATGCGTCAATAGCGTCCAGGCACTGAAACAGGACGTCCACCAGACCGCTGGTAACGTTCATATTGCCACTGCGGACTTCTTGAAACACATTCTCCATATCGTGGGTTAAGCGCTGCATCCGCTTAAATCCCATAGTTCCCGCCATTCCTTTTAAAGAATGAGCCGCACGGAAAATCTCATTGATCGTGTCCATGTTCTCCGGCTCTTTTTCCAAGGTCATAATGCAGTCTGACAAGTTCTGCAAATGTCCATTCGTTTCATCAATAAAAATCTCAAGGTATTGGCTTACATCCATATCACTGTACCCCCACGTTCTTTATTATTGTGTGCGCAACATCAGTTAATGGAACTACTTCATTTACAACACCTGCATCTACGACTGCTTTAGGCATCCCGTATACCACACAGCTTTTCGCATCCTGTGAAATCACATGTACGGGCTTCCGCTTTTTCAGGGCAACGATTCCCTCTGTGCCATCTGCACCCATTCCGGTAAGCACGACACAGACAATCTCGTCATAACCGCTCGTCTTAAGAGACTTATAGGTTATATTCGCACAAGGGCGAAGACCACCAATAGCTGGCGCATCATTCAAACGGATCACATGCGTTCCGTCTGCTTTCTTTTGTACCTCCATATGCTGCCCGCCCGGCGCAATATACACGCATCCTTTCTTCAATACGTCGCCTTCCTCTGCCTCACGGACCTCGACTTTGCTAGTCTCGTTCAAGCGTTCCGCCATAGACTTTGTAAATCCTTTCGGCATATGCTGCACCAATACCATCGGCGCATTCATATCTGCTGGTAAATATGGGATAACGCTCTGAAGCGCTTTGGGACCTCCAGTGGAACACGCAAGCGCTATCAATTTATTATTTCCAGCGCGCTGGAGCGTCTTTGGACGTTTTAGCGATGATTTTTCCAAAGCTGGCGTGACTTTCCCAGGAGCATTCAAAGCATTTTTACTGTTTTCAGACTTTGTAACCGCCTGCAAAATATTAAGGATGCCTCTGCGGAAATCATCTCCCTTTGCCTCAATAATGTTATTAGGTTTCGTTACAAAGTCAATAGCCCCAAGCTCCATAGCTCGAATTGTTACATCAGCATCCCGGGTAGTCAGGGTACTTACCATGAGGACCGTCGCTTTAATGCCGTCTTGCTGTAATTTCTCCAGTAATTCCAGTCCAGTCATACGAGGCATGTTTACATCCAAAACTACTGCATCATACGTTGTGGATTTTAACTTTTCGTATGCCTCTAGACCATCCCTGCAAACATCTGTTACCTGAAATGTACCATCTGAAGTAATTATATCACAAATAACTCTTCTCATGAGTGCAGAATCATCAACAACTAAAATATTTTTTTTCATACAATCATCCCTTTTGTCTGTTCTTACGTTCCTGCTCAAAAATGTACTTAATTATCTTTTCCCGCTCTTTGGGCTTTATCATAAACTGCGTCCGATATTCATATTTATTTTTGGCGTCTTTCTTTATCTGTGGATCATTTTCAAGGCACTTGCAAAATAAAATTTCTCCCAAAATTTCCAGGTGATGCGTGGTCTCCTGCCCTTTTAGGTCAATCAGCATTAAGACATAGTCCCCTCGCTCTCCTGGTTCATCTGATATAAACCGCAGTCCTCCGCCACTGATGTCCACTGCGACTGCGTTCCTTGGAACTTCTTGCTCACACCCAATCTTCCGAAGTTCTTTCAGTTCCTCTAATGGTATTTCCTGCGCTTCCCCTTTTGTAACAGGATAGTAATAAATATCCAAGAGACACTCAAAGCGATAGTACTGCCGCCGTTGAAATTTCTCCAGGGGAGTCTTCCTTTCAAACAAAAGCAAATACATCCGTTCTTTGATGTAGCGATCCTTAATATGCCCAATACAACGATACATGCCTGTTCGGGTATAAAACAAGAATTCCAGGCGAACGCCAGAGGGAACTATGACGTTATCCCCTCTTTCTGTGGGCACTCCTATTTCCATTTCCCCGTTTTTCTTAATATCCTGCACTTTGCTGCGATAAGTAGTCGGACGCAGCCCGCTCTTTCTTCCTTGCTCTACCTGCTGTAAAATCCGAATATCAACCTTATCTCCAACTTTTATAATGTCAGAACCCATTCCACACCTCTGTCTTTAAATTCTTTTAAAAATAAAGCGGGATAGTAATTGTAAAATCCCTTTTTTCTCCTGTATTGGCACTACCGCTCCATCAATCAGGCAATCTGTCAAGATTTCAAATGCTTTTGATGATTTTGCTTCAGGATACAAAATACTTACTGGCTGCTGCTGACGTACCGCTTTTTCCATGGCAATATCCTGTGGAATCATTCCCAAGTACTCCAAATTTCCATTTAAGAACTGACCCACGACTGCATTTAACTTTTCAAATATTCCCATGCTTTCTTCTTCTGAAGCCACGCGGTTGGAAATCACTTTGATTTTTGTCTCTGCCTGCCGAAATTCCTCATTACGATGCAATGCTTTCAAGAGAGAGTATGCATCTGTCAGAGAACTAGGCTCGGACGTAGCCAGCAATAAAATCTCTGGGCTTGCCATTACAAATTCCAGCACGTTATCTGAAATCCCAGCGCTGGTATCAATAATGATCACATCTGCCAATTCATCAAGTTTAGACAGATTTCCAACTAGAAATTTTAGCTGGTCCTTGGAGAGATTATTTATCCCAATAATCCCAGAGCCACCTGAGATGAATCCGATCCCCAACGGACCTGGCGTAATAATCTCTTGTACAGTCTTTCCTCTGTAAATCACATCACTGAGATTATATTTAGGAATCGCCCCAAACATGATTTCCACATTTGCAAGACCAAAATCTGCATCAAAAATAATGACTTTCTTACCACGTCTTTGCATCTGCACAGCAAGATTTACCACGACATTTGACTTTCCTACCCCGCCTTTTCCACTAGTAACAGTAAAAATCTGCGCTTTGGGCGTATTCTTTTGATTCTTTTTTACGATGCTTCTCAATTTTTCTGCCTGGTCCATAAATTATTTTCCTCCAAGCAGAAGCTTTACAATATTCTGGGTATTGAAAATCTCAATATCCTCCGGCACATTTTGCCCATAAGTAGTATATGACAAACTAGCGCCAGTGTACAGCTTCATATTCAGTATATTACCAAAACAACTTGTTTCATCTAATTTTGTAAAAATCATTTTAAATTGAAAATTTTTCATATAGATATCTGCGATATCCAAAAGATCCCGATATTTCGTGGTAGCGCTCAGGACCAAATAAACTTCTTTGTCATACCCGCCTGGAACCCGGTCAATCAATTCCTTTGTCTCGTGGAGCTGCCCTTCATTCTTATGCGAAAAGCCAGCCGTATCAATTAGGACCAAGTCATATTCCGTCGCCTGTGCAAGTTCCTCATTCAATTCCTCTGATGAATATACAATATTCAGTGGCGTATCTAAAATATTCGCATAGGTGCGAAGCTGGTCTGCGGCCGCAATACGATAAGTATCCGCTGTATATAAAGTTACTTTCTTTCCCTTTTCAACTTTAAACCGTGAGGCTATCTTAGCGATCGTGGTCGTCTTCCCCACTCCGGTAGGTCCGATAAAAAAAACTACCTTTGGTTTTTGTTCTGTAATCTCAATTGGCTGAGGCTGTCCAAATTTTAAGATCATTTTCTGATAGATGCTGGAGAGGATATGATCTACGCTGATCCCGCTCTTCATGACTTTCTCCACCTCGTCCATAATCTGATTGACATATTTTTCATCTACGTCATTTTCCAAAAGAATCCGTAAATCATTTTTATAAATTTAAGATTTTCATCCATCGGCGATTCCTCGGGAAGTGTTTCCTTGGTCGAATCTGCAGGCTGTACCAGCTTCTTTTCCAAAAGTGACTGCAGGCTCTCCAGCTTTTCCTCTAAGTTATTTTCCACAGAATTATCCTTTTTCACCTCTTCATGGAGTCCTTGTGGCATAGAAGAGGACCATGTACTTTCCACAGATGCAAAAACCTCTTTCATAGGATTTGGTCTTGGAATAGAAATGGGCTCATCTGCCGCCATGTTGATATTTGATGGTTCTGGAGCAGCTTCTGGCACTGACACTGGTTCCAATTGCCTTGCGGAACTCTTTATCTCTGTTTCCTCTATCGCAGCCGTTACCTCGACCATAGATGTCTTAAAAGAACGAAAAAAGCCTTTTGGCCTAACTTCTTTTACATTCATAATCACTGTGCCTGCCCCAAACTCTTCCTTGGCTTTTGCAATTGCTTCTTCTTCAGTTCTTCCCTGAAATTTTTTAATCGTCATGAAAGACTCACCATCCCTACTGATTGTAATTCGATATTGGATTCTACTTCATTATATGAGACCACAATCAAGTCCCTGAAGTACTCTTCCGTCAATTTTTTAAAATACATCCGCACAATGGGGGACGTTATGATAATTGCATTTTTTCCTAAATCTTCTAGCTTTTTAATCTCAACCTCTAACGCTGCCATAAGTTCTTTGGTCTTCTCAGGATCAAGCGTCAGATATGCGCCCTGCTCTGTCTGTTTAACAGAAGCCATAATCTCCTGTTCCATTTTTGGATCCAAGGTGATAACGCTTGTCACCTCATTCGTCGGGAAATACTTGCCAGAAATCGCCCGTTTTAAACTCTGTCTTGCATACTCAGTCAATACATCAGTATCACGGGTGGTTGCCGCATGATCTGCAAGCGTCTCAAAAATTGTAAGCAAATCTCGAATAGAAATTCCTTCCCGAAGCAGATTCTGCAATACTTTTTGTATTTCACCCACACCAAGAAGCTTTGGAATAAGTTCGTCCACCAAGGTTGGATGGTTTTCTCTGATATTGTCCACAAGGCCCTGCACGTCCTGTCTGGACAACAATTCATCAATATGAGAGCGGATCACCTCTGTCAAGTGGGTAGCAATGATAGACGGCGGATCTACGACCGTATAGCCAAGGCTTTCCGCCCGCTCACGCTGATTTTCCGTAATCCAGAGCGCAGGCAGATGGAACGAGGGCTCAAACGTAGGTATTCCAGAAATCTCTTCTTCCACAAATCCAGGATTCATTGCCATATAATGGTCAAATAAGATCTCGCCCTCCGTAATTTGAATCCCTTTGATTTTAATAATATACTGATTCGGATTCAACTGAATATTATCTCTCAAACGTATAATTGGCACGACCGTACCAAGCTCCAATGCAATCTGCCTGCGGATCATGACAACGCGGTCCAAAAGGTCTCCGCCCTGATTCACGTCGGCAAGCGGAATAATTCCATATCCAAACTCCAGCTCAATAGGATCGACCTGAAGCAAAGATACCACATTCTCTGGCCTTCGGATTTCCTCTGCTTGTTCTTCAGCAGTATCAACCTCTTCCTCAATTGCTTCCACGCCAAGGCTGTTCTCCACACTTCTGCCAGCAATGAAGAAACTGATCCCAAGCGGAACGAATAATTTCCATTCCAAAGGCGTTGTTAATCCCAAAAAGACCATGACCACGCCCACGATATACAATACTTTTGGAATCCCAAACAACTGCTTGATTAAAATTTCCCCGAAATCTGCTTCTTTTGATGCTTTCGTTACAAGAATACCTGTCGCAAGAGAAATCAAGAGAGAAGGAATCTGACTGACCAGTCCATCACCTATGGTAAGTATCCCGTATTGATTTAAGGCGTCCATAATCGGCAATTCCTGCCGAAGCATTCCCATGGCAATTCCGCCTATCAGGTTAACAAACGTAACCACGATACCAACTGTGGCATCTCCCTTCACATACTTCGTGGCACCATCCATGGCTCCAAAAAAGCTGGATTCCTGCTGTATTTTATCCCGGCGCTCCCTTGCCTGCTTTTCACTGATAATGCCTGTGTTCAAATCCGCATCAATTGCCATCTGTTTTCCAGGCATAGCATCCAGTGTAAATCTGGCTGTCACCTCAGATACACGTTCAGAACCTTTATTGATTACGATTAACTGAATCAAGATCATGATAATAAAAATGATGGCTCCAATAATCAGATCATTTCCACCCACAAACTGGCCAAAAGTCCGTACCACATTGCCTGGATCCCCAGTATTTAGAATTAAACGCGTAGAAGAAACATTTAAGGAAATACGGAATATCGTGGTAAACAAAAGCAACGTAGGGAAAAAAGACATGTCAAGCACTTCTTTAACAAACAACGCATTCATCAATATGACCAATGCAATAGAAATGTTTACTGCCAGCATTATATCTAACAGAATAGATGGAATTGGAACAATAAAGAATATGATAGCCGCCAATAAATATAACGCTATCCCCGCATCCGCCTTCTTCATGCTGCATTCTCTCCTTTCGTCTCTTCTCTATTTTTCAATCAATTTATCTATTTTCCCTCAGGCTATAAACAAACGCTAATACTTCTGCCACTGCCTGATACAATTCCGGCGGAACTTCCTGACCAACATCTACGTTAGCATAAAGCATCCGCGCCAGAGGCTTATTTTCTACAATCTCGATATGATGCTCCTTTGCAGCCTCGCGGATTTTCTGTGCCAGAAAATCTTCTCCCTTTGCGACTACCACAGGAGCTGAATATTTATCAGCATCATATTTGATCGCTACCGCATAGTGAGTTGGATTGGTAATTACCACATCTGCACTGGGCAGGCTTTGCATCATACGCCGCTGGGAAGCCTCCCTCATCTTAGAACGCTGCCGCCCCTTAATCTCAGGGTTACCCTCGGTATTTTTATATTCATCCTTCACTTCCTGCTTGGTCATCTTCATATCTTCTTTAAACTTATGTTTCTGATAAATTAAATCTGCAATCCCTACAATCAAATATACAAAAGCAATCTTTAACCCTGTGTCAATTACAATTGTTCCTACTAGCAAAATTACCTGCAATAAAGGGATATCATAAAGCAAAAAGATTTCATTTTGATGATCTTTTATGGAAGTATAGGCTACATAAATGATCAATATTATTTTAATAATGGATTTCAGCAGCTCAAACAGGGAATCTTTGGAAAAAATTCTTTTGAATCCGCTAAGCGGATTAAGCTTGCTGAATTTAGGCTTCATAGGCTTTGTCGTTACTTTCCATTTTATCTGTAAAATGTTACTCAAAACCGATACGGAAAATCCTATCAGGAAAACTGGCGATAAAACCAACAATATGTTTGCCATTACATTATTAATAACCGTCCTGATCGTAAATACGGATAATCCGCCAATGCTCTGATTAATAATGTCTGGTATCTTATTGTATATCAATGAAAAGTTACCTAAAAGATTCTCACCCATAAAGGAAATAAACAATTTCATTACAAGAAACAATGCAATCAAGCCTAAAGCATGATTTAGTTCCTGGCTTTTGGCTACCTGTCCTTCATCTCTGGCGTCACTCAGCTTCTTAGCCGTGGCAGGCTCTGTCTTCTCCCCGCCCTCGCCATCTTTTGCAAACCACTGTAATTCATACTGAATTAAAAAATAAGGTTCTTTTTTCACATTAATACATTCCTTCAATTACAGAAACAATCATTCGCTTCATTTCTGTAAATATAAAACTAGCGATGTCTGGAAGCAGGACAATCGTAAGAAACATAATTCCTAATCCTACCAAGACTTTCACCTGCATTCCCACTGCAAACATATTCATTTGCGGGGCAACTTTAGCCATAATTCCCAAAATACAGCTTAAAATCATACTGCATGCAAACACAGGAAGCACTATCCGAAATCCGATAACCATCAGATCCGTTATATAGGTTGTCATGGTCCCCATTAAATGCGTCCAGTCAAATACTGCCCCATTAATAGGAATAATCTGAAACGTATCAACCAGCGCCCGCAGTATATAATGATGCATATCGGTCACCATCAGAAGCATCATTATAAAATAATTATACATGGTGCCCGTAAGCCCTGATTGAGACTTGGTGGTAGGATCATAAATATTAGCCATGGCAAGGCCGATTTCCATATCAATTACTTTCCCTGAAAACACAATAATGGAATTACATATATTTGCTGCAAAACCAATAAGCAACCCTGTAATTCCTTCCTTGAGAACGATGATAGCAAACCCAATCACTCCGGAATATACCAAAGCCTCCTTCGGCTGAATTACCTGATACAGAATAATAGCCACACATGCCGAAAATCCAATCTTCACCCGGTTCGGAGTATTCGTCATTCCAAAAAACGGAGCAATATATACAAACGTTGCAATCCTTACCAATATCATCAAAAAATATTCAAATGTATATAATGAAAATCCATAGTTAACCATACTGCCTCAACCTAACGCAGATACAGACCAAAATTGCTCCACAGCTCTACCATAAAGTTGGATAACTCCTCCAGCATCCACCCTCCTATCAACATCATGCCCAAAAACACGGCAATAATCTTAGGTACAAACGTTAATGTCTGCTCCTGAATAGAAGTAACTGTTTGAAAAATACTGATAAAAAGACCTATAACCAAAGAAATCAACAACAGAGGCGCCGAAACTTTAATAATCAGAAATAAAGTATCTCTCGCAATATCCATTACCTGTCCTTCTGTTATCATATATATTCACCTCATTTCTCCGTTAATAAAATGTCTTTACAAGATTTCCAATTATTAAGTCCCAGCCATCTGCAAGCACAAATAACAAGATTTTAAAGGGCATGGAGATCGTGGTAGGAGGAAGCATCATCATACCCATCGACATCAGCACCGACGCCACAACCATATCAATCACAATAAATGGAATATAAATTAAAAAGCCGATAATAAATGCCGTCCTCAATTCGCTGATAATAAAGCTTGGGATGATCACGCTCATAGGAATCGGATCCAAGGTTTCTGGCTCACGCAAATCCATACCAGTCATATCAATTTTTGCAATGTCACAGAAAAGTTTTAAATCTTTTCTCTGCATTTCTTTATACATAAACCTGCGAATTGGTTGTTCAGCAAGTTCTAATGCCTCTTCCTGATTAATCGTTCCTGCATCAAAGGGCTGCATCACTGTCTCATTTAACTCTGTAAAAACTGGATTCATAATGAACAGTGTTAAAAATAATGCAAGCCCCACTAACACCTGGTTCGGTGGAACTGTCTGTGTTCCAACCGCAGTCCTTATAAAATGAAGCACCACGATTATCCGCGTAAAAGATGTAAGCATAATCAGAATAGACGGTGCCAAAGATATCACCGTTAATCCCAATAGAAGTCTGACATTTCCGGAAAAATTACCTTCCTCATTATTCCACATGACGGAAAGACCAGTATTATCCCTTCTTTCCGTATTTTGCGAGGATGTGGTGTTCGATGTTCTGCTATTCGTAAGCCGATCATTGGGATTGGTTGCATATGCACTCTGCCCAAAATACAAAAACAAAACCAGCAATAGCGTAAATGTACCAAAAGCAAAGGAAGTGCCGCAATATATTTTCTTCAGTTTTCTCATAATGTCCTGCCTACTTCCTAGGAATTTTTTCTTTCAGCCTGCTTAAAATCTCCTGAAAATTTTGATTCACTTTACTTCCCTGGAACTCTCCTTCTGAAGGTTTCCAGATCAAGTCATCCTCGGAAAGTTCTATCAGAATATTCATGGTATCCTTACATACAGAAATAACCATATATTTCTTTCCAACCTGAAGAACCTGGATATACTTATTGTTATTCACCCGAAAGGTCTCTATTACCTGAATATTTCTATTTTTCATAACTCCCTGCTGATACCCGGCAATCCACCTGGTAGTTGCATATGTAATTACTAAGACAAACAGAAATACCAAAAGCACGCCTATCAGCTGAAAAAAGCTTCCCCATCCCGAGAAAATATTTGTTAAAATCATACTAACCAACTACTTTTTTCACAGCTTCTAGTACACGCTCTGCCTGGAAAGGCTTAACAATAAAATCCTTTGCACCAGATTGAATGGCTTCAATAACCATTGCCTGCTGTCCCATTGCGGAACACATAATTACATTCGCAGAAGGATCCGTAGATTTAATCTGCTTCAGCGCCTGAATTCCATCCATTTCTGGCATGGTAATATCCATCAAAACCAAATCTGGCTTTGTCTCATTATACTTTTCCACTGCTTTTAAGCCGTTTTCAGCTTCCCCCGCAACCTCGTAACCATTCTTAGTAAGAATGTCCTTAATCATCATTCTCATAAATGCTGCGTCGTCACAAATTAAAATATTCTTTGCCATATCTTCTCTCCTTGATATCACTTTTATTTTAGTTATTTATAATTTCAGTAATACGCACGCCGAAGCTTTCTTCCAAAACAACTACTTCACCTTTGGCAACGTATTTACCGTTTACTAACACATCAATAGGCTCACCTGCGATTTTATTCAATTCGATGATCGTACCCGGCGCAAACTCCAGAATATCCTGAATTGATTTACTAGTTCTTCCCAGTTCCACAGTAACATCTAATGGAACATCCATAATCAAGCCAATATTTTCTTGTTGGGTAATTGGATTAAAATCCCCTGCAAACGCCTGAAATTGTGCTGGCTGCACATTTACTGGCTGCTGCGCATACATCTGCGACATATCAGGCATAGGCATGCCCATCATCGGCTGCCCCATCATTGGCTGCATCTGCGGCATTGGCTGTTGTGGCATCGGCTGCGGGGTCGGCGCCGGCATGGGCGCTGGCTGTGGTTCTGGCTGCGGCGTAGATGCCATGGAAGAGTTGTCTGCCCTCATATTCTCAGATACTCCAGTACACATTTCTTTCGCAAATGAAATTGGATATAACTGCATAATATTGCTTTTTACCAAATCTCCGATTTCCATAAGGAAAGAAATCTTTACAAACTGACCTCCCAGAAATTCATCAATCTCCGTACCGTCAATGGTATCTTTTAAATCCACAAGTTCTGCTGATGGCGGACTGATATCGATCATCTTATTTAACATAGAAGATAATGAGGTTGCAGCGCTTCCCATCATCTGATTCATGGCTTCACAGATTGCGCTTAAATGAAGTTCGCCAAGCTCAACTTCTGTGTTCGTACCATCTCCGCCCATCATCAAATCAGTAATAATTTTAACATCCTGTTCCCGCAATACCAAGAGGTTGCTTCCATCCAACCCCACTGTATAGGCAATTCGGATAAATACGCAGGGTCTTTCATATTCTTCCACAATATCATCCCAGGTAGCAAAAGTCACTACCGGCGTAGAAATCTCTACTTTTCTGTTCACCAGCGAAAACAATGTCGTAGCTGCTGTTCCCATACTGATATTGGATATTTCTCCTATGGCATCAATCTCATCCGACGTCAGCACACCCTCAACAGTTGTATCTGCTTCGGTATCACTGTTCAACAGCGCGCTAATTTCTTCCTGTGACAGAACTCCATCCATAATTTCACTGCTCCTCTCTGATTACTGTTGTGACTCTTACTGCATAGTGATCCCCAGATGCTCCAGGCAAAGCAGTAAATTTTCTAATATTTCCCACATATACATTCAATTCTTCTTCTGCTTTTGTATCCAGGCGGATAATATCTCCCACCTGAAGATTTATAAAGTCATTGACAGAAATCGTACTCTGACCCAGAACCGCTTTGATAGGCATCTGAACCTTGGAAAGCAAGGATTCCAAAATCTCTGTATATTCCTGATCTCCACGAGCCTGCATACTGGAAAACCAATATTTCGTATTCAGTCTGTCCATGACATCTTCCAACGTCATATATGGCAGACACACATTCATACGCCCCTCAACATCCCCGACTTTAATATTGATCGTAATAATTGCAATCATCTCACTGGGGGATATAAACTGCGCAAATTGAGAATTGGTCTCAATTCTTTCCAGCCTTGGATGAATCTCTGCAACATTTTTCCATGGTTCACTCAACAGATTAATACACGCATTCATGATACGTTCTATAATCAGAATCTCTATCTCTGAAAACTCACGGCTACGCTCCAATGGCGCCCCCATTCCTCCAAGCATACGGTCCACCATGGCATAACCGAGATTTGTTGCCATTTCTATAATGATGCTGCCTGGCATTGGATCAAAATTGACTACGCCAAGAAGCACCGGATTAGACAACGAATTTGAGAACTCTGAATAGGTAACAGCTTCTGAATTCTCCACCTCTACCTGAACCGTCTTCCTCAGATATGCAGGAAGATTTGTAGACAATAACCGTCCATAATGCTCAAATATAATCTCGAGCGTACGAAGATGCTCCTTTGAGAATTTGGATGGCCTTGCAAAATCATAATTCTTGACTGGTTTTTCTTCTACGTCCTTCATCTCATCTACATCGACTTCTCCGCTGCTTAAAGCCTTCAGCAGATTATCTATTTCACTTTGAGAAAGAACATCAGCCATGAATCTCACCACCTGTCATTTGTTTTTTATTTGTTACTGATAATTTGTACTGGAGAAGTTCACAGCAACGATAAAATCAGAATCGAATAAATCCTGCATCTCGAACAGCATGTCATCACGGACGCTTTCCTGCCCTTCCGTTGTTGTCACCTCATCCAGCGTATATTTCAAAAATGTATTGGATACGATCTCTTTTAACAGTTTTTCCCTGCCTGGAATCAGCAGGCTCATCTCTTCATAATCATCATCTGCTTTATTCAGCGTAATAGACACTTCTGTAACTACATAGTGCCTTTTTCCATCCGCATCTGTTCCCTTTAACGTAAAAGTCCCTTCTGAATCGCCAGTCAGGGAAATCACGTCCGTCTGGTCAATCGGAATGCTGGATACATTGTACACCTTACCGCTGTTCAGCTCCAGCTCAATCGCATTGCATACTTCTTGAATCAGCTTATTCGACTGTTTTGCAGACGGTACAAGCGTCATCATAATTACTGCGGACAGCACCACATTTATAAATACCAATGCCATAATTAATCCGGACATTAAATTCTTTTTCATCTGTCTTCCCATCCTTTATTTATAGATTATCCGAATTATACGAATTATATACTTTAATTTCAACCCGGCGGTTCTGCGCACGCCCCTCCGGCGTCGCATTATCAGCAACCGGCACATAATCACCC
>OFFU01001470.1_pt1 | contig 16038 bp, 13 predicted proteins | sample 1521451 | NCBI WGS metagenome assembly OFFU01 (sample SAMEA3504106, study PRJEB24116) | mouse gut metagenome | biome: mouse gut; feature: mouse-associated habitat; material: faeces | place: Denmark | collected 2011 | reverse complement strand
GGGGGCGTACTCGCGCTCATGCTGTTCTGGCCCGGCAAAGCTCCGGTGGATCTGCAGCGGCAGTCTTATCAGGTGAGTCTGGTCATGGGCGCGCCCGGAGGAGAAGAACTGCCCTCCCCGGTTCTCGGCGCAAGACCGGAAAATGCTTCAAACTCTCAACCCGAGAGAGGAGCAACACTGCCTGACACGCAGCCGGAAACACCGCCTGAATTGCCCGCCCTTCCGGAAACGCCTCCGGTGCCCGACGCCCAACCCAACCTTCCCGCTCCGGTGGAAATTCCTGACCGTACCCCGGTCGCTGTGCCGGCCGCTCCGGAACCTGAAGCGCCGAAACCCGAAAAAAAACCGGAACCGAAAGAACTTCCTCCGGAAAAAGCTCCTGAGGTCACAACACCCCAAAAAGATACACCGAAAGAGGAGCCCAAAAAAGAAGAGCCCCAAAAAAAGGAAACTCCCAAACCCGCTGAACCTCCCAAGGAGCAGAAAAAACCGGACAAACCGCGCCGCAGCGCCCTTGAAGATGCTCTGGCCGATGCCCGCCGGGAAACTCGTTCTTCCTCAAGCGCCTCCTCATCCTCCGCGTCCCGTGCCCTGGAGGAACTTGCCCGTGAAACCGGCGTCGGTGGAGGCGGAGGTTCAGGAACCGGCCCCGGAGGAGGAGGCATTTACGATGTGTACGTAGCGCAGGTTATCCTTGCCGTACAGCCGAATTGGAGTATGCCCACTTATTCACGGGAAAATCTTATGGTCGGGGTACGCATCAGGCTTGCCCCGGACGGAAAAGTGCTTGACTGCCGTATCGAGCAAAGCTCCGGTCGTCCGGACTTTGATGCCTCAGCCATCAATGCGGTACTGCGTACCAAGAACCTGCCGCCTCCCCCCACTCCTGCCCAGCAGGATATGCTCATCAGTTTCAATGCCCAACAGCTGGCAGGCCGTTGATTTCAATCTGGGCAAGGCTCTTTTCCGTCGAACTTCTCCACCTGAAATGCGCCGGAAAAGAGCCTGTTTCCTTTTTGCCGCTTCACAGCGCAACAACAGTTACCACATCTTCGCGGCTTGCTGACGGCGGCAGCAGAGATACGCCGCGACCTGCTCCCAAGCTTTGGGGCTGACTCCTTTATCAGCTGCCCCCCCAGGCTTCGCTTGCCGCATCCCCCTTCCTCCGTGTATACTGCTTTCATGCATGACCTTTATTCCTGCAGCGGACAGAAGTCCCGCGTTTCCATGCTTCGCGCAGCCCCGGGCTTGCGGTCGGGTATGCTTCTTCTGGCATGCGCATTTTCCGGACTATGCGCATCTCCGGCCGAAGCCCTGACCGCCAGCGCGGACTTTAATGCCGGCTACGGCGCAAAGGTGATGGAAAAGGTTCTCCAGCACTGGACACGTCCGGCCGAAGCCAAAGGCCTCAGTATTGTCATTGTACGCCTTACCGGAGAAGGGCGGCCCTTCTCCTGTGAAATCAGCGTAAGTTCCGGCAACATTACAGTGGATGACGCTATTTGCGCAGCCGTAGCCAAAGCCGGTTATTTCCCTCCTCCTCCGAACGGTTCTCCGGCGGAAGTGGCCATCAGTTTTTCGTATGATGATACCGGCGCTTCCCCTTTCGGCAGGTCTCCTTCCGAAGAAACCTCACCGCGCAAAAGTTATGCCGACATCATCAAAGAAAACGCTTATCCCCATTTCACCATGCCCGAGGGCATTCCTCCGGGGGAATACCATGCCGTGGCAAGACTCATGATCCGACAGGACGGCTCGCTCGCCGCCTGTCAGATGGAGCAGAGCTCCGGCATTCCGCAGCTTGATTCGGCCATTATGCGCGCCCTGCTGCAACCGGGAGTCATCACTCCACCACCGGACGGACATGCGGCCAACGTGAGTCTGCCCTTTCTTATCCGGGCAAAATAGCGCGATGTGCGGCAAAAACTGACAAAGCATGCGCCGCCTTTATCTGGTTCCTTTTCCCCGCCGTATTCATATCAAGACCGGATCTCCCTCAAAGTATGCGGCAAGGAGCACTCATGGTTCGCCCCCTAAAGCAGTTTGATATAGTTCTAACGTTTCTCCTCCTCGTGTTCTTCTGCCTGATCTGCCCGCCTCCGTTGCATGGCGCGTCATCTGACGGCCCCGCAGATCCCGCCATGCCTGCCGCCCCCGTTCCCTCCCAGGAACAGCAGACGCCACCGGCAGTCCATCCGGATGAAAGCGTGCAGGATATATGGGAAGGCATCATGTCTACTCGTCTCAAGCAGCTGAAGCGCCTTCAGGCTGACGCCGACGCCTTTCAGCAGATGCTGAGCGAACGCGCGTCCAGTGCAGGACAGCATTCCGGACGGGCGCGCGAAGAATATGAAAAGCTTTCCGCCATTGCGGAAGTCAGCCGCAACATGCCTGCCGAACTCACTGTTCTGGTGGAACGGGGACGCAGGCTGCTGGAAGAGCTGACAAGAATATCAACACCCCTTGAAACGGGAATCAGGAACCTGCGCGATGCTTACGCGGAACTGAGTTCCCTGCAAGGTGATTCGGCAACCCTGTCCACGCCTTCCATCCGCGACCTCAATACCCAGCTTACGGATCTGGGCAGACGCCTTGACGCCATGCAACGGCAGGGAGACAATGCTCTTGCCCCAATACTCAGCCTCCAGACTTCGCTCAGAGAGCTGGAAAGCAGTCTGCGCGCGGACATGCCTTCGCTGTGGCGCAATTATTATCTTTCCGCTTCGGGCAGGCTGCTGGATCCCTCGCACTGGGATGACGAACTGGAAAAGACAACTTCCGTGCGGGAAGTGCTCTCTCTGCGCCTGAGCACGGAAATTCCCCAGACTTCCGGCGCATGGGTACTGGTTTTGGTGCGCATGCTTGTTCTGCTCGCGCCGCTGCTGGCGCTTCTTGTCGTGCTGAACAGGGCCGCGGACAAGGCTCCCGCCATGGTGCGCGAAGTGTGGGGACGCATCATTCGCAACAGTGCATTCTGGCTGGCGCTGGGGCTGGCGCTGCACTTCGCGGCGTGGTCCAACGGCAAAATGTACCAGATTATCGCCTCATTCGGCACCATGAGTCTATGCTGGGGGCAAATGAACATGGCCTGGGATCTGCATGCCTTTGACAAGCCGGACCTTCCGCGCCGCTCCCCCCTCTGGCCCATGTTCGTGCCTTTGTTCATCGGCATGATGCTGCTGTATTTCGATCCCTTCCCGCTTTTTCTCTCGCTGACCTGGCTGGGTGTGCAATCCTTCATTCTCTGGAGGCTGCATAAACGAACGCCGGAAACCGATAAAATCGTGCGCGTTCTCATGGCGGGCTTCACCGTCATGTGCTGGTTCAGTCTGGCCCTGACGCTGTTCGGCCTCGTCCGGCTTGCCATTCTGGTCATCATGGTCTGGACGGCGCTGTCCGTGTGCGTGCAGCAGGCTCTGGCCCTGCTGCACGCGGGCACGAAACTGGAAGATGTTTTTCCGCAGGAGGGCTGGCGCGGTCTGGTTGCCGGAATCAGCATGGCTCTCGCCATTCCCGCCGTTATGCTGATAGTAAGCGCCGCGCCCATAATCTGGATTTTGGCCTACCCCGGCGGGGCATACCTCCTGGAACATGTTGCGACAATGGGTTTCAATGTCGGCAAGGTATCGTTCAATGCCATGCAGGTGGTAAGCATTTTCATCGCCTTTTATCTGACCCGCTCGCTTATTTCAGTGGGCAAAACCTTCATGAACAGTCTTCGCCGCCAGGGCGTGGCGCTGAACCCCAGCCTGATCGGCCCCTTTCAAACCACATACACTTACGCCCTGTGGGCCTTTTTTATTCTTTACGTTCTCAGCAGCCTGGGGTTCAGTCTGACCAGCCTCACGGTTGTAGCCGGGGGTCTCAGCGTGGGCGTGGGCTTCGGCATGCAGAATATCGTCCAGAACTTCACCAGCGGCCTTATGGTTATTTTCGGCCGGATCATCCGCGAAGGCGATGTGGTGGAAGTGAGCGGCATTCTCGGAGTGGTGCGCAAGGTGGACATTCGTTCCACACAAGTGGAAACCTACGACAACGCGGTTGTGTTCATTCCCAACTCGCAGTTCCTTTCCACCACCTTTACCAACTGGACACATAACGGACGACGGGTTCGCCGCCAGATTATCGTGGGCGTGGCCTACGGATCGGATCTGCAACTGTGCATGAAACTGCTCATCCAGATCGCGGAAGAACACTCCAAAGTACTGCGTTATCCCGCCCCAGCGGTCTTTTTTGATGATTTCGGCGCCTCTTCGCTCAATCTTATTCTTCGTTACTGGGTGGCGGACATCGACCATGGCTCGACCACTATGACCGATATCCGCCTACGGGTGAACGAACTGTTCACGCAGAACGGTATTGAAATATCCTATCCTCAATTGGATGTGCATATCAGAAACGCCGAGGGCGCAACGGCAATCGCACCGGATGCAGCCTTGCATTCTGTTTCTGATGCCTCGCCAGCCACGGGGGAGGCTGGAGGACAGCCTCAGCGTTGAAAGGCGCTATGATGGGAGGGGAACAGGGAATGGGATGGATTGTACGCCCGTAAAGCGGCAGGGATTAACAAGTGGAGGTGTGGGAGCGGAGGGCAAAGGCCGCCCATTTAAGCGCACGCTACAATGCCTCACGCTGATACTCCTCAGCAAGATGCTCCGCTCTTGCGCTTCTTCCACTCTGCCAACGTTGCGGCCAGTGTCACCAACTCCACGGGCTTGCTCAAATGGCAGTCCATACCCGCCAGACGGCTCTTTTCCTCATCCTGGGTCATGGCATTGGCGGAAAGTGCCACAACAGGCACGCTCAGCCCTCGCCGCTTCTGCTCCTCAAGGATCAGCCCAGCCGCTTTGTATCCGTCCATCACCGGCATTTGTACATCCATAAAAATTCCGTCATATCGGGGATTGCGGGAAAAGACAGACACAGCTTCCTCCCCGTTCTCTGCGATATCACAGGTCACGCCAAGCTCGCGCAAGAGGTTGCGCATAATCTCCTGATTAATATCGTTATCTTCCGCCACCAGCACATGCATGCCGCTCAGGTCTTCCGCGTTCTCAGCGGTCGTGCGGGGTTCACATTCTTCCCGCGCGAGTTCCAGATGCACGATGACAGAGAACTCACTCCCCTGCCCCGGTATGCTCGTCACGGTGATATCACCGTCCATGAGCCGGGCGAGACTGCGGCAGATGGAAAGCCCCAGTCCCGTGCCGCCATACTTGCGTGTGGTGGACGTATCCGCCTGCACGAACGGCTCGAACAGACTTTCCAGCTTGTCGGGACTGATGCCGATCCCCTGATCCCGCACGGCAAACCGAAGCTCAATCACATCTCCGGCCTTGCGGGAAGGAACAGCGCAAACCGACAGCGTAACTTCACCCGAGGAAGAGAACTTGATCGCGTTATCACACAGATTCATCAGAATCTGGCGCAGACGCAGAGCATCGCCTTTCAGAAATTCCGGCACACTATCATCCTTGAACAGCCGGAACCCGACATCCTTGTCTTCACCACGCGCCCGCATAATAGTCTGAATGGAATTCAACAGGTGAAAAAGAGAAAAGGGGCGCGTTTCCAGTTCGATATGACGTGCCTCGATTTTGGAAAAATCCAGTACATCGTTCAGCACGCCGAGCAGGGAACGGGTCACATCCTGCAGCTTGGCCGCATAATCAGCCTGACGCGGATTCAGCTTTTCGCGCAGAAGCAGTGTGCTGAGTCCAAGTATGCCATTCATGGGAGTACGAATTTCATGGCTCATATTGGCGAGAAACAAACTTTTCGCCTCATTTGCTGCCTCCGCCTTCTCCTTGGCATCCCGCAGCACCTGTTCCATCTTCTTTTCATCGGTGATGTCGCGGGTAACGCCCACAGCTTTTATTTTGCCGTCAGCACGCTGGATATATTCCCATTGGATCTCGAAGTGGCGTTTTCCCCTCTCGGGGTGGCGATGGATAAATTCTCCCCGAATTTTTTTTCCCGGAACCCAACAGGAAGGATCTTCCAGCGCCCTCCAGAACTCCTCGTCGCGATTGACTTCCCGCGCCCGGAATTCCGCCAGGATCTCCTGCACCGGGCGGGAAAAATCTATGCCGAACTGTTCGGCATAAGTATCATTATTACGCAGGACACAGACGTTTTTTCCATTCTCTTCACGCCATTCCTGTTCAAACGTGCCGAGCGAGGCAATCCGGCAGGCATTGCGCTGCCAGGCAAGCTGCTCCTGAAGGGATTCCCGCGCTTCCTGCAGAATGGTGATGTCCTGATGGTAACCTTGTACGCACAAGACATTCTCTCCTTCAGGGGCGGGCACACGCTTGCCTGCACAGCGCACATATACCCAAGACTTCTCGGGATGAAGCCAGGCGTACTCCACCTCACACATGGCCCCCCATTCCCGCATGCCGTCCACAGCCTGGAGCACACGCGGCACAGCAGAAGGGAACACACGGGAAAACCAGTGCCTGTAGCACTCCTCCGGACCGGGAAAAACAGCAAGACCAAGCAGGCCGAGCATTGTGTCATTAGCCCACATCCGCCCCGTTTCGCCGTCGCTGACAATACGCCACAGACCGGTGTTGGCGTCATGCAACACTTCTCTGGCCCACTCCGGGCTGTTGAAAATATCCTCGCTCACCGCAATTCCCATACGTTATTCCCCATATTCACAATACAAGGACGTTCCACTTATCAGGCTGCTGCTCCGTTCTCGCACCATACAGCCTTGAATATTTCATATTCAAGGTTAATATCGCTTCGTCGAAAGCGTGGTTTCGGCAAGCGAACCCGGCTATGCCGCTGCGCCAAGCTTGCGTCTGGCGGCTCGTACTCTGAAACATTTCATGCTGCGGAGCACCAGAAATCGTTCAGCAAAATTATACCTACCGGGATACTGTATCCCTTCCACCGTTTTTATGCTCTGCCAAAGCTTACGCTGTTGTCCGTACTGTACGCCCTGCAAACTACAGGTACGCTCCTGTAAAACGCATATCAAGGCTGCTCCTGCTTCGCATGAAGCCTCATTGCGCTTGCTTGCGCAAAGCATTTTCAAAGCTGGACTACTTTAGGGGAGACACATTGTCAGTTTTTTACCAGCGTCAGAGGGATGATATGCAGTTTGTCCGATGCTTCTTCCGTTTCACCAAGCTCCCACGACCACTCGTTATCAGACCAGCCTGCATGACGAGCAAGCTGTGCACATAAATCTTTCAGCCCGATAACAGGATGCCGTCGGAATACCTGCGGCAGGCCATGGGTCAGGTTGCAGGCCAGACACATGCCCTTGCGCTGATGCAGTTCAAAGAAAAATTTCAACTGTTCCGCTTTCTGTCCCTGCGCACCGTGAAACGTCAGACGAATGTCGTAGGCTCCTTCCTCAGCATCGCCAAACAGGGCGTCAAAGAAGGCCTTGGTACGTTCCTCCGCAGGGAAAATTCCGTCAAGACAAGCGGGAGTGAATAACGCCTCGTAACGGCCCATGTTCGGCTCTCCTTTCGGCAGTAGTATTTTTCTCTTTACTTTATATTAAATCCAATACCTTGGCAATGTTCTGCCGGAGGGGGCGCAGGGCAAAATCACGCAAGAGTCCCACCCTCCAGTATTCCAGATTTTCGGATGAGATCGAAGGCAAATTCCGGGAACATGAGCGCTTTGCGCGCTGTTGATTTCAGGGTTTTCTTATCCGCTTTGACAGATCGCAGCAGATTCAGGCACACTTTACGAATCGTCGTAAAATTGCTGGCCAGGTGGTCTTTTCGCGATCTGTTTGCGTCTTCATCAAAAACCACATCAAGGACATAATGCAGTTTGTTTTCAATTGCCCAATGGGCGCGTATTGTTCCTCCATGCTTGCGGGCATTCAGCCCCTGGCTGGTGATGTAATACCTAATTTCCTGAGTTTGCTCGCTATTTCTCCAGACAACCGAATTAACCCGCACCACGCATTTTATCCCGGAGAATTTTTTCAATTCTTCGAGAGGGTAAACCGTCAAATCCAGGCTGATAACCGAACGATCTTCTATTCTTCCGTGTCCCTTGTCATGGTCACGCCAGACATCCACGCCATTCTGAATATTATTTTTTTTAATATATTCAAACAGTTCCACAACTTCCTGGAAGGCTCGCGGCTGGTTAAGCTTGAGTGCAATCATATAATCAGCCTTCTTTTTCCGGATGGATTTTACAATTTTCGTCTGGCACCCCATAGCGTCTATAGTGACGGTTGCCCCTTTCATATCAATAGAATCGATGACCTCTGGCAGCATTGTGATTTCAGATTCTTTTTTTTCTCCAATAATCTGCCGGAGAACGGTGTGGTGTTCGGTCACAAATGCGTTCAGGCAATGGATGGCATCGCGTCCGTTTATCCTGTCTTGTGAGCCCCTTACGGTTTTTCCATCAAGAGCGATAATTTTCCCTTTCAAATCCGGGCAGTGTGAATCTGCCATTTTATTGAGCAGACTGATAAGGTATTTGCTATCAATTTTGCTCATTACCCTTCGGAAAGTACACACGGAAGGCACCCCATTTTTAAGCGTAAGGAATTTTTTTAATTCAACTTCCCTTGCTTCACAAATCTCTTGAATATCAAGCCATGTAACTGCTCCACAAAGAAGTCCGTAAAGTGACATGATTATGATTTCTGCAAGATTATGGAGTTTTCCTTTATCAGCTCTGTGGTCAGGAATAGTCCCTAAAATAGCCAGTAAACCTTCCATGACGCCTCCTGATATGCAATATCAGGAGGTTAGCATATAATTTACTGGATTAAAATATTTTTTTGAGCAAAAAAGTCATTTTTTTTCATGATTTTGCCCTGGGAAGAGGGCCAAAGCGGACGGGAACTGACCGCCCAATCTGTCGGGGGAGGATTCCGGCAAGGCTTGCGTTACCGGAATTTTGGCGCTATTGATGCCGGAATGTCAACGCAACGCCTCCTTTTTCTTGCGCCCGCCCAGGCTGTGACCCGCATTTTTCCGCAACTGCGTGATGCGGGATTTGAAGTTGCGCTCGCCGAAAATTTGAAAGGGGCAACCGTATTTGTCCGTAAATCCGGCCCCGGCCTGATTTTTGCGCGTCCCTCTCTGCCGGGTTTTCAGGTTGAGGATTTGTTGGCCGTGAGTGCCGACGATGCGGACTTTCCCCCGGTTATCGTGATCAGCGAACGCGGCACGGCAGATGAAGCTCGCCGCCTGATGGGGCTTGGTGCACGCGATTACTGGCTGGAACCGCTTAGTTTTGAAAAAATCGTCGCCGCCGCGCGCGAACCGCGTCCTGCTGTTCCCGCTCCTTTGTGCAGCACTCTGGGCGGGCACAGGCCGGAACCGTGCACGACCGGAAAGAGAGGGAATGCGCCGCGTATTGTGGGCAACCATCCGGTCATCCGGCGGGTGATGGGATTGGCCCGTCAGGTGGCGCCGTCGCGGGCTACCGTACTGCTTTCCGGAGAATCCGGCACAGGCAAGGAAATGTTCGCCCGTACGCTCCATGCCTGGAGCGACCGCGCGGACGGGCCGTTCATCGCTGTGAACTGCGCGGCACTGCCCGAGCATCTGTTGGAAAGTGAACTCTTCGGGCATGAAAAGGGGGCGTTTACTGGTGCCATAGCACGCAAGCCGGGAAAGTTTGAACTGGCTGACGGCGGCACCATTCTGCTGGATGAAATTTCCGAAATGGAACTGGGGCTTCAAGCCAAGCTTCTGCGTGTTCTGCAGGAGAGCGAAATAGATCGTGTGGGCGGTACCGAAAGCGTTAAAGTGAACGTGCGCGTCATTGCGACAACGAACCGCAATCTGGAGAGCTGGGTCAAGGAAGGAAAGTTCCGTCAGGACTTGTTCTTTCGCCTCAATGTTATTCCGCTGCGTTTGCCTTCGCTGAAGGAGCGGGGTGATGACGTGCTGGAACTGGCCCGCTTTTTCATGGATATGTATGTGCGGGAATATGCCTTGCCTTCCACTGAACTTTCTGCTGAAGCTTCCCGCTGGTTACTTGAGTACGACTGGCCGGGCAATGTGCGCGAGCTCCAGAATCTCATGGAACGGGCGGTGCTGCTTGCCGGAGGACGTCCCATCCTGCCGGGTCACTTTTTGTTGGATCCGGATGCGTGGCCGCTTTTTGCCGATGAAGAGGGAACCTTGCAAACAGAGGAGCGTTCTCCGAACACGGATGTCGATAACAGCGCTGAGAATGAAGTTGTTGCGCAAGGTTCGACGCCTGATGCGGAAAATCTGCCGCGGACTGCGGAAATGGACGGACAGCAGGAAAATCTGTTCTCCGGCGCGGTTATTCCTCTGCATGAAATGGAGCGTATCATGATTATGAAGGGGTTGTCCGCCACGGACGGCAACCGGACGCAGGCGGCCGAACTGCTGGGCATTTCGGTGCGTACCTTGCGTAACAAGCTGAACGAATACCGTGGAATGGGCATGGAAATTGATTAGGCGTATTGTCACTGATGTACGGCAAGTCGAATGAATTTCGTCTTGTCATGTGTATTATCGTTCCGGTATGGATTTTTCGTAAAGAACCGTGTCGGGCGGATGTTGTGAATGTCGGCCCGTGCAGGTCAGTTTAGAGCATTTGCGTTTTGAAGATGCTGCCGGAGTCGCGCGGAGCGAGACGCCGGGACAGCCACAATTCACTTGCGGCATTAAGCTAAGGCGGAGGCGTGAAACCTGCGGGCCAGAACATAGGGTCTGGCTGGCAAATATTTTCAATCACAAAATGCTCCAGGAGCATATCATGGCGAACGAAGGTTTTCTCGGCAAGTTTTCCTTCGGCGGCGAACGCGCCGCCACGAATGATCACCCCGGCGTGCTGCTGCATCTTCCGCTGGATGAGTCGGTCAAAACGGCGATCCCGGTCGGGACGCTGATGAAGGCCGTGGATGTCACGGAAACCACGGGCGAAGGCGAGAGCGCCGTGACCACGGTAACAGACGTGGCCTATGCTCCGTATCTTTCAACGGACAGCGATGCGCAGCCCTGCGCCGTTGTGGATGCGCCCTGCGATCCCACGGGAGAGCATGGCGAGAAGAGCGCGCTGTGCATCGTGCATGGCACGGCCAAGACCCGCCTGCTGAAAACGGGGGACGGCAAGCCCGCCACCTTCATGCAGATCGCCGCGCTGGCCGAACACGGCATTTTCGCCGTGTAGGCGCGGCCTTCCGCGCCGATGGATAGTCTAAAAAAGTCTAACCTCAAGGAATCATTATGCTTGTATCTCTGAAAGGCATGTTTTCTCCGCAGGCCGTCATCCAGACGCTCAAGACCATGCCCATCCTGAAAACCACGGTCATGGATCTGTATTTCACCTCCCGCCCCATGCATCCCTTCCCGATGATCGGCCTTAGCGATCTGGTGGACGTGGTGCAGACCGTGCCCGTGGTGCGGCGCGACGGCGTGCCGATCAGCCTGGAAGGCGAAGCCATGACCATGCAGTTCATCGCGCCGCTGCCCGTAAAGGTGAAAATCCCCGTATCCGCTTCAGAACTGAACGATCTGAAGATGCTCAGCCCCGGCGATGCCACGGTGGAAGCGTGGCGCGCCCGCAAGCTCGAAAAAATCCGGCGCACCGTCCGCGACACCGCGGAGGCCATGTGCGCCGTGGTGCTGACCACGGGCAGGCTGACGTGGCCCGTGGAGCTGCCCGGCGGACGCACCGAGACGTATGAAGTGGACTACGGCGCGCCGCTTGAATACACACCCGCCGCGAAGCTGAGCGCGGCCAGCAAGGTCAGGGACGTGTATTTCCTGCTGTGCGACATTGAAGACACATTCCGCCGCGCCGGACAGGGCGGAGACATCGAGTTTCTGGCCGGGAAGGACGTGTTCGCCGTGCTGCTGGACATCGCGGAGGCGTATGTCGGCACAACGGACAGCAAGCCGTACCGCGTCGCCCTGGAACAGGGAAAGATCGAAATCGCGGGCTATACCATCCGCAAGATGACCGAGAGCTATCCCGATCCTCTGAACCCCGGCGGGGACTGGTTGCCGAAGCTGAGTCCCAAGCTCCTGCTCGGTGTGGCGAAGGCGCAACAGGGACAGGTCTGGTACTGCGCCATCGACAGCATCAGCGCCAACAACAAGGCCACCCCGCTGCATGTCCATCCCATTGTCAATGACGATGACAGCGGCATCATGCTTGTCGCCAACACCAAGCCCCTGCCCGCGCGGGCGTCCAGGGCGGTGTGCAGGGCTGTGGTGGTGGATTAGGGGCGGGGTTCTTTTGCCCTCCGGCGGCGTCAAACTTCGCTCCGGCCTGCGGTCGAGTACCGTAAGAGTACACTCCCTTGGCCGAAGCTCGTTTTCCTTGCCGGAGGGCAAAACTCCTCCCGCCCCGTGGAGCACCGTTTTGTGTGCGGGGCGGGCACACACAGGCTCAAAACTTTTAGACTGGTTTTAGACTAGTCCAAAACGCGCGGAAAGGGGATGCCCATGCTCATGTGCAACCGCGACAATATCATCGACCTGCTGCATGCCGACTATGTGGCCGCCTGCGAGGAGCAGAACCCCGGCATCGTGGAGCGCACCATAGCGGCGGTTTCCGGAGAGGTGGGCGACGCGCTGTCCTACCGCTATCCGCAGCCCTGGCCTTATGTGCCGGAGCTGGTGCGCTACATCGCCGCCGTGATCAGCGCGTACCGGGTGGTGGAGGCCATCACCTCCCTCGTCAATACCGAGGCGTCCAGCGACAATGAATGGATACCCCTACAGAAACAGTGGAAATACTGCACGGATATGCTGAAGGATATCGCCTCCGGCAGGCAGAAACTGCCGCTTTCCGAGGACAACCCCGACCGGGAGGAGCCGAGCGTTGCCGTCATGGCTCCGCAGCCCTTCTTTGATTTCAGGGGGCTGTAGGCATGGTGAACGGCAGGATAGTACGCCCCGCAGGACGCGGGGCAGCCGCGCAGCGGGAGCGAAGCGTTTTCCGCGCAAAACGCGAGCGACAGCCCATCCCGCACAGGACGTGCGGGTGGGCGTCATCCTTCAGGGGGCTGTGATGGCGGCGCGTAAGGGCGTGTCCCTGAGCTGGGGCGGTCTCGACAGAGCGCTGGGCAAGGCGGTTCACAGGATGGGAGATACGCAAGACCTGATGGATTCCATCGGCGAGGCGCTGGTTTCCAGCACGCTGAAGCGGTTTCAGGACGAGAAGACCCCTGAGGGCGAGAAATGGCAGCCTTCGGCGCGGGCTGCGGCAAGCGGCGGCACAACCCTGAGCGATACCGGGCGTCTCCAGAAGTCCATCGAATACGCCGCCACTTCCAACAGGGTCATGGTGGGCAGCAATCTGCCCTATGCCCGGATTCACCAGCTCGGCGGAACCGTCAGGCCCAAGAAAGGGAAGTTCCTCAAGTTCAGGGGGCTGGACGGAGAAGATGTCTTCGCCAGGGAAGTCACCATTCCCGCCCGCCCCTATCTGGGCATCTCCGACGATGACCGGGAAGAGATTATGGACACCATGACGGATTTTCTGGAGGGAGCCTTCAAATGATGCGGACATTTGCGACAGACATCATCACGCGGGCGGCGCTGGCGGCCGGACTGCCGGAAGGCCGGGTCATCGACAAGACACAGAAAGACAACCTGACCATAAAACGCCCGCGCATGGAACTTCAGTTCATGCCGGAGCGCTACACGCGTTCCGGGCGCACCCTCGGCCTTTCCCGCGACAAGATCGTACAAACCCGCAAGCGGGAACTGTACGTGGTGGAGCAGGATGTGGCGGCAAACGCGATGGCCGACGACGAGGCATGGCTGGAGAGCTTTTCCTATGCGTTCATCGCGGCGCTTCCGCGCGGAAGGAATGATGCGAACGGCAACTGGGTCAACATCCGCGCGCAGAAAGCCACCTTCTCCCGTCCTCCGGACAAGCGGGTGGGAGACAGGGTGATTGAGGTATTCACCCGCGCAAACAGGCTGTTTCTCATCACCTTCACATGGCGCGTCACCGGGGAAGAGACGGAAAGTCTGATTCCCTCATTCGGCTTCAAGGTTAACCTTAATTAATGGGAGAATGATATGGCCACAAAGACTAACGCAAGAAAGGCGCAGGCGACGACAGACGAGTCTCTGGAAAGCTCCGCCCCGCAAGGGCCGGAAGCAACGACACCGGCAATGCCGGAACCGGCAGTGCCGGAGCTGGAAAGCGTTTCCCTGCTGGCGGAGCGGCACCGCGTGCCCGGCTGGCAGCTTGCCGCGCTGCTGCGCTTCACGGGCTGGAATGACGACAAGATGATCCGTGACGAAGCGTTCCGGCAGGCGCTGGCGGAACTCAAAAGCCGCCGCACGGGCGGAGGCCGGAGGTAGCGTATGGGCGACGTGCTTGAATATCTTGTCGATGGGACTTCCGGTATTTCTCCCGGCGGTGTGGAGGGCAGCGCCATTGTGGTGGGCGTATGCAGCAAGGGCCAGGTGGGCAAGGGCTATCTGCTCGGCAAAAGCTCGGATTTGTCGGGCCTGCTCGGCGTCGGCCCGCTGGTGGAGCGCGCGCGGGACATGCTGGCCACGGGTGGCCAGTCCCCCACGCTGATCGCCGTGCCCTGCTCCGGAGAGGCCAAAGGCTGCTTTACCGATGTCGTCGCCAGCGGGGGCAACGGTAAATATCCTGATGTCACGGTTTCCGGCGTGCCGCAGAAAAATGCGGACATTGTGGTCAAGGTGGAGTCCGCCGGGCAGGTGGGTATGGCCACCGTCAAGGTCTCGCAGGACGGCGGGGAGAAGTTCGGCTCGGCGGTCACTGTGGAGCAGCAGCTTGTTATTGAAGGCAGCGGCGCGACGCTGCTGTTCCCGGAAGGGGCACAGCTTGAGGCGGGCTGGCAGTGGGCGTTCACGGCCCGCCTGCCCATCGGCCCCGTCTCCCGTGTGGGGGATGAATCCAGCCCGCTGCCGACTGTCGCGGGCACGGTGCTGGCCGGGGCGGATATTGCCATTCAGATCGTCAAGGGCGGCGGGCGGAACGAGGGCACCTACCAGCTTTCTACCGACGGCGGGGAAAACTACGGCAAGACCCGGACCATCCCTGTGGACGGCGCTGTGGCCCTTGCCGACCTTGGCGTGACCGTCACCTTCCCCGAAGGGGAGTATGTGGGCGGAACCACCTACGCCTGCAATCTTCTTGCGCCGGAAGCGAGCATCGTTGACGTGATGGCCGCGCTGGAAGGCCCGCTGGCACTGTTTGATACCGAGTTTGTTCTTGTCGCCGGGCCAACGGACAGCGTGGACTGGGCGGCCATGCAGGCCAGGGCCGAAGAACTCTGGAATCTGCACCGCCCCACCTACTTCAAGGCGGAAACCCGTCTGCCCCACGACAACGAAGACCTGAACGACTTTGCGGCCTGGCTCGTGGCCGAAAAACAGGATATCGCGGCGCGTTTCGTGCAGGTCTGCCCGCAGTACGGCAGGATCACCGGCTCGGACGGCGTGACCGGACGGCGCAATGCGGCGGGCCTTCAGGCCGGGCGTTCCATGAGCATCCCGGTGCAGCGTGCGACCGGGCGTGTGCGGGACGGCAACATCAGTCAGCTTTCCCTGCCGGACGGCTGGGAGGCCGTACAGCCCGTGCTGGAAGAGGCGGGCTTTCTGACCGCCAAAAAATACGCGGGGCTGGACGGCGCGTACTGGGGCGATTCCCGCACCCTGGCCGACGACACCAGCGATTATCGTTACGAAGAGGTCATCCGCACGGTGTTCAAGGCGGTGCGCAAGGGCCGCGTCGCGGCGCTGAAAAGCATGTACGACGAAGCGGGCGACCCCACACAGGGAGCAAACAATGCCACGGGCCTTGCTTTCCTCAAGGCAAATATCGAGGCGGCGCTGGACACCATGAAGGGGGCCAACCCGCAGGAACTGGCGGATTACGTCGTCAACATTCCGGGCGGGCAGGACATCGTCAACAACGGCGTCGTGGTGGAAATCACGCTGATCGGCATCCCGATCATCCGGGAAATCAAGCTGTATTTCAGCTACACCTACGCGGGCGGAAAACTCGACCCGCGCGGTATGAAGCAAAGCGGAAGTTGATATTCCGGGATATGGGGGC
>OFFU01001454.1_pt1 | contig 16237 bp, 9 predicted proteins | sample 1521451 | NCBI WGS metagenome assembly OFFU01 (sample SAMEA3504106, study PRJEB24116) | mouse gut metagenome | biome: mouse gut; feature: mouse-associated habitat; material: faeces | place: Denmark | collected 2011 | reverse complement strand
TTCGCGGCGGGGACGGGGGGGGTCTCAGCTTTACACGGGTGAAATCATGAAATGAAAAGCCCGGAGCTTTCCATTTCATGATTTCACCCGTGCCTACCGCCGTGCCGCCGCTAAAGCGGCTTTGACGTCCCTGATCCTGACATCCCAGACTTCTAAAAAATCTAATGTCTAAAGTATCTATACAAGCGTCCAATGTAGGGTCGCGGCATGCCGCGGCCCATTCTGATAATCATTTCATGGCGAGCGGTCCGAATTATGAGGCGAGTGCAACTTATTGCATCAAAATTGGTGCAGAAATGCAAATAAATCGCCAATATTTGCGTATATTAATAACATTTAACATAAATTAACTTTCGGGGGGGGTAAAGTGAAAATTTTGACTTACCTTTGCGCCGGATACCTAAGTGCGACAATCAGAGTAAATAAGCAACAACTGCTGATGCAAGCTACTTACTAACCGCTACTTGCAATTACACTAATCAAATAATCAAATAATCAAATAATCAAGTATGAAAAAACAATTACTTTTGCTCATTGCCATGGTAATGAGCCTGACTGCCACCGTAGTCGCCGCCGACTTCACGGTAGGCGACTTCACGTACACGCCGGGTACGGGTTCCTTAAGTGGTAATGCCACTATTATTCAGTACACCGGCGGGGCAACTGTGGTAATTCCCGACGAAGTCACTGACGAGACAACGGGTAAGACCTACAAAGTGACGCTGATTAAAGACAAAAACGTTTTCGGAGGAAATACGGAAATCACGTCTGTGAAGCTGGGCGCAAATCTCACGGCGTTAACGACTAATGCATTTGATGGCTGTACATCGCTGGAGACTGTTGATACAAGCGGCTGCACAGCTTTGACAGCAATCAGGAACATGGCATTTCAGAACTGTACAAGTCTTACATCTTTCGTAGTCCCTGCAAATGTCGTGACCATTTATGCAGGCTGTTTCAATGGTTGTTCCAATTTGAAAGATGTTTCCTTTGCCGGAAATTCCTGGATATGTAACTCATCCTCTTCTACCAGTACAGTTTTTCAGAATTGTGTAGCTCTTGAAAGTATAGAGCTGCCGGAAAGCGTTACTGTACTTCCTAACTCGATGTTCAACGGTTGTTCGTCATTGACATCTGTTAAACTTTCATCCGCAATGACGGAAATAGGTTCGTCAGCTTTTGCATCATGTACAAGTCTCAAAGAAATTGACTTAACCGGTACTAAAATCACAACGATTGGAGGATATGCATTTAGTGGAGCTTCATCGCTTGAAACTATTAAATTGCCGTCAACTGTAAATTCAATTTTAAAAGATGCATTTAAAGGCACAGCTATCAAAAGTGTGATTTCGTCAGACACGCCGGTTGAAGGTGGTATAAATATGCCGCTATTGTCAACTACTATTTCTGTTGTATTTCAGAATTGCATGAATCTTGTGAATGTAGATTTATATGACAGTAACATTACTACCATTGCTAACGGCGCGTTCAACGGTTCAGTGGCGGTTGAAACATTCAAATTTCCCAAGAATTTGAATCTTGCTCAATATGCTTCGACCAGTACTAATTCAAATTCGCTTCTGTTTAATGGAATGGCAGCTCTGCGAGAGGTAATGTTGCCTGACGCTCAAGAGGTGGAAATACCGACTTCTCTTTTCCGTGGTTTAAGTGCTCTGGAAACAGTGATTATGCCGGAGGGAGCGAAAGTGACAGCAATCGGGAACAACGCATTTAATGGTTGTACTAAATTTAATCCTGATTCATTCATAACAGAAAATCTTGTCTCTGTCGGAGTATCCGGATTAAGGGGTACGGCTATAACAAAATTTACCTATACGAGCAGTCTTGAAACTCTCGGCTCCAACTCGCTTCAGGATTGTAAGAATCTTGTATCGGTTGAAGCAGAAGAGGGCTGTAAGGTGCCGGCTGTGGAAAATTATACCTTTAGTGGTTGTTCATCTTTGGAAAGTATAAGTCTTCCGGAAAGCATAAAGGAATTAAAGACGCTTTGTTTTAACGCTTGCCCGGCACTTGTTAATCTTGATATGGGTGCTACCCAGTTGGTAACGACAGCTGCTTCAGGATTCAGTTATGCCAACATGCTGAATGGTTCTTCAAATCTTGAGTCAGTGTTATTGCCCGCAACTCTTGAAGAAATAGCCGACAATACGTTTACCCGTCAGACTTCACTGACATCTATAGAACTTCCGGCCAGTCTAAAGACGATTGGTAATTCCGCTTTCTACGGCTGTTCTCTCCTTGAAACCGTAAACTTCCCTGATAATCTCGTGACAATCGGTAATTTAGCTTTCAGTGGCTGCAAGATGACAAATGCCATTTTCCCGATAGGTTTGGAATCAATTGGAGACAAGGCATTCCAGTCGGTTCCGCTTGAAGGTTCATTGACTATTCCCGGAACTGTACGCACTATCGGTTCGAGTGCATTCAGCGGCAACAAACTTTCTACAATCGTGATCTACGCTCCCGAGGTGGAGAATGAGAATACAAGATCAGAAGTAGAATCCATTAGCATTGGTGATCAGGCCTTTTATTCAACTGTGGCTAATCTGGAAAGTGTATATACCAATTATACAACACCTCCGACAATCAATGCGAATGTCTTCTATATGGTAGGAAATACTCCGCAGACAGGTCAATATAAAGCCAACCTTTATGTCCCGACTCCGGAACTGTATAAGGTTGCTACGGGCTGGGAGAACTTCGGTGAAACTCATATCGCTACCGGTGTGGGTGAGGTTATGACTGATGCCGGGGAGGCGTTTGAGGTTTACAACTTGCAGGGTGTGAGAGTTACAAAGACCACCGACCGCAAGCTCTCTGATCTCCCGCAGGGCATTTATATCGTAAATGGAAAGAAAGTTGTAAAGAAATAACAGTAGGTTTATTATGCTACGTCGGCCGTGAGGTTGACGTAGCATTGTCACACCCGGAGCTACACCGAGTGTGGCAGAAATGATTAAGAGATAGTCGCAGCAGGGTGATACGGCGATTCCAGGACAACCCCGGTTATTGAACTTCTGAATATAGGAGGGGTGTGGCTCCCGTCCGGTTGATGAGGAGAAGTGGCAGTAACCGCAGTGATACGGATCGCGTATTTCCCGGTGCAGACTAATTTGGTTGAAAAAATGCAGCCCCATGTGAATGGAGCTGCATTTTTTCTTTTGTATGTTCTGGGTCTGCCGGTCATGATGGTCATGACGGGAGCAGACCCGGTATATGTCAGAGTGTCTTCTTAACCTCGACTTCCTCGTAAGCCTCGATGAGGTCGCCCTCTCGGATGTCGTTGTAGCCCTGCACGGATAGACCGCAGTCGTAGCCCGACAGAACTTCCTTGGCATCGTCCTTGAAACGTTTCAGCGAACCGAGCTCGCCGGTGTAGATTACAATGCCGTCGCGGATCACGCGGACTTTCGAAGAACGCTTGATCTTGCCGTCGCGTACAATAGCACCGGCAATCGTTCCGACCTTCGAGATCTTGTAGGTCTGGAGCACCTCGGCTGTACCGATAATCTCCTCCTTGATCTCGGGAGAGAGAAGTCCCTCCATGGCATCCTTGACTTCCTCGATGGCCTTGTAGATGACGGAGTATAGACGGATCTCGACTCCCTCCTTGTCGGCCTCCCTGCGGGCGGCTGCCGAAGGACGCACCTGGAAACCGATGATGATGGCATCGGACGCGGCTGCGAGTGTGACGTCTGACTCGGAGATGGCACCCACGCCCTTGTGGAGCACGTTGACCTGAATCTCCGGTGTGGAGAGCTTGAGAAGCGAGTCGGAAAGAGCCTCGACAGAACCGTCAACGTCACCCTTGACAACGAGGTTGAGCTCGTGGAAGTCGTTGAGGGCGCGGCGGCGGCCGAGTTCCTCAAGGCCGAGACGCTTGGTGGTGCGCATGCTGAGCTCGCGCTGCAGCTGCTCACGCTTCGATGCAATCTCGCGGGCCTCCTGCTCGGTGGGGAGCACGTTGAACGTGTCGCCGGCCTGCGGAGCGCCGTTCAGACCGAGGATAAGCACCGGAGTGGCCGGACCGGCTTCCTTGACGCGCTGGTTACGCTCGTTGAACATCGCCTTGACCTTACCGTAGTTGGTACCGGCCAGAATCACGTCGCCCACGCGGAGCGTACCGTTCTGGACAAGCACTGTGGCCACGTAACCGCGACCCTTGTCGAGCGACGACTCGATCACCGAGCCGATGGCGGCGCGGTCGGGGTTGGCCTTGAGGTCGAGCATCTCGGCCTCAAGAAGCACCTTCTCCATGAGGTCTTCGACACCTATGCCCTTCTTGGCCGAGATGTCCTGCGACTGGTACTTGCCGCCCCAGTCCTCTACGAGATAGTTCATCGCGCCGAGCTGTTCCTTGATCTTGTCGGGGTTGGCTGCGGGTTTGTCAATCTTGTTGATGGCGAACACCATCGGCACACCGGCGGCCGAGGCGTGGTTGATTGCCTCGACGGTCTGGGGCATGACATCATCGTCGGCGGCGACAATGATGATGGCGAGGTCGGTCACCTTCGCACCACGGGCACGCATGGCGGTGAACGCCTCGTGACCCGGTGTATCGAGGAACGTGATGCGGCGTCCGTTGGGGAGCGTCACGTTGTAGGCACCGATATGCTGTGTGATACCTCCGGCCTCACCGGCGATAACGTTGGCCTTGCGGATATAGTCGAGCAGCGAGGTCTTACCATGGTCCACGTGACCCATGACGGTCACGATCGGCGGACGCGGCTGGAGATCCTCCTCACGGTCTTCGGGAGTCTCGATGGCCTCGGTCACGTCGGCGCTGACAAACTCGGTCTCGAAGCCGAACTCCTCGGCCACGATGTTGATTGTCTCGGCGTCGAGACGCTGGTTGATCGACACCATCACGCCGATGTTCATGCAGGTGGCGATGACGTTGTTGACGGGAACGTCCATAAGGCTTGCAAGGTCGTTGGCCGTCACAAACTCCGTAATCTTCAGAATCTTGCTCTCGGCTGCCTCGCGCTGGGCGTTCTCCATCTCGCGGTGGTGCATCTCCTCGCGCTTCTCCTTGCGGAACTTGACCGACTTCTTGGTGGTCTTGTTGGTGAGACGTGCGAGGGTCTCCTTCACCTGCTTCTGTACATCCTCGTTGCTGATCTCGGGCTTGGCCTGACGGCGGTCGCCACGACGGTTGTTGCGGTTGCGGTCGCCACGGCCCTGGCCTCCGCCCTGGTTGCCACCCTGGCGGTTCTGGCCGTCACCCGGCTTCTTGCGCTGGTCGGCACCGAAACCGGGCTGCTGTGCAGCCTTGTCGATATCTACCTTCTCCTTGCCGATGCGCTTGCGCTTCTTGCGCGCGTCGTTCTCGGCGCGACGCTCGTTCTTTCCCTTCTTCTTGGGGCGGGTGCTCTGGTTGATGGCAGAGAGGTCGATCTTGCCGAGCACCTTCAGCTCGGGACCCTGCGGGGCGCCACCGAGGCGGAAAGGCTTGTTCTCCTCTTCGGCAGGCTTGGTCTCGGCCGGTTTCTCGGCGGCTGCGGGCTGTGCGGGTGCGGCAGGTTGTGCGGAAGCGGCTTTGGCAGCCTCCTCCTTTTTCTTCTGCTCGGCCTGACGCTCAGCCTCGGCGCGTGCGGCCTCGGCCTTGGCCTGTTCGGCACGCTGGCGGGCCTCGCGTTCGGCTTTCTCACGGTCAGCCTTCTCGCGCTCCGCTTTCTCGCGTGCGGCTTTCTCCTGTTCGGCCTTGATTCTTGCGGCCTTCTCCTGTTCAGCCTTCTCACGCTCGGCTTTCTCGCGTGCTGCGGCTTCTGCGTTGGCCTGTTCAACAGCTGCGTCAGAGACAGTCTTCATGCCTGACTTGGGGTTGGAGAGGTCGATGGTGCCAAGAATCTTGGGCCCGGACACATGAGATGCGGCCGGCTGCGCTTCGCGTTCCGGCTTATCTTTCTTGGGGCTTTTGGGAGGACGTTTGCCGTCTACCTGAGTCTTGAATTCCTTGTCTTTGCTGAACTCCCTTGTGAGCAGATCAACGGCGTCGGAGTCTATGCGGGCGTTGGGATTGCCCTCGTCGACCTCGACATTGTGTTTTCGCAGGAAGTCCACCGCAGTGTTCACTCCTACATTAAGGTCTTTGGCTACTTTACTGATCTTTGTGCGCATATGCTGTTGTTAAATTATACAATTGACCGGGGCCCGGCCCGGAGGGAGGGGAGAGGTTGGGGCGCGGCGGTGCTCATTATTCCTCGAACTCGGCGCGGAGTATCGAGAGCACGTTCTCGACGGTCTCGACCTCAAGGTCTGCCTGGTCGAGCACCTCGCGGGGTGCGTTGAGCACTGCCTTGGCGGTGCCGAGACCGAGGTCTTTCAGGGCCTCGATCACCCAGCCGTCGATCTCGTCGCGGAACTCGTCGAGGTAGATGTCTTCCTCGCCCTCCTCGATGTCGCGGTACACGTCGATAGTGTATCCCGTGAGCTTCTGGGCGAGAAGTATGTTGAGACCACCCTTGCCGATCGCGAGGCTCACCTCATCAGGGTGCAGGAACACCTCGGCCTTCTTCTCCTCCTCGTTGAGACGCATGGATGAGATCTTGGCGGGCGAGAGAGCGCGCTGTATGTAGAGCTGCGGGTTGGCAGTGTATGAGATTACGTCGATGTTCTCGTTGCGGAGCTCGCGGACAATGCCGTGGATACGGCTGCCCTTGATGCCGACGCAGGCACCGACCGGGTCGATGCGCTCGTCGTAGCTCTCCACGGCGATCTTGGCACGCTCGCCCGGCTTGCGGGCAACGTCCTTGATGGTGATGAGGCCGTCGTGGATCTCGGGAACCTCAAGCTCGAACAGGCGGCGCAGGAAGCGCGGATCCGTGCGCGAGATGATAACCTTCGGGTTGTTGTTGGGGTTGTCCACACGCTTCACGATGGCACGCACCATGTCGCCCTTGTGGAAGAAGTCGCCCGGAATCTGCTCCTCTTTCGGGAGGATGAGCTCGTTCTGGTCCTCGTCGATGAGGAGCATCTCGCGCTTCCAGATCTGGTGTACCTCGGCGGTGACTACCTCACCCTCGATCTCCTTGAACTTCGAGTAGATCGCGTCTTTCTGAAGGTCGAGAATCTTGGACTGCAGAGTCTGACGGAGGTTGAGGATGGCGCGGCGGCCGAACTTCTCGAAGAAGATCTGCTTGGCGACTTCCTCGCCGATCTCGCACTCGGGGTCAATCTCGCGTGCGTCGGTCAGCCCGATCTGCATGTCCTTGTTCTCCACGTCGCCGTCGGCAACGACCTCAAGATTCTGATAAATCTCGCAATCGCCCTTGTCGGGGTTCATGATGACATCGAAGTTCTCATCCGAACCGAACTGCTTGGCGAGCACGTTGCGGAATGACTCCTCAAGTACCGAAATCATTGTGGTCTTGTCGATGTTCTTGAGTTCCTTGAACTCTGCGAACCTGTCGACCATATTTACTGTCTCTGCTTTTTTTGCCATAAGACTTAATATCTTTATCTATCTGTATGTGATGGGTTTGATTTCTTTTACAGTGTCGCGTCCGGGCTGCGGGGCTGTCAGAACTCCAGCTCGTAGCGCACGGACTTGACATCGGCATAGGCGAAAGTCTGCGGCTCGACCTGCTCCACCGGACGCTTCGCGCCCTCGGGGCGCACCTTGACCACGGTGTCGACCGTGAATGTCTCCGGACCGGCTGCCGAGAGAACTCCGTGCAGCTTGCGGCCGTCGCGGGTGAGCACCTCCACCTTGTTGCCGAGGTTCTTCTCATACTGGGCAAGAACCTTGAAGGGCGTGGTGAGCCCCGCCGAACCTACCTCAAGCTCATAATCCTCGTCGTCGCGGGGGAATGCCTCCTCGATGGCGCGGGTGAGCCCGATGCAGAAGTCGATGTCAACCCCGCTCATGGAGTCGATCTCGACCTTTATCTCGTTGTCCTTGCTGACCGTGAGGTCAACCGGAAAGTAGTCCGTGCCTTCGAGGCGCGTGTCTATGAAGTCCTGAAGTGCTTTCTTATCTATCATGTCTGATTTGTAATGTCTGACTGTGATATCAGACGGTTATGTCTGACCGGTTATGTCAGCCTGTGATGTCTGAACACGTTAAGAACGTGTCGCTCCACGTCCGGTTGAGGCGGATGAGGCGTGCGGCACATTAAAAAATTCGGAGGAGACCTGCGTCCCCTCCGGAATGTTATGCAAAGATAATAAATATTTTGGGCATTTGGAAATCGGCAGCCGCTGCAAACGGCAATTTACTTCAAATATGCCTTATTTTAACTATCTTTAGTAAAATTTAACATTGATTATACGACTTCAATCTCTATTTCCTTGAGGAAATTTCCGAGGGTGGGATTTTCCTCGACGGCCTTACGCAGGAATTCCTGGGGCGGTAGATATTTGGTGACCTCTTTCTCGGGGTTGATTGTGGCCTTGACCGACAGGAAGTCATTTCGCAGCCGTTCGCGCATGAACCGCAGGAGTTTCGGCATGGCCAGTTCGAAGGCCTGCTGCTGGGCGGGATGGTCCACGAGTACGTCAAACTCAAGGTTGTCGCGTCGCTTGGGTTGCGCGTTGCGCATGGCGCTGACGAGTATCTTCTGGTCGGGCACGGCGAGTATGTACTCGTTCCATACGCGCATGAAGTCGGCGTCGGTGAAGTTCTCCTTCTTGCGTTCGAGGCTGGCGGCCTGGGCCTGGTTGCCCGCGTTGAGCTGGAAGGAATGCGGACGTCCGGCGCCGGGGCGTGTCTGCGGATGAGCCTGGGGTTGTGCCTGTGGTTGCGGCCTTGGAGGTTGCTGGACAGGGACGACTCTTGGCTGAGCTGCGGCGGGTTGGGGTGCCGGGGCGGGTGCCGGAGCAGGAGCAGGAGCGGCTTGCGGAGCGGCTACGTAGGGTGCCGGCGCGGGATCTTCGGTAACGCTTGCGGTGACCGGAGCTGCGGGTTGCGCTTCTGCTGCCGGTGCCGAGGTTCTGGCCCGTGGTGCTTCCGATGGATTCCGCAGGGCCATGGGGCGGTCGGAAAGGTCAAAAGGGGGCTGGGCCGGGGCTATGAGCTGGCATAGACGGATGAGGGTCAGCTCGACGAGCAGCTGTTTGTTCGACGACGTGCGGTAGTTGAGGTCGCAGTCGTTGAGCAGACGCATGGCGGCGTAGTACCACTGCAGCGGCAGCGAGCGGGCTTGTTCCACAAGGCGTTGGCCTATGTCGTCGGGAGTTTCAAGCAGCGGCAGAGTGCGCGGGTCGGCGGCCACCATGAGGTCGCGGACATGCTGCGCCAGACTGTTCACGAAGAAGAGCGAGTCGAATCCGCGGTCGCGTATCTCCTTGTAGAGCAGCAGTGATTCTCCGGCGTCGCCGCGTGCGAACGAGTCGATGAGCTTGAAGAAGTAATCGTAGTCGAGAACATTGAGATTCTCGACCACGGCCTCGTAGGTCATATGGCCGCGTGTCGAGGTCGCTACCTGGTCGAAGATGGAGAGGGCGTCGCGCATGGCGCCGTCGGCCTTGCGGGCGATTACTCCGAGTGCCTTTCGGTCGGCCTCGATGCCCTCCTGCTGTGCCACATATGCGAGATGGTCAACGGTGTCGTTGATTGTGATGCGCTTGAAGTCGTAGATCTGGCAGCGGCTCAGGATGGTGGGGATGACCTTATGCTTCTCGGTCGTGGCGAGAATGAATATCACATACGACGGCGGTTCCTCAAGCGTCTTGAGGAAAGCGTTGAATGCCTGTGATGAGAGCATATGCACCTCGTCGATGATGAAGACGCGGTATTTGCCTACCTGCGGGGGGATGTTGACCTGTTCGGTGACGGCGCGGATGTCATCGACACTGTTGTTCGATGCCGCGTCGAGTTCCATGAGATTGAAAGAGTTGCCACGGTCGATGGCGCGGCAGGACTCGCACTCGCCGCAGGCTTCGCCGTCGGCGGTGGGGGAGAGGCAGTTGATTGTACGTGCGAAAATACGTGCGCATGAGGTCTTGCCCACGCCGCGCGGTCCGCAGAAGAGATATGCGTGAGCCAGACGACCCGAGGCGATCGCCCCCTTGAGGGTGGCGGTCAGGTTCTGTTGTCCGACGACGCTGTGGAAAGTCGCGGGTCTGTACTTCCGCGCGCTGACTATGTATTGTTCGCTCATAAATTTGCCTGTCCTATAATCTTTCTTTCCGCAAATTTATATACTTTTTATTTCAGAAACAAATAATTCCGCACAAAGTTACCCCTCTGTGGTTCGGCCTGCGGTCAAACCCGCAGGCCGAACCTATGTCATCACTTGCCGACAAACTTTTTGCCGTCGCGGACATAGACAGACCCGGGCAGAACGCGCTCCACGCGCCGACCCATCAGGTCGTAGATTACACCAGAATTTCCAGTCTCGGTCTCTGAATCGAATACTCCCTCTACCGAGTCCTGACCGCGCGCGAAGTCCTCGGCCTTGAACACGCAGACTCCGTTCTCGTAGCATTCGAGCATACCGCCGAATGACTTGCCGCAGTCAGTCGGGGGAACCATGTCATATACTCGTCGGTGTATTGCGCACCGATGCCTTCCACCCATACAAAAGACCTACCGGTTTCCTCATTCTCAATTAGCTGATACTGACGCTCTATGCCGCATACGGTCTCATTGAAGACCGACGCCACATTGCCGATTGGCCACTTTGTACCGTCGCCATCGGCATTGACCACCGCTCCCTGTTCAAGCGAGAAATCCATCATCGGCGTGAAATAGGAATAGGTACCGGTCTCATTATCCGACCAATATAAGTCGAGCAGGCCGTCGGATTCGGATAGAATCACTGTGAAGGGACTGAACATGTCGGCATCCGACATGACACTCACACGACGGGCAGGACGATTGCCGATATAGAGCTGTTTATCCTCAACCGAAGCGGTGACAGTTGACCTTTCCGGCTCGCTGACACTCGATATGAACTCCCACTTCCACATCTTGCCGGGGCCAAGTATCGAGTGAGGATCCTCATTGCTCTGCGCAAGTCTTGACCCGTAAATGACGTTGCCCTCGCTGTCGGCGACATATTTTAGGAATGAACGGCTGCCAAGGCCGGAAGAGGCCTCAGGCATTCCTGTTGTATAAGGGGGGCCGAAGAAAATCAGGTCACCATCAGAGTCGGGGCCTACTCCCTCGATAACCGAACCGGGAAAAATCTCCACAAACGACGTAGTGACTTCGCCGTCACCGTTATCTTCTTTGATTTCATAAAGGAAAGTCATGGCCTTGCGCTCAGTGCCGTTTACCAGAACCGGTTCCTTGATCTTCACCACGACCGGAATATATTCACCACCCCTGTCTCTGAACATGAAGCTGTCGCCATCCTCAAGAGTGAAATCGTAGCGGAGGAATTCTCCGTAACGATCTTCCGGAACGGAAGGATCGAGAGACGCTGTATTCGACATGAACTCCACATCATCGAGCGTAAGGACATAGACTTTACCATCCTCCTCGCGCATGTAACCACTTGTAACATCCTGCTCTTTCTTGCCGGCGTACTCCAGCACTCCATATTCCGAAGTGCCCCTGTAATCCTCCGACTGGAACCCCATGAAGCGGTGATACTCTTTGCCGTTGACCGTGACAGTCCCGTCAAACTTCTTTGAATAGTAAGTGACACCATCCATGGAAGTACTTCCATACTGCCAAACCTTACCCTCCTCGATAATCGGAGCGTAGCCGCAGTTGGCGGGGGGAGCGGTTGGTTCCTTGCTATTGTAGATGACATTACCCTCGCTGTCGAACACGCGGTTGAGCCATGATTGTATGGAGGCCTCCTTGGTGTTGTCCCAAACTCCCGAAACGCTGTCCATATTCGGTGCGGGCAGGATGCCGTTGCATGTCGTGCCGATACCCTCGATGAAGTAAAGGATGTCATCCTCTCCCATAACGTAAAGATTGCTGAATCCCATCACACGGCACTGCTCCCCGTCGATTTCAACCGGAGTCTCCCACTTCACATCAAGCGACATTCCGCCTTCCACACCTGAGAATCCGGCTGCCTGGGGATACTCCCACGTTGCTCCGTCGGACAGGGTGAAATCATAAACCTTGAACTCAGAATACTCCGGCGACCCGGCACCTGAATCTCCTGATGCAATTTCCTGATTGACAATCTTTCCGCTATTCTTTTCACACAGCACGAACACCTTGCCCGGTTCCTCGCGCAGGTAATAGACCTGACTGACAGAATTGTTGCTGTATGCGAGTTTGCGGTTCTCTCCGAAAACAAGTGATTTGAACTGCACAAAACGATGGTATTCAGTTCCATCCACTGTCTCAGTCCCGTCGAACTTCATGTAATGGAAAGCGGCACCATCATATACGGTTGAATAGCCGGTATACTCCCAGACACGACCCTCACGAATCATCGGCACATACTCGGCGGCAAGAGCCGATACGCAACCGATTGCGGCGAGCGCAGACGCAAGTAAAAATTTCTTCATAAACGCATGTTTTAATTGTTATACATAAGGTTAACCTACACAGCGGCAAAGATAGTTATCTTGTTTTAAATATGCAAATATTTGAAAGAATTTATTTTCATTTTGTTAAATTATTTCTCGATTTTAGACAATTTGATATAAAAATAAACGGTTGCGCAGAACTCATTCCAGTGTCTTTACCCGTTCCGCGCAACCGCTGTTTGAATACTTCTGTCATGGCCCGCGGTCAAACCCGCAGCAACCGTCCCTATGTCATCACTTGCCGACAAATTTCTTGCCGTCGCGGACATATACCGACCCAGGAAGCACGCGCTCCACGCGGCGACCCATCAGGTCGTATATTGCTCCGTACTTTGGCTTCTGGGAGGATACAACGTCATCCACACCGACGAACGAATAGTGGTTGGTGTCGTATATTACATTACCGTCGCCATCATAGACTCTCTCCAGCCGGGATTGGATACCTGCATACCAGCTGTTGTCCGCCATCCCGGTCATCTGATCAAGGAAGTACAAGCCCAAAGACCCGTTCTCAGTAACTCCGATACCTTCTATTAAAAAGAAACTGTCTTTATATACTTCAGTGAAAGGGTCATCGGCAAAGGTCATGACCATGCATTCATCTCCGCCTATTGTGACGGGTGCAAGATAATGGACCTTTAAAGGCTCTGTCTCGACGCTTCCTGCCGGTATTCTTACAAGATGAATTTCCTCTCCCTCCTTTTTGTTCCAATCGTATATCACAGTCTCATGATATGATGAGACTTCATCCTCCACAGGAGAAACCACTGCCCCGCCATATTCATCGTCCAGCCTGTAGACTGTGCCATCTTCCTCACGAAGGAGACAGGTTATCTCGTCACGTGTCTCCCGGCTCATCAGCGTACCATAAGGGTACGCCTCCACATCGGTGGAAATGGAATAATTCCTTGTATCGGTGATGGTGAGGCACGAATATAATTTGCCTCCTATTTCCCGGGTGGCAGTGAATTTTAACGAATGCACTGCAAGAAGGTTATCCCATGACTTCTCATCGTATTCGTGCATACCATACCGATTGGCTCCGCTGTACACCCAAACCCGATCCTCACGTACCGTAGCGACGTGTTTCTCTGAGTAGGACAGATTTACAACGAATCCCATTGTCAGCAGAATTAGAAATAAGTGTTTCATATGATTATGTTTTCAGTTGTCGTTTGAAATGTTTAGTCCCGCGCCTTTTTCCACAGTAAATCCCGCTCCAAGAACTGTTTCGTGTGCCGATATCGACACCTTTGCTCCACAGCAAATTCTTTCACCTTCAAATTCAGCCTGGCCGTTAGCCAGAACCATAAGATTTCCACCGGTCATCACATCGAAATAATTCCTGCTGCGGAAATTTCCTATGCAGTAAAGTCCAAGGTTGCCGGATACTTGAATTTGTGGTTCTTTTATGTCATCGTTAAGCAGATTTATATCCGGGAGATAAAATTTCTTTGAAGATTGGACAGTGCCTGAATTGGAAGCAAGTAAGTAAATCTCGGGATAATGCCCATTTTTAAAGATGCTCACTGTGAACGGGGAGTTATCCTGTACTCCAATTTCCTCGGCAGTAAGAGATACCGTGGAATGTCCTGTTATACGGAATACTGCGGTTGCGCGCTCTCCGTTAAAGACAATTGCGCGGGCGTTCTCCATATCTGTGCCATTTATGGTAAGAATACCGGATTGATATGATACCGAAATGTTTTGTCTCGATGGAACCCCTAACCATACATTGATATCAGGGTCGCCTATAAGATTTCTGGTGAATTGCTGATGTCGATCTCCTGTGGCTAACACAGAATTTGCAAATGCATTTCCTATGGACTCACCTTTGCTGATTCTATAACCAAAATCGGTTTCCATCATTTCCTGTGGACCTGTATAACCATCACGTGTATTACCTATATAAGCCACTCCTCCATAATTTCCTCCAACCGTGAAGCTGGATCCCATGTCAAAAGGAACATTCCTGTAACCGCCTCCGGGAAAGCGGATGTTGTCAAAAGGTGTGGATGTACATGCAAAAGTATAGAGAATTGACGGTTTGCCCGCATTGTCAAGCCCATCCAAGCCATTCCCGTGTTCGGCATTTGGATGACGTGTGTCCTGAGTAGAATAGGAGTTTACAGCTTGTATGTACCGATTCTGCTCCCAATCATCACTAGACTTCCTGTCTCCTGCCGTACAGATAGTCACAGGACTCCCGTGTCCTTTCAGACTTATAATGCCGCACTGTCCCATTCCTAATATCACTTCCTGTCCTGTTGGTTCACATTCAGAGTATACCAAACCACCTTTTTCGTCATTCAGAGTAATTAGATCAAGAGTAGATACTCCTTTGAACAGTGTAGGTGAGGAAACAAACATATGCTGTCGGTTAATAAACCCTTTTCCCAAATAATCAGGATTGCCTAGTCCCGGATTAATTTCATAAATCAATAATTTATCCAGGTATCTGGCGAGATGGCTCTTTTGATAAGCAAGTAATCTTCCGACGCGAAGTTCAGGCGAATACTTCTGTTTGAGTATCGCGCCATAGTAGTTCCCGTTGGCAATGGAATCCAACGTGAATGATGTAGTCATGTCAGAAAAATAGGCATCTGTAGGGACAAAATTCTCTCCATCATACCAGCTGTAATGTTCCTTTGAATTTGATGTATAGTTCCTGAATTTGCGAATGGGTGCGGAAGTCCTGTAATCCCCAATTATTAACAATTGGAATTTACCGTATTTACTGTATTCTGAACGAAGCCAGTTCCTGATATGCGATTCCTTGTCAAAGGATTTCTCTCCAAAGATGTCCGAGAATAAGGGATTCTCCCAGATTTCCTCAACAGTATGAATCCTTACAGTATGCCCTTTCTGAGATTTCCAACTAGCTAAATCATTGACAGATTCCTTAAGACTTTCCGGTACAAGGATATAATAATAAGATTCAGGCATCAATTCAAAAGAGCCGGTCTGCGCTTTTGATTGGGAAACGGCGTTCTCATTAAATCGGGGTGGATTTACTACAAGCGTATCTAAATCCGTGTCCCATTCTGAATCCCGGGATTCAATACAGCAGTAATCCACGTCCTGAGGACCGCATTCTTCGTAATCCAGTTTGACATCCACATTCAACAACGGATTTAATATACATGGATTTTGTTCTGACATAAATCCAATTGGAACCGCCACCGAAACAATATGATTCTTGCCGTTGACAAGGTAATCATTAATAATCCATGCTCGCCATCCTCCACGGTCTTGATTTGAAGAATCAGTGACCAGATCGCCATATTCATGCCATTCCGACAATTCCCTATTCGTTAGTATTTTATTTGTTAAAACGATAGGATTAGATATTTGAACGTTTTCAAGAGTTACTTTTATATTTTCACAGAAGGTCGGCATCAGCAAATTAATAACCTTGCAAGGCATAAGAGGAGCTGGCAGTTCTTCTAAATAGTTTGCGTCCGGGGCGTTCACCATTACGTAAGGTGTGCCGTCAGGTGCGGTTACCGTGTCGAAGGTTATTGCTGTCGGGTCGAACGTCAGAGTGTGGCGTATCTCACCGGCTGTGGCGGACGTGACTGCGGTCATGACCAGGGCCACGAGCGCGACGAGGAGCCGCCCGGTTGTGGTTAGTATTCGTCGTTTCATATTGTCGCATTTTAGTCGGTGAGTATCATTCGTTTGGAATCAATCTCCACGCCGTCTGCTATCAGGGTGTAGATGTACATTCCTGCTGTAAGGGTGTTGCCCTCGATGGTGATGTCCACGTTGC
>OFFU01001421.1_pt1 | contig 16488 bp, 10 predicted proteins | sample 1521451 | NCBI WGS metagenome assembly OFFU01 (sample SAMEA3504106, study PRJEB24116) | mouse gut metagenome | biome: mouse gut; feature: mouse-associated habitat; material: faeces | place: Denmark | collected 2011 | reverse complement strand
GTGACAGCGTTGCTTTTGACAAGCTTTCAGGTGGTGATTTACGGCGACCCGGAATATAAATTTTATGAAAAAGAATATGAAAAATATGAGGTGACAAAAGAGCTTGATATGGAGATGGAAGATGTTATGCATGTCACCGAAGAGATGATGGCATATCTTATCGGAGAACGTGAAGAACTCTCTGTATGGACAACCGTCGAGGGTAGGGAACAAGATTTTTTTAATGAGCAAGACCGGTTTCATATGGGGGAAGTGAGAACGCTGTTTATAGGGGGCTTGAAACTCCGCAATGGTTTGTTTTTTGTAGTTGTGGGACTTAATCTTGTTCTGATTTTTATGAAGAAGAAAAATGTATTCATAAAGATGACGTTTACGGCAGGAGCTGTCTTTCTTGCAATATGTGCAGTAGTTGGAATTGCCTGTGCCATGAACTTTACAAAGGTATTTTATCTGTTTCATCAGATTGTTTTTGATAATGAGGAATGGCTGTTTGATCCAGCTGTCGATTATATGATCCGTATGCTGCCGGAAGGGTTTTTCTTCGATATGCTGGTACGGATTGGCATGATGTTTGGTCTTTGGCTGATTGCTTTGATGGGAGCTAGTTTGGTTTATAGAATTCTTGAAAAAAAGCAAAATAAGCAATACTTATAAAACTATTAAGATATATTAATTTTATTAATGAAGGACTTTGTGATACGATAAAAATAACTAGAAATGTAAATTTAAGGAGGTCATTATGAGCGGTGTAAAACGTGTATATGTGGAAAAGAAACCCGAATTTGCAGTACAGGCAAAAGAGTTAAGGGGAGAGATTAAGAACTATCTTGGAATCGAAACAGTGACAGGTGTCAGAGTGTTGATTCGTTATGATGTGGAAAATCTTTCCGATGAGACATTTGAGAGAGCTTGCAATGGTGTATTTGCAGAGCCGCCGATAGACATTTTATATAAAGAAACATTTGAAATGGAACAGGGAGCGAAGGCGTTTTCGGTGGAATATCTTCCGGGACAGTTTGACCAGAGAGCGGATTCGGCAGAGCAGTGTGTGCAGTTTATTAAAGCAGACGAGCTTCCTGTGATTAAGTCAGCGACTACCTATGTTATCGAGGGAAGTCTGACAGACGAAGAGTTAGAAGCAATCAAAAATCATTGTATCAACCCGGTAGATTCCAGAGAAGCAGTCGAGGAGAAACCGGACACATTGGTGACTGTGTTTGAAGAGCCGGAGGATGTTAAGATTTTTGAAGGATTCAAAGACATGGAAGAAGCGAAGCTAAAGGAATTATATGATTCTTTGGGACTTGCTATGACATTTAAAGACTTCCTTCATATTCAGAATTATTTCAAAGGAGAAGAAAAACGTGACCCATCTATGACGGAAATCCGCGTGTTGGATACATATTGGTCTGATCATTGCCGTCATACGACATTCTCAACAGAGCTTACAGAGGTCACATTTGGAGAAGGAGATTATAAAGAGCCGATCGAAGCGGCGTACAAACAATACTTAAATGACCATAGTGAGATTTTTAAAGGCAGAGAAGACAAATTTGTCTGTCTGATGGATCTGGCTCTTATGGCAATGCGTAAATTGAAAAAAGAAGGAAAGCTGGAGGATCAGGAAGAATCTGAAGAAATCAACGCCTGCAGCATTGTAGTACCGGTAGAGGTAGATGGTGTAGAAGAGGAGTGGCTTGTTAATTTTAAGAATGAGACGCATAATCATCCGACAGAGATCGAGCCGTTTGGTGGGGCAGCGACTTGCCTTGGAGGCGCTATTCGTGACCCGTTGTCAGGGCGTACTTATGTATATCAGGCAATGCGTGTGACCGGTGCGGCAGATCCTACAGTTTCTGTGAAAGAAACGTTAAAAGGAAAACTTCCGCAGAAGAAACTGGTGCGTGGTGCAGCACATGGATACAGCTCTTACGGCAATCAGATCGGACTTGCAACAGGTATGGTAAAAGAAATTTATCATCCGGACTATGTGGCAAAACGTATGGAAATCGGAGCGGTTATGGGGGCAGCTCCAAGACGCGCAGTAATCCGTGAAACATCTGATCCTGGCGATATCATTATTTTGCTTGGCGGACGTACCGGAAGAGATGGCTGCGGCGGTGCGACCGGCTCTTCCAAAGTACATACCGAAGAATCCATTGAAACTTGCGGTGCAGAGGTTCAGAAAGGAAATGCTCCTACAGAACGTAAGATCCAAAGGATGTTCCGCAGAGAAGAAGTGAGTAAATTAATCAAGAAGTGTAATGATTTTGGTGCAGGCGGCGTATCTGTGGCAATTGGGGAGCTTGCAGCAGGATTGAAAGTAGACTTGGATAAGGTGCCGAAGAAATATGCGGGTCTCGATGGAACGGAAATTGCTATCTCCGAGTCTCAGGAGCGTATGGCGGTTGTCATTGATCCAAAAGATGTGCAGGAATTTTTAGGATATGCAAAAGAAGAAAACTTAGAGGCAGTAGAAGTTGCAGTCGTAACGGAAAGCCCAAGGTTGGTATTATCATGGAGAGGAAAAGAAATTGTAAATATTTCCCGTGCGTTCCTTGATACGAATGGTGCGCATCAGGAGACTTCGGTTGCGGTGGATATTCCGAACGAAGCAGACAGTCCGTTGAAGAGATTTGTAGAAGTGGGCGATGTGAGAGAAAAATGGCTTGCGACATTGCGAGATTTAAATGTATGTTCACAGAAAGGGCTTGTGGAGATGTTTGATGGTTCTATCGGTGCGGGAAGCGTATTTATGCCGCACGGAGGAAAATACCAGATGACAGAAACACAGACTATGGTAGCGAAACTTCCGGTATTAAAAGGAAAATGTGATACAGTAACGATGATGAGTTATGGATTCGATCCGTATGTATCAAGCTGGAGTCCGTATCATGGAGCGGCTTATGCGGTGACAGAATCTGTTGCAAAGATTGTTGCATCAGGCGGTGATCACAGTAAGATTCGCTTTACTTTCCAGGAATATTTCCGCCGTATGACGGAAGAACCGCATAGATGGAGCCAGCCGTTTGCAGCGCTTCTTGGTGCATACCAGGCACAGCTTGGATTTGGATTGCCATCGATCGGAGGAAAAGACAGTATGTCCGGTACCTTCCAGGATATTGATGTGCCTCCTACACTCGTATCTTTCGCAGTGGATATCGCAAAACAGCAAGATATTATCACACCGGAGTTAAAGGCAGCCGGCAATAAACTTGTATGGCTTCGTATTGACAAAGATAGCTTTAATCTTCCGGATTATGAGAAGGTAATGGAACAATATACGAAATTTACCAGTGATATCAAAGCAGGCAATGTTGTTTCTGCATATGCGCTCGACCGCCATGGAGTGATTGCGGCAGTAAGTAAGATGGCATTTGGTAATGGCATGGGAGTGAAGATAGAGCATAATATGGATGCAAGAGAATTATTTGCTCCGGCATTCGGTGATATCATTGCAGAAGTTCCGGCCAAGAGGGTTTCAAGATTAGCAATTACCTATACGGTAATCGGTGAAGTAACAGATAACAGAACATTCTCTTATGCAAATACAGAGATTGCATTGGAAGACGCAATGGCTGCATGGACAGGAACTTTGGAAAAAGTATTTGCTACAGTTTCAGCAGAAAGCAATAAAGAAATTAAGATAGAAAGCCCGTTGTATGATACAAAAGACGTTCATATTTGTACGCATAAGATTGCACAGCCAACGGTATTCATTCCGGTATTCCCGGGAACGAACTGCGAATATGACAGTGCAAAGGCATTCGAGCGGGCAGGAGCAAAGACCATTACAAAAGTATTTAAAAATATGAATGCAGCGGATATCCGTGATTCGGTGGAAGTGTTTGAAAAAGCAATTGCAAAGGCCCAGATTATCATGTTCCCAGGCGGTTTTTCGGCGGGAGACGAACCAGACGGTTCTGCAAAATTCTTTGCGACTGCGTTCCAGAATGAAAAGCTGAAAGAAGCAGTACAAAAACTGCTGCAGGAAAGAGACGGGTTGGCGCTTGGTATCTGTAATGGTTTCCAGACATTGATCAAGTTGGGGCTGGTACCTTATGGTGATGTGGTTGGACAGACTGCTGATTCACCGACACTTACTTATAATACGATTGGACGTCATGTGTCGAAGATGGTTTACACAAAGGTTGTGACAAACAAATCTCCATGGCTTATGAATGCGAAGCTTGGCGGCGTGTATACAAATCCGGCATCTCATGGAGAAGGACGTTTCGTAGCAAATAAAGAATGGCTGGATAAATTGTTTGCGAATGGTCAGGTTGCGACACAGTATTGTGATCTTGACGGAAATGTAAGCATGGATGAAGAATGGAATGTGAATGGTTCTTATATGGCGATTGAAGGTATCACGAGTCCGGATGGCCGTGTGCTTGGCAAAATGGCACATTCCGAACGCCGTGGCGATTCTGTGGCAATTAATATCTATGGAGAACAGGATCTGAAATTATTCGAGTCTGGCGTAGAATATTTCAAATAAAGATTATTCAATAAAGATATTTATAAAAATAAGAGATGACTTTATCCTGGAAAGATGATATAATGAGGCTCGAGTATAAAGGATAAAACCAAAATGGGAGGAAACAAAATGGATAATAAAGAATTTAAACCCTTTATCTCAGCCGAAAAGGTAGTGCCGGAATTTACTATTACATCATTTATTCTTGGCGTACTTCTTGCGGTTGTGTTTGGCGCGGCAAATGCGTATCTAGGATTACGAGTTGGTTTGACTGTTTCTGCCTCTATCCCGGCAGCAGTTATCTCCATGGGAGTTATTCGTGTGATTCTCAGAAAAGAGTCTATATTAGAAAATAATATGGTGCAGACAATTGGTTCCGCTGGTGAATCAGTTGCAGCCGGTGTTATTTTTACATTACCGGCGTTATTTATCTGGGCAGAAGAAGGCGTAGAAGGAATCAAGGCGCCAGGACTTATTGAAGTATTTCTAATTGCTTTTGTGGGCGGTATTTTAGGGGTTCTGTTTATGATTCCGCTTCGTAAAGCGTTGATCGTAGAAGAACATGGCGTACTTCCGTATCCGGAAGGAACTGCATGTGCAGAAGTTCTTCTTGCAGGTGAAGAGGGAGGGTCCAAAGCGTCTACGGTATTCGCCGGACTTGGAGTGGCCGCCGGTTATAAATTTATTGCAGATGGACTGAGGGTTTTCCCAAGTTCCGTAAATTATGATATCGAAGCATATAAAGGAGCGGCAGTAGGTATGGATGTACTTCCGGCGCTCGTTGGCGTAGGTTATATCTGCGGACCTAGAATTTCGAGTTATATGTTTGCGGGTAGTATTGTAAGCTGGCTGGCGCTTATGCCGTTGATCAGCCTGTTTGCCGGAGATGCGGTTATCTTCCCGGGAACAGAACCGATCAGCCAGATGGCTCCAAGCAAGATTTGGGGAAGCTATATTAAATATATCGGTGCAGGTGCCGTTGCGACAGGCGGTATCATGAGCCTTATCAAATCTTTTCCATTGATCGTAAAGACATTCTCTCAGGCAATGAAGAGTATGTCTAAGAACAAAGGAAAAGGAAACAATGAACTTAGAACAAATCAGGATTTACCGATGCAGTATATTATTGCGGCAGTTGCATTGATCGCAGTTGCAATCTGGCTGCTTCCTACTTTCCCGATTAACCTTCTTGGAGCGGTGATCGTAGTTATCTTTGGTTTCTTCTTCGCAACAGTATCGTCAAGAATGGTTGGACTTATCGGAAGCAGTAACAACCCGGTATCCGGTATGGCTATTGCAACGCTTTTGATTTCTACGTTGATGTTAAAAGCGACAGGTCTTGGCGGGGCGACAGGAATGAAAGGTGCAATCGCAATCGGTTCTATTATCTGTATTGTGGCAGCGATCGCAGGCGATACATCTCAGGACTTAAAGACGGGATTTATTGTAGGGGCTACACCTAAGAAACAGCAGTATGGCGAGTTGATCGGTGTACTTGCTTCATCAGCAGCGATTGGCGGAGTGCTTTATCTTCTGAATGAAGCATGGGGGTATGGTTCTACAGAGCTCCCGGCGCCTCAGGCAAGTATGATGAAAATGATCGTAGAAGGTGTTATGAATGCAGACCTTCCATGGGGACTTATTATTGCAGGTGCGGCAATCGCGATCGTAGTTGAAATTTTAAAAATTCCGGTACTTCCATTTGCGGTAGGTATGTACCTTCCATTTTCATTGAATGCGGCAATTATGGTTGGCGGTCTTGTAAGACTGGTCGTAGATAAAAAACGCGGCATGTCAGAGGAGAAGAAGAAAGCTTGTGTTGACAGAGGTATTCTGTATACATCCGGTATGATTGCCGGAGAAGGCATTGTCGGAGTCTTGCTTGCAATCTTTGCGGTTATTAAGATTGGAGATAAAGACTTAAGTACAATAATCAATATCTCTGAAATATTCTCTGTTGGTCAGGCCGCAGCGATTGTAATCTTTGCGGTAGCAGTTGTTGGAACATTACTGAAAGTAACTATTTTTTCAAAAGAGAATAAAAGCAAGTAAGAATGGTTAAAAATGTGCATGCAGCTTTTTAAAGGCTGCATGCTTTTACTATCAGACGAAAAAGCAGTATATTGCATGGAAAGGGTAGAAAATATGGCTAAGATAGGAAAGAAAAAGGACAATTATCTGGATTATGTATTTGAAAAGAACCCGGTAATAGAATGGCATGAGCGAGAAGACGGAATCATTTGCATTTGTGTAGCGTGGAAAGGTTTTTATAATAAGATTGCGCAGAAGGTGTTTAAGAAACCAAAGAAGAGTGAGATCGCAATGGATGTACTTGGCAGTTTTGTGTGGAAACAGTTGGATGGGAAGAAAAATATATTTGAGGTTGGAAAACTTGTAAAAGAGGAATTTGGGGATCGGGCAGAACCTGTTTATGGAAGACTGATCAAATTTGTTGAAATTATGAGGGATAACAAATATGTTGTTTTGAAAGAGGAAAAGAAACATGATTAGATACGTTGCGTATGTCCTTATGTTTGCGGTTATGGGGGCGGTCATTTATGTATGGGGTCTCAAAAAAGCGCAGAATCAGTCTGTGGAGCTTGCAGGAAGACTTTATGCAAAGTGCGAAAAGCTGGTATGTAAGAAATTGAAGGAAAAAGAATTTTTGCAGAAATCAGAGATTGAGAAGGTTATTGCAAATGTTCAGGTGGGGCAGTTTTTCAGTAAAAATAAGCTGGCTGTTACGAATCCGAAACAATTTATCAATGTGTTTTTGGAGTATGAGATAAAAAAAGATGTGTTGGAAGAACGCATGGAAAAAGGCAAAAAAGTATATTGCCTGAAGAAAAAATAGTAATAGAATGAAATGAAAATATTGACATATGAACATATTTCCTTTAGGATAGTAAAGGGTAAAAGCAGTATAACATTATCAGGAGGTCAAAAGTTATGTCATATGTAGATGAAGTAATTGAATTAGTTGTGAAAAAGAACCCTGCAGAGCCTGAGTTTCATCAGGCAGTGAAAGAGGTACTGGAATCTCTTAGAGTAGTGGTGGAAGCAAATGAAGAGAAATTCAGAAAAGACGCATTATTAGAGAGACTTGTGGAACCTGAAAGACAGCTGAAATTCCGCGTACCATGGGTAGATGACAAAGGACAGGTACAGGTGAATACAGGATACCGTGTACAGTTTAACAGTTCAATCGGACCATATAAAGGAGGATTGCGTCTGCATCCATCTGTAAATTTAGGTATCATCAAATTTTTAGGTTTTGAACAGGTATTTAAAAACTCATTGACTGGTCTGCCGATCGGTGGTGGAAAAGGTGGATCTGACTTTGATCCGAAGGGAAAATCAGATAGAGAAGTAATGGCTTTTTGCCAGAGTTTTATGACAGAGTTATGTAAGTATATAGGTGCCGACACAGACGTTCCGGCTGGTGACATCGGTACAGGTGCAAGAGAAATCGGATATCTTTTCGGACAGTACAAACGTATCCGCGGCGTATATGAAGGAGTTCTTACCGGAAAAGGATTAAGCTACGGCGGATCTTTGGCAAGAACACAAGCTACAGGATATGGACTTTTATATTTTGCAGAAGAGATGCTTAAGATGGAAGGTATCGAACTTGCAGGAAAGACAGTTTCTGTATCCGGCTCTGGTAATGTTGCTATCTATGCAACAGAAAAAGCGCAGCAGTTAGGCGCTAAAGTTGTTACGGTAAGTGATTCTAATGGCTGGGTATATGATCCGGATGGAATCGATGTTGAAGCATTGAAAGAAATTAAAGAAGTGAAACGTGCACGTCTTACAGAATACAAGAATTATCGTCCGAATTCTGAATATCATGAAGGAAGAGGCGTATGGAGTGTAAAAGTTGATATAGCACTGCCATGTGCAACACAGAACGAGTTACTCTTAGAAGACGCAAAAGCACTTGTTGCTAACGGTGTTATAGCAGTGGCAGAAGGAGCAAATATGCCTACGACATTAGAAGCAACGGAATACTTACAGGCAAATGGAGTTATCTTTGCTCCAGGAAAAGCTTCCAATGCAGGTGGTGTTGCGACATCTGCGCTTGAGATGTCTCAGAACAGCGAACGTTTAAGCTGGACATTTGAAGAAGTAGATAAAAAACTCAAAGACATCATGGTAAATATTTGTCATAATGCGGCAGCAGCAGCGGAAAAATACGGTGTAAAAGGAAATTACGTTGTAGGAGCTAACATTGCCGGATTTGAAAAAGTAGTAGACGCTATGACTGCACAGGGAATCGTATAAGATTCTATCTTAGGAATAATGTTTCCCACAGATAGGAGTGATAAATAGCTATCTGTGGGAAATTTGAAAAAAGATGAAAAAAATTAAAAAAAGTGTTGACATATGTAATCTGGCAATGCTATAATAGCGGAGCAGGTTACGGAGAGGACAAATTCTTCGGACACAATATATGGGATCATAGCTCAGCTGGGAGAGCACCTGCCTTACAAGCAGGGGGTCATAGGTTCGAGCCCTATTGGTCCCATTTACTTAAGTTAATAGATAACTTAAGGATTTATAATTATGGCGGGATAGCTCAGTTGGCTAGAGCACACGGTTCATACCCGTGGTGTCGCTGGTTCAAATCCAGTTCCCGCTATTGCAAAAGAATCTCGTTTATGAGATTCTTTTTTTGTGATATAGGAAAGTTTGTACTTTCCTATACCCCAAAAAAGGCAAAGGCGCCTTTAAGTTCATTTTAACTTAAAGACGCCTTTGCCTTTACGGACGCTATTTTACCTCTTAAATTTTATCTTGTCAATCCATTTTTTCAAAAAATCTTTACTTTGATCGATCTATTTCATTAACTCTAAAAGAGTAATGTTATCAAAATAATCATTTACCATCTGATGAAACTCTTTCCACATGGGCAATGTTTTACACGTATCTGCACGGTTACAAGTTTTGGCATTACATTCCAGACAGGCAACCGGAGTCAGATTCCCTTCTGTCAATCTTAAAATATCTCCAATCCTGTAATCTTTTGGTTCTCTTGCCAAACGGTAACCGCCGCCTTTCCCCTGTACCCCTTCTACATAATGGTTTTTAGAAAGTACCGGCATAATTCTCTCGATATATTTCAAAGACAACTCCTGACGCTTCGCAACGGTCTTCATTGCGATATATCCATCCTTCTGATTTTCTGCAAGATCAAGCAATATACGCAGAGCATATCTTCCCCTTGTTGAGATCATCATTTCTTAGTTCCTTCTTTCTTTATTCTGCAAATAGCGGTGTTGTTAAATATTTCTGTTCTATTTTACCGCATCAAACCCATGCTGTAAATCCTCGATGATATCTTCTATATGTTCTGTTCCAACAGAAAGTCTGATGGTATTTGGCTTAATTTCCTGCTCAGCCAATTCTTCCGCTGAAAGCTGACTGTGTGTCGTAGTCGACGGATGAATCACAAGACTTTTCACATCAGCCACATTGGCAAGCAATGAAAATATCTGCAGGTGATCTATAAATCTGTAAGCCTCTTCCTTTCCACCCTTAATATCGAATGTAAAAATAGATGCTCCGCCATTTGGAAAATATTTCTCATAAAGGGAATGATCCGGATGAGAAGGAAGAGAGGGATGATTTACCTTCTCAACTAGTTGATGATCATTTAAAAATTTTACCACCTTCTTCGTATTTTCTGCATGACGCTCCAGGCGCAGCGACAATGTTTCAATGCCCTGTAATAATAAAAACGCTGCAAAAGGAGAAATACTCGCTCCTGTATCGCGAAGCAAAATTGCACGAATATAAGTAACGAATGCTGCTGGCCCGGCAGCATTTACAAATGAAACCCCATGATAACTTGGATTCGGTTCAACAATAGCAGGATACTTCCCTGAAACTGTCCAATCAAATTTGCCTGAATCTATAATAATACCACCAAGCGTCGTTCCATGACCTCCAAGGAATTTTGTAGCAGAATGTACCACAATATCCGCCCCATGTTCAATCGGACGAATAAAATATGGTGTACCAAAGGTATTATCTACCACAAGAGGCAGTCCATACCTATGGGCAAGTGCGGCCAATGCGTCAATATCCGGAATGTCACTGTTTGGATTCCCCAGTGTTTCGATATAAATTGCTCTTGTATTTTCCCTGATCGCGGCTTCCACTTCATCAAGATTATGTATATTGACAAAGGAAGCGCTGATTCCAAAACCCGGAAGCGTATGTGCCAACAGGTTGTAACTGCCGCCATAAATCGTTTTCTGTGCAACGATATGTCCGCCATTTTGTCCCAAAGCCTGTAAAGTATAGGTAATTGCAGCTGCTCCCGAAGCAAGTGCCAAAGCAGCAACACCGCCCTCTAAGGCTGCAACGCGCTTTTCCAGAACCTCCTGCGTAGAATTCGTTAAGCGTCCATAAATATTTCCGGTATCTGTAAGTTCAAAACGGGCTGCCGCATGGTCACAATCGTGAAAAACATAAGAAGTGGTTGCATAAATGGGTACTGCACGTGCATCTGTAACAGGATCAGGAGTTTCCTGTCCTACATGAAGCTGAAGTGTTTCAAATCTGTATTTTGACATAATTCATTTCCTTTCACGAGTTTCTTTTGCCTACCATTTGAGTAGGTTTATTTTTCTGCATTATATCCATTATTTACCTACTATGTCAATAGGTAATTTATAAATCGTTTCACAAATTTGACTTCATCTTATTTTCCACTGTCACCATAGTTAGATAGTACCCTTGCAGAAGGATCTTTTACATCGCAGCCTTCCCATTCCTTGTTTGGCATCCAGAAATCCAGCACCATCTCGGCCTGACCCGGATAATACTTTTCGAAAATCTCTCTATATAATAAGGATTCTTTTGTAAATGGTCTGGCATGCGTGTAGCTTTCACATCTGCTTTTAAATTCTGCATCTGTATATTGCTTTTCCGCATATTCTTTTAAATAATCAACCATAGAATGTCCAACGGCATCTGAGAATGCCGCTTTCTCTCTCCAGAGAATTTCTTCCGGCAGATAATCCCCCTGTTCAAACGCATGACGGAGCAGATATTTTCCTTTTCCATAAGTATTCAATTTTAATTGTGGATCTACTGCCATCACATATTTTACAAAATCCAGATCACCAAATGGAACTCTTGCTTCCAGCGAATTTACGGAGATACAGCGATCTGCACGAAGCACATCATACATATGAAGCTCATGGATTCGTTTCTGTGATTCCTCTTGAAAGGCTTTGGCATCCGGTGCAAAGTCCGTATACTTATAACCAAATAATTCATCCGAGATCTCACCTGTCAAAAGGACACGGATATCGGTCTGTTCATGAATCGCCTTACACACCAGATACATGCCCATGGATGCACGAATTGTGGTAATATCATAGGTTCCCAACAACAAAATGACTGTCTCCAGGGAAGAGAGCACTTCATCCGGCGTCATATAAACCTCTGTATGGTCACTTCCAATATGATCTGCTACCTGTTTTGCATATTTTAAATCAATGGCATCTTCACTCATACCAATCGCAAAGGTCTTAATCGGTTCCTTACTTTTCTTTGCCGCAATGGCACACACCAAAGAAGAATCCAGCCCTCCGGAAAGCAGGAAGCCTACCTTGGCATCAGCTACAAGACGTTTCTCCACGCCTGCCACAAGCTTTTGATGGATACTCTTGCAGACTGTTTCCAGATCATCATGACAAACCGTCTCTGCTTTAGCAATGTCACAGTAGCAGATAAACTGACCGCCTTTATAATAATGTCCCGGAGGAAACGGCATAATCTTATCCGTAAGTCCTACCAGGTTCTTTGCCTCACTGGCAAATATAACAGCACCTTCTTTATCATATCCATAATACAATGGACGGATTCCAATCGGATCTCTTGCCGCGATAAATTCTCTTGCTTCCCCATCATAGATGATGCAGGCAAACTCCGCATCAAGCATATCAAACATGTCTATGCCGTATTCCTTATATAACGGTAAAAGTATCTCACAGTCCGATTCACTTTCAAACGTATAGTTCACTGACAGTTCTTCTTTCAGCTTCTCAAATCCATAAATTTCTCCATTACAAACCACATAACTGTTCCCATACTTAAATGGCTGCATGCCGGATGGAGTCAATCCCATGATCGATAATCTGTGGAACCCAAGCAACCCATCTTCGGTTTCCACTATCCGTGTATCATCCGGACCTCTTGATATCGTCTTTTTAAATCCTTCCATAAAAACATCAAAAGCAGCACTGCAGCTGCAATAACCCATAATAGAACACATATGAATCTACCTCCCTCCGTATATTTAGTTTCTATTTTATTATCATTTTACTCCAAACAGTAAGTCGCCATAAGTTGGGAATGGCCAGTATTTCTTTGCTGTCATCGTTTCTGCCTCGTCACATGCAACTCGCAGTTCCCCCATTTTACTTAAGACAACATCACGAATCATATAAGATTCTGCTTCAATGTCCCCGGCATCCTGCAGTTTCATCACTGCTTCTTCCAGTTCATCCGCTTTGATCGCAATCTGGTCTTCCAGTCTTGCCAGTTTTTTGAGCAAGCCAGTTTCATAATTACAGGAAACAGAAGCATCAACGGCCTTTTTCGCGGCTGCCGTATTGGCAAGCTCCAGTACATATGCACTTACTGCCGGAGCAATCTCTGTTTTTGCCATATCAATCATAGTATTTGCTTCAATCAATACTGTCTTGCAATAGTTTTCCAGCATGATCTCACATCTTGACTTCAGCTCAGCTTTTGAAAACACCTTATGTGCTGTCAGCATTTTTACATTTTTTTCATCCAGAAGACATGGCATACAATCCGGTGTGGTACGGTAATTGAGGAGTCCTCTTTTTTCCGTCGCTTCTTTAATCCATGTATCGTCATAACCATTTCCGTTGAAAATGATATGCTTGTGATCTTTGATGGTCTTGCGGATCATTTCTTGTAATGCATCTTCAAAGTTTTCTGCCTTTTCCAGCCTATCCGCATAGATTTTCAGGCTTTCTGCCACCGCGCTGTTCAGCATAATATTTGCACATGCAATGCTGTTTGAAGAGCCAAGCATACGGAATTCAAATTTATTTCCGGTAAATGCAAATGGAGATGTACGGTTGCGGTCTGTAGTATCGCGGTTGAATTTTGGAAGCACATCTACGCCAAGCTTCATCTGTGTTTTTTCCGTTCCGGCATATGGTGTGTCGGTTTCGATTGCCTGTAATACAGCATTTAACTCGTCACCAAGGAAGATAGATACCACTGCCGGAGGCGCTTCATTTGCACCAAGTCTGTGATCATTTCCTGCTGTTGCAACAGAAAGCCGAAGCAGATCCTGATAATCATCTACTGCTTTAATTACTGCACACAAAAATAATAAGAACTGTGCATTTTCATAAGGTGTTTCTCCCGGTGATAGCAGATTCACCCCTTTATCCGTTGCAAGGGACCAGTTATTATGTTTGCCGCTACCGTTTACACCGGCAAATGGCTTTTCATGAAGCAGACATACAAGTCCATGCTGCGCTGCCACTTTCTGCATGATTTCCATGGTTAACTGGTTATGATCCGTCGCAATATTTGTTGTTGTATAAATAGGAGCAAGCTCATGCTGTGCCGGAGCCACTTCATTATGCTCTGTTTTTGCCAGAATGCCTAATTTCCAAAGCTCATTATTTAGCTCTTCCATATAAGCGGCAACTCGCGGTTTGATCACTCCGAAATAATGATCATCCATTTCCTGTCCTTTCGGCGGTTTCGCACCGAAAAGAGTACGTCCTGTAAATCTAAGATCTCTTCTGCGCTCGTACATTTCTTTCGTAATAAGGAAATATTCCTGTTCCGGTCCTACAGAGGTACGCACACATTTCACATCCTCATTTCCGAACAGACTAAGAATACGAAGCGCCTGCTTATTCAAAGCTTCCATAGAACGAAGCAGTGGTGTTTTCTTATCCAGCGCCTCCCCGCCATAAGAACAGAATGCTGTAGGAATACATAATGTTTTCCCTTTGATAAACGCATACGAGGTAGGATCCCATGCTGTATATCCTCTTGCTTCAAAAGTAGCCCGAAGTCCGCCGGATGGGAAAGAAGATGCATCCGGTTCGCCTTTGATCAGCTCTTTTCCGGAGAACTCCATGATCACACCACCGTCTGGGGATGGAGAAATAAAACTGTCATGCTTTTCTGCTGTTACGCCGGTAAGCGGCTGAAACCAATGTGTATAATGAGTAGCGCCATTTGCAGCTGCCCAGTCTTTCATAGCTGCTGCAACTGCATTAGCTACACTAATATCAAGCTTTGCACCTTCTTCAATGGTTTTTCTCAAAGATTGGTAAACCTTTGCCGATAAATTTGCTTTCATCACTCTGTCATCAAAAACTTTACATCCAAAAAAATCTGAAACATTCTCCATAATGTCACTCCTTCCAATTTGAAAGCAAAAAGGCAAGGTTGTCTTTCATGGTACTTTTCCCTGCACCTGCAGAACCTGCCACTGGCAACTTCCTACGGATGCCTCAGCAACACTCAAGACGCCCTTGCCTTTTGAATCTATAAAGTAAAAAGCGCCTCTGAGAACTTCATCTCAAAGACGCCTTTGCCTTTACGTGTTGGATAATACACCCGGCAAAATCATTTGTCAATCCCTTTTTTAATTTTTCAGTCGTCTTTTTCCAAAAGAAACTAAATGGAAATTATTATCTCTTGACAAAACTTACCATCCGCTGTATAAATATTGGTATGAGCAAAGGCGTTCATTTTTTAGAGTAGATTTTTTCTGCCCCTTAAAATGGATGCCTTTGCCATTTTATTTATTCTGAAAGGAAGGTATAAGATATATGAAAGTTGAAGGTCAAGTGAGAATTCCTTCCGGATGTGCAATCTCAGCAGTCATTTCCAAAGAAGGAAATAAGATGTCCGGTGAAATGATCACAAACTCCATGAAGCCCATGCATGACCGTTCCAACGGATTAGGCGGAGGCTTTGCCGGTTACGGCATTTACCCTGAATATAAAGAGTTTTATGCATTACATATATTCTTTGATACTCGTGACACAAGAAAGGAATGTGAAGCTTTCTTAAAAGAACGGTTTGAAATCATCCAATCCGAAATCATTCCCACCCGAAAGATTCCGGCTATTACAGATGAACCGATTATATGGAGATATTTTGTTGCTCCTCTAAAATCCATGCTGGTATCTTTGCAGCTTGACGAAAAAGAATTTGTTGCAAGAACTGTGATGAAAATCAACGCTGAAATGTCCGGTGCTTATGTTTTCTCCAGCGGCAAGAACATGGGAACCTTCAAAGCGGTAGGTTTCCCGGAAGATGTAGGTATTTTTTATAAACTGGAAGAATATGAAGGCTACTCATGGACTGCCCACGGACGTTATCCAACGAACACTCCCGGATGGTGGGGCGGCGCACATCCATTTACGTTGCTAGACTATTCTGTCGTACATAATGGAGAAATCTCCTCTTATGATGCGAACCGCCGATTTATCGAGATGTTTGGCTACAAATGTACGCTCCAAACCGATACCGAAGTCATTACCTATATCATGGATTATCTGCTACGTGTACAAGGACTTACCCTTGGTGAAACTGCAAGTGTCATTGCTGCTCCATTCTGGAGTACCATTGCAGCAAAAACAGATTTAGAAGACCAGAAAAAACACACCTATCTTAGAACCATGTTCTCCAGTCTGCTTGTGACCGGTCCTTTCTCTATTGTTTTAGGTTTTGACGGTGGATTGATGGCATTGAATGACCGATTGAAACTGCGTTCTATGGTAGTCGGGGAAAAGGATGACAAGGTATTCATTGCCAGTGAAGAGGCTGCCATCCGGATTATGGAACCAAATGCCGGGAAAATATGGTCTCCTGCAGGTGGTGAACCAGTCATCGTAAAAGTAAAGGAAGGTGCATTTTAATGAGCGTAGAATTTATCTATCCGGAATTTGAAGTAATCAGAAATGAAAACAGATGCATTG
>OFFU01001412.1_pt1 | contig 16617 bp, 9 predicted proteins | sample 1521451 | NCBI WGS metagenome assembly OFFU01 (sample SAMEA3504106, study PRJEB24116) | mouse gut metagenome | biome: mouse gut; feature: mouse-associated habitat; material: faeces | place: Denmark | collected 2011 | reverse complement strand
GCTGGCGGGTCTAACCCCTCCGGCGGGGCCGTGGTCCTGCCGGGACCCGTGGGATCTGTCTCCAGCACCCCGCCCACCTTTGCCGCGTCCAGCTCCGGCAGTGGGACTGCCAGCACCAGCGGAGGCTATACGGAAGTGACCGAGGACAGCTATTACAGCAACGGCAGTCTGGGAACGCTGAAAATCCCGGCCATTGACTTGACAGTGAACATCTACCAGGGCACCGGCAGCGCCACGCTGAAAAAGGGAGCGGGCCACTTCACCAACACCAGCATCTGGAATGGCAACGTCTCCCTCGCGGCCCATAACCGGGGGGCCAACAGCTACTTCGGGGAGATACACACCCTGGAGAGCGGGGATCGGATCACCCTGACGACCAAGGAGGGGACCCGGACATACTCCGTCACCAGTGTTTCCAAGATCAGCGAAACGGACAACTCCATGCTGGAATCCACCTCTGACAACTGCATCACCCTGTTTACCTGCGTCCGGGATCAGAGAGAATACCGCTGGTGCGTCCGGGCGGTCGAAACGTAAAAATAAATCCCACCGTGAGATTCATTTGACAGGTGGATTTTTGACGCTTTTCCACATTTTTGGTACAATATTAGTGAGGAAACCCACTAAAAACCAACAGGAGGTATCTAAAAATGAAGGGAAAGTTTCTGCAATTCATTCTGGGTGTTCTTACTGGGGCGGCGCTGTTCGGCGGGGTCTCCGCCGTAGCCGCCGGGATTGCGGCAGAGCCCGCATGGTCCCCCATCTTCGTGGACGGCCAGCAGGTGCAGATGACGGCTTACAACATTCTGGGCAATAACTATGTGAAGCTCCGGGACATTGGGAAGGCCGTAGGCTTCAACGTCTATTTCCAGGGCGGCGTCCAGGTGGACAGCAAGGCCCCCTATACCGGCGAGGCCCCGGCCAAGCCCGCAGAATTCACGGATGATCTGACAGAGGTCCGCCAGGAAATGATCCGCCTGATCAATCAGGTACGCCGGGAGAATGGCGTGGCAGAGCTGGCAGTCAGCACGGCGCTCATGGCCGCCGCCCAGGACTGCGCCCAGCAGGGGTTCAGGTCCCATGATGTTCAATATGAGAATGAATCCGCCCTGCGGCACGGCTATTCCCACGGCATTGGAAGCAATCTCACGGTGTTCACATACAACTGCAATACGGACATTGCGCAGACGGCAGTCTCCCATTGGAGGTATTCGCCCGGGCATTTCCAGACCATGATCGCGGAACGCTATGACGGTATCGGCGTGGGCGTCATGCTCCGGGACGATGTGACCTACTGCTACATGTTCGCGGGAAACTCCAACGGGGTCAACCCCTACGCGTAAATGCCCAATCCCTTCGCAGCCCTCCCGGCAAAAAGCTGGGAGGGCTTTTCCATTCCCTTTTGCGTCTCACGGTGAGACGCATTTCTTTTTTGAAATCAAATTAAGAAAGGAAACGGTTTATGAAGAAAATGAACCATCCCCTGCGGACCCGCGTGACGGCGCTGCTGCTGGCGCTGGTCTGCGTCCTGGGCCTGCTCCCGGCAACGGCCCTGGCCGCCAGCGACACGATCAAGCTGGAGCGGTTCGGCATGTCCGGCGTATCCTACGAATCCGCCGCCCTGGGCCGCTGTTCCCTCCACGAGATGTATTTCTCCGGCGGGAATAAAACCTCTGTGGGCTTCTGCGGCACGAAGGGCGGCGGAATGGGGAGTTCCCTGATCGGCCAGACCTGGGGGAACAAGACCCCCATCTCCGATCCCACCGTCCTGACCATGATGGCCTACTACTACGCCCACTCCACCGGCGTCTTTACGGACGAGGCAAAGGCCCTGGGTGTAGACAACATTTGGAGCGCCGGCTATACCTGGTACATGAACGCCTGGGTACAGGCGGTCATCTGGCGCTATCAGCAGGGCAGCATGAGCGACCCGGTTGTCGCTTGCGCCGAGGAGCTGATGGCAGTATTCAACTCCCTGGAGGGCACCCACTACACCAGCATTGACGAGGAAAAGGACGGTTCCTCCTTCCGCTCCAGGGCGCAGTATATTCTCGACCTGGGACAGCGGGGCGTATGGGGCCAGTGTACGGCCTATGAGTACGGCTTCACCGGCGCGGGCTCCAGCGCACACCCTGCAAGCGGTGTCCAGAAGATCATCCTGGGGGAGCTGGAAGTCACCACGGAGGATAGCTATACCCTGATCGTCAAAAAGGTGGATTCCACCAATCCAAGCAAGGGCCTTGCCGGGGCGCAGTTCCACATTGAATCGGAAAGCGGCTCCTTTTCCAAAGACGTGACGACCGGGAAGGACGGAACGGCCACTCTGGAAAACCTGACCCCCGGAACTTACGCCGTGACGGAAACGAATCCGCCCGCCGGATATGAGATTGACAACGCAGGACCGGAGTATGTCGTTCTCCCCGGCAACGGGAACAACACCGTGACCGTCACATTCCGGGACACCCCCACCATTACCAGTGAGGGCAGCATCCGCAAGGTGGACGCGGACGACCCCACCAAGGGACTTGCCGGGGCCATTATCAAGATCACCGGCGTGGACAACAACTTCTCCGGCACCTTTATGACCCGGGAGGGCGGCTATATCACAGACATCCCCTGGGACACCATGCCCATCGGCAGCTATACCGCCGAGGAAATGACGCCCCCGGAGGGCTATACCAAAAGCCCGGATCAGGATAAGGTGAAGCAGACTTTCGTTTGGGACGGCAAGTCGGACGTTTCCCTGATCTTCGAGAATGACGCCAAGGTGAAGGTCCGGCTGGTGAAGCTGGATGACAGCGGCAATCCCCTCCCCGGCGCTGTATTCAATATCATCAAGGACGGCCAGATCGTCGGCACGGAGGAAACCAAGGCGGACGGCTCCATCACGGTGACGGACGTGACCGAGGGAATGTACGCCTTTGTGGAGGTCTCCGTCCCGGCCCCCTGGGCTAAGCTCACCGAGCCGGTCATCGCCCATGTGGATCAGGCCACCGTCAACGGGGGCGGCACCGTCACTGTCACCGCCTCCGACAAGAAGCTCCCAAACCTCACGATCTTGAAGCGGGACGCCAAGACCGGAGACGTGATCCCCAACACCAACTTTGAAATTCGCGGCATCCATTACGGCTTTCACTATGACGTGACTACCGGGCCGGACGGAACCGCCACGTTGACCGGCATCCCCGTGGATTCCTACGAGGTTACGGAAATTTCCGTCCCGGACCCCTATGTCGTCAGCGACGAACCCACCCAAACCATTTGGCTGGAGGCTGGGGACAGCAAGCAGCTCATTTTCGATAACCAGAAGCAGCCCCTTTTGAAAATCACCAAAATTGAGAAGGGAACCAACAAGCCTATCCCCGGCACTGTTTTTCTCCTGGAGGCCATTGACGGCGATTACCGCCATGAAGTCACCACCGAGGCCAGCGGCTCCGTGGAGCTGCGCGTCGCTCCCGGCAGCTACCGGCTCACGGAGCAGTCTGTCCCGGAGCCCTACTGCATCAGCGATGAACCCACGCAGACCATCAGCTTGAACGGCGGCGATGAGAAGGAAGTGATCTTCCAGAATTTGAAGAAGCCGGAGCTGACGATCTCCAAGATTGACGCCGACAGCGGCAAGCCCGTCCCCGGCACCGTGTTCACCGTCAAGGCCATCAATGGGGATTATCAGGACGACTGGACCACCGGGGCGGACGGAACGGTTGCTCTGCGGGTTGCCCCCGGCACCTATCAGGTCACGGAGAAGTCTGTCCCCGCCCCCTACTACCTGCCCGATAAGGATAAGGACCGGGTGCAGACAATTTCCCTGAACCCCGGCGATGAAAAAACGCTGGTTTTCCGCAACCACAAGGCCCCGGACCTGACGAGCTACAAGGAGGACAGCGTGGCGGGCGCTCCCATTGAGGGGGCCAAGTTCCGCGTTACCTACACATCCAATGGCGAATCCGCTGACGCTCCCGCCTCCGTGGATTTCGGATACTTCATCACCGACGCCAGCGGCGAAATCAAGCTGCATGAAAAAGGGAAGAAGCTCTATCCCGGCGAGTACACCGTGACCGAGGTAGAACCCGCCCCCGGTTTCCAGATGAAGGAACCCACCACGCAGAAAGTCATCATTCGCGGCGGCGAGAGCAAAACTCTCACATTCCAGAATGAACCGCTCAATGGAATTGTTGTCCAAAAGTACGACAGCGTGACCGGCGAGGCCCTGCCCGGCTGTACCTTCCAATTAAGATTTTTGGGCGGCACCAGCGGAACAGGCGGAACCGTCATCGGGCAGAAAGTTACTGGCAAGAACGGCACCGCCATTTGGACCGGCCTCACCGCAGGGACGTATATCGTGGAGGAAGTAGACCCGGCTGACGGGTACAGCATCATCAAAGCCTCTGAAACAGTCTACATCTCCGACAACGGCGTTCAAAATGTCATTACCGTCACCTTTGACAACGCGCCGGACGGGATGCTCCTGATCCGCAAGGTATGCAGCGTCAATCCCAGCGTTACCCTCCAGGATGCCGAGTTCAAAATCACCTATGCGGACGGAACGCTGATTGGCGATTCAAACGGAATTTACCGCACAGACGAGAACGGCGAAATCCGCATTTCCGGCTTGAAGCCCGGCAAGAGTGTGATCGTCACCGAGACGAAGGCCCCCGCCGGATTTTTGATCGACACGCAATCGCAGACGATCCAAATTAAAGAAGGGCGTACCGTTTCCTTGACTTTCAAGAACCAACCCACCGGAAAGCTGATTGTGCAGAAGCGGGACAGCATCACCGGCCAGCCTCTCCCCGGCGCGGAGTTCCGCATTACAACGGCCGCTGGCTGTGAAGTGGGGCTGGACGGCGTGATCGGCAGCAGCACCTTGACGCAGAATGGGCTGTTCACCACGGACAGCAACGGCGAGATTCGCGTTTCCAATCTCGCCCCCGGCGCTTATGTGCTGACGGAGATCAAGGCCCCGGCAGGCTATGTCATGGACGAACCCAGCAAGAACGTGGTCATCGGCACCAACGGGGACACGCAGACAGTGGTTGTCACGAATACCCCCAAGGGCGGCCTCCTGATCCGCAAGACCGACAGCGTGACGGGCAAGGCCCTCCCTGGCGTCAAGTTCAAAATCGAAGCGGCAAATGGCGAACTGATTCCCGATAACGAGGGCCTTACTTCCAGCAACGGCCTCTACACCACCGACGAAAACGGACAAATTTATCTCCGCAAGTTGAACCCCAATACCTATGTCGTGACCGAAGTGGAAACGATTGACGGCTACCTGCTGGACGCCGCTCCGCAGACGGTCGTTGTCAGCGAGGCGGACACCCAGGTCCTCACCTTCACCAATATGCCCCTGGGCGGACTTTTGGTAAAGAAAATGGATTCCGCAACGAAGGAACCCCTGGCCGATGTGATTTTCAAAATCACCCGGACGGATGGGACTGTCGTAGGAAATTCTAACGGCGAGTACCGGACAGACGAGCGAGGCTTCATCTCCCTGCCGGATTTAGAGCCGGGCGGCTACATTGTGCGGGAGGTCCAGGCAAAGCCCGGATACCTCCTTGACGATACGCCCCACGCCGTGGAGATCAAGGACCACCAGACCTATACCCTGGAGGTGTTCAACCAGCCCCTTGGAAACCTTATCATCAATAAATTGAGTTCCGCAGACAACTCCCCCCTGGAGGGCGTGAAGTTCCAGATCAAGTACGCCAACGGGCAGGTGGTTGACAACAAAAACGGGCAGATTTCCTCGAATGGCATCTACTACACCGACCGCAACGGCCAAATCATCCTCTCCGGCGTCACCGGGGCTGTGGTGGTAACGGAGCTGGAAACGATCCCCGGCTACCGCATCGACCCCAACACCCGGACCCAAACCGTTGTGGTGAATCCCAATGACACGCAGACCATCAATTTCTACAATACCCCCACCACGACCCTGATTATTCGGAAATTTATCGAGGGCACCGAGAACGAGCCTCTTTCCGGCGTGGCCTTCCGGGTGGTGGACGGAGCCGGGGCCGCTGTCGGCCCGGATGATGGCCTCTACTACACAGACAAGTCCGGGGAAATCGTCCTGACCGGCATTGAACCCGGCACCGTGGTCATTGTCCGGGAAGTAAAGACCGTGGAGGGCTTTGTGCTGGACGGCACACCCCAGGACATCAAGATCGAGGCGGGCCGCGTCCAGCAGCTCACCTTCTGGAACAAGCGGGCCGGGACGCTGGTGATCCAGAAGAAGGACAAGGTTTCCGGCGCGTTTATTGCCGGGGCGGAGTTCCAGTTGACTTATGCAGGCGGCGGCTTTGTGGACAACGACAACGGGCACCTCTCCAGCAACGGCCTCTATACCACGGACGACAAGGGAGAAATCCGGGTTTCCGGCGTGGTAGGGACCATTGTCGCCAAGGAGACGAAGCCCGCCCCCGGCTATGTGATCGACCAGTCCACGCAGACGCAGACCGTCACAGTCAACCCCATGGACACGCAGACATTGACCTTCCTCAATGAACCCCTTTGCTCTCTTACGCTGACAAAGCTGGATTCTGTCAGCGGAAAGCCTGTTCCAGGAACAGAGTTTACAGTAAAGGACGGTGACGACAATATCCTGGGCCGCTACGTCACCGGGAAGGACGGAACCGCCCTGGTAACGGGCCTCGTTCCCGGCAGTACCGTTGTAGTGGTGGAAACCAAAGTGCCCAAGGGTTATGTCCTGGACAGCACCCCCAGGACCATCACGGTCAAGAATGGCGACCGCAACGGCGTAACTACCGGAGGAAGTAATGGCGGGAATCCCGGCGGAAACTCCGGCGGAGGGAACGATCTGACAATCGAGAACGACCCCACGACAACACTGGTTATCCAGAAATTCATTGACGGCACCGACAACACCCCCCTCTCCGGCGTGGAGTTTTTGGTGACGAACGAGAGAGGAGCCGTTGTCGGACCCAATAACGGCTACTACACTACCGATAAGGACGGGCGCATTACTATCTCCAACCTGGAACCCGGCACAGTCATCACCGCCAGGGAAACCAGAACCCAGGCGGGGTATCTTCTGGACGGAACCCCGCAAAGCATTACTATCAAAACCGGAGAAGTCCAGAGCATGACCTTCTGGAACAAGAAAGCCGGAGGGCTGATCGTCAACAAGATCGACGCCTTGACGAAGAAGCCCCTGGCCGAAGTGAAATTCAAGATCACCTATGCGGACGGCTCCAATGTGGACCTGGACGGCGGCAAAATTTCCTCCAACGGCCTCTATACCACCAACACCGAGGGCCAGATTGTCATTTCCGGCATCACCGGGACTGTCATCGTCACGGAGCTGGAGGCCCTGCCCGGCTACGTTCTGGACCCCAACGCCAGGAGCCAGACGGTCCAGGTGAATCCCAACGACACCCAGACCATCACCTTTGAGAATACGCCCATTGGAGGACTTACCATCATCAAGAAGGATGAGGAAACCGGGGAGCGTATCAGCGGCGTTCAGTTTGAGATCCGCAAGCTCAACGGCGAGGTTGTCGGCACCTATACCACGGACCGGACCGGCGTTATCACTCTGCCCCAGGCCGACAAGGGCTGGTATCAGGTGACGGAGCTGAAAGCCGCCAAGGGCTACCGCCTGGACAGCCAGCCCTACCAGATCGAAGTGAAGGACGGCGGCACCGCCACTCTGGAGATCACCAACCGCCAGATCGGGAGCGCCATTATCCGCAAGGTGGACAGCCTCACCGGAGAGGGCATCTATGGCGTCAAGTTTTTGATTTCCGACGCCTCCGGCCACCCCGTCGGCACCTACGAGAGCGACAACGAGGGATATGTGTACATTGAGCGGGAGCTGCCGGACGGAAAGTACACCGCCCGGGAATTGGAGTGCGCGGATGGCTATATCCTGGACACGGTGCCCAAGACCTTCTATGTAGAGTACGGCGGATGCACCACCATCACTTGGCCCAACACCGCTGTTCGGGGACAGATTCAGATCGTGAAGAAGTCCGCCGACTACAACTCCACCAACGGCCTCCCCGCCGGGACACTTTTGGAAGGGGCCGAGTTTGAAATCTGCAACGAGCGCACCGGGAACAAGGTGGATACTATCGTTACCGGGCCCAACGGCCTTGCCTCGTCCAAGCAGCTTCCCCTGGGACGTTATACCATCCGGGAAGTCAAAGCCCCGGCAAACTACGGCGTTTCCACGGAAACCTATACCGCCGTGTTGGAGCATTCCGGCCAGATTGTCAAGCTGGAGATTTCCAACAAGAGTATGAGTACAGGCGTCTCCATCACCAAGACCGGACCCAAGGAGGCTATGGGCGGCCAGCCGGTCCGCTATGTGTTCTCCAAAATCGGCAACAGCAGTAATGTGATGCTCCAATCCTTCTATTGGCGCGACACCCTGCCCGCCGCCGTGCGCCTTTCCAGCGTTGTCACGGGGACCTACAATTTCCCCGGCACCTATAAGATCGTCTACAAGGTGAACAACACCGGCGATTACCGGACCCTGGCGGACAGCCTCTCCACCAGCCAGAACTACACCCTCGCCGCCTCTCCCGTGGCCCTGGGCCTTGCCAGTAATGAACGGGTGACGGAGATCATGTTTGTGTTCGGACAGGTCCCCGGAGGGTTCAGCCAGGTGGAGGCCCCCATGCTTCATTGCACCGCTGTCTCCGGCCTTGCCGCGGGGAGCAGCTTTGCCAACGTGGCGGACGTGGGCGGCACCTATAACGGCGTTTGGGTGCAGGCGGTCTCCCGCTGGGTGACGACTGTCTACGGAAAGAAGGTCCCCGCGCCCAAGCTGCCCAGGACCGGCTATTAAAAATAGATCCCACCGTGGAACGCAAAAAATAAATCCCACGGTGAGACGCGAATTGACAGGAGGTTTCCGTGAAGCAGAAGAACAGCGGCCCCCTCCCGTGGCTCCTGCTGGCCGTCCCCGTCCTCTGGGCGGGGGCGGCCCTCGCCAGCGGCTATCGGGAAGGTATGACCGTCTTTGACCTCATGGGGCGTTTCAGTATCATGCTGGAACGCCCCTTTGCCATCCATTGGACCCCCTACACCCTCAAATTCATGCTGGGGGCGCTGGTGGTCTATACCTTCGCCATTGTGCTGTACATTTCCTCCAAGCAGAACCGCCGACCCGGAGAGGAGCACGGCTCCGCCCGCTGGGGGAACGTATACCAGCTTGACCGGAAATACCGGGACAAGGACCCTCACAACAACGCCATCCTCACCCAAAACCTCCGCATGAGCCTCAACGGGCGGAAGCACCAGCGAAACCTCTTGCAGATCGTGGTGGGCGGCTCCGGCGCGGGCAAGACCCGGTATGTGGTCAAGCCCAATCTTTACGAGGCCAACGCCTCCTATATCGCGACTGACCCCAAGGGGGAACTGGCCCGCTCCGCCGTTCCGCTGCTTCTGCGGGAGGGCTATACCATCCGCGTCATTGACCTCGTGGACCCGGAACACTCCGACTGCTACAATCCCTTCCACTACATCCGAAATGACGCAGACGTTTTGAAGCTGATCGCCAATTTCATCCGCAACACCACGCCGAAGAACGCACATTCCAATGACCCGTTTTGGGAGAAAAGCGAGATCGCCCTGGATTCCGCCCTCATGCTGTATCTGCTCCACGAGGCCCCGCCGGAAGAACAGACCATGGAGATGATGCTGACCATGCTGGAATACGGCGCGGCCAAGGAGGGAGACGGGGACTATCAGTCACCCCTGGATTTGCTCTTTGAGGCTCTGGAGGAAGAAAACCCGAACCATATCGCCCTCCGCCAGTACAAGGTGTTCAAGCAGGCTCCCAGCGAGACGGCCATGAGCATCCTCATTACCGCCTCCGTCCGGCTGGCCCCCTTCACCTTGCCGGAGGTCCAGCGGATCACCAGCAGGGACACCATGGAGCTGGGGAAGCTGGGGGAACGGAAGCAGGCGGTGTTCTGCATCATCCCGGACAGCAACGATGCCTCCTTGAATTTCCTGGTGGGTATGTTGTATACGCAAGCCTTCCAGGAGCTGTACTATCAGGCGGACAAGGTGCATGGGGGCAGTCTGCCCATTCCGGTCCGGCTCATGTTTGACGAGTTTGCCAACGTCGCCCTCCCGGACGGCTATGCCCGGCTCCAGGCCACTATGCGCTCCCGGAACGTCATGGCCACCATCATCCTGCAAAATATCTCGCAGTTGAAGGCGCTGTTCAAGGACGACTGGGAGGGCATCATCGGCAACGCGGATACCTTCATCTATCTGGGCGGGAATGAAAAAGACACGCACAAATACATTTCCGAGCTGCTGGGCAAGGAGACGATCCAGACACAGACCAGCAGCCAGAGCAAGGGGCGCAACGGCTCCTTCAGCCAGAATTTTCAATCGGCGGGCCGCGAATTGCTCACGCCGGATGAAGTGCGGATGCTGGACAACCGCCTTGCCCTGGTCCTGATCCGGGGCGAGGCTCCGGTCATTGACGCTAAGTATGACCTCATGCGACACCCCAACATCAAACGGACCGCCGACGGCGGGGCCGCCCCCTACACCCACAGCGCCCGCTGCCTCTACGCTGCGGACGACCTGGACTTTACCTTTACATCCCTGGACGAAATTGAAATCTTTGAAGATATGGAGGAACCTTGAATATGAAGAACTACCTTTCCCATAACACCTCTTCCCGCGCGAATCTCACCCGCCAGCAGCTCCGGCAGAAGGGCCGGGTTCGCCGCCTCTACTTCTCCGCCGTTCTGCTCCTGGCCTTCTGCGCCGCGCTGACTGTTCCGGCCTTCGCCGCCGGAGGCAGCGACCCCCTCACCATCGTGAACAACCTGTCCGATTTTATCTTTTCCATCATCAAGGCCCTGGGCATCATCATCTTGGGCTGGGGGATCGTGCAGGTGGGCATGAGCTTTCAGTCCCACGACGCCAGCCAGCGGACCCAGGGCTTTCTCTGTCTGTTCGGCGGCTTGATGATAGCGTTTGCTAAAGAGATTCTCGGCGTGATCGGCGTGGTATGAGCAGGCCCGGAACAAAAACAGGAATCGCGTCTCACCGTGAGACGCGATTCCGTTTGATAAGGGGGGAATCGTTATTAGCGATAACTGGATCGTAAGTATCCTAGAAAGCGCCCTGACGGACTGGAACGGCAAATTATCCGAGATATGGACCCTACTGACGCAGACGCCGCAGAGCTTCAAAGGCGGCGATATTTGGACCGCTGTCTCCGGCATACACACCGCCATGGTAGGCGTTGGCTACGGCCTCCTGGTTCTGTTCTTCGCCATGGGCATTTTCCAGAGCGCCGCCAGCTTTCGGGATTTCCAGCGCCCGGAGTTTGCTTTGCGGCATTTCATCCGCTTCATTCTGGCAAAAGTAGCCGTGGGGAGCTGCATGGAGATCATGACCGCCATTTTCAGCGTATGCGGCGGGATCGTGGCGACGGTCATGAGCGGCATGGGCGGCTCCGTCTCCACGGCGGCCACATTGCCCAGCGAGATCGTGACGGCCATAGAGGGCCTGGGCCTCCTGGAGAGCATTCCCTTGTGGCTGGTGTCCCTGCTGGGCAGCCTGTTCATTACCGTGATGTCCTTTATCCTGCTGCTGACGGTGTATGGCCGGTTCTTCCGGCTCTACATGTTCACGGCCCTGGCGCCCCTGCCTCTGGCCTCCTTCGCCGGGGAAGGCACCGCCGCCAGCGGCAAGGCGTTCCTGAAAAGCTATATCGGTGTGTGCATGGAAGGGGCTGTCATCGTCCTGGCCTGCCTGATCTACTCCGCGTTCCTCTCCAGCAGCAGCCCCGCCGTGGACAGCAGCTTACCCGCCGTGACTATGGCGTGGCAGTACATTGGACAGTTAATTTTCAATATGCTGATCCTTACGGGGCTTGTGAAGGGGGCGGACCGGATTGTAAAGGAGATGTTGGGCTTATAGGGAAAAAGTATAATGTCATTTATGCCGACCCTCCCTGGAACTACCGGGTATGGAGCTGCGGCGGGCTGGCAGAGAGCCACTATCCCACCATGACCATTAAGGACATCAAGGCCCTGCCCGTCTCCGAGCTGGCTGCCGGTGACTGCGCCCTGTTCCTCTGGATCACCATGCCCATGCTCTGCGAGGCGTGGGAGGTCATGGAGGCGTGGGGCTTTTCCTACAAGACCGCCGCCTTCGTCTGGATCAAGCTGAATCAGAAGGCGGACAGCGTGTATTGGGGCATGGGCCACTGGACCAGGGCCAACGCGGAGCTGTGCCTGCTGGCGACCAGGGGGACCCCGCGCCGCCAAGCGAAGAATATCCACCAAGTCATCCTCTCCCGCATTGAGGAACACAGCAAGAAGCCGGAGGAAGCCCGGCGGCGCATTGAAGCCCTGATGGGCGACGTGCCCCGCGTGGAGCTGTTCGCCCGCCGCCCCGCCCCCGGCTGGGACGTTTGGGGAAATGAGGTGGACAGCACCATTGACTGGATCAAAACTTGAAACGAGGTGAGCAACTATCGAAATTAAAATTCCCAAAGAAGTCCGCCAGCACAAGGAGACCATCTTCTTTGGCCTCTCCACCCGGCAATTCTTCTGCGCCGTGGCCGCCGTGGGGATCGCCGTGGCCGTCTACCTGGGCCTGGGCCCCGTACTCGGCCAGGAGACCGCAAGCTGGCTCTGCGTCCTGGCCGCCGCGCCCATGGCCGTGGCCGGGTTCTTCAGCTACAACGGCCTCACCCTGGAGCAATTCGCCTGGGCCTTCCTCAAGTCCGAGCTGCTTTGCGCCGGAGGGCGGCGCTTTGTCTCCGAAAACTTCTACTACACCATACTGAACCGAAAGGAGGCCATAGACTTTGATTAAGGCCCTTTCCGCCGCCAACAAGAGCGAGCGGGACAAGTTCAAGATTCCCCGCAGCGTTCAGCAGTCCATCCCTGTCAAATGCGTCTATGCAGACGGCATCTGGCTGGTAGGCCGCAAGCACAGCCGGACCTGGCGCTTTTCCGATGTCAACTACGCCGCCGCGTCCGAGGACGACCGGCGGGGTATTTTCCTCTCCTATGGCGGCGTCCTCAACTCCCTGCCCACGGACGCCGCCGCCAAGATCACCATCATCAACCGCCGCCTCAACCCCGTGGACTTCCAGCGCACCATTTTGATGAAGGAGCGGGGGGACGGCCTGGACCAGTACCGCCGGGAATCCAACCGCATCCTCACCCAACGGGCGGCGGAGAGCAACAATCTGGTCCAGGAGAAGTACATCACCCTGTCCATTCCCCAGCGGAAGATCGAGGAAAGCCGGGCCTATTTCCGCCGGGTGGACGCCAACCTCTCCAAGAGCTTTGGCCGTCTGGACAGCGGCGCCCGGCCTGTCTCCACCCATGACCGACTCCGTATCCTCCACGACTTCTTCCGCCCCGGCGAGGAACAGTATTTTACCTTCGACCAGTCCGCCGCTGTCCGCCGCGGGCTGGACTTCCGGGACCTGATCTGCCCGGACGGGCTGCGGTTCCGGGTCGGATATTTTGAGATGGGGGACAAGGTAGGCCGGGTGCTATTTCTCAAGGACTACGCCAGCTACATCAAGGACAGCATGATCTCCGACCTCTCCGACTTCTCCCGGAACCTCATGCTGTCCATTGACATCCTCCCCATTCCCACGGATGAGGCCGTGAAGGAGATACAGGGCCGCATCCTGGGCATTGAGACGGACATTACCCGCTGGCAGCAGCGCCAGAACGACAAGAACAACTTCACCGCCACGGTCCCCTACGATCTGGAACAGCTCCGGGGCGAGGCCAAGGAATTTCTCTCCGACCTCACCGAGCGGGACCAGCGCATGATGTTCGCCGTGGTGACGCTGGTGCATATCGCGGACAGCCTGGAGCAGTTGGACGCCGACACGGAGACCTTGCTTTCCATTGGCCGGGAACACCTCTGCCAGTTCTCCGTGCTGCGCTACCAGCAGGAGGACGGCTTAAACACCGTCCTGCCCTACGGCCTGCGCCGGGTGAAGGCCCTGCGGACCCTCACCACCGAGAGCGCCGCCGTCCTCATGCCCTTCCGTGTCCAGGAGATACAGGACCCCGGCGGACTGCCCTACGGCGTCAACGCCATCTCCAAGAATCTGCTGATCTGCGACCGCAAGCGCCTGATCTCGCCCCACGCCTTCTACCTGGGCGTCTCCGGCTCCGGCAAGTCCATGGCGATGAAATCCACTGTGGAAAACGTGGCCCTGGCGACCAATGACGATATTATCATCATAGACGCCGAACGGGAGTACGGGCCCCTGGCCCGCGCCCTGGGCGGGGAAGTTATCGAAATCTCTCCCCATAGCAAGCACCATATCAACCCCCTGGAAGTGACGGAGGACTACGGGGACGGGGAGAACCCCGTTGCCATGAAGTCCGAGATCATCACCAGCATTTTGGAGCAGCAGATGGGCGTGGGGCGGCTCACCGGAAGCCACAAGTCCATCATTGACCGCTGTACCGCCAACGTCTACCAGACCTATTTCAGCAGCCGGGGGAAGGCCCCCATGCCTCTGCTGACGGACTGGCGAAACGAGGTCATGCGGCAGGTGGACCCGGAGGCCCGGGAGATCGCCCTGGCCGCCGAGCTGATCACCGAGGGCAGCTTGAATGTGTTCGCCCACCCCGGCAACGTCAACATGGACAGCCGGATCGTGGTCCTGGACCTCTACGAGATGGGGGAGCAGCTCCGGCCCACGGCCCTGGTCGTCACCCTGGAGGCCATCCAGAACCGCGTCATGGAGAACCGGAAGCGGGGGAAGTACACCTGGGTATTCCTGGACGAAGTATATTTGTACTTCAAATACCACTACTCCGGGGAATTTCTCTACCGGGCCTGGAAGCGATTCAGAAAGTACGCCGCGCCCATGACGGCGGCCACGCAGAATATCGAGGAATGTCTGAAATCCGAGACGGCCCGCCTCATGCTGGCGAACTCCGAATTTCTGCTGCTGTTCAATCAGGCGGCCACGGACCGGGCGGAGCTTGCCAAGCTCCTGCATATCTCCGACACGCAGATGGGCTACATCACCAACGCCGAGGCGGGACACGGCCTCCTGCGGATCGGCGGCTCCCTGGTGCCCTTCTCCAATACCATCCCCAAGGACACGGAGCTGTACCGGCTCATGTCCACTACTCCCGGCGAAGGTTGAAATAAATCCCACGGTGAGACGCGAATCGCAGTATGGAGAAGATCACATTAGGCAGTCTCTTTGATGGCATCGGCGTATTCCCCCTGGCGGCCACGCTCCATGGCATCACGCCGCTTTGGGCAAGTGAAATTGAAAAGGCCCCCATTTCCATCACCCGGCGCCACTTCCCGGACATGGAGCATTTGGGGGACATCACCAAGCTGGACGGGGGGAAGATACCCCCCGTCCATGTGCTTACCTTCGGCTCACCCTGCCAGAATCTTTCCCAAATTGGCAACAGGACAGGGCTGGCCGGGGCAAAATCAAGCCTGTTTTTTCACGCAATACGGATCATAAAAGAAATGAGGGATGCTACTGACAAACAATATCCAATTATCGCTGTTTGGGAGAACGTCATGGGAAGCCTTTCGTCAAATGACCGGCTGGACTATGCGGAAGTACTCCGGGCGTTCACAGATACCGCAATTCCAATTCCTGCTTCTGGACGGTGGGCAAACGCCGGAATGGTGCGAGGCCGAGGGCCTGACCTCTGCTGGCGGCTCATGGACGCCCAATATTGGGCAAGCCCCCGCCTGGCGCGACGGCAGAGAATTTTCATCGTGGCGGATTTTGGAGGGCGGCGTGCTCACGAAATACTGTTTAAGCCCCGCCCAATGTTCCAGATTCCTCCGTCTCGCGGAGAAGGCGGGATGCCCGCCGCCCAGGATCATCGAGGCCCTGTTATTGAAGCAGGGGGGCGAGTACCCGTCGTCCGACCCTTTCAAATGTTCCGTATGCGCGGCGCTGCGAATGACCGATACCACGTCCAATTCCGGGACAGCTTCGGATTCGCAGATGACCCTTTTCCCACTCTTTTAGCGGGCGGCGTGGCTCCGTTCGCCTTCTGGTATGAGGACGATCCCATGGGCGGCTGTATCCGTTATCCCACGGAACTGGAGAGCGAACGGCTCATGGGCCTGCCTGACGGCTGGACAAAGTACGGAGCGGACGGGCGGGAGATTAGCGGGGTTCAGCGTTACCGAGCCCTGGGAAATTCTATTGCTCTGCCCTGCGCCGGGTATATCATGGCGGGGATCAGTGAAGTATTGAACCAATGACCGGACGCGTCTCTTGCGGGGCGCGTCCTATTTTTGATGAAGGAGGCGACGCCATGCCCAAAGCAAAAGAACGAAAACCAGACGATAAGATCAAGAACCAGGGCAAGCGCAAAGGCAGCAAGCCGACCCAGGATCAGGCCCGCCGCGTCATGACGGCGAAAATGCGGAAGGAGCGGCAGAAGCGTCTCGCCAGCGGCTCCACCAGCGAGACGGCCCGAGAGACCAGTCCGACTACCGAAGCTGTGGAACAGGTGGAACAGACCGCCGGGGCCGCTGTTCATGAAACAGGCCAGCGGACAAAGCAGGGTATTTCCAAGGCTGTCACCAGGGCGAGGCAGGAGCGCCGGAAGTTCAAGGAGCGGCAGGACCAGC
>OFFU01001409.1_pt1 | contig 16658 bp, 10 predicted proteins | sample 1521451 | NCBI WGS metagenome assembly OFFU01 (sample SAMEA3504106, study PRJEB24116) | mouse gut metagenome | biome: mouse gut; feature: mouse-associated habitat; material: faeces | place: Denmark | collected 2011 | reverse complement strand
AAAATGTCAACGACCGAGCACACATGTGTGCTCGGTCGTTGATGTTGTTATATATAGAAAGATAGGTTTGTAGCCTCTTCGTGGCTTTTATTAATAGTTCTCGGCCTTACGCTCGAAATAAGCCTGTTCCTTTCCGCATACAGGGCATTTCTTGGGGGCTGAGCTTCCTTTGTGCACATAGCCGCAATGCATGCATTGCCATTCCTGCTCAGGATTGTTGCTTGAAAATTCCTGGTCGTTGGTGAGGCGTTCGAGCAGACGTAGATAACGCTTCTCATGCTCGACCTCTACCTTTGCCACCATCTTGAATATCATGGCTATCTCTGGGAATCCCTCATCGGCGGCGGTCTGCGCGAAGTTGGCGTACAGGTCGCTCCATTCCTCACGTTCTCCTGCGGCTGCTTCGCGAAGATTAGTGATGGTGTCGCCTACCACTCCGGCAGGATAGCCTGCCTGGATGGTCACGATACCTCCCTCAAGCTTGCTGAAGAACATCTCGGCGTGACTCATTTCCTGCTTGGCAGTCATCTTGAATATTTTAGCAATCTGTCGGTAGCCCTCTTCCTTGGCTTTTTTTGCGAAGAGGGTATATCGTGAACGAGCCTGGCTTTCACCGGCGAAAGCTGCGAGCAGATTGTGCTCGGTCTGAGTGCCTTTTATTGATTTTTTATCCATGTGTGTAAATGTGTTATAGGATGTAAGAGAGTCTGGCGGCTGTGTTTATGTCCGTGACTCTTCAATTATAACAAGGGGTATCCTTGTATTGTTCGCATGAAGGTGATATTTTCTTGAAATATACGAATTGAAGAGATAGCCGATGGCAGGTTAATCTTTCGATTCATATAGAGAGAGGGTCTCATGCAGGGAGGATGTGACCATGGCTCGAAGTTCCGGTGGTGCGATCACGCACACATTCGGGCCTAATGACAGCACCTCCTGAAGAAAATCGGGGGTGAGGCGCAGGCGGTAATAGAATATTGAGTAGTCATCGTGTACCACCTCCCGCTGGGAATGATGAAGAGGGAGTGCTCGGAAATATTTTGCTTGCCGCGAATCGGTGCGCAGTGCCACATCCTTGGCTTCTCCCTGAGAGAACACTATGCCGAATGTGTCGCGCACATAGCTCTCTGCGTCAAAAGTCGGGTCCGGCTCAAATGTGTCATCGTCCAGCGTGACATCCTCCATGCGGTCGAGTGCATAGGTCTTCACTTTCTGGTCCGCCACATTGCGTCCTGTAAGATACCACCGCTGACGGAAAATTTTCAGGAAATACGGCTCCACGATGACTCCGTTGCTGGGTGTCGAGCGTGTGTATGGACGGTAGGTGAAATGTACGGCACGGTGTTCGCGCAGGGCGGATATCACCTGCGACAGATATAGGCGTGCGGACGGCACATCCTCAAGGAATATCCTCTCGGATATGTCGGAGGCGGTGGATAGCGCGTTGCTCATGGCAGCAGTGTTGAGCAGCCAGTCGGTGACCCCCTCCTGATGGTTGTCACCTGTGGCGATGGAGTATTCATAGGTGGCAGGGTCATAGTTGATTGATATTGAGAAAAGCTCCTCAATGGCTTCACGGTAGTTGTAGAATGTGCGGCGCGGGAGCGGTTCACCGTTTGAAAAAGGTGATATTACCCACAGCTCGTTAAGCTTTCCACGCTTTATGGAGCCGTACCTTCTGATGGTGTCGATGAGCCACACATAGCGGCCTAATAGATTTCGTGCCATAATTGTTCAGTGGGGGAGGGGGACCGGTTGCAAAGGTAAATAAATTTATGGATTTCCTGCGCCTTATAATGTCACAATTCATCAGATTTTTATTTGAGAGTAGTATCGGACTATTTGTGTAAACTCAAATTAAATATAACTACCAACATTCCAATATGAGAGTGTATTTTCTAATATATTGCATAGGAAATGTTTTTTTACTGCTATAAAACAGTTTTTTTGGACACTTGGAGAACCAATAGAGGTATAAAAAGAAAAAAAGAGTCCTAAAATGCTGATTTTTACCTGTCAGTGAGATACTTTTATGGGATTTTAACTACCTTTGTATTTGGATTGAGACAACTCTTTCCACGAAATTTTGAAATAATAAGAAGCGTTATGCTTATCTTGTGAATTGGAAACGTAGGAAATTTCACAATTACACACAAGGATGGCATAGTGGTTCTCACGCTATAGCGTGGGCTGCTATTACTACATTCGTGTGTACAGGTTTCCTACGACCTCCAATTCAGAACGTGGCATTTGCAGTTCCACGCTTCTGCGTGATTAACGGCTCAATAGGAACTAAAAGAGCCACTTGAATAAGAAGAAAATGAAAAAGCTCTTAATCACTTTAGCCATGCTCTTTGCTGTTATCAACATTATGGCACAAGAACATCTCTCTTTCAAAGGTATTCCCATTGAAGGAAGTATGACATCATTCTGTCAGAAACTCAAAGCCAAAGGATTTACTTCAATTGGTCGTGACAATAACATAACGTTGTTTACTGGTGATTTCACAGGGCGTAAGGCTACAGTCGGTGTTAAAGCAACAGACGATGGAAAAAACGTTTTTGCTGTAGTCGTTTTCTTTGAGCCAAGCGAAGAGTGGAAGACCCTTGTTTATATTTATGACTATTACAAGGATCTATATACTCGTAAATACGGAGAGCCTACAATTTCAAAAGAAAACAATCCTGCACATTCTGATTCCAATACTGCTTTAATGGCAGAAGTACATCAGGGAACTGTCGTGTATGGCAGCGCATGGGAAGTGACAGGTGGTGATATACAGCTTTCAATAGAAAAAACATCAGGTGTCTATGAGGGTGTGGTCATGATACGTTATCGGGACTCGCTGAATGCTGAAGCCAAAATCAAAAATGATTTAGACGACATCTAAAAACAGTGTAGTATGAAAAGATTTGTAACGCCCAAGGAAGAAGCAAAATAGCAGCTCGTACAAACGTATGACATAGGACGCTTCAAGCTCTTTCCCACACAAAATATGTGGACATTCATTAATCTTGACACTCAGGACAGGACAGATGTCGCAAGTGCAATATAGCGTCAAAGGTGATGAAGGACGCTTTGAATACGACTTAAATCCTAATCCGCTGGTCACGAGGTAAGAAAGTCAATGGACGTTTTGAACTTTATTCCACTCAAAACATCTATAACTTCATTCTCCTTGACAGAATAGACGGTAAAACATGGCAGGTTCAGTGGTTGTTCGATGAAGAAAACCGTGCAGTCGTACCTATTAACCATGCTGTCCCAGCCACAAATTAAATACGCCGACAGCCTAATTTATAACAAGTTGTAAAAATGACTCTATTGCTCACTTTAGGTTTATGTATCGCTGCTATAGCTATTGTTGCCATAGTAGCGATACGCATATTGTTAAAAAAGAATTCGAATGAGCTGTCTTTTAGAGTAGAGAGCATAACTCCTTTCCAAGCCAACCATGAAAGCAGGGAAGAAACACTAAGACAAGAAAACGAACACTTTTTTAAAGATATCGAGTCCAATTTGGAACAAACATTTAATGGGCAATACATAACATTTCGAGAAGAGAAACTGTTTACGGAATATTATACAGAGTTGTTCCATGAAGTAAATGACTGTCTTAAACGGCTTGAAACATTCCATGTGGAACCGTCTGAAACAATCGCAAAATTTGTATCTGATTTTGAGAATCTACAATGGCTCATCAAAAGCCATAATGACAGATTTATAAAAGAGGAACTTAACACCTATAAGGATTTTTTCGACCATTGTCTGAAATATCCGTTGGATAAGCAACAAAGACGATCCATTGTGTCAGGTGAGGACAACTGTTTGGTAATCAGTAGTGCAGGAAGCGGAAAGACATCGTCTATTGTGGGAAAAGTGAAGTATCTTATAGAAATTAAACATATTGAGCCTCAAAATATCCTCCTTATTAGCTATACCAACAAGGCGGCCGCCGAACTGACAGACAGAATGGGTATTGAGGGATTGCGTGGTTACACATTCCATAAACTTGCTCTTGATATCATCGGACAGGTGACAGGTCAGAAACCGTCGATATGCAGTAACACAGACGCACTGTTTTTGAAAATATATCAAGAACTACTTGATGACGACAACTTCAAAAAGAGTGTGGTTGAATACTTCTTTGATTACCAAATTCAAGAACAAGATTGGGAACGACAAAAGAACGAGCGTAGGCAACAGCTTTCAGAACAAAAAGAAACACGTTTGAAAGCGCAGTTTCCGGATATGGATGGGAAGACTGTTTACGTTCGAAGTGAACAGGAGCAGAAAATATGTCTTGCGCTGTCATTGCTTGGCGTGAAATTCAGATACGAAGAACCTTACGAACATTCTTTGGCAGATGAAATGCATTCGCAATACATGCCGGATTTCTCCATTTATTATGAACGAGACGGTGAAACAAAACGAATATATCTGGAACACTTTGGCGTGGACGAACACAGCCTTGTCCCTATGTGGTTTGCCAAAGACCGAGGTATTACCTATGAAGAAGCCAATCAGCAATATAATGACGGTATCACATGGAAAAAGGCCGCACATGAGAAATTCGGTACGGAACTATTGACAACCACAAGTGCTGATTTTCACTATTACGATATCAGGGACAAACTGAAGATACAACTGGAAAAGGCAGGTGTTCCTGTCAAAGAAAAAACGGATGCGGAATTATATGATATGGTTCTGTCTCCCAACAGCAAGCAGGAAAAATCGTTTATCCGGCTTGTCGTCACCTTTGTAACATTAATAAAGTCAAATTGCAGATCCATACATGAGGTTATAAGGGAAGTTAAAAGCATAGGAGATGAGCGTAACGAGTTCATTATAAAGAATATTTTTCAACCTGTTTATGAACGATATATTGAAGAATTAAGAAAACTCAATCAGATAGATTTTACGGATGCGATACTGCAAGCTACCGATATATGCCGTTCACTTCACCCTGTGAGATACGATTATATTATTGTCGATGAATTTCAAGATATATCGTTTGATCGCTACAATTTTTTGAAAGCTCTTAGAGAAGGTAATCCACCTGCTAAACTATACTGTGTCGGAGATGATTGGCAATCAATATATCGTTTCTCCGGCAGTGACATGGCTCTCTTTAATAGTTTCCAAGATTTCTTTGGTCATACTGATATAAACAAGATTGAAACCACATACCGCTTTGGCGAACCGTTGGTCAGCCTATCATCGCAATTCATACAACAGAACGGAACACAAATAAAAAAGGACATACATCCATACAATCCGGAAACCAAGACCGAATTGTTCTTTTACGAGTATGACCGAGCCAATTATTGCAACGTTATCGAACAGTTGGTTGCGTCAATTCCTTTGGACAAATCTATTTTTTTGTTAGGACGATATTCATTCGATGATTACTATCTGTCATACAGGTATCAATCCACGAAAGAGGGCAACAGATTTTACTACTTTATCGGAAACAGGAAAATAGAGTTTCTGACAGCCCATAAATCCAAAGGTCTTGAAGCGGACTATGTGATAATTCTCCAATGTAATAAGGACACATATGGATTTCCGTCCCTGGTCAATGATGACCCTGTGCTAAATTATGTTTTGACAAAGAGCGACCAATATCCTTATGGCGAAGAAAGGAGATTGTTCTATGTTGCAATTACAAGGGCGAAGATAAGGACTTTCGTATTATATGACAAGCGTTTTCCGTCTGTGTTTGTTGATGAAATTCTGCATCCCGAAAAAATTACAGAAAAAAGTTATGAAAAGCATCCAAATGCGAATAAAAGATGGACACGCAATGCCGATAACTTTCTAATGACGCTGTATCATGAGGGGAAAAGCATAAAATATATTGCAGCAAAAATGGGAAGAAGCCAAACATCAATAGTGATGCGTTTAGGAAAACTTGAAGGGAACAAATAACTAAAAACCATTGTGTATTATGATACCCCTTCGATATAATCGTATCGGAGGGGTATCATATGTCAGAATTTGAGGATGATTCCGGCATTTGCAACGAATCCGTCAAGGGGGGCGTATATGTCACGGAATTCGGGATTGCTGATGCTTCCTGTATATATGGTGTCAAAGCGGGTCTGTCTGCGGTCGGTGAAGTTCTCGAAGTTGGCGTATATAGAGAATTTATCCCAAATCTTCTGTATCATGAACCCCATCGTCACATAGTCCTTTCCCATCAATCCGTCAGTGAGATGCTGCTCGCCGACATAGTACAGCTCATATCCTATCCTCCAGCTGTCCTCTACCTCATACATCAGCATAGAGTTCAGGCGATGTTTCGGAGTGAGGGTTTTCCTGTGGTTCATGCCGTTTTCCTTTATCCTGGCATCGGTGTAGGTGTATCCGAGAAAGAGACTGAAATCAGAGTACATCACTTTTACGTTAGTCTCAGCACCTTTGCTGTTCATGTTGCCTGCGATGTTGTAGAAACGGTACAGGCCGTCGGACTCTTTTTTGAGTTCGAGCGGGTGACGGAGATAGGTATAGAAGAAGAGCTGATTCACAGTGAATAGTACACGTCCGTCGGCTATGGAGGTGCGGTAGTTGAAATCAAGGTTGGCTCCGTAGCTACGTTCGAGCTTATTGAATTCCTTGTCGATAGGGAGCACGTTCTCATATTGCAGCCTTTCGCTCTCTTCCGAGAATATTGACGGTGGCTTGTAGCCGAATCCTCCGCCTATGCGTGTGGAGAACTTATTGTTGAACCTGTATAGGGCTGATATGCGTGGCAGTATTGCAAAGCCGTAGTCGTGAACGTAATCTCCGCGCAAGCCGCTTTCAATTACCATGTTTTCGCTGATGTTGACGGTGTTCTGAACGAAGGCTCCGAAAGTGTTCAGGCTGAAGTCCCTGGCAGGGATGGATGTGAGCTGCTTTTCATCGAAGTGTTCGGTCCAGGCGTTGGCTCCGGCAATCCATTCGCATTTCTCTCGGGTGTTGATGTATGACAATTCGCTGAATGATGACCACTGGTCGCCTTTGAAGCGGTAGTCAGGGATCTCTAATCTGCGGCGGAACAATGTCACACTGTTCTTTACATTGAGACTGCTGTTGCCATTTAGCTTGTGTTTTACATTCAGTCGTGAGGAGTAGCGTTGGGAGCTGTTTTTCTCGAAATACGGATGGTCGGAGGTGTGACCGTGCTTTATGTAGTGTATGTCGCCTCCCAGACGGTCCTCGATCATAGCTTCTATGCCGAGGCTTGCGATGGTGTTTTCGCTTGGGTAGAGGAATATGGTGGGATTGAGTGTGAACCGGTCAAATTCAGGTATGGCGGTAAATCCTACATCGGATGGGTCATATGCCCAGTTGCGGTTGTAGGAGGCAAAGACTGTGGTGCCTGCTTTGTTGAAACGTTGAGAGTAGAATGTGTTCACATCAAGCCCTTTAGCTGTGGTGCCGTTGAGCTGAACCTGGAAATCACGCTTTTCTTCAGGGGTCTTTGACACAAGATTGACAAGACCTGCTATGGCTCCGCCGCCATAAAGCGTACTTGATGAGCCTTTGATAATCTCAACCTGTTTGAGATCAAGCGGAGGTGTCTGTAAAAGCCCCAGACCGGCAGCCGCGCCCGAGAAGACCGGAAATCCGTCTTTCAGTATCTGAGTGTATTTCCCGTCAAGTCCCTGTATCTTTATGAGGGAGTTGCCCGATATAGCCGATGTCTGTTGGGTCTGTATGCCGGTGCTTTCGCTGAGGAGCATACGGATGTCGCCAGGTTTCATGAGGCTCTTTTCTTCCAGTTCCTCTGAGCCGATGAACTCCACGCGTGTAGGGAGGTCATTGAATGTGCGTGTGCCGCGAGTGGCTGTTACCACCACCTCTTCAAGCTCGTTTTCTTCCTCTTCCAAGGATATTATGACAGTTTTGTCGGGTGATTGAAGCGGGAATGTGAATTTTTTTCGTTCAGTCTCGAATCCGGTGCATGAGAATATGATGGTGTGTGTGCCGTCAGGGATACCTGTGATGGTTACAATCCCTTCTGCATCGGACATTGCCCCTTTGTTGCTGCCTTGCAGGATGGCTGTGGCTCCGATAAGGGTTTCGCCACAATCTCCGTCGATGATTTTGGCTTTGAATATGTTTTGTGCACAGACTGACTGTAGCGATAAAAGCATTATCGCTATGAATATAGATAGTTTTTTCATTGTTAAGATGATTTATGATTGGTGTGGAAATACGGGTCACGACTGTATTAGTCATGACCATGTTATTACTGACCGATAATAGTCGTTTAACAATGGACAGGAGGGGGCGTGTCGACCGATATGAAAATGTAGGGGATCTTGTCGGATGCCGGTAGCAGGTAGTCTATGTGTGCATAATTGATATGGACGGCGGTTGTAGTCCGGGGTGTCACTACGAATCCCGAACAGGTGGTGCATGCTATGAACGGTGAGCAGCAATTGCAATCGCTGTCACATTCTTTTCCGCAATTGTCATCGGCACAGGAACACTTAGTTTCATGCAGCACACATGTGTCATGCTCAAATGCAGGAGCTGTGCACATAAGCATAATAAAGGTGGCTAATATGAATGAGATAAAGCGCATGAGTAGAGCGTGCCGTTCTGAAATCCGTCTGCAAAGGTACAAAAAATGACGGAAAATTAAAAAAAAATTAAAAAAAAATAAAAAGCAGAGTTCATGCAGTCATGATTTAAGGTATTGCTAACATCAGGGAGGATGGTTGATGTGAATTTTTTATGTTTTTAGTGCACATTCTGACTGTGGGATGATGCAAGGTATGGACGATTTGAGTATTTTTGCGGAGATTAATTTTTAGTAATGTGTGTCATGAATGAAAAATTTGAGAATTCTCCGGCACTGATAGTCGGTATCGGGGAGTTGCTGTGGGATGTTCTGCCTGACGGAAAGAAGATAGGTGGTGCGCCATGTAACTTTGCTTATCATGTGTCGCAGTTCGGGCTGCCAGCCATTGGGGTGAGTGCAGTAGGCAATGATGATCTGGGCGAGGAGCTTAAAGCTGCGGTCCTGGCAAGGGATATAGAATGTAATATTGCGGAAGTGGACTATCCCACCGGCACGGTACAGGTGAGCCTTGACGCTGCCGGTGTGCCTTGCTATGATATAAAGGAGGGTGCTGCCTGGGATAATATACCGTTTACTGATGCGCTCCGTGACATTGCGTCGGTGACGCGTGCTGTGAGTTTCGGCTCCCTGGCTCAGCGCAGCGAGGTGTCGCGTGCTACCATAAAGGCATTCCTGGACGCCATGCCTGACGGAGACGGACAATATAAGGTGTTTGACATAAACCTGCGGCTCAGTTTCTATACACCGCAGGTGATATCCGATTCTCTTGCACGCTGCAATGTGCTCAAGATTAATGATGAGGAACTTGAGGTGGTGAGCGGGATGCTCGGCATCAGCGGTGGCAGCCAGCAGGAAAGATGCATTGCATTGCTTGAGAAATATGGACTCAGGACATTGATTCTCACATGCGGAGTGAACGGCAGCTATGTGTTCACCGGTAAGGAGGTGTCGTTTGTGGAGACACCACGTGTGGATGTCGTTGATACCGTAGGTGCCGGCGACTCATTCACAGGGGCGTTTGTGGCAGGAATGCTGAGCGGAATGCCACTGAGAGAAGCCCACAGGCTTGCAGTAGACACATCGGCATATGTGTGCTCGTGTGCAGGTGCCATGCCGAAACTTCCTGACAGCCTTGTAGGAAGGGTGCCGAGGTTATAGACCAGAGGTCTTTCCCCAAGAGCCACGGTCGAGAGAGCGGTAGGCGAGGGCTTCGTAAAGATGATCGCTGAGGATCGGTGATGAGGCTGCCTCCGATATGCTTTTGGTGTCGGTCGGGTCAAAGTGTTCCCGCGTGGCATAGTCAAGGTCGGCTATGGTACGTGCCACTTTCAGGATGCGGTCGTAGGCTCGCGCCGACATGTCGAGGCGGGTCATTGTATCCCTTAGCAGCCGTGTGCACTCCCCGTCGAGTGTGGTGTGGACTGAGAGCAGACGATGGGTCATCTGGGCATTGCAGTGGATATGCCTCTCAAGGGAGAATCTATGGTCCTGGAGCAGTCGTGCTCTAATAACGCGGTCCCTTATGTCGGCACTTGTCTCCGCTGGGTTCTTGTCGATAAGGCTGTCAAACGGCACTGGAAAGATCTCCACCTGTAAGTCAATGCGGTCAAGCAGTGGCCCGGATATGCGGTTGAGGTACTTCTGCACCGCTCCAGGGGAGCATGTGCACTCCTTTGTGGGGTGGTTGTAGTAGCCGCACGGACATGGATTCATGGATGCGACAAGCATAAATCCGGTCGGGTAGTCGATAGTGTATTTGGCGCGTGATATGGTTATGTGCCTGTCCTCCAATGGCTGCCGCATCACTTCGAGGACCTGTCGGGAAAATTCAGGGAATTCGTCCATGAACAGCACGCCGTTATGAGCGAGTGAGATTTCGCCGGGTACAGGGTTGCTCCCTCCGCCGACGAGTGCTACAGGTGATATGGTGTGATGTGGCGACCGGTAAGGGCGTGATGTCATGAGCCGCGAACCGCTTTTGAGACGTCCAGCCACAGAGTGTATCTTGGTGGTCTCAAGAGCCTCGGAGAGAGTGAGTGGCGGCAGTATGGTAGGCAGCCGTTTTGCCATCATTGATTTGCCTGACCCGGGAGGTCCGACAAGCAGTATGTTGTGTCCGCCGGCACAGGCTACCTCAAAAGCACGTTTCACTGGCTTCTGTCCCTTTACCTCGGAGAAATCGCAGTCGAATATTCCGGACGAGCGGGTGAATTCCTGCCGTGTGTTCACGACTGTCGGAGCCAATGAGGATTTCCCTGTGAAAAAATCTATGACTTCCGATAGGGAGCTCACGCCGTAGACATCCAGGTTGTTTACTACAGCAGCTTCCGATACATTTGCCTTAGGGACTATCATCCCTTTGAAGCCGAGTTCACGTGCCTTGATTGCCATGGGTAGCGCACCGCGTATTGGTAGCACAGAGCCGTCCAGTGACAATTCCCCCATTATCATGTAACTTTCCAGCGGGTGGGAGCATCTTATCTGCTCGGTGGCTGCAAGTATGCCTATGGCGATGGGAAGGTCGTAGGCGGCACCCTCTTTGCGCACATCTGCCGGTGACAGGTTGACCACTATGCGTCGGCGCGGCCAGGAGAAGCCGCATTGAGTCATTGCCGATACCACACGCTCGTGGCTCTCCCTGACGGCTGTGTCCGCCATCCCGACGAGCGAGAATGACACCCCTTTGTCGGACGCTACTTCGATGGTTACGATTATGGCGTCTATGCCTTGCACGGCGGCTCCGTAGGTCTTGATAAGCATGTTTGTGTGGTATTAGGTTTGTGTGGTAATTGATATGGCGTATAGATGTGCCTGGTCAGGTAGCTTTTTCCTCTCCGATCACTTCCTGTAGGATTGCGACTGCGGTCTCTACGGAAGGGACATTTAGGAAAGCGAACGACTTCCGCTCATTCCTGTCGCGTATCTGCACACGTCGCGGATGGGAAGTGAGGTAGCCTATGAGGCGTCCGAACATGTCGCTCTGATAGTATGCCTTGTTGCTGTCGTCAACAAAATAGGTGAACATCTTTCCTTGTTTCAGAGCCACTTTCTCGATGCCGAGGCGGCGTGCGAGCCTGCGTAGACGCGGTATGCGGAGCAGTTCGAGAGTCACGTCAGGAATGTTGCCGAAGCGGTCGGTGAGGCGTGAGCGGAATGCCATCAGGTCGCTCTCACGCTCTATGCCGTCGAGTTCCTGATAGAGTGCTATACGCTCGCTTTCTGTCGGCACATAATCGGCAGGCAGGAGGAGTTCCATGTCGCTTTCTATCACGCAGTCGGCTACATATTCCTCATCCGCGCTCTCCAAAGTCTCAGCCTTGTCGAGCCCTGCAAACTCCTGTGTGCGGAGCTCTGTCACAGCTTCCTTGAGAATCTTCTGGTAGGTTTCATATCCGAGGTCGGCAATGAAGCCGCTTTGCTCCGCGCCAAGCAGGTTGCCCGCACCGCGGATATCAAGGTCCTGCATGGCTATGTGGATGCCGCTCCCAAGTTCGCTGAAGCTTTCTATCGCCTGGAGGCGACGTCGGGCTACAGGTGTGAGTGGTATATGAGGCGGCACAAGCAGATAGCAGAAAGCCTTGCGGTTGCTGCGCCCTACACGTCCTCGCAGCTGATGGAGCTCGGATAGTCCGAAGTTCTGAGCGTTGTTGACTATTATGGTGTTGACGTTTGGCATGTCTATGCCGCTCTCTATTATAGTGGTGGCTATGAGCACATCATAGTCATGGTTGGCGAAGTCGATGATGACCTTCTCAAGCTGCTCGGGGGGGAGCTGTCCGTGTCCCACTATTACACGAGCATCAGGCACGAGGCGTTTCACCTGTGCTTCGAGATCGTAGAGCCCTTCGATGCGGTTGTTGACTATGAACACCTGTCCGTTGCGTGACAGCTCGAAGTTGACAGCCTCGCTTATGATGTCGTCGTTCCCGGCGTTGACCGAGGTGATGATCGGATACCGGTTGGGAGGAGGGGTGTTGATGGATGATAGGTCGCGGGCACCCATCAGGGAGAATTGTAGAGTGCGTGGAATCGGTGTCGCACTCATGGTGAGGGTGTCGACATTTGTCTTTAGCTGCTTGAGTTTCTCTTTTACGGCAACGCCAAATTTCTGCTCCTCGTCGATAATAAGGAGCCCGAGATCTTTGAACCGCACCTCCTTGCCTATTATCTTGTGGGTGCCTATCAGTATATCGATCTTTCCTTCGGCGAGATTGCTTACTATCTCTTTGACCTGTTTGGCTGTGCGTGCGCGTGACAGGTAGTCCACTCGCACAGGCAGTTCCTTGAGCCGTTCGGAGAATGTCCGGAAATGCTGATAGGCAAGTACGGTTGTGGGGACGAGCACTGCGGTCTGCTTGCCGTCGACCGCAGCCTTGAATGCGGCTCGTATAGCCACTTCGGTCTTTCCGAATCCAACATCGCCGCATATGAGACGGTCCATGGGTTTCGGGCTCTCCATATCGGCTTTCACGGCTCTGGTGGCAGTCAGCTGGTCAGGGGTGTCTTCGTAGATGAATGAGGCCTCAAGCTCTTGTTGCAGGTAGCTGTCAGGGGCGAAAGCATGCCCTTGCTCCTCTTTTCGTGCGGCATAGAGCCGGATGAGGTCGCGGGCTATGTCCTTCAGCTTGCTTTTGGTCCGTTCTTTCAGCTTGTTCCATGCCCCGGTGCCGAGTTTGTTGATTTTAGGGGGCACACCCTCCTTGCCACGGTATTTGGCAAGCTTGTGCAGCGCGTGTATGGATACGAAGATTATGTCGTCGTTGGCATATACGAGCTTTATCATCTCCTGTGTGCGTCCGTTGACATTTGTGCGTAGGAGTCCGGCGAATCGGCCCACGCCGTGGTCGACATGCACTATGTAGTCGCCCGGCTCTATCGCACTCAGTTCTTTGAGCGACAGAGCGAGCTTGCCCGAGCGGGCGCGGTCACTTTTAAGTGTGTACTTGTGGAAACGGTCGAATATCTGATGGTCCGTGAACACGCACATCCTGAGCCCCTTGTCGCTGAACCCTTCATGTAATGTGGGCAGGACAGGGGAGAATGATATGGTGGAGTTGCCCCGGTCGGCAAATATTGCATTGAGACGTTCGATCTGTTTCTCGCTGTCGCTTAGTATATATATAGTGTAGCCGTCATTTATGAATTGTGTGAAGGAGTCGGCTATGAGGTCGAAGTTCTTGTGGTAGATAATCTGGGGAGAGCATCCGAAGTCGATGCTTGCTCCTGCCTCGGTGTCGGGGCGGGCTCCGGATGTGAATCGCAGCTGACGGAATCCTGCAAACTGACGGCTGAACTCATCGGCGTCGACCACCTGGTTCATAGCCGCAGAGTCACCTTCGCCTGCTATAAGTGCGCTTTGTGAGAAGTCTTCGCCTGCGATGGCACGTATGCGGCTCACAGTATAGTCGGCATCGCGCACCACAAACAGTGTCGAACTGTCGATGTAGTCAAGCAATGATCCGCCCGACGAGCTTTCCGAGGCTATGCCCGAGGTGATCGATACCTCGTTAAGTTTCTGCTCCGATAGCTGTGTCTCGATATTGAAGAGACGGATAGAGTCAATTTCGTCACCGAAGAAGTCGATGCGAAGCGGGAGTTCATTGCTGTAGCCGAATATGTCGAGAATGGAGCCTCGGGAGGCAAACTGTCCAGGCTCATACACATAGTCCACTTCGGAAAAACCGTTGCCTCTCAGCCATTTTATGATGTCTGTGAGGTCATATTCCCCTCCCGAGACAAGGTGGATGGTGTGCTCGTCGATGGTCCTGCGCGATGCGACCTTCTCAGCCAACGCCTCGGGATATGTGACCACATATTGAGGTGCTGAGTCCAAGTGCCAGCGGTTGAGAGCTTCGGTGCGGAGTATCTGTGAGGGAGGGTCGACCTGTCCGTACTTTATGTCACGCTTGTAGCCCGACGGGAACATAGCCACCTTTTCTTCGCCTATTATTCTCGTTAGGTCGTGATAGATATAGCCGGCATCGTCGAGCGAGTCAGCCACGACAACAGTGGGAGCTTTGCGGGCAGGCATGGCTCCGAGCATCATAGCGGGAGCTGACCCGGCAAGATTGTATACCGAGATTATCCTGGTGCGGCTGCCGAGGGCTTTCCTGAGGGCTTCGCCGCGAGGTGAGGAAAGGATTTTTTCGCTGAGTTCCTGGAGGGTCATTGTGTTTGCCGGAATGGCAAATTACGGGTGAATTATAGAGTTGTAGCGAGGTGTGGTTAGCACCGTTACGGCGGTATCGACGGTCTGGTCGTTGCGGAGCGAGTTGATGATCTCGCCTTTCTGATGATAATATCTGCTCACGATTTCTCCTGCAAGATAAGGGGAGATGTTCTTGCGGTTGATGTCAAGGTCATGGTTGAGGTCATGTTTCATCATTCCGGCAAGCACATCGAACTGAGCTTTGGTCGAGTCGTTCATGTATCCTTCTGCTTCGGCTATCTTTCGAAGCTGGTCTACCGCGCTTTCACACACCTTATCGTAGTTGAAGCGTGCAGGGTCGATGAATTTTTTGAACTCCTCGTAGATGGTATCGGTGATCTCGAATTCCTCGGGAGCTGGTATGCTGCTATGGGTGGCGGCATAACGGTTGGCGAAATCGAAAGCCCAATTGTCGCGCACCACATTGTAGGTGAGACGGTTCACTTCGGGCAATTCAATCTTTATGTCGGGTGTGATGCCTCCGCCGTCACGCACCTCTCGTCCGCCGGCTGTGTGGAACACGGTGGTCAGCGAGTCGGGGATTCGCGCCACTGTGCCGTCGGGGTTGCGGTGGGAGTAGTCGATCGCCTGTATGAGCCTGCCCGAGGGTATGTAGTATTTTGCTATGGTGACTTTGAGGAGGCCGTCGTAAGGGAGCTGGCGGGTGGATTGCACGAGTCCTTTCCCGAACGAGCGGTTGCCTATCACAACACCTCGGTCAAGGTCCTGGATGGCTCCGGTCACGATTTCGGAAGCTGATGCCGATGCGCCGTCAATGAGCACGGCAAGAGGAATCTTAGTATCCACTGGAGCCACAGATGTCTTGTAGACCTTCTCGTTAAGCACACCTTTGCCACGAGTGTTAAGCACGGTGGTCCCTTTCGGAAGGAAGAGTCCGAGTATCTGCACCGCGCTTTCAACGAGTCCGCCACCGTTGCTGCGGAGGTCGAGAACTATGCCTTTGGCTCCGTCCTTGATGAGTTTTTCGAGGGCTTCCCGCACTTCGGGATAGCTTTTCTCGGAGAATGTGTTGAGGCTTATGTAGCCCACATTGTCCTTGAGCATACCGTAGTAAGGCACGGACGGTATCTGAATCTTTGCACGCTTGATGTCAAACGAAAGTATGGAATCCTTTACATAAGGGCGGTTGACCAGTACACGCAGCATGGTGCCGTTCTGTCCCTTAAGATGCTCGCTTACCTTGGAGGATTTCCATCCTGCCACCGAGTCGGAGTCGATCATCACTATTAGGTCGCCCGGACGGAGGCCTGCGCGCTGTGCCGGGCTCCCCTCGTAAGGGTCGGCGATTATCACGCCTCTGGGGGTCTCCTGTATCACCGAGCCTATGCCGCCGTATTCGCCGGTGGTCATGGTGCGGAACTGTTCCTGCTCCTTGGCGGGGATGTATTCAGTGTACGGGTCAATGTCGTTGAGCATCGCAGCTATGGCTGTGTTGATGGACTTCTCGGCATCGATCGAGTCGACGTAGAAAGTCTGCAACTCTTTATACAGAGAGTTGAAGATATCGAGATTTCGCGATATATCGCTTTTTTTGCTACGTGTTGCAGCCGAAGCGAGCATGGACAGCACGATGAGAGCGGCGGCGAAAAGGGTCAGTTTCTTCATAGGGGATATTATGGTCGTTGAAAACGTGGGTATAAAATTACTCAATTTCTATTACTTATATAACACGCCACGAGTCAAAAAGTCAAAAAATCACTTTAAAAATTAAATTTTTTGCGAAAAGGTTGCACATTTCAAATTTTAGATGTAATTTTGCATCGCAAATGCAGAAAGAGAGTTTTCAGCGGATGCAAAAAATGCTTCAGTAGCTCAGTTGGTTAGAGCACCTGACTGTTAATCAGGGGGTCG
>OFFU01001390.1_pt1 | contig 16952 bp, 9 predicted proteins | sample 1521451 | NCBI WGS metagenome assembly OFFU01 (sample SAMEA3504106, study PRJEB24116) | mouse gut metagenome | biome: mouse gut; feature: mouse-associated habitat; material: faeces | place: Denmark | collected 2011 | reverse complement strand
CAAAGCGTTTTTGGATAAGGGCAAGACCGTTGTTTGCACCACGCAGGTAGAGCGGGAGGGAAGCGCGCTCGACAAGTACGAGGTGGGCAGAAAACTTTTGTCCTGCGGAAGCGTTTTGGAGGCAAAGAGCATGACGACGGAAGCGACGGTCGCAAAGCTCATGTGGGCGCTCGGCGAATCGAAAAAGGGCGCAAGCGTGAAGGAACTCTTTGAAAAGCCCGTCCGCCACGATATATATTGAATTTTTGAGAGGAAAATCATGAAAGTTTTAATGATAAACGGAAGTCCCCGCAAGGACGGCAATACCGGAATCGCGCTGAAAGAGATGGAGAAAGTATTTCTTTCCGGCGGAATCGAAACGGAAACCGTTCAAATAGGGAATCGCGATATTAGGGGCTGTATCGCCTGCGCTTCCTGTAAAAAAACGGGCAGGTGCGTGTTCGACGATTGCGTGAACGAAGTCGCGTCCAAATTCGAAGCGGCGGAAGGGCTTGTGATCGCTTCGCCTGTATATTATGCTTCGGCAAATGCGACGCTCGTCGCATTTTTGCAGAGGCTCTTTTACAGCACGCCGTTTTCAAAGAGCATGAAAGTTGGCGCGTCGGTCGCGGCGGCAAGGAGAGGGGGCTTGACCTCCACCTTCGATGAACTCAATAAATTTTTTGCGATCTGCGGTATGCCGATCGCTTCGGGACAGTATTGGAACGGTATCCACGGCGCTGCGCAGGGGGAAGCCGCAGAGGATAAAGAGGGCTTGCAGATGATGCGCACCCTTGCAAACAATATGAGCTTTTTAATGAAGAGCATTGCGCTTGGCAAAGAAGAATTCGGACTTCCCCGATCCGAGCCCTTCGAAAGGACGAACTTTGTAAGATGATGAAGGGACTTATTCTCATTAACGCGTATAACCGAATGCCGGAAGTGATTTATCAGGCGGAGCGCTTAAAAGAGGAGTTCGAAAACCGCGGCGTCGCTGCCGAAATCAGGCGCAACGATTTTTTTGCGGTTTCCGTTGCAAACGATTTGATTTGTAACGTAAAAGATTACAGTTTTTGCGTGTTCCTCGATAAGGACAAATACGTTTTACGGGGGCTCGAAAAGGCGGGAGTTCCGCTCTTTAACGGCTGTTCGGCAATAGAAGTATGCGACGATAAAATGACGACTTATCTTGCTCTTGCGGGCAGCGGGATTGAAATGCCGCTCACGCTTCCGGCGATTTTTTGTTATACCCAAGACGCGGAAATTGCCGAAGAATCGCTCGACCGGATCGAAAGCGCGCTCGGTTATCCGCTCGTCGTAAAAAAGAGCTACGGTTCATGCGGCGCAGGTGTGTATCTCGTGCGCGACCGTGCGGAGCTTAAAGCGAAGAGCGGCGAGCTTATGACCGAGCCGCATTTGTATCAGAAATATATTTCCGCGAGTTTCGGGCGCGATGTGCGCGTTCTCGTGATCGGCAAAAGAGTGTTCGGCGCGATTTTAAGAAAGTCGGAAAAGGACTTCCGTTCCAACGTCGCCCTGGGAGGGACGGCGGAAGAATATCCGCTTCCCGAAAGCGTTAAAAGGACCTGCGAAAGGATCGCGGAAGTTTTAGGGCTCGACTATTGCGGAATCGATTTGCTATTCGGGGAGAAAGGTTTTTTGGTGTGCGAAGTCAATTCCAACGCGTTTTTCAGCGGTTTTGAACGCGTAACGCGTAAAAACGTTGCAGGCGCGTATGCAGAATTTATTATAAATACCGTTACGCGCGAAGATAGATAAGCGTAATTCGGTTTTACGGACCCGCCGGAAAGCGGGTTTTTTAATTTGTTGCCGATTTTGTGATGCGATTTGCAAAATTCTGCCAAAAACTATAAGCCTATTTAATAATTTAATCTGTAAAACAAGAGAAGATGGGGAAGATATATAAATATAGATTATAGTAAGCGTGAAAAACATAAGAATATTTAATAGCATAACTTCGTTTTGCAAGGCTGATTGGTTTGACTTTTTGCGGTGCAATGGTTTATACTGTAATAGAACAAATTTTAATAAGGAACAGGTGTTTGCCATGAAAAAGAAAACGTTACCGATCTTAATGTTGATTGCAGGGCTATCCACTGCGGCGCTCGCGGCATGCGGTCACGAGCACAAATACGAGTGGAAGAACTCGATCGACGGTATGACGCATTGGCAGGAATGTAAATGCGGCGATAAAATCAGCGAGGGATCGCATGTCGACGCGGATTCAAACGGCAAATGCGACGATTGTAACGCGGATTTCGAAACCTTCGTATGGAGCCAGTCGAATGACGGACTTACTCACTGGCAGCAGGGCACGGGCGGCACTGTAAAAAACGAGGGGGCGCACAGCGATACGGATGCCGACGGCGCGTGCGACGACTGTTCCGCAGACGTGTTCGGCGTGACGTTCGATATGCACGGGCACGGCGTAGCGCCCGAAAATCTTCTTATATTGTCCGGTAAAAAACTTATTGCGCCCGCGACACCTGCCGACGATGACGCGTATAAGTTCAAGGGCTGGTTCAAAGACTCCGCTTGCAGCGAGCCGTTCGACTTCGAAAACGGGATAGTTACGGAGGCAACCGTCTTACACGCCAAGTGGGAGGAGGATACGACCGCGGGCGCGAGCAAAAAATACGCCTATGAGCTGACGCTCGAACAAACTAATGTACAGGCGGTAAAGAGCGGCGTCGGAATATATTTCAAGTTTACTGCGACGAAAGAAGGAAGATATACCCTTTCGTTGGGCAACGGTATATACAGCCAGAACGCTACGTTTACGACCTCTCTCACGGGAGACGCGGTTTACGGCAAGGATCAGAGCGCAGACAGCGTTACGTTCGATCTTCGCAAAAACGGGACCGTATACGTTCTGTTTACCTATTTGGGCGAGGACGGGGACGATGTGGAGGCGGGCGTGCTGCTCGGCGAAACCGTAGACGAACCCCTTCCCGAAGATCGCTTCCTCGACGGCGAATATTTTGACGAAACATATTCGTTGGAATTAAACAGAACGAAAAAGACGATCAAGTATAACGGCGTGGATTATATTTTCAAATATATCGGCGGTTCGTTTGACAGGATCACTTTTGTGCAGACGTTATCTAACGATGTAATTACTTTTACTTTGAGCCACAATTCGGACGGAACTTATACGTTCGCGAACGATCAGAAGGGAACGAACGCAAAGGTTTTGAAGTACGCCGAACCGCAAAACCCCATTGCTTTGAACCAAATCACAGGGTATTACGAACCGAAGGACGGCGCGGCTGACGGAATTACAAAGCTGTATATTTATAAGAATGACGCACAAACCTCCACTTCCGTAGTTTACAAGCAAAACGGAGTTTACTACAAAGGAGAGGCGAATTATAACACGGAGAAAAACAGACTTGCATTCGGTCAATACACCGTTACGTTGGTTTTAGATGAGGACGGTACGACCGTAAAAAATATTTCCGTGAAAGGAAAGCTCTATGTAAAGAAGGGCGAAGCGGGCACGCTTCAAGAACTCGAACTTCCGAGCAATAAGGAATATTTTGGCGAGAGCAACACGATCAGAACCCAGTACGGATCGGTGTATTTCGGCGCGAAAGGTTATGCCGCAATAACGGTTTTGGGCTATTCGGAAGGGAAGTATACCGTCGTAGTGGTTTCGGGCAATGCGGAGGAGTTCTATCAGCTTGCGGTATCAAACGATAAGAAGAAGATTGAGCTTTACAATGCGAACGGCGCACTGCTCGATACGCTTACGCAGTTCGAATACGTTTATCACAATTTGCCGAGCACAGAAACAGAAGTTTCGTTGAGTGCATCCGATTTTCAAAAGGGGCATATTTATCTTTACAAGGCAACAGCGGACGGTTGGTATCAATTCAGCAATATTCCGGAAGGCGTGCAAATTTATTATAATATGAATACGAACGATCCTCTTTTCGGAGGTTATCCGGACGGCGAACTTGTGGGCGGCGAAGCCGTTAATCTAACGAAAGGTATGATCGTGGGCGTATATCTGGGAACGCCCGCCGATACTTCGTTCAAAGTGGTTCCCGCTACGGCTCCCGCAGGTTGGGCGGAGGAAAATCCCAAGACGCTCACCGACGGCAACGCAACGGTCAGCAACATTAAAGCGAATACCACCTATTATTTCAAAGTCACGGCGCCCGGTGCGGGCAATTATTTGATCCGCGCATACTTCGATGAGGGCATTGGAGATAATGGCGACTTTGCAATTACTTTTGAAGTGGGCGGACAACAATACTCCGGTAGTTACAGCGATAAGAACGCTCCCAGCGCACTGTTCAGTGCGACTGTGGGAAATCTTGAATGCATGGTTACCGTAAAGACAAGCGCATGGTGTTCGAAGCAATCGATTACGGTTGCCTTAACGGAAGATTATTCCGCAGGCGCGACCGAATTGATCTTAGCGGGCGCTCCCGCAAACGACAAGCTCACCCTTACGGCAACGGCGTCGGCGGGCAACTACTATTTGGAAACCACCTACGGCGCCGCCGTTACGGCAACGGGCAGCGCAGCGTTCACGGTAACGCTGTCGAGTGGGAAACAGATCGTTGCGGTTGAAACGGACGGGGTCTTTACGGCGGAGATTCCCGCAGGCGAAGAGTTATATTTCAGACTTATCTCTACTGCGGAAGTTACGTTTACGCAGACCTTTAACAAGGGCGATCAGGCTTATCCCCTTGATGCTTCGGCGGAAGAGGGCAGCAATACGATCACGGTGCAGACTGGCGAGGTGGTATACTTCACCTTGCCCGCAGGCGATTATCAGTTCAGCTTTTCCTCCGACGTATCGCTTATGAACGGCGAAGCTTACGTTACGACGGGTGAGCCCGTCACGGTTCAAGCGGGAGACGTGCTCATGCTTGTTTACTCGACTTGGGGTTCGGGAGATCCTGCAACGCTCACGATCAAAACGGCGCAGGCAATGTTTAACGACGAGCAGATCGGCGCCTATAAGGGCAGTGCCGGAAACGCAAACGTTACGTTAATGCTCGATAAGTTCGGTTTCGGTTCCTATACCGTTAAGAACGGTCCTTATACATTGGGCGGCGAAATTGAAATTACCGAAGAAAACGGCGTTTATACGTTCACCTATTCGGATGAGAGTGATTGGTTTAATCCGGTAGACGTAACGGTAACTTTCACGTTTGTGGACGGCAAGTTGTCTGTAACCGACAGCAATTTGAACGGCGGCGTTGCATTTGAGTTGGAAAAGGAAGTCGAGGAGCCTGTGGAAGAGAGCGTGACCTATCTCGGTAAACTCGGCGGAGAAAACGGTTACAGCGTTAAATTGGTTATCGAAGGAGATAAGGTAACGTATTATCTTGATATGGGAAGCGGGTTTGGGATTGACGCGGCTAAGGCTACGGTAACCAAAAACGGCAACACTTATTCCTTTGTAAATGACTATGGCGATACGCATACATTTACGATTTCCGAAGACGGCAACACAGTAACGTTTACCGACAGTTATCTTAAGAGAAGCGGCGATCTCAGCAAACAGCCATAAGCAGAAGCCGTAAGACAAACAAATTTATAAAAAAGCGCAAAGACTATCCCGAATTTTCAGGATAGTCTGTGCGCTAATAAACGCCCTCCTTACGGTCGGGCAAAAAAGGCAGAATATGAACGAACAATTCTTAAAACTGAAAAAGAGGATCTGGCGCGATATCGCAATCAAATGCGCGCTGTCTGCGGCGGCGGTTTCCGTCTTAACGGTGAACGCCGTGCTTTTGCCCTGTCTTTTATGCGGTGTAAAACTGTTTTGGGCGTGGTATTTACTCATTGCTTTCGGAGGCTTATGTCTGGGCGGCGGAGTTGCATTTTTGTGTTTCCGCACGAACGATAAAAAAATCGCCGTCCGTCTTGACGGGGAGTTTTGCTTAAACGAGCGGATACAAACCGCGTTGCTGTATCAAAATAAAGAGGGCGAGATCATTGATTTACAGCGTGAAGATACCGTTGCGGCATTAAAAAGCACCAAAAAATTGGCATTCTGCAATATGGCGCTCACGATCGTTTTGGCGGTGCTCTTATTGGTAGGAGTTTGCGCGCTTCCCGTTGTTGCCGTGTATGCGAATCCGGACAAAGCGCCCGCAGCGCAAGAGCCCGTCGATCCCCCGCGCGATCTTACCGATTGGGAATGGGAAGCGCTAGACGAGCTTATCGATCATGTGAAGGCATCCGAGAAGGCGGATCCCAATGCAAAATCGGGTATGGTAAGCGAGCTCGAAGGACTTAGAACGTTGCTCGTTGGGGGCGTTTCGGAGAGCAGTTTGCAGTTGTTCGTCGAGAACACCGCAAGCAATATCCGCAATAAGGTGACGGACGCCAACGATCAGAGCGGCGTATCCGAGGAGCAGAAGGCGGGCAACAACGAAGAGTGTGATTACGTTGTGAACAAGCTGTACGAGATATTTTCCCTGCAACAGCCCGTCGATCCGAATCCGCCCGATCCGGGGAAAGATCCTTCCGAACCGCCCAATACGGGCACGGGTGATCTTAAAATAGACGGCGTTCCCTTTTTCGATCCCGATAAGGGTTACGTTTCGAGCGGCGATCCCGAAGTGCGCGAAAAGTATTACAGCGAGATTCAAAAAGCGATGCTCGAAGGCACGATTTCGAGAGAGGAATGGGAAGAGATCGTAGCTACCTACTTTGCAGATTTAAAAGACAAGGAAGAAAATAAAGAGGTATAAAATGGATAACAAGACGCAAGTGGAAAATTTCAGCCGCGCCGTGAAGCAGATCAAAGAGGAGATCAAAAAAGACCTCGTCGGGCAGGAAGACATCGTAAACAACGTGATCATTGCCATTATCGCAGGCGGAAACGTGCTTTTGGAGGGCGTTCCGGGGGTCGGCAAAACCCGTCTCGTGCGTTCGCTCGGCAAGGCGCTCGAATTACCCTTCTCGCGGATTCAGTTTACGCCCGATCTGATGCCTTCGGACGTGACGGGTACGAACGTCATCGAAAAGGACGATTCGGGCAAGATGAAAACGGAATTCCGCCGCGGACCTATTTTTGCCAATCTCGTGTTGGCGGACGAGATCAACCGCGCAACGCCCAAAACGCAGTCCGCCATGCTCGAAGTTATGCAGGAGCACAAGGTGACGGTCGCAAACAAGACTTATACGCTTTCCGAGCCCTTCTTCGTGCTCGCTACGCAAAACCCCATCGAACAGGACGGTACTTATCCGCTCCCCGAAGCGCAGATGGATAGATTTATGTTCAAGATTTTGGTGGGTTTTCCTTCGGTCAGGGAACTTGCCGATATCGTAAACATGACGCAGATCACGATGGACGAAACGGCAAATGCGGTCGTGAACGGCGAAACTATTTTGAAAATGCGCGAGCTCGCCAAAGAGGTTCCCGTGCTGCCCGACGTGCTCTATTACGCTATGCGCCTTGTTTCGCGCACACACCCCGAACTCGACGACAGCGGAGAGGTTGCGAAAAAATACATTAAATACGGTTGCTCGCCGCGTGCCTGCCAGGCGTTCATTACCGCCGCCAAGGTGCGGGCGCTCATCGAGGGGCGTTTCAACGTTTCCTACGAGGATATAGACGCTCTTGCGTATCCCGTTCTTCGCCACAGAATGAAGATCAACTACGCCGCCATGAATGAAAAACTGACGGTGGACGACGTAATTACAAAACTCATCGAAGAGAACGCCAAGGATAAGAATTCGGGAAAACTCGACGCTTAACCTGTTTCGGGTTCATGACTAAAAGGCAGATTTTATGCGCAATCTTGTGATAAACGAAGCGTTTTTGCAGCGGGTGGAAACCCTGCAAACCGTTTTAAAAAACAATATAGCCGGTATGTTCGGCGGCAACCACAAAAGCAAGACGTACGGTTCGTCTTGCGAATTTGTCGATTACCGCAATTATATGCCCGGCGACGATATCACCAAGATCGACTGGAACGCCTATGCGCGGAGTGAGGTTTTGAATCTGAAACTCTACCTCGACGAGCGCCGTCTCCATACGAAAATTTATATCGACGTAAGCCGTTCTATGGAGTACGGTTCGGGACAAAAAGCGCAGGCGGCTTTGGAGATCGCCGCAACGCTTGCCTATCTTTCGGTTTCGGAGCTCGATAAGGTCTCCGTTTACACCGTGCGCGAGAGCGAGGTGACGGAAGTCATTTCCGCGATTTCGGGCAAGGAACGCTATTTTGCGGAAATTACCAAACTCAACTCGATCGAATTCGGCGGCGACTGCTTTCTTTCGGACGGAATTTTGCCCTCCCAAGTAGGCTACGGCGACGGACTTTCGGTCGTGATTTCCGACTTTTTGACCGATCACGATTACGAAACCGCGATCGATTTTCTGGTCGATAAAAAGCGCGATCTACTCTGCGTGCAAGTGCTCTCCGAGGAGGAAATCAACCCTAAGGTGCGCGGAAAGAATATATTTTACGACAGCGAAAACGAAAAGAAGAGCTACCGCAAAAATATCAACAGAGATATTATTCGGGCTTACCGCGAAGCGGTGCGTTATGTGCAGGACCGCCTGCATAACTACTGCGCGGCGCGCGGAGCACAGTATGCGCTCGCCTGCGCCGAAAAGCCCGTTGAAGAGTTCGTCTTTGAAAAACTGATCGGATCGGGGGTGTTGGAATGAACTTTCATTTTCCTTTGGGTCTGTTGGGTCTTATCGGTATCCCGATCATCGTAATCATCTATATCATCAAATCGAAATACACCGAACAGACGGTGGCTTCCACTTATCTTTGGGAATTGAGCGAAAAATTCTTAAAGAAGAGAAAGCCTATCTCCAAGCTGACGGGTATTATCACGCTCCTGTTGCAGTGTTTTGCGATCTTGTTCGTTTCGGTTGCGATTGCGCAGCCCGTGTTTACGGTGCCCGCGTCCGCAAACGACTTGTATATTATTTTAGACGGTTCGGCGAGTATGAATATGAAGCAGGGCTCTTCGACCCGTTTTGAGATCGCGCAGAAAAAAGCGAACCAAATCATCGACGATTCGAAAAGCGGCAGCACCTATTCGCTTGTGTTTGCGGGGGAAACCACCGACATCGTATTCGAAGGCGTTGCCAATAAGGAGCAGGCAAAGGTCTATATTAAAGCGCTTACGGCGAGTTGGACGGCTTCCGACTGCAGATCCGCTATGACCTTTGCGCAAAACTATTACGACAGTAACCGCTCGGCGGTCATGTATCTGATCACCGATAAAGATTATGAAGTGAACGACGCGCTTACCCTTGTCGACGTTTCGGACAAGGAGCAGAATTATGCTTTTTACAGCTTTGAAAAGAGTGCGGGCGGCGTCAAAGGACAGGTTATTTCGTATGAGGCGGACGCTTCTATTAACATAGAGCTTCGGGGGTCTAAGAACGTATCGGACGCGCCCGAAAAGATAGGCGCTGTTTCCGTAACGGCGGTCAAGGGCGAACCTGCCGATTTCGAGATTTCCGCTTCGCTGGGCGGCTTTGCTAAGTTGGAGCTTTGCATCGTAAACGGCGACGCCATGCAGGAGGATAATTGCGTCGTCTTTTACGACAGTGCCGTCGCGCAGGATCGGAAAGTGCTTTTGATCAGCGATACGGGTGAAAATTCCGACGGCGTGTATTTGAAAAACGCCATCCGCTACGCGGGAAAAGCGGAAGTGGATCTTGTAACGCCCGAGGAGTACGAGAAGCAAGGCGCAGCCTCTTTCGCTTCGCGCGGGTACGGTATGTACGCTTTCAACGGTTATACGCCCGACGCGCTTCCCACGAATGCGGCGGTCTGGCTCATAGACGCCGTAGACGGCAGCGGAGGGGAATCTGGAGTGAGTCTCCGCGACTATCCGCCCGTGCGCGACGAAACGGGACCGGACAGTTATTTCGTGCCGACTTATAACGAGGGTTCTTCGGCGCTTGAAAAAATGTTGACGAAGGATCTTGTCCGTCGCCGTATCGCCGTACGCAGGTACGCGCAGTACAGTGTGCCGCCACGCAACTTTACTTCCGTGCTCAGCGTGGAGAACGACAGTATCGTTTTTGCGGGTTTGAATAAAAATAACGACAGACAGGTCGTCTTTGCGTTCCGTATCATGGATTCCGATTTCGGCATGAAGGACGATTTCCTGATCTTGGTACGCAATCTTATGGACTACTCTTTTCCTTCGGTTCTTTCCGAAACTTCCTACGTCTGCGGCGATACCATGGCGGTAAGCGTGGTGCCCGGCTGCGAGGGGATCGTTTTAACGTCGCCCTCCGGAAAAAGCAGTACGCTCGATACGTTGGGAGCGGACGTATGCGAGGTGCGGCTCGGAGAGACGGGAACGTATACGCTCACCGTAAAGGTGCAGGGGAAGGACGAAACGAAGCTCTATGCGTATGCCGGCGTACCCGAAGAGGAGAGCCGTTCCGCCGCCGGAAGTTCCATGCTTTTAGAAGGCGAAAGGGAATATAACTATTCGGACGGTTTTTACGACAGTCTGTTGCCGTTTTTGATTTTGATCGCCGTGTTGATTTTTGCGGATTGGGGGGTTTACTGCTATGAGCAATATCAGCTTCGATAACCCATGGCTCTTATTCCTGTTGCTTCCGCTCTTCGCGGCGGTGCTCGTGCCGTTCTTTATTACGGTGCGTAAGGATAACCGAAACAAACAAAATATCACGGCGACGGTGCTGCACCTTATCGTCTGCCTTTGCTTTGCGCTTGCCGTGAGCGGTATGAAATACGAGAGGGTCGTCACCGAAACCAACGTTTATGTGCTTGCGGACATCTCTTATTCCGCCGAACATAACTTGGACGACGTTCAGGATAAGCTGGAACAGGTGGCGGGCAAGCTCCCCCGCAATTCCAAAATGGGCGTCATCTGCTTCGGCAGAAACTATCAAATGATTTCCGATATGGGCGGCGGCGTTCCCGATATCCGTTCTGCGAGCGAGGTGGACAGGAGCGCGACCGACATCGGTTCGGCGATCCGCTTTGCAGGCAATCTTTTCGACGAAGACGTGATCAAGCGGATCATCGTCATTACGGACGGTGCGGAAACCGTATCTTCCAACAATATTCTTCGGATCGTAAGCACCCTGCAAAACGAAGGGGTGTATATCGACGCGGTGTATCTGGACGATAACATTGCTCCCGACGTGCGCGAGGTGCAAATAGATTCCGTCACGGTGACGGACACCGTCTATCTCAATAAGGAAGAGAAGGCGGAAGTCTTGGTGCGGGTGAACGGCGGCGTGGACGAAAACGGCAACGAAATCAACCGCTGCAATGCTTATTGGAGCCTGTATCGGGACGAAGAACCCTATATTTTAAACAGGACGGTCGAGCTGTACAGCGGTCTGACCGTGATTTCCGTTCCGCTTCCCACCGATGAAACAGGCACTTTCCGTTACGAGGTGCGCGTGAAAACGGCGGAAAGCGACGCCGACTATTCGTCGTATAATAACCGCTATTTGTTTACGCAGAGCGTGAGCGACGAAAAGAAAGTGCTGTTTATCGGCGGCTCGGCAGCGGACGCTACGGCGGGAAGAGGGGTCTACGGAACGGAAAACGTGACCTACGTTACCGATATAAAAAATCTTCCGCTCAGCGTGGAAGAGATGTGCGAGTACGACGAGATCGCTCTGAGCAACTTCGACGTTCGTAAGGTGCCCTCGTGGCAGAGATTTCTTTCTAGCCTGAGCACTTTGGTGAACGATTACGGCAAAACGCTCTCCACCTACGGCAATACTTATATTCAGGAGAACGACGGTTCGTCCGAAGCGCTCAATATGCTTGCGAAGCTGCTTCCCGTCACGATCGGAAACCCCGATCAGGAGACGCGGCTCTTCGCCATCGTTCTCGATATTTCCACGAGCATGAATTTCGAGAACAGGCTCAACGTTGCCAAGGGCGCGGCGACCCGCCTTTTGAAAGTACTCAACAAAACCGATATGGTGATGGTCGTCGGCTTTTCGGGGGTCGTCCGCCCGCTTCTGGATCCCACCTACCTTACGACGGTCGGGGTGATCGTGAATACCATTCAGAATTGCGAAGTGGAGAACGAAACGAATTTATACGCCGCGCTTCACCATACCTATGAACTCATGCCCAAGCGCTTTTACGATAAGCGCGTAATCGTGATTTCAGACGGCTTGAACTCCTCTTCCGCGAACGCTTCGGCGGCGATCGAAGAGGCGCGCAAAATGTCCCGCGAGGGTATTTCCGTATCGGCTCTTTCCGTCTACGCAAAGTCCGAAGGACAGACGATGTTTAACAATCTCGTCAACCACGCGGACGCGGTGGAAGGCTCGTTCTATAAGAATATCCAGCACGAAGAGGACGCGGAGGTCGAAATCGGAAAGCTGCGCGAGGATACGCAGGAAATTATAATCGACGGCGGTTCGCACGGCGTTCTGATCGGGAACGCGAAAGAGGACGTCGTAAACGGTGTGGAAAGTATAAGTCCGATAGGCGGCTTTTATTACAGCGAATTAAAAAAGAACGGTACCGCCACAGCGGTTTTAAAAACGAGATATTATCGCGACAAAGTCACTTATTTCGACGTGCCGCTGTATGCGTACACCGCCTGCGGAAAAGGTATGGTGACGTCGTTCTTATCGGATATTTCGTCCGCATGGACGGACGGTTGGACGAAAGGGACGGGCGGCGCAACGTTTTTAGCCAATATCCCGAACGCGACGCTGCCAAAAGAAAAAATAAATTCGCCCTTTATTTTAGGGGTGGAGGGCGCGGGAAATTCGACCACGGTGAACGTGATCACCTCTCAAACGCTGCCCGACAGCACCGATTTTACAATAACGCTCACCGATCCCGACGGCTTGATCAGCAAAGAAACGCTTTTGTTCCGGTCGGGGAATTATTCCGCGGTCTTTGCGACCGACGCTCCCGGCACTTATAAAGTATTGATCGAGTACCGTCTCGGCGATCTCAATTACAGCACGGAAACGGAGTTTTCCGTTTCGTACCATGCCGAATACGATAGCTTTGCAAGCTGTAACAGAGCAAATCTGTATCGGCTTTTAACGGAAAACGGAAAAATTTTAGAGCTTGACGAGGTGGATTCAATTCAAAACACCGATTCGCAATACACCACTTATGTGTTCAGTTTCGTTTGGGTGCTTCTCGTCGTCTGCGTGCTGCTTTTCGTGGCGGGTATCATCATCCGCCAGTTGAAGTGGAAGGACGTCAAGTCCTTCTTCAAGGGACTTGGAAGGAGGCAGAGGAATGAGAAAAAATAAATTTATTTCCCTATTGCTGTTTGTCGTGCTTTGCCTCGCGATGTTTCTTACGGGTTGCGACTTGGGTTCCCGTCTTGAAAACAATACCCCGAGACCGCCTTCGGGCGGCATGGGCGATCCTACGGACCCCGATGATCCCGATAACCCCGATCCTACCGTGCCCGATACGCATTATACGGTAACGGTGTACTTTGACAATAAACCCTTCGATCCGGGCGATTCGGATATTACGGTCGTTTGGCGGAGCAACGTCGGCGTAACGAGAAAGCTTTTAAATGCACAGGGAAAGGCGGACGCAGGCGTGCTCGACGGCGACTATAACGTTTATCTTGAAGGACTGCCCGATACCTATACTTATAACCCGAACGGTTATAAGACGCCTGACGATAAGGGGAACAGGCAAACGCAAATTCTGCTCACAAAGGTGCAGGAGCCTTCGAAGGGGGACGGGAGCAATATTTACGGCGACCTCGGCTGTTATCAGACGCGTTACGAGGGAACTTACCGAGCCGAGTTGAAAAACGAAAATCAGGTTTTGTTTTACGAGTTTACGCCGAGAGACGCGGGGGTGTATGCCATTGAATCCTGGGTAAACGTCTATGACGACGAGATTTTCCCCAAGATCGACGTTTACGAAGGTACGAGCGCGAACAAGTGGTTCGTCCGCACGTTAACGGGCGGCGGCGCCGCTTTGGATGGGGGTTTTACCAAAAATTTCCGTTGGGAAATCGCGGTCGATCTGTCTGAGATCGGAAACTCTTTCACGTTCGGCGTCCGTGCCGAGAGCAAGTCGCGGGAATATCCCGCCTATGTAGATTTTAACATCAAGCGGATCGGAAATTATACGAGCGATTATGCCGATATCCGTCCGCAGGCGGCAAAACAGGCAAAGGAAAAGGCGAAAGAGCCCGAAGAGGGACAGACGTTTGTTTTTGCGGATCTGGGCAAAAAGGTGTTCGACGCAGGGAAATTCAAAAAGAGCCCCGTAACAGGCAGATATCACTTGTACGATGCGGAACTCTACGCGGATAACAAAGGTTACGGGCCAGAGCTTCTTTGCGCCATAAGAAAGCCGATCGAGTCGTATACCGTGGTGCCTTCGCTGTACGAGGCGAACAACATCGGGCCGAACGGTGCGAATTATTTGATGCTCTACAATACCTGGATCGAAGAGGAACAGAAGTTTGCTACGTTCGATTACACGAACTTTATACGCGTCGACTATTACCGAGTTTGCAACAGCGACGGCGTTTGCTATGTTACGGACGAACTGATTACGTTCCTGCAAAAGTTTGCGATGAATCACTCGCTGTATACCGACGGCGTCGGCGCGGGAGACGGTACTCCCGAAGCAAACGGGTATACGGCAAACCAGGATTCGCTGTGGCTGTTTGCCTGCGGGATCTATCAGTAAAAACATTTCTTTGTTCGAGGTGAAACTATGAAAAAAATCAAACGGTACTTTATGGCGGTCGCGCTTCTCGTTTCGCTGGTGTGCCTTGCCGTAGGGCTTGTTGCGTGCGATAAAGGAGCGAAGATCGTTGATCTTCGCATAGAGAACGCGCAGATCAACTTCATGCGGGGCGACGTATTCGATACGGGCGAAGATTTTACCGTGACCGCGGTATTCGGCGACGGAACGGAAAAGGACGTTACGGCGGAAGTCGTGATCCGGCAGGAGAGCGGCATGGATATGAACGTGCCGGGAAACTATCAGATCACGGTGAGCTACGGCAAGAAAAAAGCGATTTATACCGTGTATGTAAACGATGCCGAAGATGTTTTGCGCAAAATCGAGCTCGATACGGCGAACGTGAAAAAAACTTACGAGTTGGGCGATACCGTATCGTATGAGAATCTGCGGGTGAAACTGACTTATGAAAATTCGCAGGGCGCGCTCTTCGATGAAGAAACGACGAGTCTGAAAGGCTTCGCCGTAGAGATCAAAGACGCAGACGGCGTCAAGTCCGGAAACGTATTTACTTCGCTCGGTAAATTTACCGTGACCCTCTCCAAGAGCGGCTTAAAGGCTTCGTACGAAGTGAACGTAGCAGGGGTCAATATTTCCACGGTGCAGGGCGCGCTTACGGTGGGATCGTTCTATAAGGATAAAGTCGTTTCGGGAGAAGCGGTCGTAAAGGAACAGATCGCCGATCACGAATTGAACGAGTCCTTCCGCCACCAATATACGTTCGGCGATAACTATACGCGCCTTTTGATCAAGTCATCCGAAGCTGCGCAAAGCACAAATACCTATCATTGCAGCGTAGACGGCGACGGGCTCTTTGTCGTCCGCGTGGAGAACGGCAAGATCGTATCAAACAATATCAATCATCCCGATATGATCAACGGTTCGCCCTACTATCTGTGGTATTATAAGGATACGGTCTACGGAATCGAAGGCGTTTTAAACAAACTTTACGAAAGGGCGAAGGTATGCAGCAATAACGATTTAAAGGAGACGGCAGACGAAGATACGCGCCGATATTCCTTCTCGTTTACGGGTCTTGAACAGCGTTCGAACAGCGTAGACTATTTCGAGACCACCGTCTCTTTTGCGCTGAGCGAAGATTATACGATCGCCTCCGTAGAGTACAGGCAGGATTACTATGAGGACAACAGCGCGTGGGCAGAGGGAGAAAGAACGTTTGAAACCGATCCCGTTACGGGGAAGACCAGACCTCTTACGCGTCCCTCGCATTATACGATCGTTACCGTTACGCAGACGGTGGGGGAGAGAACGGAGAAGAACGAGTACTCCCGCGATATGTTTAAGATCTCGTCTTTCGATCTGATGTATAACGGAAATAAGTTAGAAAACGGCGCCGTGTTCAAATGCGATAAAGTTACTTCGGAAGTCGAAGGCGACCCCAACGGGAAGTACGAGCTTACGATCGGAAATATTCTGCCCTCCACCGCCTCGTTTGCGCAGGATCGGCTTTATCTCGATTACGAGGGCAACCGCAACGGCGCGTCTGCCGGAATGATCAGCAACGAACATTTTACGGTCACGCACTCGGAAGGAAGAATTTTCATCACGGCAAGGCACGGCGGAAGATGGACGGTTTATTTTACAACGGCGAAGTTTAAATTCACGCTTGTCCTCGATATAACGGGCGCCGATCCCACGTCCATTGCGCCGAAACTGTGGAGCGCAGCAAACGGCAACTTTTACGAGGGCGGAAACAAGACCTTGGCTTTGAACGGCGTAGCGTACTTCTACGGCGCGGTCAACGCCTATGCGAACGGAGCGCAGGAGGCGGTCATCACTTCGGGTGATACGGCGAATACGGTTTTGCAGGAAACGGAGATCGACGGGATCGCGTGTTATAAATTCTCCGCTTCCCAAGCGGGCACCTATGCGGTCACGGTAACTTCTACGGCGAATCCCGCACTGAGCTGCACCTTCACGTTCACCGTGAGCGACGCGGCAAATTTCGACGATCTCTTGACGGGCGCTTATACGGCGAAAGACATGGTCGGAAATATTTATACGCTTACGTTCAGCCGTAGCGACGAAGGAGGACTCATAAGAGGCGAAGTTTTAATCACGCGCACGCCGACCGACGAGAACGACGTGCCGATCGAAGGTGAAGCTGTTTCCCAAACGCTTGCGTTCTACGTCGACGGTACGGAGATCACGGTAGAGCATTCTTCCAGCGACAAGATCTATATCGATTTATCCGAAAACGAAGAAAATGAGTTGGTCCTGGTCGATCAA
>OFFU01001372.1_pt1 | contig 17177 bp, 10 predicted proteins | sample 1521451 | NCBI WGS metagenome assembly OFFU01 (sample SAMEA3504106, study PRJEB24116) | mouse gut metagenome | biome: mouse gut; feature: mouse-associated habitat; material: faeces | place: Denmark | collected 2011 | reverse complement strand
GTCCGTTCTGAACCTGGCGGCCGATGTTGCCGATCATGCCTTTGGTCTGTTCCAACGCCGCTACCGGCAAGCCCTGATAGGCAATCACTTCCGGCGCCACTTTGCGATAGTCAACCGCAGGTGTCGGCTTGACAGGAATATCCGGAACCTCGGGAACATCCGGTTTCTCATCCGCATCCGGATTAACCTCTTCGTTCATCACCAACGACCATTGATTCTCCCCTTCCCCCAATTGATGATAAACAACATCAAACATATACGGGCTGGTATAAACACGCGAGACGACAAATGAGAACTTATCGCCGGTGGTATCATTCTGTGACGTTGCAAATACAATTGACTGGCCGCGGATATCTTTATTGGAGTTCGGATAAAGAATCAGTTTGGTGGTACCGGCCACATCGCCGTTAACCTTTAGCATGTCGGCACTCAAATTTTCCACATCAACGTCCAAATGCACAAAACTGCTCGCCGCGAGATAATCTTTCAGTTCAATCGTATCCTGATAGTGATTAAACAAATCCAAATTTGATTTCAGCAGTGACAACGAAGTTACCGGATCACGCCCGTTAACACCGTTGACAATCCGGCCGTGGCCGTTCCAGTTGGTGGCTGTTTGGTCATCATGCCGATAAGCGCCAAAACGGAGGGTTGTGTTCTCAACCTTAATACTGTCGGCATTGATGATGTCGTTATTAATCCATATCGTTCCGCTGCCGTCTCCGCTAAATGACAGATTGTACTGATTATCATATTTGAGACTGCTAACTCTGTTAAGTCCCCCTTTAATACTGTCATTAATAATCCATTGTCCGTTATGGGCGGTATTGAAACTTATGGTCGGTTTAAAACTGGAATTTACAAATAACGCATTGTATTCCTTTCCGAATTTATCCAGCGTGTAGTTACCGCTGAATACATGATTGACATTATCGGCAACAAAGGTCGTATCAGCCGACGTATCTATTGCGCCGCCGGTCGCAACAGGACGCGCCTGAGCATCGGCTCCGGAAAGCACCCGGGTATTAACAGCATAATTATTGATAAAGTCGGCATCAATAACCGGAGAGGTGTCCCCATGACGGATGGCAATTGCGCCGCCGCGTAAATAACCAAGGTAACCTTTTACATTGTTGCCGATAAAATTGCCGCTGATCTTTCCGACGGTACCGTTATCACTGCCGTTACTTACAATAACAATGGCACCGCCGTCGACAGTGGTTGTATTATTAATAAAATTGCCGTAAATTTCTTTAACTTCTCCTTTAACGGAAATAGCACCGCCTATAGTGTTTAAACCGAAAGTACTGTTATTGATAAAATCAGCTTCAATTTTTTCAATATATCCCTCTTTTGCAATTGTAATTGCACCCCCACTCGACCGGGCCTGATTACTTATGAAATCGCCTTTAATGTTGTCTATCCAGCCTTCATTATAAACAGCACCTCCTTCTGCCGATATTGCAGCACTACCGCCACCAGAAAAAGTTGAATCCGCATTAACCTTGTTGCCGATAAAGTCGCCTTCTATATTTTCGATATAGCCGCTGTTATAAATGGCTCCTCCATAAGCTCTGACATGACCGTCACCTTGTTTAATAATAATTTGGGCATGCGCGTTATTGCCGATAAAATCGGCCTGCAGGTTTTCAATCACACCTTCGTTATAGAGCCCGCCGCCCCTGACTGTAACTGTATTTTTTTTCTCGGTACCGGTCAATTGTACATTTGTTACGTTATTTCGAAAAAGAGCGCCGACAATATTCCCGTTATTTTCGCCGTCAGCAACCGACAAAGCACCGCCGTCAAATGTAAATTCGGCCCCGGTCTCCTCTCGTGTATTTACTTTGTCTTTGTATTCGACCGTATAGGTTTTGTCACTGCGCAAATTGATACGATAAAAATCTTTTACCGGTTTTCCCTCACCGTCCAGCCGATAACCGACAAACATCTCCGGATTGGTTTCGTCATAATCGGTTTCAGAAATTTGATTGATTGTAAAAGCGCTGTTGTTGCCCAGAGTCGGCGTATAGACCTGCCCTACAGCCGGGGCAGTCAGAAAAGTGGCGGACAGCAGCAGAACCGCCGCCGATAGTCTCGTGTTTCTCATCTTATTCCTCAATTTTAAATTACAATCGTTAAACGATCATTTTTTTGATACATTTTGCTGCTTTTTCGTTTTTTTCCTAACCTATTGATAATCTCACAATCTTCTTGAATTTAATTCTCCTTTGTTGTACGATTTGTCTGTATCAAAAAAATGATCCTTTTTTTGATGCACTTTTTTAAAAAATACAAAAAAATTCCCCGAAAATCGGGGAATTTTTTATAAGCAACCATTCGTTTTTTAACAGTTATCTTTCTTTTTTGATTGCCGCAATATTACGGTAATAGGCCAACGAATTTTCCATATCTTCGAGATTTACCGGCAGTTTGCGGCGCCAGTTGGGATGTTTGTCGCGGTCGGTTCCCGGCAGGTTTTGCAATTTGTCAACCTGAAAAACGTCCTCGGGCTGAACCAAAAAGATTTTTGAACAACTGCGGGCCATAAAACGATGAACCGCTTCTTCCAACCCTTCCGGATACCCCTCGCCGAACAGATAATCGCTGTGACGGCGGTTGTCTTCCGGCCAAACCTGATTTTCATCCAAAGCTTTCAGCAGTTTCCAACGATCGGCTTCGCGTTTATGATAATTATCAGCCATTTCCTGATCGCTGCCGATAATTCCCAGCTGACGCGAGAGGGCAATGTCATAACCAAACCACCACATCTTAAGCGGCGCCATGTCATGGGTGCCGACTGACGTAACCACATTTTCGGGATACTGATACGGCGACTTGAAATCCCCCCAGCCGGCGTCCCAGCGCTCGCTCCACAAAACGCTCATCGACATGATGCCGCGCGCCGCAATCTTGTCCAGAAAGCCCTCCGGAATATTACCGATGCTTTCGCCGACGATCATGCAACGGTTCAGGTGACTTTCGATCGCAACGATGTTCAGCATATCTTCGAAATTGTACATAATATAGGTACCGGCGGCCCCGGCGGCTTCGGGAATCACAAACAGGCGCATCAGACTCATCACATGGTCCAAACGCAACGCGCCCGCGCCTTCTGCTGCCGCGCGGATAATTTTGATAAACGGCTGATAAGCACGGGCCTTTAACTCAAACGGATTAAAAGCGCCCAGATTCCACTTTTGCCCGGTGGGGAAGAAAATGTCCGGCGGCGCTCCGGCACCGCTCTCGCGCAAATACAACCCGTCGTCACTCCACAACTCGGCACTGTCACGGCCGACACCGACCGGCAGGTCGCGGTAAATGCCGATCTTTAATCCGGAATCCTTCACATGGGCCGAAACCGCGCATAGTTGACGCTCGGCTTCAAATTGCAAAAATTTGAAAAAGTCGAGACGTTCGGCCTGTTCTTTGCGATATTTTTTTACGGCGGCCGTTGTCGGTTTGCGAAATTCTTTTTCCCAAGCGCGCCAACCGCCCCAATGGGTTTGCCATTTATCTTCGTACAAGGCTTGGAAAGTAACCAGATTTTCCAAACTTTCGCCCTTGCAACGGCAAAATTTTTCAAATTCGCGCATTCTTTCCGGATTTTGCAGCATGCGTTGGTATAAAATTTTCAGCACTTTGATCTTGAGAGGATAGACCCGTCCGTACTCGATCGTCTCCGAGGCATTGAGCTCGGCAATTTCCGCTTCAACCGCGTAACGGTCCTCAGGACGAAACTCCGGCACTTTCTCGACGTCAATATAAATCGGATTCAGAAACAGGCGGCTAACCGACGAGTACGGGCTGGCCTCTTCGGGAAAACAATGCCCGAGGACGTTAACGGGATTCAATCCGATGATATCGGCACCGCAACGGCCGCACATACCGACAAAATCGTACAGATCGGTAAAATCGCCGATTCCCCAATTACGGCGGCTGCGCAAAGAATACAACTGAACGCTGAAACCCCACAGCTTTTTTTCGTCAAGGCCGGGCAGCCGGTAACATTTGTCGGGCGCAACCGCAAGCAAGGTGACGAAGGTACCGCCGGCGGTGGTCAACTCGGCATCATAGTAACCGATTTCAACATCGGAAGTAATTTCAATTTCCAACTTTTGGTACTTTTTGCCGGCAACAACGCGACTCTCGGGAAGCGTGAGGACAACAAAGGAAACATCGCTTTTAACGCCGGTCTGGCGGCTGGTCAGCGTCAGGCTGAAATCGCCCTCGGCTTCCGCTTCCGAAACCACCGCATCAAAAACCTTGTGCTTCTGCAAAACCACATACACCGGCTCCAAAACATTTTGCCAACGGCGAGTGTCCAACGCCCGCAACGAACGTGTCACTTCGCCGGCATCAGCGGCCTTAAAGCCCAGCACCCCGGCAAAAAATCGCACCGTGTCTTCGCTGACCTGATGACTGCCGGTTTTTAACCCGACGTCAGTGTAAGCGGTCGCAATGCCGAGCCGGTCCGCCAACTGTTGCAGTTTTTCATCCATAATCTTCTCCCCTATTTTTTGATTTCAAACAATAATACGCTCCATGCCGGAATTTCCACCACCGCTCCCGAACGAACGTTTTTGTGAGCGGTAAATTTGTCGGAAGTGTCCAGCAGCAAATTCCAACTGAGGCCTTTGCCGAGCATCGGCAGTTTCCAAGCCTGACGGATGTCGTTGGCATTAAATATGCCCAAAATAAAGCGGTCGCGGCGATGGATACAATAAGACAGCGATTTGCGGCTGCCGTCATACCAGTCCGCATCGACAAATTCCTTGCCGGTTTCGTTATACCAAGTCAGATCCTTAATTCCGTCCGGACCGTGTTTGCCGCTGAAGAAATGCTTTTTATCAAAAATTTTCAGCTTGCGGCGCAAACGGACAAGGCTTCGGACAAAGCGGGTGAACTCTCGTCCCTGCTGATCAATCGCTTCCCATGCCAACCAGGTCAAAACATTATCCTGGCAATACGGATTGTTATTGCCCAACTGCGGGTGCAGAAACTCGTCACCGGCAAAAATCATCGGAGTACCGAACGAAAGCAGCAGCGTTGCCATCATCGCCCTCATCCGCAAACGGCGGTTTTCGATCACGGTTTGATTATCGGTCTCGCCCTCCTGCCCCGAGTTCCAACTCCAGTTGGCGTTGGTGCCGTCGCGATTGTCCTCGCCGTTGGCAGAGTTGTGTTTGAGATTATAACTGACCAAATCGTTTAAGCTGAAACCGTCGTGGGCGGTTACAAAATTGACGCTGCTCCAGATATCGCGGTTATGATAATTGAAAATATCACTGGAACCCGAAATGCGGCTCGCCAATTCGGCAGTCTGATATTGATCGCCTTTCCAAAAACGACGCACCACGTCACGATAGCGGTCGTTCCATTCTCCCCAACCGGGCGGAAACGCCCCTAACTGGTACCCCCCGGCACCGACATCCCACGGTTCGGCAATTAATTTTACGTCTTTTAAAACCGGATCCTGGCGCACGGCATACAAAAAACCGCATTCGGCGGTGAAGTTGGTTTTCTTGCGGCACAGTGCCGTCGTCAAATCAAAACGAAAACCGTCAACATGCATCACTTCGGTCCAATAACGCAACGAATCCAATATCAAACGCACCACATAGGGGTTTTCGGCATTGATCGAAGCGCCGCAACCGGTACTGTCATAGTAATATCGCTTGTTTTCGGAATTGAGCGTATAGTAAGAGGCATTGTCAATACCGCGATAACAAAGGGTCGGTCCCAGCTGATTGCCCTCGCCGGTATGATTGTAAACGACGTCAAGTATCACTTCCAACCCGTGCCGGTGATAAAGCTTGACCATATTTTTAAATTCGTCGATATCGTCGCAAGACAAATAAGACTGTTCGGGCGCAAAAAAGCTGCTGCTCTCATAGCCCCAGTAATTGTTGCGGGGAAAACCCTTTTGATGGCGGTTGCCGAAATAAGCATGGATCGGCAACAATTCCACCGCGGTTACGCCCAGCCCTTTAAGATAACCGGCAACCGCTTCCGACCCCATGCCGGCAAAGGTACCGCGGCGACGGTCCGGAATTTCGGGATGCAGCTTGGTAAAACCGCGCACATGCGCTTCATAAATAATTGTTTCGTTAAAAGCATAGCCGGGTCGCCGGTCCCCTTCCCAATCGTAAAGATCGTCAACCACGACCGACTTGGGTACATACGGCGCACTGTCCAACTCGTTAAAAGACAAATCCTTGTCCGGACTGTCGGGGTTGTAACCGAAAATCGCCTTATGCCAAATCAACTTGCCGCTCAACTTCTTTCCGTAAGGATCAAACAACAGTTTGTTGGGATTGAAGCGATGCCCTTCTTCCGGTTTGTAAGGTCCGTATACCCGGTAACCGTAAATCTGTCCCGGTTTCAATCCGGCAACATACACGTGCCAAATATTGTTATCATTGCTTTCAATGGCGATACGGTCGGTCTCTTCGGTTCCGCTTTTATTGAACAAACACAATTCCACTTTTGAAGCATGAGCGGAAAAAAGGGCAAAGTTTACCCCTTTTCCGTCAAAAACCGATCCCAGCGGATATGAAGTTCCCGGTTGCGTTTTCAAATTGCTCATTTTTGTTTCTCCCGGCGTTTAATATATTACCGCACCGGTTTGATAACAACCGTCGAAAGCGCCGGCAGCGTCACCTGTATCGAGTACGGTTTGCCGTTCCACTCCTGCCGTTCGGCACCGCGGACGCCGTCGTTTTTAACCCCGCTGCCCCAATAGTTTTTATCATCACTGTTAAAAATTTCCTGATAGCCGCAATCTTCGGGAACCCCGATCCGATAGCCGGGACGAACCACCGGCGTAAAATTGCATATCACAATCAAATAATCGCCCGGAGTTTCGCCCTTGCGGATATAGGAGATAACACTGTCGGCGGCATTGGCATGTTCCAGCCATTCAAAACCGCGATAATCAAAATCGGCTTCATACAGCGGCGCATTTCCCTTGTACATCAGGTTGAGGTCACGCACGCAATTTTGTATTCCCTGATACATCGGATACTGCAACAAATGCCAGCGCAGACTTTCGTCGCAGTTCCATTCCCAGTCCTGACCGAACTCACACCCCATAAACAGCAGTTTCTTGCCGGGATGAGTATACATAAAGCCGTAATAGGCACGCAGGTTGGCAAACTTCTGCCACTCGTCACCCGGCATTTTACACAACATCGACCCCTTGCCGTGAACCACTTCGTCGTGGGAAATCGGCAGGATAAAATTCTCGTTAAACGCATAGAGCAAACCAAACGTAAGCAGGCCGTGATGATATTGACGATAGATCGGATCTTTGCCGATATAGCGCAGAGTATCGTTCATCCAGCCCATATTCCACTTATAACCGAACCCGAGACCGCCCATCGAAGTCGGGCGCGAAACCATCGGCCATGCGGTCGACTCCTCGGCACAGGTACAGGCGCCGCGGTCCAAACCATAAACCAGTTCGTTCATTCGCCGCAGAAAGGCGATTGCTTCCAAATTTTCGTTACCGCCGTAAATGTTGGGAATCCACTCGCCGGGATTGCGGGAATAATCGAGATAAAGCATCGAAGCCACCGCGTCCACCCGCAGGCCGTCAATGTGATATTCCCTCAGCCAGTAAAGGGCGTTGGTGCACAAATAGTTAAAAACTTCGGTACGGCCGTAGTTATAAATTTTGGTTCCCCAGTCTTTGTGTTCGCCTTTGCGCGGATCGGCGTGCTCATAGAGGTGGGTGCCGTCAAATTCACACAACCCGTGGCCGTCCTTCGGAAAGTGGGCCGGAACCCAGTCCATGATCACCGCAATCCCCGACTGGTGAAACTTGTCTATCAGATAACGCAGATCGTCGGGGGTGCCGAAACGGCTGGTCGGCGCAAACATACCGACGACCTGATAGCCCCACGAAGCATCCAGCGGATGTTCGGCCAGCGGCAAAAATTCGACGTGCGTAAAACCCATGTTGGTAACATAAGGAACCAGCGTATCGGCCATTTCGCGATAGCTGAGATATTCTGATCCGCCGTCGCCTTTCCGGCGCCACGAACCGGCATGAACCTCGTAGATCGACATCGGTCCGTTGAGACGGCTGTGACGGTCGGGACGGCTCATCCACTCTTCGTCATTCCAGTGATAATGATTCAGGTCATAAACGATTGAAGCGTTTTGCGGCCTTTTTTCGGCATAAAAGCCGACCGGATCCGACTTGACCAAAATATAATTTTCCTGAGTTTTGATTTCGTATTTGTAAACTTCGCCTTCGCCGAGGCCGGGAATAAAAATGTCCCACACCCCGCAGGTCGGATATTTGCGCATCACGCAGGTGCGGCCGTCCCAGTTATTAAAGTTTCCGACCACCGAAACCCGTTTGGCGTTGGGTGCCCAGACGGCAAAGCTGACGCCTTTTACACCGTCCTGTTCACAAACGTGGGCGCCGAGCTTTTTATACATCTCAAGGTGGTTTCCTTCGCCCAGCAAGTAGATGTCAATATCGCCCAGCGTCGGCTGAAAACGATAGGTGTCTTCCGCTTCATAAACTTCGCCGCGGTCATTTTCGATTTTGAAACGATAAGAAAAATTTTCTCCGACGCCGAGATTGATCTGAAAGAAACCGCGTTGATCAAGACAATCCATCATCCCGCAGGAATTTCCCTGCCGATCCAACACTTCAATCGACCCGGCATGGGGTTGCCAGGCGCGGATAAACACATTTTTGCTTCCTTTGTCGCGGTGAATGCCGAGCACGGCAAAAACATTGTCATGATTGCCTTCGATCACGGCGTTCATTTCGGCGTCCGATAATAAATTTTCCATATAATAACCTCTAAATTTTGAACTTAAAAAAGCACGGCTCTTTAAATTTATCTATAATTTCTTATCTATAGAATTGCAAGTAAATAACATCACAAATACATTTTTATTTGGTTAAGATATCTGATCACTGATTAATTATTGATTTTATGCAGATTAATTATTGACGGATAAAATTTTGTATGTATATTGAATAATGTTTAACCGAACTTTTTATTTGGAGTAAGTTATGGTAAATTATAATGAAAATGCTATCAGAGAAGCAGCCTATTACATCTGGCAAAACGCCGGCTGTCCTCAAGGGCAGGATGAAAAATTCTGGTCGATGGCGATTGAACAGTTAAATGCCGCGGCACCCTGCTGTTCAAAGTCTTCTGCCGGAAAATCAGCTTCCTGCAAATCTGCTTCCGCGAAAAAAGCAGCCCCGAAAAAAACCGTAAAAAAATAAGTTTGTTTCAGGACACTTCAGAAGTTTAAAACCTCTCTTTAAAAGAGAGGTTTTATTTTATCCGAATCCGGCAATTGCCAAGATCTCAAATCAGGGCTTGCGGGCCATCACGATCCAGCCCCACACCTCGGTTTCGCCTTCATTGCGCAAACGCACACGATTAAGTTTCTCAATGATAAAACCGCGTTTTTTCAGTCCCTCTTCCACATATTTGCGGCTATGCAGAAAACGACCCGAGAGATGCAGGAAATAATCGTCCTGATTATAAGGGTTTTCACTGACGCTGAACAAGACGCGCCCGCCCGGTTTCAAAGCATCAAACAACAAAACGAACAGGCCGCCCAGTTCGCCGAAATAAGTAAAAACATCGGCGGCATTAATCAAATCGTAACTGTTCTCGCGGGCAGACAAAAACTTATTCAGGTCCTGATTAAACAAACGGGTATATAATTTTTTGCGTTTGGCAACTTCCAACATTTTTTCCGAGATATCCACCCCGTCCAACCCGCGAAAAGCGGCATATTTTTTGAGATATGCACCGCACAGCCCGGTCCCGCATCCGGCATCGAGAATCCGCATTTTTTTCAGCTTGACGTTTTTGGACAAAGCATCAAGCGCTTGTTCCATTAAGCTTGGAACCGCATAATCCAGGCCTTCCAGAACTTCTTCGAAATCGTCGGCAAACACGTCAAAAATATCACGAATATAACTGCTGTTAATCTGACTGACCTGACCGGCGTTGATCATCGCATTTCCCATATGCCGCGCCACCGGATGATCGGGATATTTTTCCATCCATTTGCGGGCATAAGACAACACATCCGTTCCCGGACTTTCGACCGCCACTTCATACAGCAGATAGCCGAAATTTATCTGTTGTTCGTTTTCGCCTTTCGAAAGCGTTACCGCGCGCCATCCCATTTCGAGCGCCCGTTCGTATTCTTTTTTCTGCTGGAAAGCCTGTGACAAAAGATTGCAAAGCCAAAAGTCCTTTGGGTTCTTCTGGTACAACGCCGCCAGAACCAGAATAGCTTCGTCAAAACGCCCCAACTCCACACATATGTTGGCCAACAATGATTGCGCTTCTTCCGAATCCGGATAAGACTGTACCGTCCGTTTGGCATAAAAATAGGCGGTATTAAAATCCCGGCATTCATAATAAACCGAAGCTGCATTCAAAACCGCCGTATAAAAATCACGTTGGACGTCCATGGCCCGGTGATAATATCCTAAAGCGGCATTATAGTCTTTTTTGCGATATTTCAGATTTCCCAGCACCGAAAGCGCCGCCATGTTGGCAGAGTTGATCTTCAAGGCCTTGGCCGCATAAGTTTTGGCTTCGGCATAGTTGTGCATTTCGTAGAAAATGATTGCCAGATTGGCCGCCGCAATATCCGACTTTTTATTTGCGCGCAGAGCCTTGCGATAATATTTGACTGCTTCGTCTTTTTGCCCCAACCCGTCATAACAGTTGGCAATGTAAATCAGGATGTCCTCACGTTTGGGCGCTTCGGCCTCCAGCTTCAAAAAAGAGCGCAGCGCTGCCGCAAAATTTCTGCTCTCATAATAAGCAACCGCTTTTTCTTCCGTTTTTTGCAAAACCAGTCCTCCGCTAAAATCGTCGTTATTGCAAAAATAACAAACTTTAGTAAAAAAACTATTGACGGTTTTAAAATAATCGGTTATTTATTTGTTCGATTTCACGGGGGTGTGGCGGAACTGGTAGACGCGCTAGACTCAAAATCTTGTTCCCACAAGGAGTGCCGGTTCGAGTCCGGCCACCCCTACCACTTTGAAAAGCCTTGATTCAACTCAAGGCTTTTTATTTTGTCCCGATACTATTTACGCCGCAACGGGTCGCTGCGGGCAAAACAAAGGGAAGCAATGACTTGCCCCTCAAAATTCAATTTCTGATCATATCCGAATTTTATCTTACCCTGCTCCGCCGTCTTTATCCAAGTCGGCATTACCGCATGATACGCTCACATTCGGTCGTAACTTTTACCAAACTTTCGTTTTTGCTTATTCAGCCATAAACAACAACGCGCCGCAAAAGTAAGACGGTAGCTCGACAACATCCGATTAAAGACAGAAACTTTGCCGATCCAAAACTGCTTGGAATCGCTGTTGGTGCCAAATTCCATCTCAACGACATCCGCCTCCGGCGATTGAGCAACATAATCAAACCCTTTTTTGCCGTTAACCAGATGCACGTACAACAATTTTATGCACTTGTCGGGACAGCAGGCTTGCAGACGGTCGCATACGCGGCCGAGCTCGTTCGGATCGGCTTCAAAGCGGCTGCAATGCACGAACAGGATGCTGCGGGCTTTTTCCATCCTGTCAAACAGCTGTTTAATCCGGCGATCATATTTCCGTTGCACCGCCGCAAAATCCGCTGCCGGACGATCGTGAGCAAAATCGTGAACAAAAGTTATTCCGTTCGGCATCCGGAAACGATAATGACCTTTTCCGCTTTTTCCTTCGAAATCAGGCATCAGCCGATCTTGCACCAAAAAGTCCTCAAATCCGTTTTCCAAAAAACCGGCAAACAGTTCCAACGTCACATTTTCCAACCAGTCAAACGGCAAAGTTTCGCCGTGCAAACCGGCTTTTCGCAAATGGTAACCGGTCACACAGAAAGATCCCGCAGGAACAACCAAATCGAATTTTTGCATATTTAGATCCAACACCTGCCGCCGACAGCATCACCGACCGGCAAAAAATTATTTATACTCTTTGTACATCATCCTGAGTTTTTCGCGGACAGACCGGCTCGGCACCACGCTGCTTAAAGCATCTAACAGCTTAAACCCAAACTTTTTGAGGACGTCCCGGACACTTTTACGAACCTTGTACAGCTTCAAAACCGTCTCCACATTTTTCTGAAAATATATGTAGCTGGGCACACCGTCCTCAAACTGAGCGTTTTTGTCTCTGTAGCAATTATAATAATCGATATCCTCACGGATTTTTTGGTGATCGAAACCGCCTTTGTCTTCCTCCGTTTCCGCCAGATTAATGAACAGCAAACGGTGATTTTTTCCCGGATTCATTTTCCGCAACCGCTCAAAAGTAACGACGATTTCTTCTTCGGTCGGCAATATCTGCTGATCTTTGGCCTGAAAAACGTGTAAATACAAAATATCTTTGGAATCGTTGATGGTCTGATACAACCGCTTAATGCGGCGATCGTACTTTTCGCGTATCAGCACATATTCCTCATCAAAACGTGAAATGTCTTTAAAGTCGTGCATAAATATGACATTGGTACGGGTATTGATATAACCGATATTTTTCTTCGTATCTTTTTCATATTTTTTCAGGTCTTCCTTTTCAAAAAAAGATTTAAAACCCGTTTCCAGAAAATCGACCGCCAACTCCAGAGAGATCGGTGTCACCCAGTCTAACGGCAGCGAACGACTTCTTTTCTTGACGCTTCTTAATGCTTGCGCTCCGGCGCAAAAACTTCCCACCGGAATAATTATATCAAATTTCATTTTAACTCCTTTGAGATTGTTTTGCATTTCCGTCACAAAACGTCATCTCCACTTATTTAACATCAACCTCACGTAAAATCCGCCTTCAAATTAACGATGTTTATTTTAACTGTCAATATGTTAGTGCTTTTCCGCTACGGACAAGCCGCTCAATTGCCCGCTTCAAAATCACGTTTTCCGGAAGCTTATTTTGTACGAAAAGACTCAACGGCTCTTAATTCAGCACTTTAATGATTTCGCTCAACGGCACCAACCGCAAGTTGCGGCTTTGCAGCGTCGGCAGCCAAACTTTGAGCGCCCGGTAGGTTTGTTCTTTGGGGTGCCCGATCGCAACCGCATAACCGTTTTTGCGCGCAATTGTCTCAGTCTGATGCAACTGGCGCATGATGTAATCGAACTTGTCTTCGTTATCAAGAAAAATATTGCGCGAAACATAACTGACGCCGTTTTGGGCGGCTGCGTTTTCCGCCGCCGATTTGGCTGTCGTTTTAGAATCGAGGAAAAACAAACCGCGCCGTTTTAATTCCCGCATCACCGCGTCCATCCGCATCTCGTCTTCGGTAAACCGGCTGCCCATATGATTGTTGACACCGCGGATATTCGAGAATTTATTCAACATTGCCTGCAAACCGGCCGTCACCTGTTTAGTATCCATCTTCACCGTCAGCACGTCGGGAGAGACGTTGATACTCGACAGCGGTTCCATCGGCAGATGGGCCATGATTTCATGCCCTGCTTCTTTAGCCGTTTGAATCTGCGGCTGCAACGCCGTTCCGTAAGTCAGAAAAGACGAAGTAAGGGGATAACGCAGGCTGCTGATCTTGGCAGTGCGGCGATGACTGATTCCCATATCGTCGATTACAATCGCAATCACCGGTTTGGAACCGAAATACGGCGGTTTGCGCCCGACCACGATTTTGATGCCGTTGACTTTGGGATGGGTATTCGGGCGTACCGGAGAGTCAATAATGTTTTCGGGCAATTTTTCTTCATAAAGGCCATAAGCTTCTTCCGCAGACAATTCTATGGCATCGATATGGGCAACCGCCTGCTCCCAGTTTTCGGCAATCGGTGCCGGCACGTCGGTTTCGACGGTTTCGACCGTTTTTTCCAGCTGAAAAATATTGTCTTCGCCAAATTCGTCAAGTTCCAGCGCCTGCCGAATATAACCGGCGTCTTCCTCCGGCGTCGGCGCCGTTTTTTCGACTGAAATATCGTCTCCCGTTTCTGTTACGATGCGAATGCGAAGACCGTTTCGCATTTCCTGTACCAGCAAACCGGCCACCCCTGCCAGAAAAAACAGCAAAAGCGTCAAATTACCCGCAAGCAGCAGCCGTTTGCGCCAAAACGCAAACGGCTTTGATTTTGAAAATTTCTTTTGAGGCAGCCTCTTCATACTTATTTGTTGCGCAAGGTCGGGAAAGCAATCACGTCACGGATGGTTTCGGCACCGGTGAGAAGAATCGCCAAACGGTCAATTCCCATTCCCATGCCGCCGGTGGGCGGCAAGGCGTTTTCCAGGGCATTGACAAAATCTTCATCCAACATCTGAGCTTCGTCGTCTCCGGCTTCGCGTTCGGCACACTGAGCATCAAAACGGGCACGCTGTTCCAGCGGGTTGGACAATTCCGAATAAGCGCAACCCAACTCCATACCGCAGGCATAAGCGTCAAAATGCTCGACCAGACGCGGATTTGAACGGTGGGTTTTGGCCAGCGGCGAAACGTCCCGCGGCATATCCATCACCAACACCGGCTGAATCAGATTGGCTTCCACTCTTTCGTCAAACACCAACTGCACGACTTTGCCCCAGTTAGAGCATTCGGAGGCGTCAATCCCGATCGACTTTGCCATTTCGCGGGCTTCTTCCACCGTTTGCGCCGTCATCAGATCAATCCCGGCATATTCCTTAACCAGATCGACGATCGATTTACGGGGAAACGGTTTTGAAACGTCAATTTCCACTCCGTTAAAAGTAAACGACGGCTTACCGAGAACCTGTTCGCAGACATAACGGATCAAATCGGGAATCAGTTGAGCCATATCGTTGTAATCGGCATAGGCCTGATAAGCTTCCAGCGCCGTGAACTCGGGATTGTGCTTTTTATCCACCCCTTCGTTGCGGAAGTTGCGGCCGATTTCGAATACCCGGTCAAAACCGCCGACGACCAGCCGTTTGAGATAAAGCTCCGGCGCAATCCGCAGATACAGATCACGGTCAAGAGCGTTATGATGGGTGACAAACGGTTTGGCGTTGGCTCCCCCCATGATCGGATGCAGCATCGGCGTTTCAACTTCAAGAAAACCGTGTTCTTCGAAATAACGGCGGATCGCCGACGTAATGCGGCAACGTTTCTCAAAAATTTCGCGGCTGTCGTCGTTCATGATAAAATCAACGTAACGCTGACGATAACGGGCTTCGATATCGGTCAGGCCGTGAAACTTCTCCGGCAGCGGTTGCAGCGCTTTGCCGATAATGTCGAACTTTTCGGCCGCAACCGACAATTCGCCGCGCGGGGTCCGGCGCACAAAACCAGAGACACCGACCAAATCGCCGACGTCCAGATTTTTCAGCAGCTCCAGTCCGGCTTCGTCGAGATGGCTTTTATGGCAGAAAACCTGAATTTTTCCGCTGACGTCTTTCAGATCGATGAACATGCCGCTGTTGCGGACCGCCATGGCGCGTCCGGCAATCGTTACCCGGTCTTCGGTATTTTCGCCGGCAGCCAAATCTTTGTATTTTTCCTGCAAATCGGCAGCAAAGGCATCGGGTTTGAAACAATACGGATACGGATTGTAACCCTTCTCAGTCAAATTGTTGAATTTTGCCAGTCGTGATTCTCTGTGAATATTTGTTTCTGTTGCCATTTGTAAAATTCCTGTATGATGTTTTTTACCATGTTTTTCGACACTATAAACAATAGCGGTAAAATTTTCAACCTAATAATTGCTTGACGGGGGCAAAGAACTAAAGTAGAACATACAAGAGACGACAACCTGAGGAAAGACGCTGATGCTGACACCCAAACAATACAAGCTGCTGATGTTTATCGACAATTTTATCAAAGAAAACGGCTGTTGCCCTTCTTTCGAAGAAATGAAGCAAGCCGTCGGCATCAAATCGAAATCCGGAATTCATGCCCTGATCGAAGAACTGATTGAACGCGATTTTGTAAAAAAGCTTCCCCACAAAGCACGGGCGTTGGAAGTTTTGCGAACGCCGCGTTTTAAACCGCGCGAAATCATCGAAGAAGAAAAAAAGATCCGGCAGGCGCTGCTCACCGCGGCGGTGCCGGTCCCGCTGTACGGCAAAATTGCGGCCGGAACGCCGATTGCCGCCATTGCCGACGAAAACGAAAGCATCACGGTGCCGCTCGAGATGGTCAGCCGCGGCAGTTTCTATGCTCTGACGGTCGAAGGAGAGTCGATGATCGAGGCCGGCATCATGGACGGCGACACCGCCATTATCCGCAAAGCCCAAACTGCCGAAAATGGACAAATCGTGGTGGCTCTGGTGGACGAATCGGAAGCCACGCTCAAAGTGTGGCAGAAGAAAAAAGACGAAGTCTGGCTCAAGCCCTGTAATCAGGCCTACGAAATCCGCAAGCTCGCACCTTCGCGCGTCAGGGTACAGGGAATTTTAAGCGGGATTCTGCGCCGTTACCGCTGATGATTTTTTAACGCATCGCCATCTCTTTTTTGTCAAAAAACGCTTGCTTTTTTGTATAATCATGTTATGATATTTTTAATATTTCAGCTTATGCGGAGGATTTTATGGTAACGAAAGCAACAAACAACACTGCAGGCAAGCCCTTTATGGAACTGGACTTGCAAAAATTTGCCCAAAACCGGACACATACCGCCGAAGAGGTTCGCAATGTCCTCGAAAGCCATATCCGGAAGGCTATTGAAATTCCCGAAGATCTCGGCGACGACCGCGCCGCACGCGAAGCCTATCTGCGCAAACGCAAGGAAGAAGTCGCTTACAAAAACGCTTGCGACGAGTTGGACGTTTATCAGAAAAATCCCGAGCTTTATACGACCTTGTATGCCTTGAAAAACGCCACCAACGCAGAAACCGTCTCCGAAGGCGAAGGAGACAGAGCTAAAGAAAGCGAACGTGCCAACGCCCGAATTTGCGAAGATCAGAACGGCAATCTGTTTTTGGCGGTTGACATTATGAAACCGACCGATATTTCGTTCCAAATTCATGACGGCAAGCTTTATTTTGATCCCTCCGGCATGACTCCGGACCGCTTGAAAGAAATGCTGGCTTACCTTGACCGCCGCGGTCTGGCATCCTTTATCGATATGGACTCGCTTAAGCTGGAAAACGCCGATCAGACCACCGGCGAAATGTTTGCCGCGGCCAAAGATGACATTAAACAAGAAATCGGGCGCCAAGGCGAAGACACCGG
>OFFU01001309.1_pt1 | contig 17987 bp, 13 predicted proteins | sample 1521451 | NCBI WGS metagenome assembly OFFU01 (sample SAMEA3504106, study PRJEB24116) | mouse gut metagenome | biome: mouse gut; feature: mouse-associated habitat; material: faeces | place: Denmark | collected 2011 | reverse complement strand
ATCTAATTTGACTGATATAAGAAGGATCTGGAGCACCTAGGGTGCTGGATAACAATAACGCTTTGCAGCAAGAAGTTTTGAAGTCAATTCAAGGAGTTTTTGCTGACAACTGTTGAAACCGTTATCAAAGCCATTGTCGAAGCCTTCTGCATAGCCGTCTTCACGGATTACCTCTGCATAGGCTTTCTCATCAAATTCGGATAAGATAAAACTCATAATGGTCATCCTTTCTTTTTTCAAGATCTCGGTCAGAATTTCATTTTGGAAAGTAAAAAGGAGACTGCCAGATTCCAAAGAAACTTTAGATTTATTAAAAGAACTTATACAATAAAATTTTGGTGAGATTTGACGCAGACTGCACAAGGGACAATCCGATTTTCATGTGATAAAAGAAGTATAAAGCATTTTTCCGGAAGTAGCAAGAGTCTTTAGGGCGAAAATCAACCGGAAATCAAAATGTAATAGTTCTACAACAAAAGGAAGATAATTAAAAAAATCTTAAATAATTTTTTGGTAAAAGTTGTAGGATTTATGGCAAACATTGTGCTATCATAGAAAAAATATGATCGATTATGTGAAAAAGGTAACAAGCGCAGGGAGGTAGCGTTATGCGGAATCGGAAGACGGCAGTATATATGATACTGTTGTGTTTGTCCATATTGTTTGCCGGCGGACAAAAAAGCGAGGTATTTGCGGCAGAGGACAAAGAAGAGACAAAACAGTTTACAGGCAGTGTGGAAATGCTAAAAAAGGATAACAAAAACTATGTGATGCAGGTGACGGCAGAGAATGCAGGAGAGGATTTTACCGGTACGGTGCAAGTGATCTTTACCGGATCGGGTTTTGATAACTGCGCATATAATACGGAGCTTACGCTTCCGGCAGAAGGAAAAAAGCAGTTTACGATCACGGTACCGGAACGTGCGGCGGATACGGTACGAGGAATATGCGAACTGAATTTTCTAAATGAAAAAGGAAAGATGATGCAGTCGATTTCCCTGAAAAATGTGTTCGGCAATTCCATAACCGGCATCCCGGTAGGAATTTTATCCGATCATTATACGGATCTGGGTTTTATGGACGCAGGAGGGGAGAATTTTTATATTAAAAATAATATGGAATATCCTCTTAAACTGATTGAGCTTAATAAGGATAATCTGCAGGAGTATTTGGACGGGCTTTACTTTTTAGTCATCGACCGGTTTAACGTATCGGCGCTTGGGGAAGAGAATATCCAGGCGGTTCAAAAGTGGGTAGAGGACGGCGGATGGCTTCTGATCGGAACGGGAGCGTATGCGGATCAGACCCTTTCGGGATTTGATGAAGATTTTTTAGGGATAGAAGTATTAGACATCAGCGAACCGGGTGAAGAAAACGAAATATCAAGTAATAATAGCGGATATGGCTATTATTACGACTATAAAGAGGCAGGGATAGATTTTTCGCAGATGGAGGTTGCAAAGTTGGATTATGGCCGTAGCCATTTTTATGAAAGTGCGGAACAGCCTGCTGTCTGCGGCGCTGTCGGAGACGGGGCTGCGTCTGTTTTTTATTTTTCCTTCGGGGAAAAGGAATTACAGAAACTGGAAACTTATATGGTCAGCAACCTATACAGTGAGACGATGTACCGCTCTAACAGTTACAGTCATTATGGCGGATTTTCCAATATGGACTATACAGGGCAGAGACTGCTTTCTTATATAGACAGTAGTAATACGTCGGTGGATTTTACCTGGCTCGAGGCGCTGATCGGAGTTTATGTTGTGCTGGTAGGGCCGGTAATGTATCTGATCTTACGCAAATGTAAAAAAAGCGAATGGTATTGGATCGGGGTGCCGGCGCTGGGCCTCATTTTTATTGCAGGGGTATTTTTCTTTGGACAGGGATCCAAAGTAAACGAAACAAAAGTATATTCCGTAACGGCAAAGCGTGCGGACAGTAATCAGGAGGATACTTATTTTCTGGCGTATCATTCCGGTATAAAGGAATGGAGAGTGTCCTTAAACGATAAGTATGAAATAGCGGGGCCGGGATTTAACGGATCCGGTTATTATGGAGTCAGCACTACCGGCGCAGGGGAGTATCGTTGTATCGTGAGCAATGATAGTGAAGGGATGTCCATAGGATTAAAGCCGAAAGAAAATTTTGAAAACGGATATTTCTATGCAAGCGGCAGATCGGAAACAATTGGGGCTATTACAGGCTCGAATATAAGTGGAATAGAACTTAACGGCGACCCTCAGGGAACGATCACAAACGGGACGGACTATGATATGGCTTATATGGCGGTATGGTCGGATTCTTATATTTTGGTTTATTCCGATGTAAAAGCAGGGGAAACTGTCGATCTGCAGCAGGCGGATAACAAGTGCGTCTATAAAGACGAGGTGAAGTATTACGATACTATGGTCTATGATCTGGCCAATATATACGGTTACAGGACAAACGATGTCTATGAGAGGGACGATATGTCGGCTCTTGTTTTAGGCCTTGGAATCGCGGAAGAAACAAAACCCTCGAACCGGCCCTGCGTTATCATAGCGGGTCTCGTGAAGGATTATGAAAAGGCAGCGGCCGGCAGGTGCAGCGAGATTTCTTACGGATGTCTTTATTCCTATGCAGAAACGGAGGAAAGATAAGATGCTTCAAATCAATCATTTATATAAGAGTTATGGGAAGTTTCAGGCTGTGAACGATCTGACGCTGCATATTCCCAAGGGAGATCTGTTCGGGTTTGTGGGACCTAACGGGGCGGGAAAAACGACTACGATCCGCATGGTATGCGGACTGATGCTGCCTACGGCAGGCGGGATCATGATCAACGGCATAGACGCGCTGGCCCGTCAAAGAGAGATCAAAAAACAGATTGGGTATGTACCGGATTTTTTCGGGGTGTACGACAATCTGAAAGTAAAGGAATATATGGATTTTTACGGATCTATGTACCGTATGAATTCTAAAGAGATCGAGAAGATCTCGGACGATCTTTTGGAACTTGTAAATCTCTCCGATAAAAAGGAGGTTTTTGTAGATACCCTTTCAAGGGGAATGAAGCAGCGGCTCTGCGTGGCAAGGGCGCTGATCCATAATCCGGCGCTTTTAGTTTTAGATGAGCCTAATTCCGGATTAGACCCAAGGGCGAGGGTAGAAATGAAGGAACTTCTGCTGAATCTGCAAAGTATGGGAAAAACTATTGTGATCAGTTCCCATATTCTTGCGGAATTGTCCGAGATGTGTAACAGTATCGGCATCATGGACCGTGGCAATCTTGTAGCGTCCGGACGGATCGAGGATGTGATGGAGGGAGTATTTGGAAGTAATAAACTAGTCGTTACAATGGACAGCGGCCGCGAGACGGCAATCCGTATTGCAAAGGAATATCCCGGCGTGAAAGTGAGTTCGGCAGGCGAACAGGAAATCAGGCTGTCCCATACGATGACAAAACAGGAAATCGCCAGAATGATCGGCGTTATGATAGCAAACGACGTAGTGGTGACCGGATTCCATAAACAGGAAGGCAATTTGGAAACATTGTTTATGCGCGTTACAGGAGGCAATGATACGGAAGGCGGCGCTGAAAACCATAGCGCCGGCAATTGTGAGTCCGGAAACTATGGGGCTGAAACTTATGGGAGTCAGGACGTTGTTTACGGAAATGTGACAGGACGGAAAGGGGGAGTAGAAGATGCGGTTGAATCCAATCGTTAAGAGAGATGTAAGGGTGCAGTCCCGCAGTATGAAGATCTGCTGGGGGGTATTTGCCTATGAATTGATACTGGCGCTGGTATTTTTTGTTGCAATGCTGGTGATAGAGCAGAATAACAGATATTCCACACAAAATATCTACAGCACCCTTGTATGGCTGTATCCGGTGCTTGCAGTGACGCAATTGATCATTTTGGGGATCGTGGTGCCGGTCAGGACGGCTTCTGCTATTTCGGGAGAAAAAGAGAGGCAGACTTTTGATATTATGATGACCACGGGGATGACGCCTTTTTCCATTATTTTGGGTAAAGTGATGACGGCGATCGTACAGAGTATGCTTTTCGTGATCGGCAGTATGCCTGTCATGGCGCTTTCCTTTGTAATCGGGGGAATGTCGTGGAGTTATCTGTTCTGGTTTTTGGGAGTTGCAGTTTTGGTGTCGGTCTTTTCGGCAAGCATCGGGATCTTCTGTTCTTCTCTTTCGAAAAAGAGTATCAGTGCGGTCATTATGTCCTATGGGTTTTATATTATTTTCTTTATCGGAACGGTGCTGCCTTTTTTGATCTATTCGATCATGGAATCAAACATGAGTTTAGTTCACGGCGTTTCACAGACTTATTATAAACACGGAGAAAATACGGCTCTGTTCTTTCTTTTAAATCCTGCGGTGTACTTAACGGAATTTTTTGTAAAAGTGATGTCGGGAGAATCTGTGGTAAATACTCTTTCAAGGGCAATGGGGATGACGCAGAAAAAGGAACTGATTGGTTTGGTGACGGTAGGAAACAGGTGGATGATTCTTTCGACGATTCTCTTTTTGGCGGTTTCGTTTTTGTTCCTTATTCTTGCAGCCAAACGGATCGATCCTATAAAAAAGCGTAAAGTGAAAAAATATCCCATACAGTCACAGCAGACGGCGGATTGAGCAAGGATAGGGAATTGTTTATGGATAAGAACGATGTCATGAAAAAGCTGCAGGAACGGATCAAAAACTGCAGACGAAAAATGAATCTTGCAAAATGTATCGGCCATGGTATCTGCTTTGCGTCGGCAGGAGGTATTTTGGGGCTTTTTTGCGAGTTGTTTTCTTTATGCATACCGTTTTATTATGCGCATTTTGCGGCGGGGCTCTGCTTTGCGGCAGGATTGGCCTGCGGGGCCGGTTACGGCATATATAGACGGGCGGATATGAAGCAGGCGGCTTTGCGGCTGGATTCTTTCGGATTGAAAGAACGGATGATCACGGCTTGGGAACAAAAAGATCAGGAAACGGAATGGACAAAGAGGCAGAGACAGGACGCGCTGTTTCATTATGAACAGAAAAAGGAACAAATCAAAGTACGGATCTTTCCGGATAAAAAGCATATATTTGCCCTGATCCTGTCGGCAGCGGCAGTGATCGGCGTCGGTTTTATTCCTTCTCCCGTGAGAGAACAGGCGAAGCTTCTGCATCAGGTAAAAGAACAGGCCAAAGAAGAAAAAGAAGCGCTGGAGGATCTCTTGGAGGCATTGGAAAGCGTGGATAGGGACAGCCTGACGGAAGAACAAAAAGCCCGTCTGGAAGAACTTTCGGAGGCAATGCAAAGATCTAAAGAAGAGCTTTCCAAAGCGGATTCATGGGAAAGTCTGGGATCGGCTACAGAGAGACTTTCTTATAAATACGAACAGGCGGGACAGAGTTTGGAAAAGCTTGCAAGCGAGATGCAGAATCCCGAACAGGCGGGGATTGCATCGGCAGAGGCATTGGCAAAAGCGATGTCCGGCCGGGATATGGGGCAGATGGCCAGCGCAGAGACGTCCGGATCAGAGAACAGTGGGAAGGATAACGACGGATCCACAGGAAATTCTGAGAACAACGCGGGAGAAAACGGCGGTTCGGGAGGTCAGGAGGGAGACGGCAGCGGAACCGGAGCAGGAAACAGTGACGGCGGTCAAAACGGTGAAGAAGACGGAAACGGAAACGGACAAAACGGTAAGGGGACAGGGAACGGTCAAGGCAGCGGCGAAGGGAACGGTCAGGGCAGCGGAACCGGCGGTGACGGAGACGGTACAGGTAACGGCAGGGGGACGGGAAGCAGCGACGCGGTCCATGATTATGTCAGCATTCCTAACGGTATCGGAGAGGATTCGTCTTTGACAGGTAATAAAACGGGAGATCAAAATTCGGAATATTACAGGGAAAAGAACGGGCTTGCGTGGGAAGGCGAGCATGTGGATTATAATTCTGTGATCGGTAAATATACGGACAATGCTTATGAAGGGATTGCAAAGGGCAGGTATCCCAGCGGTATGGAACCGGTGATCCGGGATTATTTTGAGAATTTGAATAAGTAGCGGGCAGTTTGGCGACGCCAATTTACCTGCAGAATGGAGATTATCATGGCAGATATCGAATTTTATCAACAAAAGATCAGAGAATGCGAGAGAGAGATCGAAAAAGGGATCATAGGCCAAAAGGATGTGATCCGGCAGGTGATGCTGGCGCTTCTTACCGGCGGAAACGTACTTTTAGAGGGCATGCCGGGACTGGGAAAGACGATGTTAGTACGCACGATCGGTCAGGTATTTTTGCTGTCTTTTAAGCGGATCCAGTTTACGCCGGATCTGATGCCGAGCGATGTGACGGGAACCAATATTATGGTAAAAGACGGGGGAAACAGTAGTTTTCGGTTTCAGGAAGGTCCGGTTTTTGCTAATCTGGTGCTTGCGGACGAGATCAACCGTGCAACGCCCAAAACCCAGTCTGCCCTGTTAGAAGCGATGCAGGAGCATACGGTAACGGTAGGAAACGAGAGTCATCGCTTGGAAGAGCCGTTTCTGGTTCTGGCAACCCAGAATCCCATCGAACAGGAGGGTACTTATCCGCTGCCGGAGGCACAGCTTGACCGGTTTATGTTCAAAGTGCTGGTGAAGTTTCCGGATAAAGAGGATCTGCGCAGGATCGTGGAACTGACGGAAGGACGGGAGATACCTGAAATCAAGGAAACCTTGGACGGAAAAGGGCTTTTGGAGGCGAGAAATCTGATTGCGCAGGTTCCGGTTGCGGATGCGGTCATGAATTATATATTGGAGCTTGTTATGGCGACTCATGAAAAAAATCCGTATATCAGGGAAGGGGCGAGTCCCCGTGCGGCGCAGGCGATGATCCGCGCATCCAAAGCAAGGGCTTTTATGGAGGGACAGTTCAACGTATCTTTTGAAGATGTAAAGAGTGTGGCGTATCCGGTGCTGCGCCATCGTATCTTATTAAATTTCGACGCGGTTTCGGAGGGGATTACAGAGGACGAGATCATTCGTCAGATCATGGAATCAAAGGAAAAGAGTTTATATGCTTGATGCAAAATTTTATGATACGCTTTCCCGAATGCGCCTGCAGGTGAACCACAAGAGCAGCCTGAATATGTCCGGAAGCAGGAAATCCATACACAAAGGCATTTCGGCAGAATTTTCGGATTTTCGGGAATATATGCCGGGAGACGATCTGCGGCGTATGGATTGGAACGTGTATGCAAGACTGGATAAATTATATATCAGAGAATATATGGAAGAGAAAGAAGCGGTAGTATCTGTCCTGATCGACACCAGCGCCTCCATGGAATACGGGGAGGAGAGTAAGGCGGAACTGGCAAAGGATCTGGCGTCAATAGTCGGATTTCTGGCCTTAAATAATATGGACAGACTTGTGCTTTATGATATGAAGGATATGGGACGGGGGCTTTCCGTGAGCGGAGGAAGGAACGGATTTGCGAAAGTATGGAAATGGCTTTCAAAACTGGAATTTGCCGGAGAAGCGGATATGCTTGCGGCAGTAAAGAAGATGAGCTATAAAGGACCGGGAGTTACGGCAGTCATCAGTGATTTCTGGCATCCGGATATATTTGGGGACGATGCGGAAACCAGACCGGGAAACTTCGGAAAAATGCTGCAGTATTTGGAATATTGTAAGCAGCGTCCGGTAATCCTGCACACTTTAGCGGCAGAGGAGCTTCATGTTACATTGGAAGGAACGCTGAATCTGATTGACTCGGAAACAGGTTCAAAGCTGCGTCTGACCATGGACGATCGGACGGTCGACGGTTACGAAAAGGAATTGCATCGTTTGATCGGGCGCATGAAGAAGGGATGTTCCGCGGGCAGAGGGGCCTATATTTTATGTGATGCCGGAAAGGACAGAAACCAGTTGGCGTTTCAGGATTTAAGGGTGATTTATGATATTTGAAAGCTTGTGGCCGTTAGCGCTGCTTTTGGCAGTGCCGGTAGTGATCATTTTATATTTACTAAAACCGAAGGGAAAAGATTATAAAATATCTTCCAATCTTTTATGGGAAAGCTTGTTTAAAAATCAGCAGGCCAAGACGTTTTTGGAAAAATTTATTCATAATATACTGATGTATCTTCAGATTTTGATCATACTCCTGCTTGTGCTTGCGTTGATGTCGCCGTACCTTCACAAAAGGGAAGAAGTTGGAAAAAATGTGATTTTCGTATTCGATACCAGCGGCAGTATGCAGCATGATACGGGTAAGGGAAAGATGCGGATAGAAGAAGCGGTAGAACAGGCGAAAAACCTGATTGCCGCTTCGGAGGATACGGCCTTTTCCGTTCTGACAAACGACAGTATGGGAACGGAGCTGCTTGCGGTAGGGGTAAAGGACAAGGGCAGTTTATATAATATCCTGAAGCAGATCAGTTGCAGCGACGGACCGGGCGGATTGCAGGAAGCGGAGAGCGTAGTGGAGACGCTGCGGGGGGCAGGAGAAGAGTCGGGTAAAGAAACGGAAGGGACGGAGGTGATCCTGTTCACTGACGGCATTGGTGCGGCCGGCGCCGAGAGCTTTTCGAAATATTTTGGCGCCAGGGTGATTGTAATGGGGGAAACGGTCAGTAACGTTTCCAATAATTTTTTGTCTTATACGGAAAAGGAGGAAAACGGGACGGATGCCGTCCTCTGCGCCGCAAGTCTTACCAATTACAGCGACGCCGAAGCGTCCATGGAAGTCAGTCTCTATGAGGGAAACAAACTGCGCCAGATCAGGCAGATAAGCATAGACGCCGGAGAAACGGCTCTCTGCTATTTCGAAGAATTTGTGTGGCAGGGAGAACCTTTAAAAAGCGAGATTTCTTCCGTAAATTTTGCAGGGAAAAGCGATAAAGATTCTCTGGCGGCCGACAATACGTCATATGCAGTGAAAACAAGTTCCGTTCAGGTCGACGCGGTTCTTGTGGGAAACGGGAATACTTATATTGAGAAAGCATATCAGGCAGCGGCCGGAAAGAATCTTACGAAAGTAGAAAGCGATAAAGTATTACAGGAAGATAGCGGAACGATCCGGATCTACGACGCCGGATCAGACGATGGCTTGACGGAAGGCGTAAGCGGTATTTACTTTTTCAGCGACAGAAGCGCCGGGGATAGGATGGAAGGGGTTATGCTCACGGTTTCAGACTGTGACCTGACGGCCGGATTATCTCCTTTCTCTATCGGCGTTAACGAGACGAAAGTATATGAGATACCGGAATGGGGAACGGGATTTCTTTGGGCGGGAGAACAGTGTGCCGGTTATTACGGAGAACATGAGGGAATCAGGGAAGTTGTGGTAGGATTTGACGTCCGTGAGTCAGATTTTCCTCTTAGGGCGGAATTTCCGGTTTTTATATCCAATGCGATCCGTTTTTTGAATGATACTTCCCTTCTTGCAGACCAGCTTTATGAAGCGGGAGAACGGGTGCTGTTCCATCCGCAGGCAGATTTTGATGTGAACACGCTGACGGTGGATACAAGAAAAGCAGGGCTGTATGATGTGGCTGCCAAAGATATGACGGAACAGTATGTGGTGCGGTTTGCTACGGGAAGCCAGTCGGACGGCCGGATCGTTTCGCAGGATACCGGAACGGAATCTTCCCATGACAGCAGGCTTGTGAGAAAGCAGCTTCGGAATGTTTTACTGACGCTGATTCTGATCCTGATGGCGGTAGAATGGATCCTATATGTAAGGCAGATGCGATACAGGGGAAAGTTTTATCTGGCAGTGCGCATCGCCGGTACGGCGATGGTGTTTCTGGCATTGCTCGGCGTGACGGTAAGCAGGCGGGATACCGCCAATACTACTGTTTTTTTGGTGGATATCTCCAACAGTAACGCACAGAATCTTTCCGATATGGAAACCTATTTGAAGGACGCGCTCCGGAAAATGCCTGCAGATAATCAGTATGGCATCGTTACTTTTGGGAAAAATTCGCTGGTCGAACAGTTTTTGGTGAAGGAGGATCATTTTTCACGGATCATGTCGCTGCCAGACAAGACGGCGACCAATTTTGAAGACGCGCTTTCGAGGGCGCTGACCATGATCCCGAAAAACGGAGCCGGACGGATCGTCATGCTGACGGATGGGAAAGAAACAAAAGGGAGTCTTGTTAATACAGCGTCTGCACTTACGTCCGGAGGGATAGAACTTTTGGCAGTACTTTACGAGAACGAGCAGGGACAGGACGCTTATGTGGACAATGTGGAACTGCCCGGTTATCTATATCAGGGCGACGCTTATTCCATGACGGTGACTGTTGAAAGCAATTATGAAACGGATGCGAAGCTGGAGATCTGGATGGGAACGATGCGGACGCAAAGCTATGACGTTTACTTGAACAGGGGGACGAACCGGTTCAAATTCAGTCAAAAGGTCACCGGAGAAAGTGTGGAGAGTTTTGAAGTCAAAGTAGAGGCAGCAGGGGATACCTGTGAGGAAAATGACAGTTACCATGCTTATGCGGTAGTGGATTCCGCGCCTAAGATCCTTGTGGTATCCGGTATGAACGAGGACAGCACACAGTATGGGAATCTGTTAAAAACCGCAAACTGCAATTATCAGGTCGTGTCGGCGATCAATGCGCCCGTTACGCTGGAAGGGCTTTTGGAATATAAGAGTATTATATTGGAAAATGTGTATCTGCCGGATCTTCCCGAGGGATTTCTTCAGAATATTGAAACTTATGTAAAGGATTACGGCTGCGGTCTGGTCTGCTGCGGAGGGAAAGACAGTTATGCTTTAGGCGGTTATCGGGACAGCGTATTGGAAACGGTGCTGCCGGTAGACATGGAGCTGCGCGGCGTAGACGAAGTCCCCACTACGGCAATGATTATGGTCATTGATCATTCAGGAAGTATGAGTGTGGATGTAGGAGGAGGCGTGACCAATCTGGATCTGGCGATTACGGCGGCGGAGAGCGCGGTGGATCAGATGCGGAGTACCGATTATGTGGGAGTGATCAGTTTTGACGATACTTTCAGCTGGGTGGTGGAACCGGTGCAGGCATCCGACAAGGAGGCGGTGAAAGAAAAGATCAGGACAATAGCGGAAGGCGGAGGCACAACGATCCAGCCGGCAGTAAAAGAAGCGTTTAACGGCGTAACAAAGTGTGAAGCCGATATTCGTCATGTGATCCTGCTGACGGACGGGCAGGGAGAGAGCAGGGATTATAGTGGGATCATCTCAGCTTATAACGGTGGAAAGGTGACCTTGTCCACTGTTGCAGTAGGAGCGGGAGCGGACGGCAGGCTGTTAGAACAGGTTGCGGAAGACTGTGGCGGCCGTTATTACTATTCCGATATTGCGGCCGATATCCCGAAAATATTCGCGCAGGAAGTCTTTTTAAGCGGAGATACCTATTTGCAGAACGGGGTATTTGGGCTTTCCGTAAATACAGGAAACGAGGTTACGAGAGGATTATTCGAAGAAGGGTGGCCGAGTATTTACGGATATGTCAGCGCTACGCCGAAAAATGCCTCCAGTGTGTTGATCGCTTCGGAAAAAGACGATCCGGTGCTTACGGTCATGCAGTATGGCTTAGGGCATACGGCCGCATGGAACACCGATGTGACCAATGAGTGGACGGCAGGTTATGCGGGACGTGAGGACTATGTGCAGCTTTGGAAACGGATCGTGGATTACAGTGTAGGGAATACCCTGATCGGGGAAGACTCCGTAGATGTGACTACTGCCGGAGGGTATACGCAGCTTGTTTACCATGCCGAAGACAGCGGCGGACAGACTAAGATAGAAGCGGTCTATACGGATCCGGAAGGAAATACGAAAACGGAGCCTTTATATGCCGTAGCGCCCGGACGTTTCGAAGCCAAGCTGGAAACGGATGCGACGGGGATTTATAATGTAAGCGTGCGCAGGATCGACGGCGGCGAGATCGTAAATGCCGTGACTACCGCGGCGGCGGTACAATATTCGGATGAATATAAATTTGATGTGGATGCAAAAGCGTTTACGGATTTTGTGACACGCTACGGTACGCTGCTACAACAGGGAGATAACTTTTGGAAACAGAGAAAAAGCGAGTCGAAAGAACAGTATGAATTGACAAAATGGCTGATCTGTTTAGCCACGCTTTGGTTTGTCATGGACGTGGCTTTCCGTAGATTCCATTTCCGGCCTCGGGATACGAAGCTGTACCGGACAGTGAGCAGACAGTTCAGGCTGTGGGGAGAAAAGCAAAACAGAAAACGGGAACCGGCAGTTTACGGCGCCGCCGCCCATGGCAGCGGTCCGACGGGCGGTGGAGAAACCGTTTCCCCGGAGACCGTAACGGAGGGGCATATTTCCGCTGCAGCAGACGGTACGGGCGCGGAAAACAGAGGTACAAAGACGGCATCCGTGGACGGAGGAGAGGAAAGTAACGGAAAGACGGCGTTAAAAGCAAAAAAGAAAGGGAAAAGATTGGAGAAAAAGCAGGAGCCTCAGGCGCTTGATACCTCTTCCCTGCTAAAGAAAAAGAGCCAGAGACAGGAATAAAGGTCAGTCTTCTTTACTAAAAATGTATATAATTGATATAAATGCTTGTAAAATGACTAACAATTTAGTAAAATGTAACCATGGGGATCGGAACAGTAAGGCACAATTCCAATTCTGTCTTAGCAAAATGCCCAAAAACATCAAAATTGGAGGAATAGGTTTATGAACGTTTATACAACTGACAAAATTCGTAATGTCGTGCTGCTTGGACACGGAGGCTGCGGAAAGACCAGTCTGGCAGAATCAATGGCATATTTAGGCGGGATTACTTCCAGAATGGGAAAGGTTGCAGACGGCAATACATTAAGCGATTTTGGGAAAGAAGAACAGAAGAGGCAGATCTCTATCAGTACCTCTGTCATTCCCATTGAATGGGACGGAGTAAAGATCAATCTGCTCGATACACCGGGATTTTTTGATTTTGCGGGCGAAGTGGAAGAGGCGGCCAGCGCGGCCGACGCTGCGATCATTGTGATCTCGGGAAAAGCGGGAATAGAAGCCGGAACGAAAAAGGCATGGGATCTGTGTGAAAAATATAAGCTGCCCCGTTTTGTTTTCGTAACGGATATGGATCTGGATAACGCATCTTTTAAGCAGGTAGTAGAGGCAATGACGGATCTTTACGGCAAGAAAATGGCTCCTTTCCATTTACCGATCCGTGAAAATGAAAAGTTTGTGGGATATGTCAACATTATTTCCGAAACGGCCCACAGATGGCAGGGAAAAGACGTTGTGGACTGTGAAATACCCGAATATAATAAACCGAATCTGCAGTTGTACAGAGATACGTTGATGGAGGCGGTAGCAGAGACGAGCGAGGAAATGATGGAGCGTTATTTTGGCGGGGAGGTATTTTCTGAGGCAGAGATCCGTTCCGCGCTCAGGACGAACGTGATGGACGGTTCGTTAGTTCCTATGTCCATGGGGTCAAGCATTTTGTGCCAAGGTATTTATACACTGCTTGACGATATCGTAAAATATTTCCCGAGTCCGGAGAACAGGGAATGCGCGGGCATCAATTTAAAGACCAACGAGATCTTCCATGCAGATTATGATTTCTCCAAGGCAAAGTCCGCTTTTATTTTTAAGACGATCGTAGATCCTTTTATCGGAAAATATTCGTTGATCAAGGTTTGTTCGGGCGTTTTGAAGAATGACGATGTGATTTATAACAACGATAAAGACGTAGAAGAAAAAGTCGGTAAGCTGTATATCCTGACAGGGAATAAGCCTACCGAGATCGGCGAGCTTCATGCCGGAGACATCGGCGCCATTGCGAAGCTGACGGCGGCAAGAACGGGCAATACCCTTTCTACAAAAGCGACCACGATCAAATACGGCAGCGCCGATATCCCTACGCCCTATACATACATGAGATATAAGCCGAAAAATAAAAACGATGTGGATAAGATTTCCCAGTCTTTACAGAAGATGACCCATGAAGACTTAACGCTTAAAGTCGTAAACGACGCAGAAAACAGACAGACTCTTCTTTACGGTATGGGCGACCTGCATTTGGAGATTGCGGCGAGCAGACTGCGTAATGAATATAAAGTAGAAATTGAACTGGTAAAACCGAAAGTTGCGTTCCGTGAGACAATCAAAAAGAATTCCGACGTGGAATATAAATACAAAAAGCAGTCCGGCGGCCACGGCCAGTACGGTCATGTAAAGATGCGTTTCTCACCTTCAGGAGATATGGAGACTCCTTATGTATTTGAGCAGGAGGTTGTAGGCGGAGCGGTTCCGAAAAACTTTTTCCCGGCAGTGGAAAAGGGATTACAGGAATCCGTATTAAAAGGACCTTTGGCGGCATATCCGGTAGTAGGCGTGAAGGCGGTGCTTTACGACGGTTCTTACCATTCCGTAGATTCTTCCGAAATGGCGTTTAAGATGGCTACCACACAGGCATTTAAGAAAGGCTTTATGGAGGCGGGGCCGATTCTTTTAGAGCCCATCGTTTCTTTGAAAGTAACGGTATTTGACGAACATACGGGAGACGTGATGGGCGATCTGAATAAGCGCAGGGGAAGAGTGCTTGGCATGAATCCGATCGCAGGAGGAAAGCAGACGATAGAAGCTGATGTTCCGATGATGGAATTGTTCGGATATTGTACGGTGCTTCGTTCCATGACGGGAGGCAGCGGAGAATTTTCTTATGAATTTTCCAGATATGAGCAGGCGCCCAGCGATATTCAATCGAAAGAAGTAGAAGCAAGGGCGGCCAAAGTAGCGGAAAGCAGTAGTGAGGATTAAGGCAAAGGGGTTCTTTATTTTATCATAAAGAGTTGTCGTATCGATCTGATACGGCAGCTTTTTTTGTGTGGAATTAGGAAGGTGAAGTTTTCTTTTGCAAATTTCTGGAGGGATGCCGATGGGCCTGATCAGTCAGGCAGCAAAAGGAAACGGGAAAGCGGCACGATCGCCGGTCGAATAAATGATCGGATAAATGATGCTGAATTTCAAGATTAAATTGCAGTAGATAAATAACTTTGTAAAAATCATATAAACAGCAAAGATTTATCTACTATATATGCTTTTTGTTACTTTTGTATATATTTACTATACATCTATCCCCTCCCAAGTTTTTCTAAGAGCTTTTTTGCGGTAGTGCATTACAAAAAATTCTAAGAAAAACTATATCCCTCCCCCTACATGACACAGTTCATGGCTAATTAAAGGGAACAAAAAGAAAGGGAAAGCCAATCCAGACGGTATCAGCGGCAGGATACAAGAATAAATTGTGATTTCACAAGATTGGTGCTATAATAAGAGAAAAGTTCCTGCCGGGGCAGCCGCCCCGGTGGTATGGATAGAAAGGCAGGAAAACAATATGCACATCAGCTATAAACCACTCTGGCACACACTGTTAGAGCGTGATATGAGGAAAGAGGATTTAAGGCTTGCTGCTGGTATGACAACAAATATGATTGCCAACATGAGCAAAGAGGGAAAGCACATCAGCATGGATACATTAGCCCGTATCTGCGAAACGCTGAATTGTGAGATTACCGATGTGATTGAGTTAGTACCAGACGAGCCTGCTTCCACAGGAGGTAAGGAACATGAGAGAATTGAAACCAAGAATAACGGAAAACGGAATTGATTATATCCTTGTCGGAGATTACTACATCCCGGACTTGAAACTGCCGGAGGAACACCGCCCTATCGGAAAGTACGGACGGATGCACCGGGAATATTTAAGGGAAGTCCACCCAGCCAGATTGAATACATTGATACTGACCGGAGAATTGTGGACATATCTTGCAGACCTGAACGAACAGGCACAGGAACGGTTAGACACTATCATGGAGCAGATGAAAGCCACCGAGGGCGTGACAGAGGAATTGAAGCGAACTCAACAAATGGAATGGGTGCAGCGTTGTAATAACATTCACAACCGGGCAGAAGAAATTGTTTTGCATGATATAATTTATTCATACGGGAGTAATTAAATCGGAGGTATATAAGATGATTGAAATTGTATTTGGTGAAAGTGCCTGTGGAAGTTTGAAAATTGCCCAAACTTACGGTAAGGGAAAGTATAGAGGAAGTGCAGTTTCGGTCTTTATGAGGCACGAAGATGGGAGTGTTCCATCTTCAGATGAAATGAAAGAAGCACAAATTCAAGCACAGGAACAAGAACATATTGCTTGGGAGAATGCTATTCCATTGGGAGGCAAGAGCAGTGATGTTTATTGTTTTGATATGGCTCTTAGTGTGGGAGATATTTCTGATAATGGAATTGGCGAACAGCGGAAAAATGTTCTCAAGAAAATGCTGTCTGTCTGGTTTGTAGAGGATTTAGACTATCAGGTTGAAGAAAAAATACAGAAAATTAAAACTACATTGTCTTCGGTTATTGAACGATATGTAGCTGGGGAAGAAGTTCGTATTTGGTATAGCTATAATCCGGATGAACTTTGCGGTATGTACTGGCTTATGAAACAACTTCGACCATTAAACTGTCAGACAACAATTTATTTGGTTAAGTTACCTGCCTGGGAATATGGAAAAGAAAATACTATGATATCCAAAATAGCATGGGGTGAGGTTTCTCCTGGCGAATGGGGAAAATATATAACTCTACAAGAAAAAGCTAAGCCTGTATTTCTTTCAGCTTGTGCTATGAAATGGAATCAACTTCAAAATGAAAATGCACCTTTGCGTGCAATGCTAAATGGTAAATTGCAAAGTGTTTCAGAAGATATATATGATAGTTTCATTCTTCGTGAAATTGCGGAACAGCCAGAGCAATTCAAAATGGCTATTGTTATAGGTAATGTTTTAGGAAAATATCAACTTGGAATTAGTGATGTATGGATTTCTAATCGCATTGATAAAATGCTTGAAGATGGTGTGTTGGAAATTATACAGGACGCACCAAAGGGAGAAACAAATTATCGCCGGATATTAAGAAAACGAATGAAATAATAACCACAGCAAGAACCGCTGCTACATGGAAGGCACCCCAACCATGCAACAGCGGTTTTTTTTACCGTTTTTTCCTCTGGCTGATAGGCGTTCCCATTTTCTTTGATTTTTTGAGAATCCGAATCAGCCAGCGAAATTCTTCGTCTGACAGATTTTTATAGTTGATACCGAGCTGCTTGCAGTAAAGGACAACCAGCTTTTCATCCCGGCTGCCCTTGAAATTTTCGACTGCTTCGAGATTTTCTTTCAATTCATCGGCAACGGTGGTCTGGGGCGCACTCTCACTGTCCTTTTTGTGGGCTTCCCGAATATCCCGGATAATCAGGTTGAGGTCATCCAGAACCATGTGACTGAAATACTCATCATCACTGATATGGGCGGCTTGCAGCACTTTCAAATGCGGGTCATCTTCGCCTGGGCGATACCGTTCAATGATTTCATGCCGGACGGTATCGACAAGTGCATTGAGGTTTTGAATCTGCATGGTAGCAATCCCGTCCACATAAATCTCAATGTCTGCAAGAAACTTGATAAAATCTTTATGTGTAGCAAGCTCACAGAGCAGACGGTTGTTAATCCGACCGCTTTTCAGCAGTGCCACCATCTCATCATTCAAATGCAGCTCCGTCAATGGTGTGTTGATCTGCTCCCTGTTCTCTGTCCGGCACAGTAGATAATCAACAGAGACCCCATAGAAGTCTGCCAGCGTGATAAGGTTGCCATGATTGATTTCCTTAAAATCCTCTTTTTCATAACTTCCAAGAGCTGATTTGGAAATGCCTGTCAGCTTTGATAGTTCTTCCAGATTTAAGCCTTTGTCCTTGCGGAGTTCCCAAAGGCGTTCCTGTATGCTTGTTGCTCCTTTCATGGGCGCACGCTCCTTTCCAATGGTTTCATTGCTGCCGCTTATCTGGATTATATCACACTTTCCGCAATCGTGGAAATTTCTGATTTTTACCCCTAATTCCTACTTTGTGGACATACGGCACAGGGCACAAAAATGTTCTATGATACAGGTAGTTCATCGATGGATTATTCCAATCGAATGAC
>OFFU01001306.1_pt1 | contig 18019 bp, 13 predicted proteins | sample 1521451 | NCBI WGS metagenome assembly OFFU01 (sample SAMEA3504106, study PRJEB24116) | mouse gut metagenome | biome: mouse gut; feature: mouse-associated habitat; material: faeces | place: Denmark | collected 2011 | reverse complement strand
GGGATCTGATGCCCTCTTCTGTCATGCAGACACACAGGAAGACAGAACGCTCATATACATAAACAGATAAATCTTTTTTTAAAAACTTTAAAGTTAGAAAACAGTATGGCAATATCCAATTTATAAAGGATATGATGTCCTTAGCTTCCTAGAATATATGCAAGATCCATGAAGTAACAAAATAAAAACAGATATTGGAGCAAGCGACCAAAATGCAATTTCTAGACTTTGGTAAAAATATTGTTTTGTTATAAAGCGGAAAAAGAATGCGACGCAATACCAACCGCAGAGAGCTAAATAGGTCAATACGATTTTCTTTTTCCAAAAATTAAATTTAACTGACTTATACAAAAAAATAAAAGCAAACAATAAAAAGATAGGCATGGATACGTAGAAATTAAATATTCCCATATTAGTAAACCCTACTTTTAAGTGTATGGGAAACATAAAGCCGATCATGGCTATTCCAAGTAAATATTCGAATTTTAATGCTTTTTTCATGAGGTAGTATTCTCCTTGGATATTTTTGATTTTGAGTTCAGACACGTTGAAGTATCTTTTATTATTTCTATTAAATCTAATATTTTCTTTGACTGTGTAGATTTACCTTTCATTTCAGTTATGAATGATAACCTTTTTATTGCTTGAGATGTTAAATCGTCATTACTAGTATTGCAAAGTTTTGTTAAGGTCTGAGCAATACCTTTCACATTATTTGGATCATCAGGTAAATACACTAAATACGGATCGTACTCGCAAGGAATACAAGGAAGTTTAAAGCAGGTCACAATGCCACCAGTAGCCAAATATTCCATTATTTTTGATGGAAAATAATATGGGGACTTGGGGTGATTCGGAGGTACCATCAGAGCAAAAATCATTGCTTGCTGTTGAAGCTTTAAAAACTCAGAATAAGATGCTATATAGCCATAATATTTTATTCTGCTGTCCTTGAGCTGATACTCCTCAATTATTTTTTGTGCATTGCCAGATCCGGTTATCCATAATTCACATTCATGATCGCTTATTTCCTGAAAAGCCTGCAAAAGTGTCACGACACCATCTTCTATATCAAGGTTTCCAGACAGCATTATGATTTTTCTATGTAGGCAGGCTCGATTTTTTACTGTTTCCATATATTGAGTAACATTTACATCAAGGATTCCTTCCATGACACAATAAGGCTTATGTCCTATAGGCAATTTATCTTTCATGTACTCTGTAAACAAAACAAATCCGTCAATGCGTTTTATACAAAAATTTATTATATGACGATCACATTTTTTAAGGAACCAATAAATTTTATTCTGGGTATTTCTCATGTATTCAGGCAAATCAGGAACAATTGAAACAATAATACAGTTTGCATTATTCTTTTTTACACTCCATGCAGATAGCAAAAATATACTGGATAATGAATATGTAATGACAACGGCGTTTTTTCTCCCACTAGACCATTGCTTTGCCAGTCTGCTAATTTTCCACACCTTTATTATTCGTTGAACAATTGGGAGATTTAAAAAACTAACTGAAATGTCGGTTACTTTATCATTACGATTTTGATCGCTAAAGCGAATTACTTCCAATTTCTTCAGCGAAGGAACTACCGTATGCCCCGTAATTGTATCGCAATATTTTCCGTTTTCCTCCAGGCCTGCAAGTATTTTCTTTTGGACATTATAAGCCGTACTTACATTAAATCCTTTTGCGTTTAGTTCACGAATTGTCTTTTCACTTCCAATTGCGCCAATAAACAAAAAGTTATCAGTCATGATTTCAGATAATCTCCTTTGTTGATTATTGCAGTTCACAAACTAGAGTGTGTTGATTCACATGGACTTTATTAAAATTATTTATTAAGCTCATACTCCGACTTTCGTGCCACGAAAGTCAAATAGTAAAAATATTGAAAGTACGCATATAATTTGGAATGAAAAACGATAAATTAGTATATATTTGTTGTTTTTGTATTTATTTCGTAGTAAAATGAAAACCAAAAATGCTCAGAGGAAAAAGTCATGCCTGGTCAGAAGAGAATTAAGACAGAATATAGAAATATTTATTACAATACAAATACCGGACGGTATGATGTTAAGTATAATTATAAGATTTATAATGCTTTAAAACAGAAAAATGATTATAAATCAAAATGGAAATATGGTATTTCATCTATAGAAGAGGCAAAGAAAGAGCTGGCATTTTTAAAGAATAAACGGGACGAATCAAATGGAACAGGCATAACAATAAAAGGTGCTTTTGATCTATGGAAAAATAAAGCATGTGCCCAAGGCTATAGTAAAATGACAGTAGTTAACACAGAAAATTATGTGAAAATGCTGGGAGAAGTAATATCAACAGATACCAAAATAGAAGATATTTCGGCGGAATTATATGATGAAATCTTTGCAAAATGCCGTGGAAAATACAAAGATGAGACTATAAAAACATTAAATGCGACTTTTCGTAAACTGATTAATTTATCTTATAAAAAGAGGCTTTTAAATGAGAACCCGCTGGGGAGAATGGATAACGTGAAGGCCCAGAAAACGGATAAGATTAGGATAATCACGTCCGAGGAATGGAAAAGAATAGACGAGCATTTCAGCAATAATAGCTATGCCAACACTAATTGTCGTTTTATGTTTAATGTGTTGTACTATACTGGCATAAGGATTGGAGAATGTCTGGCACTTACGTGGGCGGACTTTGAGGTTTTTGACCCGAACGCAAAGAAAGAAAGCAGTGATGGAGCTATGTCTTCGATGGATTATTCAAGTGATGTAAATGAAGAAGATATATTAAGAATGAGATTAAATATTAATAAAACTATTTTACGTGACGGGACACCTATGAATACTACCAAGAACAAAAAGAACCGAAAAATACCATTGAGCCCTATCGTAATTAAGTTATATCAAAAAGAGGCGGAGACTTGGCAAAGAGATAAGGCGGATAGAATATTTTGTGGCACATATAATACATATGTCAGTTATTTGACAGCAGCATGTAAAAAAGTAGAAATACCACACTGCTCTTGTCACAGTTTTCGCCATACATTTATCAGTAACCTGATGCGAAAGGGAGTGCCATTGCCGGTGATTGAGAAGGTGTCAGGAGACACGCAAAAAACTATTTTTGAGCGGTATTCTCATATGTTTGATGATGATGATGGATTAGTATTGGACGCGCTTGAAAATTTGTGACAGTCAGGTATTATGTATTTGAAGCATGAGGGATAGTGAACTATGCGGTGCGCTATTCCCCCAAAACAGTAAATGTTAGAGTAAAGATGAACAAAAATTTATAGAAACTGTTTTCAAAAATAATATTTTGGTGTATGATTCAAATAGTGCTTTGACAGTTAACACCTTTTAATATGGAGGACAGTCATGTTTACAGGAAAAACCCTACTCATCACTGGTGGAACCGGTTCTTTTGGTAATGCAGTGCTCAATCGTTTTTTGGCGACAGATATTGGAGAAATCCGCATTTTTTCCCGGGATGAACTAAAGCAGGATGATATGCGTCACTTATATCAGCGAGAATATCCGGAATATAGCAATAAGCTGAAGTTTTATATTGGGGATGTGCGGGACCCGCAGAGTATCAACAAAGCCATGCATGGTGTGGACTACATTTTTCATGCTGCCGCGTTAAAGCAGGTGCCTTCCTGCGAGTTTTTTCCTATTGAAGCGGTAAAGACAAATGTACTGGGAACGGAAAATGTTCTTCAGTGTGCGGTTGATGCCGGAGTTAAAAAGGTGATTTGTCTGTCTACAGATAAGGCGGCTTATCCGGTGAATGCCATGGGGACATCCAAGGCTATGATGGAAAAGGTGATTGTAGCCAAATCCCGGGTAGTGGATTCGGACAGGACAAGCATCTGCTGTACCAGGTATGGAAATGTGCTTTGTTCCAGAGGGTCGGTGGTTCCCCTGTTTATTAGCCAGATCAAGGAAGGAAAGCCGTTAACGGTTACAGAACCTTCTATGACCCGGTTTGTCATGAGCCTGGAGGAGGCCGTGGAACTGGTGGTATATGCTTTCCAAAATGCGGAGAGCGGGGATATCATGGTGCAGAAGGCGCCGGCCTGTACCATTGGAGTATTGGCCCAGGCAGTAAAGGAATTGTTCCACGTTGAAAGTGAGATCAAGGTGATCGGAATCCGCCATGGAGAAAAGATGTATGAGACACTTCTAACTAATGAAGAATGTGCCCATGCCATTGACATGGGGAATTTTTACCGGGTACCGGCGGATAAGCGGGATCTGAATTACGATAAGTATTTTAAAGATGGCAATCCGGAGAGAACGGAGCTTTCGGAATTTAATTCCAACAATACGGCGCTGATGGATGTGGAGCAGGTAAAAGAGAAACTTCTGACCCTTTCTTATATTAAGGAAGAGATTGCGAAGTGGGAGAGCAGAGCATGAAGATATTGGTCACAGGAGCCGGTGGGTTTATCGGCCAAAATTTGACAGTGGAACTGGGAAGGCGGGAAGGGATTGAGGTACTGCCTTTTGAGCAGGACACTCCCATGGAGCTGTTGGATGAGTACTGCAGAGACTGTGATTTTGTTTATAATTTAGCTGGTGTCAATCGTCCTGAACATGTGGAAGAGTTTATGGAGGGTAATTTCGGGTTTGCTACTACTTTGGTGGAGACATTGAAGAAGTATGGAAATATCTGTCCTGTAATGAACGCTTCTTCTATTCAGGCGGCGTTGGACAATCCATACGGACTGAGTAAAAAAGCCGGCGAGGATATGATGCTTTCTTATGGCAGAGAGACAGGGGCGAAGATATATATTTACCGTTTCCCTAATGTGTTTGGAAAGTGGTGCAGGCCCAACTATAATAGCGTGGTGGCTACGTTCTGCCATAATATTGCCCATGGTCTGCCCATACAAATCAATGACCGCAGCACAATAATGCACCTGATTTACATTGATGATGTGGTGGAGGAATTGCTGCAGGCCTTGGAGGGACATCCTCATACAGATCAAGATGGGTATTGTTTTGTGCCCGTGGTACACGAAGCGTCGCTGGGAGAGATTGCCGATCTGCTCTACAGCTTCCGTGAAAGCAGGGAGAATTTGATGATTCCTGATTTTACAGCAGGAAGTTTTGAAAAAAAGCTATACAGCACTTATTTAAGCTATCTGCCGGAGAATCAGTTTTCATATCCGCTTCTGATGCACCATGATGAAAGAGGCAGTTTTACGGAGATTCTGAAGAGTGCTGACAGAGGCCAGGTTTCCATTAATATTTCTAAGCCCGGAATTACCAAAGGAAATCATTGGCATCACACTAAAAATGAAAAGTTTGTGGTGGTCAGCGGCAGGGGAGTGATTCGATTTCGCAGGCATGGAAGTGATGAGATACTGGAATACCGTGTCAGTGGGGACAAGCTGGAAGTGGTGGATATTCCTACCGGCTATACCCATGCGATAATAAATGAAGGAGATACGGACATGGTAACGTTGATGTGGTGCAACGAGTGCTTTAACCCTGACAGGCCGGACACCATATATGAGACTGTGGAAAAGGAAGTGGAGAAGAAGTGAACAAGCTGAAGGTAATGACAGTGATCGGCACCAGGCCGGAGATTATAAGACTGTCAGAAGTTATTAAGAAGTGTGACCGGTATTTTGAGCAGGTTTTGGTACATACGGGTCAAAATTATGATTATACGCTGAATCAGATTTTTTTTGAGGATCTGGGGCTAAGACAGCCGGATTATTATCTGGATGCAGTGGGAAGTGATTTGGGTGAGACCATTGGAAATATTATTGCTAAGAGTTACAAACTGATGGGAGAGATTAAGCCGGATGCTTTTCTGGTATTGGGTGATACCAATTCTGCCCTTGCCGCCATATCGGCTAAGCGCCTTAAGATTCCCATTTTCCATATGGAAGCGGGGAACCGGTGTTTTGACGAAAACCTTCCTGAGGAGACCAACCGCCGTATTGTAGATCATATTGCGGATGTGAATTTATGCTATAGCGAGCATGCACGGAGATATTTAAATGCGGAAGGGACGGCGAAGGAGAGAACTTATGTGACGGGATCTCCTATGGCGGAGGTGCTTTCTGCCAACATGGAAAAGATCAAAGCCAGCAAAGTTTTGGAAGCGTTGGGGTTGGAGAAAGGAAAGTATATTCTTCTTTCTGCTCATCGAGAAGAGAATATTGATCAGGAAAAGAATTTTTTTGCTTTGATGGAAGCGGTGAATGGTATGGCGGAGACATATCAGATTCCCATTATTTATAGCACACATCCTCGAAGCAAAAAATTCATTGAACAGAGAGGATTTCAGTTTCATCCGCTGGTGAGAAGCCTGCAGCCTTTCGGCTTTTCGGATTACAATCATTTGCAGGTTAACGCTTTCTGCGTGGTGTCCGACAGCGGGACGCTGCCGGAAGAGGCTTCCTATTTTAATACTAAAGGGATGCCGTTTCCGGCTGTCTGTATCAGAACATCTACGGAACGTCCGGAAGCGATTGATAAGGGGAACTTCATTTTGGGCAGTATCACTACAGAGCAGGTGCTTCAGGCGGTGGACATGGCGGTCAAGATGAATGAAGCCGGAGATTTTGGTGTTGATGTTCCGAATTATGTAGATGAAAATGTCAGCACCAAGGTGGTGAAGATTATACAAAGCTATACAGGAATTGTAAATAAAATGGTGTGGAGGAAAGACAAGTGATGTGCTGCGTGTCTTAAGAAAGCATATGGCAGATTTATATGGAATTACATTTGCAGTTGAGACTGGTGAAGAGGATTGTGATCTTTCCGATTTTCCAGAGATAGCAGCAGCCTCGACAGATGAACAGGCGGTTGATTTTACTAAAAGGGAAATTGCCTATTGCAAATTTGTTATACCATTTAGAAATTCCGAGAGGCGTGAGAAAGCGGCCTGGCGTTATATAAAGGAGAATGAAATAGTAAACAAGTAAATAGTGAAAAGTTGAGAGGGGTAACATCCTTTTTGATAGTTTGTGAATGGGCTGCCGCACATTTGAGATTTTGTCATTTGTGCGGCAGATTTTTGTTTATGGAACAAAATATGTTGAAATTCTCAAATTAAGAGATTGACAGTAACTATGTAATTATCTTATTATGAAAATGTAGGTTTAAAGATGACAAAATAGTTGATTATTTTGAGGCTGCTTAAGATGGCTGGATTAATTGCCGAGAAAAAGAAGAATCTTTTAGAAGAACGCTGTAAGAATTGGTATCAATAGCGTGCTTGGCCAGATTATAAATGTGAAGGTGAGAGATTCAGAACACTATGCCATAGAGACAGTATAACTGAACAAATAATAACATATGTCAGGAGGAGAAGCATGATATGAAAAGCATTATAGGTGATAAAGATTTGACGGGTGTGACCAGGGAGAATGGAACTGGAGAGGAAATACAGATTAAGGGAGGAGAAAAGGTACGAAATGCTGTTAGATCGTTGGCTCATTTTGGGCTGATAACTTTTTCCAGAGAACAAAATTTTAAAAGCAGTTATTATACAATGCACTTTTTTAAGCCGGTATCCGGACTCAAGAATCTATATAATTTGGGAAATGAACTGCTTATATTGTGTTGCCTGGATGGGATGCGAGATTTTAAAAGCAGAACGAAGGATTTTCTGGATTACATATTGACTACGAAGGGTGAATTTAAAAACCGTTTGGATAAGGTGACCTGTATCTTGATTGATGCTAACGACGAAATATGCGATATTGTAAAGGAAGATAGGAAAGAACATCCGGAAGCAAGATTGATTGTTCCTTTTGGAATTAATGAGCTTCAAAGCGGGATAAGCGAAGCGGATTTTCAAAATAGAATGCGGGACTTTTTATATGAAAGAGATCTTTTTGGAATTGCATCACCATTACAAAACGATTCTTTATTTTTTGGAAAAGATAGGAGTAATGTTATTTCGGAATTATATGGAAAATATAAACAGGGAGAGCAGGGAGGGCTGTTTGGACTTCGACGTATTGGTAAAACCTCTGTCCTGAATCTGTTACAGCTTAAAATAGAGCAGGATAATGGTGTATCCATATATTTTGATTGTTCTCGTTTTCATCATCAGAGATGGAATGATTTTTTAAGGGAAATTGTTAAAGCTATCGTACATAAATATTCCGGAAGAGATTTTGATGAAAATGAGACCTATCTAAAGGATAAAGTGGAGTTAGGCAACATGGAGCAACGATATACGGAAAAACAGGCAGCGCTAAGCTTTGAAGAAGATATTGTTGCATTGTATCGGGCCTTGGGCAACAAGAGGATTTTGCTGGTCTTTGATGAGATAGAAAATATAAGTCATACCACATCACCTTCGCTGCATTGGAAAGAGGGCAATGATGCTTTGTTTTTCTGGCAGGTACTCAGGGCTATTATTCAGACTAACAATGAATTATTTTCGTTTATTATTGCCGGGGTAAACCCCAAATGTGTGGAGAGCAGCAGTATTAATGGATGTGATAACCCGATTTTTGGTATTTTTGGTCCGATATATATGTCCTTGTTCGATTATGAAGATATCAAGAATATGGTGTCCAGTATTGGTGGACATCTAGGGCTTGAATTTGAAGAGGAAGTTTACAGCAAGCTGGTCGACGATTACGGGGGGCATCCTTTTTTAACCCGGCAGGTGTGCAGTAAGATAAATAGAGACCTTCTGGAACAAAAAGAAAGCAGACCGTTTACAGTCAGCAAATACAGATATGAAAGTCATGCGCAGGAATACCAGTTGGAAATGTCTGGAGTCATAGAACAAATATTACTTGTTTTGGAAAACTATTATCCGATTGAATTTAATTTATTAAAAAAACTGGCTTTAGATGGAAGGAAAAGTTTCAAAAAGGAAATTGAATTAGGAGAGAAAGCAATACAGCATTTGTTGGGATATTGCCTTCTCACCAAAGATGATGGAGAGTATTTTATCAGAATTAAATCGATTGAGCAATATTTGCAAAAGCAATTTTTAAACGATCAGACTCTGACTTCTCAGGCAGATATTAGGAAAAGACTGAATGTTAGGAGATCTAATTTGGAAGAAAAGCTGAGAACTATAGTTTTTCATAACTTGAGCTTAAAGTATGGTAAAAAGGCAAAGGAAAAGTTATTGGAATATGTTCAAGGAACAACGACGGATAAGACGCAGGAAGGTAAGATGCAGAATGTTGCATTTAAGAAGGCCATGGAAGAGCTGTACTTTTGGCAATTGAAAGAAATCATGTGTAAAAGCTGGAAGGATTATGAGCACATTTTCAATGACAGGGTTCGGTTTGAACAGTTTTTTAATGTGGTTAATAATTCCAGAGGCGGAGGCGATCATAACAGAACAGTGACAGAGGAGGATGAAGCCATATATAATATAGCCTTTCAGTACTTTGACAAATGCTTAAGGGAGTATGAATAGCCCTTTAATGCAGATATATGATTTGAATATTAGATGAAGAAGCAATTAGCGGCATTGCGCCAATGGTTGAATGGCGGCGCAGTGATGTGATATGCATGTATGTCTGTTTAGTGCGAGAAATGCCAGTAAATTACAAAAATGAAGTGAAAGGAAGTCGCTCATGCTGGTTGTAGACAGCATAAGAAAAGCATTGGATTCAAAAGGGAAATCTCCGTAAAAAGATAGTTCTTTATATTTTTACACAGCAATTTATAACATTTCCCAGGTTTTGTATACTTCATAGTTGTAAATGCTTTTGGAAAATGTTATTATACATTTAAGCGCATTATGAACAGGTATTAAGGAGAAATCCTTACAATATCTTAAGCGAAATAGGGCGCAGGAAACAGGTATGGATTGGATTTGAAGACTCAATTATTTGAGAAAACAGGAGGCACATATGGCAGATTTATATGGAATTGCATTTAACGTTGAGACCGCTGAAGCGGATTGTGATCTTTCCGATTTTCCGGAGGTAGTAGTTGCTTCGACAGAAGAACAGGCGGTTGATTTTGCTAAAAGGATAAGTGCCTATTGCAAGTTTGTTATACCGTTTAGAAATTCCGAGAGGCGTGAGAAGGTGGACTGGCATTATATTAAAGAGAATGAGATTGTAGCCAACGCGACCTGATGGATTTGAATACGTCGATATTATGGTGCACATAATAGTCCAATGAAATCGGGATGTTATGTGCACTTTCAAGGAGACTTGGCATATATTATGCTATAGGCCGGTATAAAGAGGTATTGTATGTTACGAATCCATTTTACGTATACCAGTTCAGAGATATGTCCAAGCGTATACTTTCTGCTGTTTTTCCGACTGACCGGCGCTTATTTATATGAAAGCTATTTTGACTCTGATGCGCAGAAACAGGGCATGCTTTTGAACTGTCTTCCTGAGGATGCGGAAATAGAGAAAAGGCAAGCGTATGATGCCTATGATCTTGAGCTGTATTATATAGCAAACAATGAAGAATATGAAAAATATGCCTGCGAAGTAATGGCTATGCCGGATAAGGATGCAGCAAGGCATATATTGGTGTGCTCACACGAAGTAAACAGAGCAGAGAGTCCGTTGCTGCCGGCAGAAGGCGGTTCTGCAAAGCATTCGATAGTGGTTCACAAAGCAGGCGCAGAGTTTGCGACACTGCGGGATGTTCTGGATGAACTGCTGCACAGAGGGATTATTTTCGGGGATGAATATGCTGATTTACGAGAATGTCTGCAGCTGTATGAAAAGTATAGAATATGGGAGCTGTCGCTGCAGGGAAGATTCTTTTATGCTGCAAAGGAAGATAAAGAAGATTATGTAAGAATACGGGGACGATTCGTGAAGGCGTCAAAAGCTTGTTTTGAGGAGTTTATGAGTCGGGGAGGCTGGAGAAATGCGGCGACGCTTCATCTGCAATATGCATTTTTGAATCTGGCGTATGAAGGAAATTTATACTGTATCAGAGGCGGGGGCCCAATGATCTATACGGCGGACAGTCTGGCCCGTATGTGCAGGAGTTTGCTGCAGAATTTGGATGAAGAGGGCTGGAAGGAGAGCTTCAGCTTATTATTAGCTCAGGTATATGATGATCTTTTAATGGATTATAATAAGGCTTTTGAGTATTACATTAAGTGCTGCAATGATTTTAACGCGTATGCCTATTATCGCAAGGGAATTATTTTTCAGGATCAGGCAGGAGATTATGAAAAGGCGCTGAAGTATTATTTGATCAGTGCGCAAATTTACCCTGAATACTATCGAGCATGGTACAGAATCGGACGGTGCTATATGCTGCTGGATCGATATAGGGATGCGTTGGAAGCGTTTCGTAATATTATGCGGATTCTGGAGCCGCGGTTGAATGCAGATGTTTTGCGGCCTATGGAAATAGAATATTTATTTAAGGCACAGAATCAGTGCGCATATATTTGCAATAAGGCGTTGGGCAGACTGGGACAGTCGGTTATAGAGAATCAGATTGCCGTAAAGGTATGGAAGACGATCAACACCAGCAGTTTTTTTCAGCAGGCAGGATATGTGAAAAGGCCGAGGCAGCTTTGGGAGAGGACAAAGAAAGAGCTCTGTGTAAGAAAGATATATAATGAGATTGTGAAGCTGGCAGTCAAATTGGAGGACGATCAGCTGAAAAGAAATACGCAGGAAGAGATGGAGCCTTATGAGGGAGAGTGTAATGAGCAGTACGGATGAAATGATCAGGAACAAAAGGCTGGATGCGGTCAACCGGATTAAATATGAGCATTATGAGGAATTTGAGGAATCTTTATTCGCAGATGTATATGAGAAGGCAGTTGTACTGACATCGTATATTGTTGATGCGAATTTACGGGATGAGTGCGATAAAACACTTGACGGAAGAGCCTGTATGGAAGAGCAATATAGTAATATTATTGCATTTTTAGGTGAGCGTGGCATGGGGAAATCCTCTGCCATGCTTTCCTTTGCTCTTTTTTTGAAAAAATATGACGACAAACGAATAGAAGAGCGGTATAAGTTGTCTTGCAAAATGGCCTGTAATATAAACCATCCGCTCAAGTTTTATGTATTGTCAAGAATTGATGCGGCCATGCTGGTGAAAGGCGAAAATCTGATCGACATTGTTCTTGCTAAAATGTGGAGCGATTTTTGCCAAAGGATCGATGAGAGTATGGGACAGCAGAGTGAGGGAAGGGAGACGAGAGAATGCTTTGAGGCCGTAAAAAAATCCTATGAGGTTTATCAGCGTGCTGTTTCAGGCAGGGATGATCGCAATATGACATCGATCAGGCAGATGGATGAGCTTGCACGGTGCTTGAATTTGCGGAATGACTTCAGGAAGCTTGTTAATGCGTATCTGGAGTATATGTCAGGCAGGTGCAGCTGTTCCTTTTTTGTTCTTACAATAGACGACTTGGATATAGTTTCCGGGCGCACGGATGAAATATTAGAGCAGATCAGATTGTTTTTGATGGTACCCAAGGTGATTGTACTGGCGACGGCAGATTATGGCCGGCTTTATTTGGAATGCAATAAGTCTCTGTCAAGCAGCCTGATATGTCCCGGCAATATTGAAGAGCGGGAAAAACGGCAGATCAGAGGCTATACGGAAAAGTATCTGGCAAAAATCTTTCCCAGTAATATGAGAATACATATGCCGCGGCTGAACGTGATAGGAGGTATTCCTTTTACACTTAATGTGCAGGAGCTGGGAATTATTGAACAGGAAAAGAATGCATCGACTACGATGGATCAGACAGAGGACAAGCAGGCTCTATTTTGGATGATTGCGTATTATTCTGGAATTATGATGTATCCTTTTGATAATCATTTTCATATCCTGCAAAAACAGTCGCTGCGCGCTATTGTCAATGAATTATTTGAGTTGAAAACTCTTAAGGATATGTCTGAGCAGAGCCGGTTTCGCGCTGCATACCGATGGCTGCAGACTGCGCTGATCGATTATGGCAGAACGGTAACGGATGAAAAGACGTACGAACAAATTCAGATGTTTTTGAGCAGAGGGGCAGAATCATTTTTCGAAGTGACTGCGGAGGTGCTTTTGTCATGTATTGCGGAATTTGCGCCTGAAAAAGCCGCAAGGTTCCGGCACCGTGAAAATTGGGCGGGCTATGGCAGAATCATGCTGTATCTATGTATCCTGGAGGAAGAGGGATATCACAGCTTTGTCCAGTTTGCTTTAGTATGGTATTCGGTTCAGTTGAGTGAGGCGAAGAGAAGTATAGAATATATAGAGATGGACGGAACGGATATATTTTATTCTATATTGGATGAGAAAAACGATAGTGAAGCAAGAGGCAGGAATAGACTGAGTCCTGACAAGATAAGTACGACACATCTGCAGCTTGTGTTGGCGGTGTCGCCAGGGGAAGACGTCGAAAGGTGGATGCTGGATAATATGGATATGATCTGTGATGCATTTAAAGTTTCTAGTTTGGGGGAGTGGAATTTGTGGGACAGTCACAAAGCGGATTATATTAAATTGTATGGGGAGAAAATAGGCGATAACAGCCCCATGTTCAAGATACAGGATGCTGATTTGAGTGTACAGTATCGGGAAAAGCTTAGGGAAGGAAAAATTATTATAAAAATCACAGCTGAGTATAAGCTTGCAGAAACATCAAAATCATCCATTGAGATAATGCTATACAATGCATTGGAATACAGGGACATATTGGAGGGATTTTTGAAAAATGTTTACAGGGCGTTGAGCCGGCTTGCCCAAGGGATGCAGCTCCAGGAAGGGTCAGATAATCCAGAGGGCGAAGATGGTGCAGGGGATATAAAAGCTGTGGAAGCTGCGGGGAAGACGGAAAATCCAAAGAATATGACGGATGTGCTGAATCGTATTATGCGAAATGAAAAGTTTGAAGAAAGAATGCATCTGAAACAATTTGATGAATGGGAAAGCGGAGAATTGTATTCGATAGATTTGGGAGAATGGCTGCCCATAGAAAGCATGGAGGTAATGCTTCACCTGGCGGAGGAGATCTGTAAGATCGATACCATGTTTTACAGGAACAATTTATTAGAGAGGGTTATTAATTTTCAAAGCCGGCAGCTGGAAAAGATTATTGCGGAACTGGAAAAGGTGGAGAAGTATTATAGCCCTGTAAAAGGAGAAAAACACGAGTATGCCGTCAGATGGAGAATGCTGCAGAAGATCGTTGATCCATATAACATCGGGGAATCATTTATCAGAATGGCACCTGATGTTGCCGGGAATGTGACGAATGCGAATGGAATAGGCGGGAATACAGAAGTTTAGATACAGGGGAATACATATGGATAATTTGCGGGCAGTGATCAAAAATCTTTTTTGCTATGTGCCGCCGCAGGAGCTATTGACGGGAAAGGTGCAATATGACAAAATCAGTAAAGATCTGTTTCAGCAGCTTGGCAGCGGATACATAACGCGGTACTCTAACGATGAACTGATCAATATGTATCATTTTCTGGAGACGGAATTCTGGTGGCAGAACAAGAAGCTGAAGGGTGAGGTGCCTTTCGATGAAAAGCAGGGTAAGTCTCTGAATGTGTTTGATGCGCTGGTGGCTTTTGAATATGCAGTGCTGATTGAGGAAAACGGAGTGCCCTTGTGCCAGTATAGCCAGCTGCTGCGCTGGCGCGATATGATTACTGCCTTGGAGGAGGATTTGTTTATTGCTTCCTACTTTGCATATAAAGATATTCTCAATGGGAAAAAGAGGAAAAACTTTTTCTGGAAACCTGTGATCGGACATAATAACAGAGCGTTGAATCGTCTGGTATCCAAAGGTGTGGCGGAAAATCACTTTCATCTGAAGGGCTCCGCACCACATTTTCATCTTTCATGGATCAGCCTTATGAATCAGCCGGACAAGCAGGAATTTGCCAAAGAGCTTAACAAATATGAAGAAAACCGGCTGCAGAAAAATCTGGAGCTTCATTCTGATGTCCCATCGGGAAAGCTGAGTTATCTGTGGCGTCAGGCTGTGCTTATCAGAGTTTTCTTGTTTTCCGTGTTAAAGGGAGACTGTCTTTCCTGGAGGGATGTGTATGTTCCTGCGAATGTGATATTGGAGGCTGTAAGCGGGAGTGAGCTTTTTGATGAGGTTTTAAGAACGATTGAGATGAGCGGGCCTGCCGATACACAGAAGGTCAGGCTGGATTCTTACAGGCGATATTTGGGCGAGAAAGCAAGAGACATAGAATGGCGCTGCACGGTGAATAAGGTAGGCGCGTTATTGAAGGATGATGCTGATCTGGCAAACCATGCAGGTGTTATTCAGGAGAACATTGACAGGTTTCAAAGAAAGTATGCCAAACGGGATTTGGATTATATGATATGCGAGGGGTGGCTGGCATACAATGGGCCTGCCGATACCAACGGTCCGCTCAGCGGGGAAAGATGGTTTTTGTATCGGATGTTTAAAGCAGTATATGCAAGGGAGGCGGAGTTTGAACCCTATATTAACTGGTTTTATCTTTATCTGATCATTAAGGCGAATATCAGAAGGGAGCTGGTACAGGCAAATGCCAATGTTGGATTTGACAATTTCCTGCGGTATCAAAACAGAAAGGATGTTTTTGTAGAAAATAGTATATATGAGAAGGTATATATACGTATGGCCGTGAGGGATACTATATATAATCAGCACATTAAAAGCCTGGAGGCCAGGATAGTGCCCAAAAGAACGGTTGATGAGAATATCAGGGCAATCAGAAAATATGACAGTTGGATCACAGATGCCTTGGATGATGAGCGCGAGAAAAGAGATTTGCAGGAAAAATATTTTTATGTATATCATTTTGTAAAGGATTCCGAGAGAATTGAGAGAAGTAGTCCGGATCTGGAAAAATTTCGTCATTATGCAAAGCGCAGGGAGGTAAAGGAGCAGGCACTGGCTATAGCGGGACTTCGGGAAAGAGGTGTGCCTGAATCGGCCCGGATTAAAGGGATAGATGCGGCTTCTCCTGAAATATGGTGCAGACCGGAGGTATTTGCGCAGGCATTTCGATTTCTCAAAAATCATTGGGTGGAGAGCGGGCGGTTTCCATTTGCAGAGACGGAGTGCAGCACCCTTTTGGCTACATACCATGTGGGAGAGGATTTTCTTGATATTCTGGATGGACTTCGGGCAATTGACGAGGCGATTCTATTTTTGAATCTGCGCTGTGGGGACCGGCTGGGCCATGCGTTAGCGCTGGGCGTAGATATTGATGAGTGGTATGAGAGCAAGTCAAACAGAATCTTGATCAATAAGATGGGCTATTTGGATAATCTTGTCTGGATATACGGGAAGCTGAGGCAGTTTAATATAGCGGGATGCGATGAAGCAAAAACTTATATTGAAAAGCGATTTCATGAATATTTTCTCGAGATATATGAAAATAACATGAAAAGAGACATGATCGAGTCAGTTATAAGACAGGCAGAGCAATATTATGATAAGCATGGTATCAAACATAATTATGGGCATGATATGCTGTCTTTTAATATTGATGGATATTATGATGCCTGGAAGCTCCGCGGAGATGCTCCGGAGCTTTATGAGGACGGCTATTTTAAGATCCACAATACAATTATGGATGAATGGGACGAATATGCTTTGAACAGCGAATTCCCGCTGAACTATAGAATTCGTTATGTTCCGGAGACTGCCCTGCTTTATCATTTGTACCATTTTAACCCTGATGTGAAGATTGCCGGGGATGAGATGGTAGAGATCAAGATTCGGCCCTGCATCATAGAGGCCGTCAAGAAGGTACGTGAAGCAATGCAAAGGGAAATCTGTCGTTTGGGAATTGCAATTGAGACTAATCCTTCCTCGAATTATTTGATCGGTACTTTCAGGCGGTACGATAAGCATCCTATCATTCAATGGTACAACTATGGATTGACATTAAATCAGGAGGAGCTGCAGCGGTGTCCTCAAATGCAGGTGTCGATTAATACGGATGATCAGGGGGTATTTTCCACTTATATTGAGAATGAATACGCTTACTTGGCTTTGGCGCTGGAGAAGCGGAAGGATGAAAACGGTAACTTTGTATATAACAGAACCATGATTCTGCAGTGGCTGGATCATATCAGATTAATGGGGATTGACCAAAGCTTTTGGAGATGAATCGTGTTAAGATATGGATAACTTTGAGAAATTGCGGATGTCGGGATCTTTTTATGTTGTCTTGTTGTAACTGCGTCGCTTCAGACGCTTGCTTCTCGGATTTAAACAATTTGGAAGTAGTCACTACGACGTCAGATAAATACTGTGAGTCGTTTGGATTTACAGAAGACGAAGTCAATGAGGCGCTGAACCAGTTTGGGCAGGGAGCTATGCTGGAACGTGTACGGCATTGGTATGACGGATTTCGATTTGGCAGCAGGGAAGGAATCTATAATCCCTGGTCAATTACAAAGTTTTTGGATACGGGCATGTTTGATGCGTATTGGGCAAACACGAGTTCCAACAGCTTGGCCGGGAGGCTTATTCGAGAGGGTGGAGCTGAAATAAAGATTGCAATGGAGGATTTGCTGGAGGGAAAGAGTATTGAAACTACGATAGATGAGGAAGTGGTGTTTGACCAATTGGAAGATAATAGCAGTGCAGTGTGGAGTCTGCTTCTTGCTGCGGATTATCTAAAGGTGATGGGTATATCTGAAAGCAGTGATGAAGAAGATACTATGTACAGTCTGGCGTTAACTAATCTTGAGGTTAAAAAAGAATTTCGCAGAATGATACGCAGCTGGTTCAGCAGATCTTCCGTGCGCTACAATGATTTTATAAAGGCACTTCAGGCGGACAATGTGAGCTATATGAATCAATATATGAACAGGGTGGCATCGTCAGTGTTTAGCTTTTTCGACACAGGGAAGCATCCTTCGGGGCAGTCGGAGCCGGAGCGTTTTTATCATGGGTTTGTATTGGGGCTGATTGTTGATTCGCAGTTGGATTATATGATTACGTCTAACCGCGAAAGCAGCCTGTGCCGCTGTTAGATTATGATGACTTTTACCCCTCTTTACCCCATTTACCCCACCCAATTCGACATTCGACA
>OFFU01001305.1_pt1 | contig 18021 bp, 20 predicted proteins | sample 1521451 | NCBI WGS metagenome assembly OFFU01 (sample SAMEA3504106, study PRJEB24116) | mouse gut metagenome | biome: mouse gut; feature: mouse-associated habitat; material: faeces | place: Denmark | collected 2011 | reverse complement strand
TTATTTTTTTGCATAGAAAAGGAGCTGCGCACTAATTACTTAGTGCGACAGCCCCATAAAGCATAAATTTCTTTTTGGAGTATTTGCGCTCAGACAGATAGCAAATCACAATTACATGGCACAATGCTGTAATGAGCAATCCCGGAATCTGGTATGGCGCACTCATTTCATCGCCTCATTTCGACAAAAATCCATATATGCTTTCTGCACTTTCCCACTGCTCCTTCTTGGAATGGGGATTTTTTCTCCAGTATACATATTCATGGCATTAACAGAAATTTTACGGACAAAGGAAAGATTGGCAATATAAGAAGCGCCAACCCGGATAAATTCAGAATATTTCTTTATTTCCTCAAACATTTGAAATATTTTTTTCCGCATGCGCAAAATCTCACCGCAAGAAAGTCTCAACATCAGATAATGGCCCTGCGACTCTATGAATACAATCTCACGAATGCGGATGCGGTACACGCCGTCTACGCAGGGCAGGGAAATAACATCACAATTCGCCACTTTTTTCACAGCGCGGCTCATAGCTGTATCAAATTGTTCCTGCGAAAAAGGCTTGAGCAGATAATGGGTGGCGTTCATTGCAAATGCCTCCACCGCATATTCACTGCTTATCGTCAGGAAAATGATCCCCATATCCGGACTTTTGGAAAGCATTTCCTCTGCAACATCTGTCCCTAGGATTCCTGCCATGCAAATGTCCAGAAAGGCATTATCATATTCTTTTCCTTTTTCCACTGCATATAAGATATCCATCGCCGTACTATACTCATCAATTTCAAAACACAGTTCCGGATGCGCCTTTTCATACACGTCTAACGCTGCCAAGATTTTTTCCAGCTCTTTTGGTATATCGTCGCATACAGCTATTCGCATGCCATCACCTTCTTTCCCCTGTTCCAGCACAATGCCGCATGGTATTCTCCTTCTCTCCAATCCTCTATCCCATACTCATCGTTATTATAGCGCTGTTCCACTTGTATATGCCTGCCAATCTTTATATTAAATTCATTCATAGGAAGCATCAGACCGCTTCCAACTGCTTTCATAAAGCTTTCCTTTATCGTCCAAATGCGGTAAAAAGCTTCTTTTCTCTCCTGCTCCTGATGTTCCATGATAAACTCATATTCAGACTTGCAAAAAAATCTTTCTGCCAGCTTCAAATCTATTGAATCTATATATTCAACATCGCATCCTACTTCTACATCTGCAAATACAGCAATCACCATTTTTTCTGAATGGGAAACGTTAAAGTGAATATCTGGATAATCAGGAAAATATGGCTTTCCATACGTCCCTTCTACGATTCTTACATTTGCCTCACGAAGTCCGAATTTTTTCAAACCTTTGTCAATCAAAATTCCTGCTCCAAGTGACAGCATCTTATCCTTTTTCATCCGGTAACCGTCTATCTTTTGTCGACGTTTCTCTGATAATTTTTCATAAAAACTGAAAAAAGTTTCTGAATCCTCCAGCATCTTCGTATGAAGCTTATAAACCTGTTTCATATCTCATGTGCCGCCTTTACACTTTTGAATCATTTTGCAGCCTCAAATCTATCATGATGGTATGGTTTTGTCAATTATTTTCATTTTGAAAATAATATTTTCGACTTTTATGATGTTGAACATCTCCTTTGCTCTTTCACTTGTAGTATAGGCTGTTCAACTTTTTCTATCCACGTTTATATACTAACGCCAATAGGCAAAGAAGAATCCTCCGACCGTAATGGCATACAGTCGAGGGATTCTTCTTTTGTCGTGCTTTTTAGCCATTTGCTGACGAGGTTGCAAACCACGCTTACTGTGACAAACACAAGAAATGTGAAAAAAGCTCCATGCAAACAATTTCCCCCATTGCCAGGTGTAGATTGGACAACACAAGCATCATCACATACCGACAGAGAATCCTCTATCCCTTTCTGAAAAGACTTGCCAAACTGTTTCTAAAAATTCTTTCGATGTCCTTATTTTACTCTTCTTGATGCGTTTCTGACTCTACCACTGCAATCTCCGTATTACCTGTTCTCGCATGTTCCAGCAACGCCGTTGTCATCCGCTGAAAATTCCCGCCAGAAGAGCTCGCCCCTGCCAGTAAGTCAATCTCTTTCTTTCCCTGACTGTCAAGAAGCCGCCCAGCATAAGTGCGAGTGTAATGATTGGGATAAGTTCCCTGAACAGCATTCATATTACGCATATAGACGCCGTCCCAGGATTTGATAAATCCTGCCTTATTTCTTGCGTTATATTCTACGCTCACAATTTTATTGTCCATCACGCAGATATTGACAAACTCTTTCCATCCATGCGAATACTCAGACATAACGGCTGTATAATATCCATCCACGAGTTCTTTCTTCTCTTGCGAATTCCCACATCCGACAGGCATCATGCATAAGGTTACCGCTAGAGCTATTGCCATTTTTTTGTATCTTCTCATTGAAACCTCCTCTAATCCCCCGCCTGCACGATCTCAATCTCTGTATCCCCTGTCCGGGCATGTTCCAGCAGAACTTCTGTCATTTTCTGAAAATTTACTCCTGATTCCGTGGCGCCTGTCAGCAAGTCGGCCTCTTGCCGCCCCTGAGTCTGCAAGAGCTGTTCTGCATAAGCCCTGGTATAACGATTGGGATAGGTACCAGAGACGGGATTCATATTACGCATATAAGCGCTGTCCCAGGATTTGATAAATCCCGCCTTATTTCTTGCATTATACTCCACATTGACAATCTTATTGTCCATCACGCAAATAGTTACATATTCTTTCCACCCATACGAATACTCAGACATAACGGCTGTATAATATCCGTCTTCGAGTTCCTGTTTCTGGTTTTCACTACCACAGCCAATCATCAAGGCGCAAAGAAATAACGCCATAAGCATTCCTATCATCCTGTCAATCTTTATCGTCATTTGCCCCTCCTTAACTGGAAACGCCCAGACACGTTCTGTAATTGTTCTGCTTGCTGGTTTAGCTTCTGGCTTGCCATGGTACTCTCATAGCTGGCGTCGAGATTCTTCTGCGCAAAAGCATTGATCTGCTCTATCTGGCCCGTCATATTTTCCAAAGAATCTTTCTGGACCGTAACCGCCTCGCCCAAATGCACGGTGATCTCGGAAATTTCATTGGAGATCGCTTCGATCTCATCAAAAGATTCCGCCGCCTGCCTTGCATACTGCATTCCACGCTGGATGGCAAACTGGGAATTAGTAATAACCTCTGTGACATGATGCGCAGAATCTGTACTCTGTGCCGCAAGATTGCGCACTTCAGAAGCCACAACGGCAAATCCCTTGCCCATTTCTCCCGCCCTGCTGGCTTCCACGGAAGCATTCAATGCCAGAATATTCGTCTGTTGGGCGATGTCCTCCAACAACTTATTAATTTTATTGATTTCCACAGCATTTTCATGAATAGCTTCCATGGCTTTGAGAAGATTCTTCATATTATCATCACCGATACTCATGCTGCTCTTTGCCTGTTCCATCAATTCCCCGGCGCGCCTTGTATTTCCATCCACTTCAAGAATATTCTTCTCAATTGCTTTTGTCTCTTCCGTGAGAAGCATCAGAGAATTCGACTGCTCCGTGGAGCCGTCATGTACCATGGCAGCGCTCTCAGATACAGTTTTTGCCGTATGTAATACTTCTGCGGAAGAATCCTGCACCGAGATCAGCATCGCATTCAAAGACACGACGATTTTCTCCAAGGCATCCTTGATCTCAATAAAGTCTCCCTGGAATTCTTCTTCAATAGAGACGTCAAAATTTCCTTCTGAAATGCTAGACAATACCCTTGACAACTGGGAAATATAGCCGTTGACCCTTGTAATCGTCGTATTTAGCGCCACTGAAAGCACCTGCGTCTCGTCCTTAGTCTTGATAATCTCTGCCGGCGTTTTCAAATCTCCTCTTTCGAGCAGCTTGATACGGTTTGTAACAATTTTTAAAGATTTTCGGATCTTAGAAGAAAATCCCACAATAACTAAGATAGCAAGTATGATCATCAGCAACGTAAGGATAAGTCCCATGGAAATGCTGTCCTTAGCCGGTCCCATAAAATCTCTGTCAGGCACAATGATCGTCAGATACCAGTTAGCGCCGTTGATTGGCACATAACTTGCCAATTTACTCCCTTCTTTCTGCGGTAATGCCATGATTCCCGTTCGACCAGACACAACCTTTTTCTCCAACTCCTCAAACCCCGTATATTCAGCCAGATCCACTTGGCTGCGAATCAATTCCTTATCCCGGTGCCCCATTACCAAACCGTCTGTATTTACAATAAACGCCTCCCCATTGGCGCTGATATTAATGCTGTTTAGCACATCGTTCAACACGTCATATTTATAACTTCCCACTAAATAATAGAGAAGTTCCCCCTCTTTATCGCTGATTGGCTTTCCCACCGCAAGTTCTAGTTCTTCCTCGCTGGCATTAACGTCGTCCACCACCACGTTTTGCGTTTCCTGTAAAAGGGAAAATATTTTTCTCCCCTGCAGAGATTTCGGGCAAGAATCTGCTCCTGCAAATAAATCTCCCTGAGCGTCATATAATCCCAGCCAAAGAAATTCTATTCCTGATTGATAATTTTCCAGCTCTTCCAGTTTTTGTTCCCTTGTAGTTTTGACACTGGCTATCGTTTCATCGTCACTAATCATAATAATGCGGTCTGCCAGCACATGAAGGTTCCCCTCCACGCTCTGGGATGCCGTTTTTGTCATAGAGGGCAAGACATCAGATAAAATCGTATCTGTCAAAGACATCATAGAACGTGACATTAAAGTAACCAATACCACTGACAATAGCATCACTATCACGATAGTAGTCGTCAATATTTTTCCGCTAATGCTTCTTTTTGCTTTCACTTTTTGTTCCTCCTGATTTCCTGTTCTTACATCATAATCCTCTATTTTATGCACTTTTGCACAAAATAGGTCGTCTGGAAAAAATAACAAGAACTCCCACTCTTTTCTCTATAACATTTTACTATAAAAACCCTGCCATTTCAATCCCATGTAGTTTGAGTTTTCCCATTTTGCAATTCATAATGCCAAAAGGTCTTGCTGAGGTTGTCGTACTAAGATATTTACTCGTTCTAAAGGTTTCCATTGCAAAGCAATGCAAACAAAATGCACAAAGATTATCTTAGTGCAACAGCCCCATTTAGAACAAGTAAATCTTTGATATGCAAAATGAGAAAACTAGAATATGCAAATAAGTGCATGATTCTAAATAATCTAAAATCACGCACTTAAATTATCCATCGGCTGTCAGCTTATGAAATTTCCAAACCCCATAGTAGTGAACCATTACCTTTTACAAATTTCCAATTAAATTAAAAAGATAAGATTTTTCAAAAAGCTTGCAAAAGAGCACAACCCTGTGACTGACAAAATCAGCAATTCTCCTTTTTCAGCATTTGCCGGACATAATTTTTTTAATAGGAAGCTAATCAGCAAATATACTGCATAATAGCAAAAGATAAATATTCTGCTGCCTGAAACATAGATAGTCGGAGAAAAACATACGATGGCAACTGATCCAAATCCTGCGCACAGAATGATCAGCGCGGTAAAAAAATCCTTACTTTTTCCAAGCAGCCAATATAAATCCACTGCCAGCAGCAGCCATAAAAGAAGGGCGCTCACTGCCCTGAAAATATCCCCTCCTGACAACAACATATTTTGACCGCTCCCTCCCCAGCGAAAAACCGCCTCTTCGCCTATGATATGAGCCTTTTGCAGAAGAATAATCCCTATAGACGCACACAGCCAGACGCCGCCTGCTGCACATAGCGCTCTCTTCCATGCGCTTTTCACTTGTCGCATCGTCAACGCTGCCATGACAAAATACAAGATCAGTGCAATCAAATTTATGCTTTTGTTGTAAAAAAAATAGTCCACCGCATGAAGAACCCCGCACAGACATTTTTTTATCAGCGTCCAATTTGCAAACTGCGGCAGCCATTGTTCCGTTTCAACTATTTTCCTGAAAGCATTTCCAGGGCAGGTAAAAATAAAGATCATGCTTATCACGCAGATGAACACCATAATAACCTGCATCCATTGAATCTTATGACGAAAAAACATCTCGCATGCACAGGCACATAAATAAATTCCCAAAAGAACTGCAGATACCTGTTCCAGGTTACATGCGGCCACCGCAGAAAAAATATAAATTATGACTTCCCACCATGCCATCTTTTTACCATCCAGCCACTTGCGAATGGGAAATAACGCTACCAGTCCAACCACAGCGGAAAACAGGTACACGGACGTAGTGGTGACCCACCCTGCGCTTGCATAGTAGGAAATTGGAAACGCTGCTGCCAGCATACATAAAGTCGCATTCTGCCACCAGGAATTTCCAATCCCGATTAAATATTTCATTGAAAGCACGACCGCCATGCAATTTGCAGCCGAAAAGATCCTCCATGCCGTCATCCCCATGCCAAGCATCAAAACAATTACCGTTTCCGATATCATCCTGGAAGACCAACTTTCATACCGCATAGTCAAAAAAGCACCCAGCGAGTTTAGATCATGGACGCCTCTGTCTTGATAATATAAGTCGTCTCCAAACGGTTCTCTGACCATAAAGAACATCAGCAAAAACATCATGCCCAATACAATGTATAGATAATTTTCCTTATACGTCTTCATAAAGTTCTTTATATCCTGCAACATCTTTCGCCTCCTCTAAGTTATCCTATCTTCTTTACCTGCCCGTCACTACATTCACTGACAATATAGTGCGGCCTTTTCTTTGTTTCCGCATAAGTTTTTCCGATATACTGTCCGATCACGCCAAGACAAAATAATTGAATCCCTCCGATAAAAAGAATCACGCACATGTTTGACGCCCAGCCCTGCACATCTTCTCCAAACGCCAGCTTCTTGAAAATAATGAAAAGTATCGCCAGCAAAGACATCCCCGTACATGTCACGCCCATCCAGGATGCAAGGTTGAGCGGCATCTGGGAGAAACTGACAATTCCGTCGAGCGAATACTTCAAAAGCTTCCAAAAGCTCCACTTTGTCTCTCCGCTTGCGCGTTCCTTATTTTCATAGGAATACCTGAACGCTCCACATTCTCATAAGACAGCCAGCATGTGCGGTAACCAACCCATCCAAAAATCCCTTTGGAAAAACGATTTTGTTCCCCCATTCGCACAACCACGTCGACCATCTCTCGTTTCATCATGCGGTAATCTCTAGCCCCGTCCACAATATCAGCGTCGGAAATTTTATTGATGATCTGGTAAAACATCCTTGCAAAAAAAGAACGGATGAAAGGCTCGCCCTCCCTGTTCTTTCGCCTTGTTGCAACACTGTCATATTCTCCATCTTCTAAAATCCTTACCATCTCAGGAAGCAGGCTGGGAGGATCCTGCAGATCTGCATCCAGAACCGCCACATAATCCCCAGTCGCATTGCAGAATCCAGCATACATTGCCGCCTCCTTCCCAAAATTTCTAGAAAAAGAAAGGTAACGAACGTAATGCCTGTCCCTCGACAACCGGCGTATCACCTGTAATGTCTTATCCTTGGATCCATCATCGACATATAGAATCTCAAACTCGTATTCCTGCATCCTTTCTATAATTCCTTCCATCTCCTGATCAAAAATCGAAATACACTCTTCCTCATTATAACACGGAATAATCAGGCTGATCTTCTTCATATTTTCCTCCATCCAACGCTTTTTTGCATAAACAGGTACTTCGTCAAAACTTTTACAAATTAGTCCATTGTTGATTCTCTCGTCAATTGTCTTTTGCTTTAAAAATTAGGAATTTGCTGGCAGCATAATTTGTCACTATCACGACTACATTCACAAAAATCTTCATCAACATGCCGTCCCAATGCAGCAAATCGACGCCAACAAGCATCAGCAAGAGATCCAAGATCCCTGTCGCAAGCCTGCAGCAAATAAAGGAGATCAACTCATATGCCGCTTTGAGCAAGTTTTTATAGCTGCTTTTAAAGACCCATGCCTTATTCGTCGCATAGGCAAACAACACGGATAACGCCCATGCCAGAGAATTGCTCAACACCGTGCCAAACTGCAGGACCTGTGCACAAAAATAATAGACTGCAAGATTCACCAGCGTGGTTCCTGCGCCGAATATCAGATACAACGATACTTCCCGGCGTCTTTCCGATAACCTTTTCATTATTTCTCTTTTCTTTACTAAGAACAACTGCGATACAGAATAAATGTTGAATATAACAGCATTACAGCCATCGCGCCCGCCGCTTTCTCTGCAAAATGACTGATCTTGCTTCTGTAGCCTTTGGGACATATCGCCGCCAGAAAAACTGGAATAACCGGGATAAAATAACGGCCCTGGACACCCTGGACGACATCAGAACCTACCGGATTCGCCCTGCCGTCTCCGATGTAAAGACCCATGACAATGCCCACGCTGATCAGCAAAAACACAAACAATCCTAAATATTTATCCCTTCTCCTTATATTTGCAGAGACGTCATTTTGATCCAGGCTTGCGACAAACACCGCTAACCCAGGCACCAAATGAACCATGGGACCCAACATACAGTCCAGGCTTCCCAATGTGTTCAGCCACAGCATATAATCATTAAACTTATATCTCAAGGTGCGATATAGCAGTTTGAAAATGAAACGCGGATGTTCCATCAGAAACTGCGTCTGGGTCATCCCATCCACAACGCCGAAAGACTGACCAACGCTAATGGTATCCGTCGCATTCCTCATTCCAAGCACAGCACAAATCACTAAGGGTATACATGCAATGGCAAAGCATTTCCAATAGTCTTTCCTTGTCCCAAACTTCTTTCTGGGAATTAAAAAAACTAAGAGACCCAGACAAGCATACACATATTTGTGCAAGGAAATAATCCCGAGCAGCACTCCCAAGCCGAGCGCAGCTTTGCGTCCCAAATGATCCCGCTCTCTGTATGCATAAGAAAAGCACAGCGCCGTAAACAGAAAGCAACATCCGTTCAGCATAGAATCCGGTGAAAGTGAGGCTGCCTGATAGACTGCCAAGGGAAACATTGCCGCAACTGCCATGATATTCTTAAATACCGGAGTAATGACAATCGCTGTATAAACTAGCGCTAAAAAAGCAAAGAGATTCATAATTCTAGATAATACGACCCCCCAGTACACGCTCACATGAAACAGCCTTCCCAAAAACAGCCCTAGCGCCTGCGGATAGTAAAACAGCGACGTAAAGATCCAGTCTCTCTCTTTCTCTCTGGTCTCTGACGAGAATTTCACGGTCTTTAAATAGCGAATGTATTCGCCTCCCTCTCCGGTGTCCGGTTTCACCAAACGATATTTTATATCAGAATAATTCTCGGGAACTGTCACGACGTCCTTATTATGTCCAGACAGGTTTGCCAACGGGCTAAGCACATTCCCATAAGAAACATCCATCGCCCATTCATAGTGTAGACCACCATCACATTCATAAAACGGGGGATTGATACATGCCATAACAATCCCGACACAAAAAACAATCATCAGAAATAAATTTGCTTCTCTATTTCTTTTAAACTTCTTTTGAAACCATAATGGCAAATGCTGAAATTTTTCTTTTACATCCACGAATTCTATTCCACTCCTTTCCTTCTAAATATTACGAAATTTCGTTAAAATTATACTATAAAAAACATTACTTTGCAACGATAAATCGAATATTATGTAACGATATACACACAACCATTACTTTTTTGATGGAGGTAGAGCAATGATTGACGTACTGGAACAGATCCTTTATTACAGAAAGCAGAAGGGATGGACGGAATACCAGCTTGCCGAAAAATCTGGCCTCACTCAGTCTACCATTTCCTCCTGGTACCGAAAAAACATGATTCCCTCCATCCCCTCCCTTGAAAAAGTCTGCAATGCTTTTGGAATCACCCTCTCCCAGTTTTTTTCTGAAAACGAGGACAATTTCGCACTGACTCCAAATCAGAAAGAACTTCTACTGGAGGCTGGACATCTGTCAGAAAAGCAACAAGCCGCATTGATCGCATTTTTTCGGACATTGTAACATAGCATTGTTTTTTCCTTACTCTTTGAAGCAAGTTACCAATAATTGAAATGCAAACCGAAAACCTTTTTCAAAGCCATATTCCTCCGCTATTGCGGCAGCCTGAAATGCCTTATCCCGATATTTTTCATATTCCTTTTTTTCAAGAAATTGTCCCTCTTCTTTTAATAAGTTCAATATTTCCTGTTTCATCTCCCTGCTACCTTTATCAGCAGGATCCTCCTCCTGTATCAGATTGCAGTACAGCTTTCTAATCATGTTCTCCATCTCATTTTCCAGAATCGATATCGATTCTGAGTCCTCCTTCCGCATCTTTTGTGATTTATTGTTTGTTTCCAGCAAACAGGACAAGGGACTGTCACACTAACATAAATTTTGTACATTCCGTCTTTGCCGCATGAGCAGCAAGACCTTGTGAACAAATAAATTTGTTAGTGCGACGGCCCCTTGCCTTACGCTTTCCGCTTCATTATCATAATGTAGATTGTTTCTTTTCACAATTGATATTTCCTTGTGTTTCTCAGTGATTTCCGTTATACTTATCTATACAAGAAAGGAGACGATCATGTCTAAAATCAAATACACCTGGCAGGATAAAGCCCCTCTCCTAGAAGAAAAAATCAAGGATCATTCGGATAGCGGCCGCTACCCTTTCCATATGCCGGGACACAAACGCAGAGCCATCGATTTTACGGATCTTTATTCTCTTGATATCACGGAAATTGATGGATTCGACAACCTTCACAACGCCCAGGGCATTTTAAAAGAAGCGCAAAAGCGGGCTGCAGACCTCTACGGCGCAAAGGAAACATTTTATTTAGTAAACGGCAGTACTGCCGGTATTCTAAGCGCTATCAGCGCTGCGCTGCCCCGGCTTGGCACATTGCTGATGTCCCGCAACAGCCATAAATCCGCCTATCATGCTGTCTTTTTAAGAGAATTGGAAACCGTATACCTTCTGCCTGCCGCCACGGAATTCGGCATTTCTGGCTCCATTTCCCCTGCCCATGTGGCACAGGCTCTGGAAGATTTGCCACAGATTTCCGCCGTGTTTATCACATCTCCCACTTATGACGGCGTTACCTCCGATATTCGGAGCATTGCAGAAATTGCCCATGCCTATGATGTTCCTTTAATCGTAGACGAAGCGCATGGGGCGCATTTTATTTTTTCCGAAGAGTTCCCGGAATCTGCGTTAGACTGCGGCGCAGATCTGGTGATACAGAGCCTGCATAAGACGCTGCCCAGCTTTACTCAGACAGCGCTGCTTCATGTAAATTCAGACCGGATTGACCTTGACGCCCTAAAACGTTTTTTATCCGTTTACCAGACCAGCTCCCCCTCCTATCTTCTGATGACCTCCATGGATCAGTGCGTACGCTACATGAAAGAGAAAGGACGCGCCCAGATGGAAGAATACTTGGCTGAGCTGAAAACTTTTTATGAACAGGCAAAATCCTTAAAGCACCTGAAAATATTTGACAGCACTTCGCTTTCTTCGGAATCCTGTTTTGGTCACGATATTTCCAAGATCTTAATTTCTGTAGGAGACTCCGGGCTCACCGGGCAAAAATTGTACCATAAGCTGTTAAACACGTATCATCTGCAGATGGAGATGTGCGCAGGTCACTATGTCACCGCCCTTACCACCATGATGGATACTGCCGACGGCTTTTCGAGACTGCTGCGAGCGCTGAAAGAGCTGGATGAAAAGGCTTCTTTATCTGCCCGCAAACCGCAAGGCGCAGCAAAGGTGATCTATGGCGCAAAAAGGCCTGGCGACTCAAAACTTCTGACCAGTAACGACATTTATCAGAATCCAAAGCCTCAGATGCCCATTTCCCTTGCCATGGAACAGCTTTCTGAGCGCCTTGCCTTGAAATCTTCCACCGGGCATGTCAGTCAGGAATTCGTCTATCTCTATCCCCCTGGGATCCCCCTGATTGCCCCTGGAGAAATTCTTACTGGAAAGCTGTTGGGCATCGTGGAGGAATGCCGCAAGCAGGGGTTGTCCGTGGAAGGGCTCAGTGACCCTGACGCCCAGAGCATTCAGGTTGTAAAGCTTTGACCTTTCCTTTTCAGCAGCCAGAGCGCAGGCACGCAAGCTTCCTGTGCCCTGGCATGCCGTCTTACATTACTCAGCCTTTTATCTGTTTCTCATTTCTATGAGCCAGTTGTTAAATTTTTCTTTTGCATTTTTCGTCATGCTATACTATACTATAAAAGAATTCCTGGACGCTCTTTTAAGCAAGATTGGCATACATGCTTTCTGAACTTATTTAAAGGAAGCGTTTTTGGCTTATCTCAATACTTAACTTCATAGAGTTGGATTCAAATATCATTCCCGCAGAACTTTCCATGCATCTGCCGGAAGCATTTTTTAATCTTGCTCTTATAAAGGACATTATGGGAAAAATATTTTGCTTAATGGGAAAAAGCGCCTGTGGAAAAGACACCATTTATAAAAAAATTCTCACAGATGACGCCCTTCCCTTAAAAACACTGGTTCCTTACACCACCCGGCCGATCCGGGACCAAGAGACAGACGGCGTCGAATATTACTTTTTAACAGAGCAACAGCTAAGAGAATTGCAGCAACAAGACAAAGTGATTGAACTGCGCTCATATCACACGATTCACGGCATCTGGCACTATTTTACGGTCAACGACCATCAGATTTGCTTAACCGAGCATCACTACTTGATCATCGGCACTCTGGAATCTTACCAGAAGCTTCAGCAGTACTTTGGAAAAGACGCCCTGGTCCCCCTATACATCGAACTAGAAAACGGGGAGCGCCTTCAGCGCGCATTAAACAGAGAACGCCTCCAGACAAATCCAAAATATGCCGAACTATGCCGCAGATTCCTTGCGGACGAAAATGATTTTTCTTCTGAACATTTAAACCAGGCGGGAATTACCAGAGTCTTTATCAATGACGATTTAGAACGCTGCACGCAAGAACTTGCTGACTGTATTAGAGAACATATATCCCTTAAAGCGCAGGCGTAAACCAAATTTTTTACTTATGTATTTTCGGAGTTTCTTTGTGCCTGATTTTACTATAAAATTCTTTCAGATATATACAAATTTATGAAGCGTACCTGGGATGCACGTTGATTACATTTGTGTGCATTTGACCAAAAATCAGCCCTAAAAGCAGGTATTGGGGAGATTCCGAGAGTACATGCTTTACAACTGTTGCAAAAAAACCGATAATAAATTATAGATAAGATAATAAGGAAAGGCAGGTGATTTTATGGCAATGAAAGTAGAACAGCTCCCCAAGGTGCAGCCCGTGGAAGCTCCTCAGGCAACGGAACGGGCGGACGGCAGCTTCAAATTTACACTGGCAAGCCATATCGAGGAAGCAGAACTGCAAGAGAAGCTCAACGGCTTAATGAACGAGATCACAGAGCAGGGGGAAAAACTTGCAGAGCATATGGATATACGGGATATGAAAAAATACCGCACTTTGGTAAAAGATTTCTTAAACGAAGTGGTCAACCGCTCTCACAAATTTTCCAGAGAGAATTTTCTAGACCGCAGAGGCCGTCACAGAGTATATGGCATCGTAAAACTGGTAGATAAAAATCTGGACGATCTTGCCAGCGAACTGGTGAAAGATGAAAAAGACCATCTTACTATTCTAGGCAAAATTGGGGAGATACGGGGACTATTGCTGGATGTCTCCACATGAGTCAACCATTTGCAATACTAGAACAAGAAATGAAAAATCATACTTCACAAAAGAAAAGTTCTTGTTCGCAATACCTGAACAAGAAATGAAAAATCATACGGAGAGAATTTCTTTATTCTTTCACTAACTACCTGTTTGTGCAAAAATGCACAGAATGGAGGAAAGGGTGAAAGAATTTGATTATTCTTTCACTAACTACCTGTTTGTGCTGAAATGTGCACAGAATGGAGGAAATTATGGCAGGCTTTTCAAATATCATTGGACACGAACAGATTAAAGAACATTTACAAAATGCAATTTCCATGGACAAAATAAGCCATGCTTATATCTTTCATGGGCCGGACCGGGCAGGAAAGATGGCTCTTGCAAACAGCTTTGCCATGGCGCTGCAGTGTGAACAACGCTCGACCGACGGCTGTATGGAATGCCATTCCTGCAGGCAGGCTCTTTCTGGGAACCATCCAGATATCATCTATCTGCACCACGAGAAGCCAAATACCATTTCTGTGGACGATATACGCAAGCAGGTCAATAACGACATTTACATTAAGCCTTACGCTTCCCCTTATAAGATTTATATCATCAGTGAAGCGGAAAAGATGAATCAGCAAGCCCAAAACGCCCTGCTTAAGACGATTGAAGATCCACCTGCCTATGCAGTGATCATACTTTTAACCAACAACGCAGATTTATTTTTACCCACCATGCTTTCCAGGTGCATTACCTTGAATTTAAAAACGGTTCCTGACAGCGTGATCCATAATTTCCTAATGGAAAAATATCAAGTGCCAGATTATAAGGCAGATTTTTGCACTGCCTTTGCCCAGGGAAATGTTGGAAAAGCCATTCAGCTTGCAAGTTCTGAGGATTTTAACGAAATCAAAACTTCTGCGCTGCAGCTTTTAAAAAAGATAAAAGAACTTGAACTACATGAGATGACAGAGACGATCAAGAAAATTAGCGACTATAAGTTAGAAATTAATGACTACTTCGATATCATGTTCATCTGGTATCGGGACGTCCTGCTCTATAAAGCGACTTCTGATATTAATAGCCTTATTTTTAAAGATGAGATCTCTGATCTAAAAAAGCAGGCAAGCAAAAGTTCCTATGAAGGAATCGAGACGATTATCAAATCACTGGACAAGGCAAAACGCCGCCTGAATGCCAATGTTAACTTTAATTTGGTCATGGAATTGCTTTTGCAAACCATAAAGGAGAACTAAGCATGAAAAGGGACTGTCGCACTAACATAAATTATAAGTCATAAATTTGTGCATTCTGTCTTCGCCGCATCAGTGGCAAGACCTTTTTAACAAGTGAATATATTCGTGCGACAGCCCCTTTCACTAACTACCTATTTGTGCTGAAAAACACAATGTACTCTCGGATCCTCTTTGTGCATGATTTTGCGAGAAGATTTTTTGTCAGATGCGCACAAATTTATGAGGCGTGCCGATGGCACGTTGATGAAATTTGTGTCCATTGGGCGGAAAAGCAGCTACAAGAGAGATTCCGAGAGCACATCACATAGAATGGAGGAAAAAATGATAAACGTAGTTGGAGTCAGATTCCGCACCGCTGGAAAAATCTATTACTTCGCCCCTGGGACTTTTGAACTTGTCCAGGGAAGCCATGTGATCGTGGAGACGGCAAGAGGGGTGGAATTCGGCACTGTCATGATCGCTCCCAGAGAGCTGCCAGAAGAAAAGGTAATACAGCCTTTAAAGCCTGTATTACGCATTGCCACGCCCGAAGATGAGAAAACAGAAGAGAAGAACCGCCAGAAAGAAAAAGAAGCTTTCCGAATCTGCTTGGAAAAAATTCAAAAACGAGGCATGGAAATGAAGCTTGTGGATGCAGAATACACCTTTGACAACAATAAGCTGTTATTTTATTTTACCGCTGACGGACGGATTGATTTCCGAGAACTGGTAAAAGCCCTCGCCGCCGTGTTTCGGACCCGTATTGAGCTGCGCCAGATCGGCGTGCGGGACGAGACTAAGATATTAGGCGGAATCGGCATCTGCGGCAGGCCCCTTTGCTGCAATACGTTTTTATCAGAATTTGCCCCTGTGTCTATCAAGATGGCAAAAGAGCAGAATTTATCCTTAAATCCCTCCAAAATCTCCGGCGTCTGCGGCAGGCTGATGTGCTGTCTAAAAAATGAAGAAGAGACTTATGAATATTTAAACAGCCGTCTCCCCAGCATAGGAGATTACGTTACCACGTTCGATCGCTTAAGGGGAGAAGTCCAGAGCGTCAATGTCTTACGACAGACGGTCAAGGTTATTGTAGAAATTGACGACGAAAAAGAGATCCGGGAATACAAGATAGACCAGATACGTTTTAAGCCGAAGCGCAGAAAAAATCATACAAAATTATCCCCGGAAGAATTAAAGGAACTTTCCGCGCTAGAGGACAAAGGAAAATCCAAAATCGACGACGCTCATTGACACCTGACAGATTGGAGTTTAATATGTCTGTAGAATTATTGGAACAGGAGCGGCTGGACGAGCTGCACCGCAACGGATATTACATTATCCAGAACCCCAAAAAGTTTTGCTTTGGCATGGACGCCGTGCTGCTTTCCGGCTTTGTGCGAGTGAAGCAGCAGGAAACCGTCCTTGACCTTGGCACCGGGACAGGAATCATCCCTATCCTGTTAGAGGCAAAGACCCAGGGCGCACACTTTACCGGACTGGAAATTCAGCCAGAAAGTGCGGATATGGCAAGACGAAGCGTGCTTTATAACAAGCTGGAAGATAAAATTAACATAGAAATCGGTGATATCAAAGATGCCTCTAGACAGTTTGGGGCATCTTCTTTTCATGTAGTCACCACAAATCCCCCTTACATGACAGGACAACATGGACTAACCAACCCCAATACGGCTAAGGCAATTGCCCGCCATGAGATCTTATGCAGCTTAGAAGACGTGATTCGGGAAAGCGCCCGGATTTTAAAACCACAGGGACGTTTTTACATGGTGCACCGCCCGTTCCGTCTTGCGGAAATTCTGGTGCTTATGCATCAATACGGCATAGAGCCGAAACGGATGCAGCTAGTATATCCCTTTGTAGACAAAGAGCCGAACATGGTATTGTTAGAAGGCCTTCGGGGAGGAAATCCCAGGATTACCGTTGAAAAACCATTGATTGTCTATCAGGCGCCTGGCGTATATACCGAAGAAATCTATGATATCTACGGCTATTAACCCATCAATTTTAGAAAGGACTGACTATGCAAGGCAAATTATTTTTATGCGCCACCCCGATCGGCAATTTGGAGGACATCACCCTTCGAGTGCTGCGCACCTTAAAAGAAGTCGATTTAATTGCTGCGGAAGATACGCGCAACTCCATCAAGCTGTTAAATCACTTTGAAATCAAAACACCTATGACTAGTTACCATGAGCATAACAAAATTGACAAGGCATATCAGCTCATAGAAAAAATGAAAGCTGGCACGAACGTTGCCCTGATTACAGACGCAGGAACCCCGGGAATCTCCGACCCAGGAGAAGAACTGGTTCGGATCTGTTATCAATCTGGAATTGAAGTTAGCTCTTTGCCTGGCGCCGCCGCCTGTATCACTGCTCTGACTCTGTCAGGGCTTCCCACCAGACGCTTTGCCTTTGAAGCATTTTTGCCCAGAAATAAAAAGGAACGCCTGGCTATTCTCTCGTCACTGGAATCGGAAACCCGGACGATTATTCTTTACGAATCTCCCCACCATCTACGCAAGACATTGGAAGAATTACAACAAGCTCTTGGGGACCGGAAGATTACCTTGTGCCGTGAGCTTACCAAACGATACGAAACAGCATTTGCTACCACGCTCTCTGAAGCAGTCTCCTATTACCAGGAACAAGAGCCAAAGGGAGAATTCGTTCTTGTGATAGAAGGGAAAAGCCTGCAGCAGTTAAAAGAAGAACAACAACAAAATTGGGAAATAATTCCACTCAAAGAGCATATGATTTATTATGAAGATCAGGGAATTTCGCATAAAGAAGCAATGAAGCTGGTGGCAAAAGACCGGGGAATTTCTAAGCGGGACGTGTATGCGATGCTGATGACGTTAGAACAATCTTCCAAACCATGCCCATGATCGATCATTGCCATTGTGCCGTCTTTGCTATTGAGTTTCCCCATTTTGCAATTCATAGTGTGGGTGTCGCACTACGATATTTACTTGGTCAAAAGGTTTACATTGCAAAGCAATGCAAACAAAATGCACAAAAGTCATCTTGGAAAGCTAGCTTT
>OFFU01001292.1_pt1 | contig 18192 bp, 26 predicted proteins | sample 1521451 | NCBI WGS metagenome assembly OFFU01 (sample SAMEA3504106, study PRJEB24116) | mouse gut metagenome | biome: mouse gut; feature: mouse-associated habitat; material: faeces | place: Denmark | collected 2011 | reverse complement strand
TGTCCCTTTTTGATGTGCGTTGACACACCAAAGCAACAAATCATGTGATGGAGAGGACGCCGCAATCGGTGTCCTCTTTATATTTTTTGAAAAGGAGAAAACGACATGAATAAGTTTGTTCAGTTCTTTGCGGAAGGTATCATCTATTACCGGGATAAGAAGGGCCGTCCCTGTGGCGTGAAGGAGCGCCGCATGTGGGGGGGGGCGTAACGCTCGGCAACGCTGACCTGATGGGTAAGATCTTTATGAAGTGCCCGGATCTGCTTCCGTGCGACTGGGTGGAGGTCGAGACCTGCCCAATCGGCTAAACAAAAAAAACAACCATTGAAAGGAGTTTTCAACCATGGCAAACCCCAGAGTCACCGAAAACATCACGATTGAGAACGCTCATATCCTGTTCCGGAATTTCTCCGGCCGGGAGAGCAAGTACAACCGCGCCGGACAGCGCAATTTCTGCGTCTACATCGACGACCCCGATCTGGCCCAGCGTCTCATCGACGACGGCTGGAACATCCGTGTCCGCGAGCCGCGAGATGAGGAAGAGCCCCCGAGACACTACCTTCAGGTGGCGGTCAGCTTCGACAACATCCCGCCCACGGTCTACATGTTGACCAAGCGCAAAAAGGTCAAGCTGGATGAGGAGTCCATCGCAACTTTGGACTTCGCGGAGATCCGCAATATCGACCTGACCATCCGCCCTTACAACTGGGTCATCCAGGAGGGCACCAAGAACGAGAAGAGCGGTGTTAAGGCCTACCTGCGAACCATGTACGTCGTCATCGACGAGGATGAGTTCGCGGAGAAGTACGCCAGCGACGAGTATCCTCAGGAGTAAGGCATGTGCAGGGGCGCTGGTTAGGAGGTGACTGGCGCTCCTGCTCTTCGCTTTGATATTTCGCGAAAGGAGAAAACGATGCCCAAAGTCACTTTGACAAAAGAAGAATGCTATTGCGGCATTGCCGAATTATATGACACCATCGCCATAAAGCTTGGGTACAACCCCGCTGCCGTTTACTACGACTGCCGCAAGATATGCGTTTCAAAGCCTGTGATGGAGCAGGTTTTTGCCTACTACAAAGCTGATAAGCGCGTAACAAGACCGGCATTCAATCAACTGTGGCTCAATCTTGGCCCAAAAGCTAATCTCGTCGGAGATGGCTACAAGGTTGATATCCAAAAGGGATTCGTCTTGGAGGCCAAGCCATGAATGACTATTCGTGCTACAACGCAGTTTTTGTTGACGGCCTAAAAGCATTTTTGGATTACACCACCCCACACGCATTTAACAATGCAGTGACGAATGGATTGATTATCCGCAGACGTCTACAAAAAGACGATTTTGAAAAGCGTTGTATTCAGAGATGGGCCATCTCTGAGTTGATGAATTTGATCGTAAACAACCCTCAAGATCCTGTCGAAGACACCACTTATAAGTTTGCATTGGAGCTGCTTTCCTTTGCAGCAGTTTCAACCAATGCAAGTATGAGAAAGGTGTTTCACATCGCGGCAGATTTCATCGATAAAGAGGTTATCGGTCTCTTCAGAACGAAGGAGGGAATGTACCCGTGAAGAAGTCTTTCTGGCGACATTTTCGACTACCAAGAAAACGCAAACCAAAACCCAAGGCGGAATTGGTGGTGTATAAGCCGCCCAAAAAGCACATAACTGAGCCTGACCGCTGGGTGCCGCCCTTTGCGGCCAATAAAGAGACCCAGCCTCTCAAAGTCGACAAGCAAGATTTGATTATTGTGAACGAACCGAACGGTTTAGACCTCGGCAAAGTCACAGCGACCGTCGGCATTATGTTGCAGGCAAGAATGGACTATACCTTCCAGCTTTTCGTTGATGAATGCCTCGAACGGTTCAAAAACTTTGACTGGGGCGGCGTAAACGAAAGCGAAAGACGGTTAAATGATCTTAGGATTACAGCTCGGACGGGCACTGTCTGCGGCATCTATACTGAACTCACTACCGGCATTCAAATCTGGATAGCCACTGATTTGGATCAGGGAATCACGAGGATTTGTCTGTCCGACGAACGCTGAAAGAGGTGTTGATATGAAACCGTTTTGGCAGAGACCGCCTAAGAAAACTAAGAAGAAAAAGCGAAAGCCCAAGGCTGCTCCGCAAAGTGATGCTTTGAAACCGCTCCCAAAATCGAAGCCTGCGCCTTGGGTTCCTCCACATCCTATAATACCGAAAGCGCCCTCTATTGAGGACATAGCGAAACCCCCTATGACCTATCAGATCTCACCCGCTTCAAAGAAGGACGAGAAACCGATTCAGCCTTCTCTTCCCACAGAGCAAAAAGTGATTCGCCATAGAGACGAGCATATACGGAAGGATTTCCTGAAGGCGTTCCGGAGCTTGACTAACCGTTGGCGTTCCTGGGATATTTGGACCGACTTTATTACCATGGCCGCCTGCACTATTTCAAACTCGGTGGACAAGCTCCACTTCGATGAGCGGGAAAAGACTTATCTTCGGATTATCAAGAAGTACAGCAAACAGGAGCAAGAAATCTTTCCACAGTTGTTTGCTTATGTGGTAGCTGCTTTAGAAGAAAATCCTGAACAGGACTTTCTCGGTGATATTTACACCGAACTTGGCCTGAACAGTAAGGAGCATGAGCAGATATTTACGCCGTACAACGTTTGTCATTTCATGGCTGAGATCACGATTAACGATCTTGCAGCGCAAGTTGAATCGAAAGGTGTCGTTGAGATTCACGACTGTTGCTGTGGTGCCGGAGCGATACTAATTGCGGCGTCAAATGTTGCAAAGGAAAAGCTCGAAAAAACCGATTTCAACTACCAGAATCATATTTTGGTCACGGGGCAGGATATCGACTATCTTGTAACCATGATGTGCTACATTCAGCTCTCACTGCTCGGTATGGCCGGATATTTCAAAGTCGGCAACGCTCTCAGCGACCCAATGACAGATAAGGATAGTTTAGACAATTATTGGTTCACTCCAATGTATTTCTTCCCTGTTTGGCATTATCGGAGAGTCTGGCACAGTATAGGCAAACTGTTTGAGCCAAATGAAGACGAAATTGAAACCGGAGGATAAGTCTATGCAAAAATTCACTAAAATCGAAGTCTCTTGGATGGCAGTTGAGTTTGAAAAAATGGCAAAGGAGCACGAACAGCAGTCCAAGGAGACATCTGACAGGGAGTTCGCCAAGATGCATCAGCTCAGGTCTGAGCAATACACTGATATTTCGCAGCGACTTCGGTTAGCTCTCAAAGAAGGCGACAAACGAATCGAAATCAAGTAAGGGAGGTAATCTCCATTTTAAGTCAGGCACTATTCTCTACGGGAAAGAATGATTGGGCAACGCCGCAGGAGCTCTTTGATGAGCTTGATGCCGAGTTCCATTTCACGCTTGATCCCTGCGCAACTCCGGAAACGGCGAAGTGCGCTAAATTCTATACGGAAGAAGACAACGGACTTGCCCAGGATTGGACTGGAGAGACGGTGTTCTGCAATCCTCCCTACTCTGACCAACAGCAGACCGAATGGGTCAAAAAGTGCTACGAACATGGAGTTCGGGGGGGGGTAGCAGTTATGCTGATCCCGGCCAGAACCGATACAAAACGTTTCCACGAGTACATTTATGGAAACGCGGAAATACGGTTTATCAAAGGCCGGCTGAAGTTTGGTGGATGCGAAAACTCTGCACCCTTTCCCTCCATGATCGTTGTATTCGGAAAAGAACCTACTGAAAGGAGGCCGCGGCCAATGGGACGCATAAATCTCCGTGACTACCAGCTCGACGCTATCAAGCAGATGAAAAACGGATGCATCCTGTGCGGCGGCGTCGGAAGCGGTAAATCCCGCACTTCCCTTGCATACTACTACGATTTGCAAGGTGGCGATCTTCTCGCATCGGGTGAAGTCGCCATGAAAAATCCGCAAAATCTCTATATCATTACGACAGCCCGGAAACGGGATACCTGCGAGTGGGAGGGGGAACTGGCTCCATTCCTCCTCTCTACTCATCCTGAGTGCAATTACTACAAGAACACTGTGGTTGTGGACTCATGGAACAACATTGGAAAATACACAGAAGTTAAGAACGCATTCTTTATATTTGACGAGCAGCGGGTGGTTGGCTATGGCGCTTGGACAAAAGCATTTCTCAAGATTGCCAAGGCCAACAACTGGATTTTACTGTCCGCTACACCTGGGGACACTTGGCAGGACTATATTCCTGTCTTCATTGCCAACGGGTTCTATCGCAATAAAACCGACTTTGTCGACCAGCATGTCAACTATGACTGGCGGGCTAAATACCCGAAAATCGACAGCTATCGAAACACTGGTCGTTTAATTCGGTTACGCAACAGCATCCTCGTAAACATGGACTTCAAGCGGCAAACCGTTTCTCATCACGAGGACATCCCCGTTCCGTATGATATTTCTAAATACAAAGACATCATGCGGAAACGTTGGAATCCTTGGGAGGACCGGCCAATCGAAACGGCGGCGGAATTATGTATGGCTCTTCGGAGAGTTGTCAATTCCGATGACGCCAGGTCGGTTGCTGTGCTCGAAATCTTGGAAGATCACCCCAAGGCCATCATCTTTTACAGCTACGACTATGAACTGGAGATCCTCCGCTCCCTCGGATATTCGGAGGGTACGGAGGTCGCAGAGTGGAACGGCCATAAGCATCAAGAGATCCCGACCGGAGACAAATGGGTTTACTTGGTTCAGTACACCGCTGGCTGCGAGGGGTGGAATTGCATCACGACTGACACCATTATATTCTACTCTCAGCAGTATTCGTATAAGGTGGCCACGCAGGCTGCTGGACGAATTGACCGCCTCACAACACCGTACCACGACCTGCACTACTATCATCTGAAAAGCTTCTCTGGAATCGACCTCGCTATCAGCAAGGCTCTCAAACAGAAGAAGAATTTCAACGAGGGTAAGTTTGTGGGCTGGGCCACAAAGCCAATGCCGAGAGTCGCATAATTTGCAAGTCCTATTACGGAGGAGATGCTACATAGCGTCTTCTTTTACATTTTATGAAAGGGGGCGAAATGCCTTGCAAAAGCAGCCTGACCTTGAAGTCAAGGCATTCTTTGACACTTTGTCCGGCACGGCATCCATCAAGGCAAAAAAGCAGCTACTCGCGGAAAAGCGAGACGACGGAAACGTCAAAAAATTCTTGGACTACCTGCTGAATCCGTTCTTCATCACAGGTATCTCTGAGAAGAAGATTAGCAAGGCAGCAGCCAAGGAAGCAACCATTCAGTTCACTTCGTTCCATGAGTTGATGCCTTACATTCGGCAGAACCATACCGGCACCGATGAAGTGCTGGCAAATGTCCAGGCCTTCTTAGAGGATACGGAGGACGAACTGCGGTCGTTCTACATGGGCATTATCGCCAAGACCATTCGCATTGGGTGTGATGTCAAGACTGTAAACGACGCATTTAGGTTCGAGCTCATTCCTCAATGGGAAGTGCAGCAGGCTTATCAGATCGGCAAGCTGAAAATGAATGAGAACGAGTGGTTCAGTTTGAGTCAAAAGCTCAATGGCGTTCGCGGTACCTACTTTGAGGAAAAGCTCATCAGCCGGCAGGGAAAAGAGTTCAATGGGCTGGACCATATCCTGGCAGACATCCAAAACCTTATCCCGGATTGTGAGAATTGGGTACTTGACGGAGAGCTGATTCGCAAGAACATCGACCATGTCTCTGATAACGAGAACTTTCGGCTGACTACCGGAATCGTCAATCAGGAAGATGGCGATAAGAGTCTGATTCAAATGGTAATCTTTGATATTTTGCCGAAGTCCGAGTTCCTCTACGGCGAGAGCAAATTGCGATATCGAGATCGCCTTGAACAGCTAAAGAAGTTGAAACGGCAGATACGGAGACTGGGTCTGTCTGCTCTTCGTGTTGTGGATATTCTCTATACCGGAACCGATATGTCCATGATTTCGCCGTGTCTGGACCGCATGATTGCCGAAGGCAAAGAGGGCATGATGCTGAACCGTAACTGTAAATACTTCAGAAGACGTCACAATGGCATTCTGAAAGTGAAGCAGTTCTATACGGTAGATCTTGAGGTCGTAGACCTTGAAGAGGGGACGGGGCGACTGACCGGAACTTTGGGGGCATTCGTTGTGCGCTACAAAGGTAACTACCTACGGGTCGGCTCTGGCATGACCGATGAGCAGCGGAAGCTGTTCTGGAGCGACGGTATCAGTTTGATCGGGCGTGTCATTGAAGTCAAGTATAAGGACGAAAGCCTTGACAAACGAACAGGTCTTTACAGCCTGCAATTTCCGATCTTTGTCCAACTCCGTGAACTCGGAAAACAAGAAAGCTACGACTGATATTTTAGGAAAGGAGCCGAAATGAGCTGTTGGACTTATGTAACGGGCGTCATCGAAGTCGATACTTGTGCCAGGAGTGATGCGGAAGCCATGTATCTCGCTCAAACTGTCGTCAACCATCTGCCACGGATTACTGGCTCGGAAAGAAGCGCGGAGTTCCACTTGTCACAACCGAATGGTTACTGTTCGTCGTGCAACGTTGACGAATTTGACCAACCCAGTAATCTTTACGATGACAGACATTTCCGGATGTTCACTACTCAGGTCAGAGTTTTGATTACGATTCACGGGAATCTCCGCGACCGCCTATTCAAACAAACTTTACATGAGACTACAAAAATGCTGGCAAAACTATCGTCCAGACTTTTGGTGCGAGAGTGTCTTGTTCGGGTAAAGTCAGATATGGGCGAGATATTTATATTTGACAATCCGGAATGGGTTCGCAACAGAGATCTTACAAATTGGACTCAAAAAATATTAAGAAAGGATGGCAATCCAAATGATGGATGACTATGATATTCTCCCTCGCATCGGGCATTTCAACGATTTGATGGAACCGGCTGCACATTTGTTTCCGGCCGGTTTTACTCAGGACTTGAAAGCAAACGGCTTCTTTACGGCTCCGGCCAGCACCAAGTATCATGGTGCTTTTGAGGGCGGCCTGTTTGAGCACAGCCGGAATGTGACGCAAGTCCTCGTTGCTCTCACCAAGGACAATGGGCTGACATGGCAACGGCCTGAGTCACCTTACATCGTTGGGATGTTCCATGACCTGTGTAAAATCGACTTGTATCAGCATCCAATGTCGGATATGGTTTTGCACGCATGGCGTCCTGACGGCGAAGAAGAAATCCGCAGCGTGGATATGTCCAGATGGGAACACAATCCTGATACTCTGCTCAAAGGGCATGGCGATAAGTCCATAATGCTGCTCTCCCAGTATATGCAGCTCACCCTGGAAGAGATCCTATGCATTCGATACCATATGGGCGCATTTGTAGATCGGAATGAGTGGAATGACTATACGCGAGCCATTCACCAGTTCGTCACTGTTCTCTGGACGCACCATGCCGACATGATTGCCTCACACATCCTTGAGGATGCGAGGTGATAAAATGTTCAAGAAATATTTGGCACAACTGAATGACCTTGCGCAGAATTATACGCATGAAAACTTCGTGCAAATCCAGAAAGTTCAGGCTGATATTTTGACCTCCTATACAAAAGGCAGTTTGGACGACTTTGAGAAGCGGCATCTCTATGGCATTTCTGAAATTATTATGAGGGGTATAAGAGAGGAGTTGTTGAAATGAGGGCAAGCTATTGCTTACCATCCGGAAACTACAATATTGTCCTCTCCAATGAAGAATTGCGTGAGCTTCTTGAACGGGGACATGTGACTGCTCGTATGTCTCGAACTCCTTGCACAACAAGCAGAGCCATCTTTAATGATGAAAAGGGTAAAATGGAGATTCGTGACAAGAAACACATTGATAACTGCTTGTTTTTTCACGCTAAGGAACCTGTCGCTGATATCGAAGCGGGCGACCACTATGTACAGTTCTTGTGTATCAACATTGAGAGAAAGACGGGAGGTGATACCGATGGCTCAAAAGAGAATCAAGATGGTACGGACGGACATCTTGAGTTGTAAGGCCCGGCTCCTCTACGACGACGGCAGTCAGGGTGAGCTTGACATGACGAAGGCGAAAGTCTCTATGAGCGAGGCAACACTCGTAGTCGGACTTACCCTTAAGCAGGCCAAAATGCGGCTCGGTATTAAGAGTTGACAGGTTGACCCCAAAATTATATTCTGATGAGACAGGAGGTGAAAAGATGATCGGAGCAATTATTGGAGACATCGTTGGCTCCCGATTTGAGCGAGCAAACTGCAAATCTACTAAATTCGAGCTGTTTACAAAAAGATGTTCGTTTACCGATGACACTGTAATGACGCTTGCGATTGCTAAAGCACTGCTTGAAAGTGACAACGATTGGAGCACACTGAGCGAGAATGCCGTGAAATACATGCAAAAGATCGGCAAAAGATATCCGAACTGCGGGTACGGCCAGATGTTCTATCTGTGGCTACACAAGAAAAAACCGAAGCCGTATCAGAGTTTCGGAAATGGGGCAGCTATGCGAGTAAGTCCGGTGGCATATGTAGCCGAAACAATAGAGCAATGTATCGAACTTTCTGACATGGTCACAGAAGTTAGCCACAATCATCCAGAAGGGCTAAGAGGAGCTCAGGCTGCCGCAGTTGCGACCTGGGCGGCGTTGCAGGAAATGCCGAAACAGGAGATTCGAGAGTTGATCGAAGACCGTTTTTACGATCTGAACTTCACGATTGATAAGATACGCCCAAAGTATCGATTCGATGCATCCTGCCAAGGCAGTGTACCGCAAGCAATTAAGGCGTTCCTGGAATCCAATGATTTTGAGAGCGCGATACGACTCGCTGTCTCTATTGGAGGTGATAGTGACACGATTGCCGCCATCGCAGGAGGAATCGCAGAGGCGTACTACGGTATCCCGGAACATATCAAAATGCAGGCCATAAAATACTTGCCGGAAGATCTACGCGACATCATGGTCGAGTTTGAAGTGGCCTACTATTAAACTGAATGAAACGAGGGTTCCTCTATTTTGAGGAGCCTTCGTTTTATATTTGAAAGGAGAAAAAATATATGGAATTCAGCAACTTCAAGAAAGCAATCCAGGACCATTTTGCTCAAATGAGCGAGACTACCGACCATGTCTACGAGGTGGAAGTGGACAAGGACGAGATGTGGAATCTGTACCTGGACAGCTTCCCGGCCGGAACCAACGAGATTTATCGGAAGCGCCGCGAGTATGATTGCAGCTGCTGCCGGCAGTTCATCCGGGTCATCGGCAATGTGGTGTTCATCAAGGACGCCGTTGTCCATACCATCTGGGAGCTCACCGATCTCGGTACCACATTCCAGCCCGTTGCCGATGCGTTGGACGCCTACATCAAGGCCCACGCGGTTACGGACGTTTACATTTCCAAGTTCGCAAAGATCGGAACGGACAAGAACCATGAGCAGCTCCCGGATAACACTGTGAAGACCTGGGAGCATGTCTATCTGGAGCTCCCTTCCAAGTTCGTTGATAAGAGCCAGCGTTCCGTCGGTGACCTCAAGGGCCCCTTCCGGGATACAAAGAACGTCTTCAAGCGGTCTCTGGATGAGATTACGGATGATGCCGTCGATACTGTGTTGGAGTTGATCGGCCAGAAGTCCCTGTATAAAGGAGAGGAATGGCAGCACGCTTTGGATGAGTTCAAGAAGTACAAGGCCATGTATGCTGCCACGGCGGAAGAACTCCGGGACAACTTTACCTGGGAGCAGTCCATGAACGCCGGAATGACTGTTGGCCGCATCCGCAACCACAGCATGGGCACTCTCCTGGTCAACATCAGCGAGGGGATGGACCTGGATGAGGCGGTCCGCAAATACGAGGCCATCGTGGCCCCAACGAATTACAAGCGGCCCAAGGCGATTTACACGAAGAAAATGCTAGAGAACGCGAAGCAGACGATCTCCGACCTTGGATATTTGCCTTCCTTGGGCCGGCGCTTTGCTACTCTTGACGATATTACGGTGAACAACATCCTGTTTGCCAACCGCAATGCGGCGCAACGCATCCAGACTGGAACTGATATTTTCAACGAGATGGAGCGAAGCATCGCTGTTGATCCGAAGAAGTTCTCTCGGGTGCAGGAGATCTCGATTGAGGACTTCGTCAAGAATGTGCTCCCGACAGCCACTTCAGTGGATGCGTTGCTGGAAAACCGGCACGCGGCCAATATGGTCTCGCTGATTGCGCCCACGGAGAAAGACAGCAAAACTATGTTCAAGTGGGCTAATGGATTCAGCTGGGCGTATTCCGGCAACATCGCCGACAGCGACATCCGCGAAAATGTGAAAATGGCCGGCGGAAAGGTGGATGGCGTCCTTCGTTTCTCCATTCAGTGGAACGACGAGGACTATTGTCCGAACGACTATGATGCCCACTGTCGGCTTCCTGATGGCCGAGAGATCTATTTTCACGAAAGGCTGGACCGAGTGACTCTCGGTGAGCTGGACATTGATATCATTCATCCGAAGAGAGACATCCCGGCTGTCGAAAATATCGTGTGGCCTTCCATGACCAACATGAAGCCGGGGACTTATCTGATGTATGTCCACTGCTACAGCAACAGCGGAGGGCGGAGCGGCTTTAAGGCCGAGGTAGAGTTCGATGGGGCGATCCACTCTTTTGAGTATAAAAAAGAACTGCTGCGCGGTGACATTGTCAAGGTTGCTGAGGTTACCTATGGCCCGGCCACCGGCTTCACAATCAAGGATCTGATTCCCTCATCTGTATCCACACGGGATATTTGGGGGCTCAAGAGCAATCAGTTCGTTCCCGTCTCTGTCGTCATGTATTCTCCCAACTACTGGGATGAACAGGATGGTATAGGCCACAGGCACTACTTCTTCATGCTTAAGGATTGTATCAACCCTGAGCGGCCCAACGGCTTCTACAATGAGTTCCTGAAGCCCGAGTTGGAGCAGCACCGCCGCGTCTTTGAGGCGCTCGGCAGCAAGACGGCTGTTCAGGACGTAAACGACCAGCTCTCCGGGCTGGGCTTCTCCGCGACAAAGCGGAACAATCTGTTGGTAAAGGTGAAAGGCGCCACTGAGCGCATTCTCAAAATCACATTTTAAGGAGGATATGTAAAATGGAAGCTAACAAAATGTTTGAGGTTGCAGTTCGCAACAAGTTCCGGTACCCCTATAAGGGTGTCATCGCCACGGAGGATCTCTGGGATCTGTCCGTCCAGCAGTTGGACGGCATTTTCAAGACGCTCAAGTCTCAGGAAAAGAAGGCGCAGGAGGAGAGCCTTCTGAATACCCGTACGCCGGAGGATGAGGTTCTGGCGACCAAGATCGAGATCATCAAGCACATCGTCAACACCAAGCTGGAGGAGGCCCAGCAGGCTGAGCACGCCAAGGAGCTTAGTGACCAGAAGCAGAAGATTCTCAATATCCTCGCTGAGAAGCAGGATGAGGACCTGCGCAACAAGACTCCGGAGGAACTCAAGGCTATGCTTGAGCAGCTCGGCTAACACCGCCAACCATAGGAGGGCCTGCGGAAACGTGGGCCTTCCCAAATTATATTTTGGAAAGGAGAAAACTTCCATGATCGATATTGAAGGCTTAGATAAGGCGGAGGTTCTGAAAGCCTTATATGACCATTCTCATGTCCAGGGCATGGGCTTCCTTCAGGCTGTTCCGGCGGGAACGGTGACGGTGGATCACTGCCGAGACTTGCTCAAACAGAGCACTTACTTTGATTACTTGTACGGACGGGTGCTCAAAGTTGACCTTTCCAGCGACGCATTCGATGAGCGGCTTTATGAGCGTGACAATGGCCCCAATTCTGCTGCGATGGCGATGCTTCCTTTGCGAGGCAAGCGAAAGGAGAATGTCAAATGAACATTTTGGTAGGAGAACACCAGCAGGGTAAGACAACGCATCTGATTAAAATGTCGGCGGCCGGCAAAGGTATTATTGTGACTCCGACTGAGCGTAGCGTCAAGTACATCAAGGATCAGGCCAAGGCGATGGAGCTGGATATTCCGGAACCTATCAGTTGGGGGCGTTTGGTTTTGCCCGGCTATGGCTATCACCGTGGGCATATAGGCCCCTATCTCCTCGATGAACTTGGTGAAATCCTCAGGGGGCTTGGAATCGAAACCGCAATTCTCGACGATGAATGCGGCATTGAGGATCTGTCAGTCGAATCGCTGCACTACGGCAACGAGCTGACAGAGAAGATCCGGGAGAGTGCGAAGGATTTCAACAAGCTTTCAGACTTTGACAAGTTCGTCCTTGATAATGGTTATCGGTACGAACCTCGGGAGGCGCTGCAAGCCGGATATGACCGCCATTGGAAAGCGGCCCATGATATTTGGGTGACCATGGAGGAGTTTCTCGCTGAGGCTGAAAAGAAACCGAGTGATCCGGCTGCTGATGTATATGAGACCCTTGCTGGCCTGGTTGAAGCAAAGAAGCTCCGTCCCGGAGAAGTTCTCGATTATGCGCACTTCCACTGGTGTCTCGATGCCCCAGAGGCGATTGTTGCCTGGCAAACCGGACGGGACAAGTGGACTGTGAACAACTGCGATGCTGAAATAACCGAAGTAGAGGCGCGTATCAAGATTTGCGAAGAGTGGGGCTTCGAGACTGGCCGGCTTCATATCATTGGCACCCCCTACTATGATGCGACCGACTACCAATTCATTCGCTTCAACTGTGCCCATATGGCATGGCTCTGGCAGAACGGCAACCTACTTCAGGTGTATTGCTGAGGAGGAAACCAAGTGTTCGGACGAAAAAAGAAGCCAGAAAGCGAAAACATCCGGAAATTCGTTGATATTCTGTATCAATTCGAGATGGAACACCCAGACGAACTGTGCCCGCCCATTACCGAACCGCAGTTAGTTGTAGACTGCCTCTGCGATGTGTTTTTGGGCGCGGACTGGTACACAGCCTTACCGTTGAATACAAAGCAGGTCAATACTGTCATTCTTGACGAAATTCTCAGAAAACACAGCAAAGAATTTAGAAAGCTGATTGAAGAGAAGCGGAAAGAGTGGAAGGTATTAAAATTGTAAAGGAGAAAACCATGGAACTGAAACAATTCTGTAAGGAAAACAACATCCCGCTGGAAAAGCTGGGTGATATTGGAGAGGTGAGCGATGGCTTCCACACTTTCAACTCGCTCTACCAGCAACGGCTGATTCTGTCCGCCACTCTGGTCAACGCCTTTTCGCATCTGGCGTGGAAGTCCCATAAGCACCATGACGGCGAAGCCCCGTTCGGCGGTGGCTGGTTTATCGTCGGTATCAATACGCCGGAGGGTCAGTACACCTATCACTACGAGGACAAGGACTGGGATATTTTCCGCTGCCAGGAGCTGGAGAAGGCTCCCAAATTCGACGGCCATACTGACAAGGACGTTGAACGGCTGTTGTCTCTGGTTCCTGATCCTGAGAAGGATACGATGTCCAGCTGGGCCGCCCATGAGGTCGAGCTGGCGATTCAGTCTGAAAAGGAAGCCTCCAAGGGTACAGATGAATGGATGATGGGCGCCAACTGTTACGAGAGTGCGCTTCGGGCATTCAACGTTCTCGCCCGCGATGGCCACTCTGGCTTCAGCATTCAGATGACCAAGAGCATCCTGAACCGCCTGATCGACGGTAGGTGCCTTACCCCCATTGAGGATGCGCCTGATATTTGGTCGAACATCTCGGGGATCTTTTCCAAGGGAAGTAAGACCAAGCATTATCAGTGCAAACGACTCTCTTCCCTCTTCAAAGAGGTGGCGGAAGACGGCACTGTGACTCTGAGTGATACCAACCGTGTCTGCGGGATGAATGTGAACAACCCTGATGTGACGTTTACGAATGGCTTCATGACCCGGTTGATCGACAAGATATTCCCGATCACTCTGCCCTACCTCCCGTCCAGCAAGAAGTTCAAGGTCGCGGTGGATGACTTCCTCGTTGATCCCAAGAACAGCGACTATGACACCATCGGTTATCTCTACTTCACCACGCCGGATGGTAAGAAAGTGGAGCTGAACCGCTACTTCAAGGAAGTTGACGGCCAGATGGTCCAGATTGAGAAGGCCGAGTTCGATGAGCGGAAAGCAAAGCGGGTGGAGCGTAAATAATGAAATATCGGACTATATTCAAGTGCCGCCTTTGTGGCGAGATTTACGAAGGCGGATGTACAGGCAGTCAAAGCGTTGCTATGCAGGCAATAACGCTCGCCTGTCTTGGAATACTGTCACAGCCCCAAGCGCCAACTTTAATAGAGCCGCACAGTTGTAAAAACGGCGACTTCGGTGTGGCTGATTTCCAAGGGTTCAGAAAGGTTGAGGAGAAATGAGTATTGTCGAGTATGCAGAAAAAGTTCTCGGCATACATTTGTGGCCGTTCCAAAAGCAATTTCTCCAAAAACTCGAAAAGCTCCCTTCTGGGAGTCGCATTATTTCTACTCCAAGAGGGATGATAATTGTCGAAGATAGTAAGATGAAGAAGGAGGATCAGCAATGATATTTACAAGTTACTTCGCTAAGCTGAGCAAACTTCCTTCGGATGTCGTCCCTATTTCTATCTGTGGTAAAGCGCCTGACTGGTACACGGGGTTACAGTACAAAAAGCTGGCCCCGAAGTACCAGTTTTTCATGGAGTGGAAACGGACGCATGACAACGCTTACTATATTGAGCACTTCGAGCAGGAGGTGTTGGATAAGCTGGATGCTGATACGGTGTTTGCGGAGCTTTCTTCTCTGTCTGGCGTTCAAACCTTTGCTCTGATCTGCTACGAACGGCCAAGCGACTTCTGTCACCGGCATCTCGTGGCTGAATGGTTCTGTAAGAACGGCTACCGCTGCGAAGAAATTGATATTTAAGATAGAGGGTGATACCTACGGCAACAGCTGACAAAATACTTGCGGCTAAAAAATGCGGAGACCTGTTCTCGAAAGCCGACAAGGCCACCGTAGTTCTTGAATACCGCAAACTGGCAAAAGAATTTCATCCAGATGTGTGTCCTCTTCCAAATGCGGAAGATGTATTTAAGCACCTCAGCAAGCTCTACGAGGAAGCATTGGATCTGTTGGCACAAGGGCAATGGGAAATCAGCAATGTCGTGTCCATCCGAGATAACTGTGGAAAAACGTACCAAGGTCGTTACCTCAAAACCTTTCAGTTTGAGCTTGGTGTGGCATATGTTGCGGATCTTTCTGTTACTTATATTCTGGACAAGCAGAACAAGCGCTTCTTTGATAATGCAATCAATCAGATAGGCGCTTTGAAGTACGCTAACCCCAATATGGAAGAAGAGTTTTCTCGATATTTGCCAAAAATTAAACACAGGTTTGAGACAAGAGATGGGCAATATTGTCTGATTTTAGATAAAACGCCGGATGTATTTCTCCTCTCTGATATTTTGGCTTACTACAAGAACTCAATTCCTGACAGACATGCTGCTTGGATTATCAGTCGGCTCTGCAATTTATGTTGCTACTTTGACTACCTCGGTATAGCGCACAATGGACTAACGCTCCAAAACTGTTTTATATCCCCCACATTTCATACTGTGCTTCCGCTTGGCGGTTGGTGGTATGCACAGAAAGATGGGGATAAGATGCTCGGCGTTCCCAAGGCAATCTATGACATCATGCCTGTGAAAGCCAAAAGCAGCAAAGCCTCATCCAAACGCACAGACCTCGAAGCCGCAAAACTTATCGGACGCCAGATTACTGACAAGTCTTCTGCTCCGAAACCTATGCTCGACTTCCTATCTTCTGGTACTTCAACTGCTATCGGGGAGTTTGAGAAATGGAACAAAGCGCTTGACGCATCCTACGGGAAACGCCAATTTATCGAGATGAAAATTGGCAAAATGGATATTTACAAATCTTAAAATTATTAAAGGAGGCTCTTATTATGGGCAGCGGAAGTTGGACTTCTAAGGATTGGAACAACTATTCCAAGCAGACTATCAGCGGGCGGAGCACGGCCCAGATATATTCCAGCACCAACGTGAAATCCGAGTTTGACCCCAAGAACATCAAGACGCGGGAGAGCTGCGACGGGAGCGACCACCCCACCAGCAATGCGATCATCATCGGCCTGGACGTAACCGGCTCCATGGGTGACATCCTCAACAGTGTCGCCAATAAGCTGAGTGTTCTGGTTCAGGAGATTCTGAATCGGAAGCCCATCGCCGATCCCCAGATCATGTTCAATGCCATCGGGGACGCTATGTGCGATCATTATCCCTTCCAGGCGACCCAATTTGAGAGTGATATTCGCATCGCCGAGCAGCTCACAAAGCTCTACTTCGAGCAGGGCGGTGGTGGAAACGACTTCGAGAGCTATCCTCTGGCCTGGTATTTTGCGTCCCGGCACACGTCTATCGACTGCTTCGAGAAGCGTGGTAAGAAGGGATTCCTCTTTACCATGGGCGATGACTGCTATCCCAAGAAACTCACCAAGTCTGAAATCCAGAATATTTTCGGCGACACCGTCGAAGCGGACATTCCCGTTGATGAGCTGCTGGACGAGGTGAACCGCAAATACGAAGTCTTTCATCTGGTTCTGGATCGCTACGGGGATTCCAGCCGTGTGGCTGAGTGGCGCAAACTCATGGGCGAGCGGGTCATCGTGGTGAAGGACCACACCAAGGTTCCTGAGATCATCGTTTCTATCCTGGAGACCATGGGCGGTAAGGATGCCGACACCGTGGCCGACAGCTGGGACGGTTCCACTTCCTTGGTGGTTAAGGAGGCTCTCAGCGGCTTGAAGAGCACATCTGCCAAGGATGAACTGGTCACGTTCTAACGAGGGCCAGTTATGAAAAAAGAAATCAAAATAGTCATCGGGGCAAATTTCGGCGATGAGGGTAAAGGCCTTATAACAGATTATTTCTGTCATCAACTGCTTGTTGCCGGGCATGATGTACTCAACATCCGGCATAATGGCGGAGCGCAAGCAGCTCATAATGTTGTTACGCCCGATGGAAAGCAGCATGTGTTTAGCCACTTCGGCGCAGGGAGTTTCAACCCCAACCTCGCCACCTACTTGGCCGGTGAGTTCATCCTTAACCCAATTCTGTTTTGTCGGGAGTGGGATGAGCTCGAAAAGTTAGGCGTTACTCCTAAAGTCTATATCAACAAAAACTGCCGTATCACAACCCCATATGACATGATGCTCAACCAAATTCTTGAGCGTCGTAGAGGTGATAATCGGCATGGGAGTTGCGGAATTGGGATTAACGAAACCATTGAACGCTACAATTCGTTCCACGCCAATGTGTTTGGCTGCAATACAACGGCCACTGATATTCGTAAGCGGTTATTCTCTGATGATCTTAGTAGCTACAAAAACGAACTTCATATGCTTGTAACATGGTATATTCCGATCAGACTGTCGGCTCTTGGAGTCACGTTGACAAAAGAGGAGCATGAACTCTTTGAAAATCAGACCATTATGGATAATTTCCTTACCCAGGTGCAGGAAATGATGTCTCGTTGTGTTGTTGTGGATGACACTATCATTCGCAATTATAGTGGCCTCGTCTTTGAAGGCGCTCAAGGCTTGCTTCTGGATACTGACTACCTCGTATTTGCCCCGCATCTCACCAGCTCTAAAACCGGTTCCTACAACCCGAAGAAAATCCTTTTGGAAAATGATTTACAGAACGAAGACATTGAGTTCTGCTATGTCACTCGTTCCTACTTCACTCGGCATGGCTTTGGTCCGTTCCCTACCGAATGCGACAAAAAAGAGTTGTTTGGAATGGATGTCGAAGAAAAGTACAACCATGAGAATGAGTTCCAGGGGAAGTTCCGTTTTGGATATTTTGATACCAGCCGTTTCAGTTGTGCATTCCATGCTGATCTGGCATATATGCTGGATAGCTTTCCTAATTCGGACGGTGTCATCGCAATGACCCATTTGGATAAAACCGATGACATGATATTCGCTTCGGATGGAAAAATTCCGGCAAGAAATCTTGAACATCTCAAGTATGTCAGCTATGGCGAAACGAGAGACTGCGTGAAAATCAAATAAGGAGACGACGCCATGAATAAAAAACTGCTTGCAGCCATCCTCGCTCTGGGGATGGCCCTTTCTATGTCAGGATGCCAACAGGGCATGACCAAAAACTTTGGTGGGAGCATGACGCTCGAACTGGAGCCGAATCAGAAGCTGGAAATGATTACTTGGAAAGATGATTCGC
>OFFU01001288.1_pt1 | contig 18268 bp, 15 predicted proteins | sample 1521451 | NCBI WGS metagenome assembly OFFU01 (sample SAMEA3504106, study PRJEB24116) | mouse gut metagenome | biome: mouse gut; feature: mouse-associated habitat; material: faeces | place: Denmark | collected 2011 | reverse complement strand
GTAAGGCAGGGAAATCTGCCTGCCTGTCCTGCCAACAGACAAATCCAAAATCGCGTTTGCGTGTTCCCTCGCCAAATCTTTCCTGCTCCCTGAAAGCTCCGCCAAAAGCTCCAAAAAGACCTGTTTTTTTAGGACAGACGGATACGCATCAAATCCAGCAAGCGTCAGGCTGGTTTCCCCCTCTTTCGTTTTTTCCCGATATTTTTCCAATAGTTTTTGCGACTCGTTTTGCAGATAGGCAGAAAGCTCCAATGCATCTTCTGCCAAATGGTTGATATGCGCCGCCGCTTTTTTATTTACTTTTGCAAGCTGTGGCATAATACAGTTTCTTATACGGTTCCTGCTGTATGCAGTATCCGCATTTGTCGCATCCGTCCGGTATGCCTGCCCGATTTCTTTCAGATAAGCTTCGACGTCCCTTCTGCCAACGCAAAGGAGCGGACGGATCAGGTTTCCCCGCGCAGGGTATATTCCCGCTAAGCCTTCTATCCCGCTTCCGCGGCACAAATGAAACAACAGCGTTTCCGCATTGTCATCGGCATGATGCGCAAGCGCCGTCTTTGCCCGTCCGCCAAAACGCTCCATTTCCCGCGCATACGCTTTTCTTCTGACATTCCTTCCCGCCTCCTCCACGGAAATCCCTTCCGCTTTTGAAAGTTCCTCCACCGGATACGCATAGGCAGAAAACGGCACATCATACGCTTCTGAAAGCCTGCGGACAAATTCCTGATCCAAAACGCTTTCCCGGCCGCGAATCCCATGTTCAATATGCACTGCCGATACTGTAAATCCCATTGGGCGGCGCAACGCCTCTAATATCCGGAACAAACAGACAGAATCCGCCCCGCCCGACACGCCTATACAGATATGATCTCCTTTTTCCACCATATGATGCTGTTCCATATATGATCTTACCCGTTCAATCATCACTTTTCCCTTTTCCGGTTTTTAACCGTCCCATTCTTTTGTCAATTTTCCCCCGCCGTCCCGCGTTTGCATCTGGCTGTTTTCCCTTGCCAATTTTCTTTTTTCAATTTTCCCAGATCGCCGCCGCAAGCACTGTCATGTCGTCCCTTACCTCGCCGCCTGTGTAATCCATCACTTTATCTAAAATCTTTTTTGCCAGAAGCGCCGGGTGATTGGTCTTTATGTCCGATATAATCCCTTCCATTGTTTCTTCCGGTTTTTCCGTATGCAGATATTCTAACACACCGTCCGTAATCATTACAAGGAAATCCCCGTCACAAAGCCGCTTTTTCGCCTGTTCAATCTCTATTTCAAAACTAACGCCGACCGGAAGCGACGTGGACAAAAGGCACTCCACGCCTCCGTCCCTATGGCGGATAAATGTAGCCGACGCGCCTATTTTATAAAAAGACGTCTCTCCCGTATAGAGGTTGACTGATGAAATATCCACCGTCGAATAATTATCGTCCTCCCCATGGATCACCATTGCAGAATTTAACATACGGATTGCCGTATCTTTCGTAAATCCCGCCTCAATAAACCGTTCCAGCAAATCAACGACAAGTTCGCTCTCTTTACATGCCCGCGCGCCAAACCCCATTCCGTCGGAAAGGGAAAGCACCAGCTCCCCGTCCTCTTTTTCCAAACATGAAAAATTATCGCCCGAAACTTTCGCCCCGTCTTTTACCATACGCGCCACCCCATGCACAGCATGAAACAGCGGCATTTCTTCAAATACGACTTCCATCAGATCCTTTCCGATAAATGTTTTCGTGTCCTTATGCGGTTTCATATTCAAATCAAGCGGCAAAGCCACCGCTTTTGTCAGCTCTTTCATCGCAATACTGTTTCCCCAGCGGGAACGAGCCGTTACAAAAGCCTGAATATGCCCGTCGTTTTTCCGGTACAAATGGATTTCCTCTATCGCAATGCCATGTTCCCTTGCGCGGTACCGGATTTCTGAAATTTTGCGTTTTTCTTCCTGATCTAAAAGTTTTGCTTCATGGACACAGTCCTGCATAATAAACGCCATTGCATCTAGCTGCTGGGCTATCACCTCCCGATTCTCCAATAACCGGTTATACCATGCTTTATTTGCCCTTGCCTGCTCAAACACTGCCGCCGCTTCCCACTCCACATGCGCGGCGTAATGGCAGCGCCGTTCCAATTCCTGTTTCGTTTCTTCGTCCGCTTCCCCATTTTTCCAAAGGCTTTCCGTCAGCCTGCCAAAAAGACGGTACATCGTATCATTTGCAGGCTCCCAGCAGACTGCGCAGGTATCACATCCACTGCAAATGCGTCCGGTGATTTCCTGCTGAATCTGCCCCATATCCTCTGCATCCATATCCGTCCGCCGCTCCATAGACAAAAATGTCTTTGACAAACCTTCAAAACTTTTCGCATAATTCCGAAGCCTTTGTTCCTGATACCCCTCTTTGGGGCGTCCCGTATGAAAAACAGGTTCTTTTTCTTCTAAAAATAAATGCGCGCCCCGCGCCGCTAATATCGTAAAGCCAAAAATAAACAACGCTTCAAATACCGCCGCCGCCATTGTGACCCTGTTGCGAATGTCAAATATTCCGCCAAACACCGAGAGCGCAAGCGTCCCGCCCGATGCGGCAATCGCCGCAACAACGGCATAACAGCGCTTTTCCACCCATTCTGACATACGCACAGCGATCGTGATGACCAACAGGGACATCGCATACTTTGCAATCACCGAAATAGGAAGAAATGCCGCCATTCCCGCTAACATACCCACGGACAAAAGCCACCGCCCCTGTTCCTCTAAATAGACGGCCGCAAAAAATGCCGGTACAAGCGGGTAACATCCCATAACTGATATACGGCAGACAAAAGCCCCCGCAACACTAAGCGCCAACTGTTTCCATCCTGTTCGTTTCATGTCCATACCTATAATCCTCCTGTATTCCATTTTTTTCCTGAAACTAAGTGGCATTATACGCATGGACGCTTGAAATGTTTGTCAAACGGTCGGGGCCGTTCTAAAAACTTTTCGCCAAAAATGCCCTCGAAATGTAGATTCGAGGGCATTTATCCTTTTTAATATCTTCTCCTAGCGTTCTTTAAAAATAATCTCATTTTCATAAACGAGGCCTAATTTACTTTTGGCTGTATCTTCTATGTATTCTTTGCTTCCCATGTACTCCTTGTAATCAGAAATCTTTTTCTCCCGATTTTTCTCCTCCTCTAACTGTGCTCTTAATTCCGCTTCCCTCGCAATATATTCCATGTCTTTCTGATACACCCTGAAAATCTGGACTGACATCACGAGCAGTAGAAAAATCACGATATAGGCAATGCTTGCCCGTCCCGCCTGCTTATTCTTTTTTCGATTTCTGCGCATAGAAACTACCTCTTAACTGCTATTGCATTACTTTATTGCTTGCTGATTCCTATCTTAAACGCTTTTCGGATTTTTTTCAATTCTTTTTTAAAAAATAAGGAAACTTTTTTTGCCGGCTTTGTAAAAACTGAAACTATCTTACGGATTAGTTTAATCCATTTCTTTAAAATCCACACAAAAAAACGGACAATAAACGGACTAAGCAGTTTATTTTCCAAAAGCATACCAACCGCGGCGCCTCCTATGACAAACCAGCGCAAAAGCCCGCCGTTTTCCTCATAAAGCAGGGCAAAAATCCCAATCGCGCAGATAAGCCAATAGATGACGTCCTCCACCGCCAAAAACGCTGTTTTATGCTTTAACAGATGACGGAATATGCGAAGCATGTCATAAAGCATCATAAGCCCTGCGCCAAACAATACGGAAGCCAATAATAAACTGCCTTCCCCCGCAATCGTTTCGCTGACTGCGCCGCTCATTTAAATAACCGCCCAAAAAAAGATTCGGCCTGTTTCCCATAATCTTTTACTTCAGAATAGGCTAAGGAATCAATTCGGCCTTCAATGTCCACTTCCCCTTTTTCTAAACTTAAGCGGTTTACATGAAGGTCATTCCCCTTAATTAAAAGCATCCCCTGTTCCGTTTCTAAAAGGATTTCAGCAACGTCAAAAGAAAGCACGTCTACCACCCCGCTGAAATTTCCCGTCTTACGGTTATTAAGCAGAACCTTGTGTGATTTATTTCCTGTCTTTTCTTCCATACCTACCTCCTGCCAGAATGGTTGTCTGTTCTTTTAATTATATTAGGAGGCGTTTACATTTATGCCACGGACGGGCATTTGCTTATAAATACCGGAACATTTCTTTTGCATCTTCTTTTCTGACGGATTCTAAAAGCGAAAGGACTTCGGCTTTTACTGTTTTTTGCCCAAACGCGATTTCTATAATATCCCCAACTTTCACCTTTACGGAAGCTTTCGCCGGCTTGCCGTTTATAGAAACCCTTCCAGCATCACACGCTTCATTTGCAACTGTGCGGCGTTTGATTAAACGGGATACTTTTAAAAATTTGTCAAGTCTCATCTTTCTTTCTCCTATTCCTTAGATAAAAATACAGAGGGCATGCCGCCCTCTGTCAATGTTATCAATGAACCAAACTTATGCGTTCACCATATCTTTTAATGCCTTTCCGGCTTTAAATTTCGGAGCTTTCGAAGCCGGAATCGATATTTCTTCCTTTGTATGCGGATTGCGGCCGATTCTTGCAGCCCGCTCTGATACTTCAAACGTGCCAAAGCCGACCAACTGAATTTTTTCACCTTTTTTTAATTCTTCAGTTACAACATCTGTAAATGCCTTCAATGCTGCTTCTGCATCTTTTTTCGATAATCCGGTCTGCTCAGCCATAGCTGCAACTAATTCTGTCTTGTTCATTAAAAATTCCTCCTGTGGATTGTCATTAATTCAGGTTCTTTTTACCTATATGAATATATATACTTGTTTTACCTATATTTGTCAAGGAAAAGTCTTGTTTTTTCTGATTTACCGGACTAGATCAGCTTTTCTACCATCTCAAGCGTGGCCGCCCCTAATGCTTTTACCTGTTCTTCTGATTCCTGAATTGATGATCCTTTTACGCCAATATAAAATTTTACTTTTGGCTCTGTCCCTGAAGGACGGACGCATACCCATGCATCGTCTGTGAGTTCGTAATATAACACATTCGACTTCGGCAGTCCGGTCGGACGCGTCTCTTTTGTCTTCGCATCAGTGATTATGCCCTCGCTGTAGTCACGGATGGCAAGCGCGTCATACCCTCCAATTACAGCCGGAGGATCTTTGCGGAGTGAGCTTAAGATATTCTTAATTTTCTCTAAGCCTTCCATTCCCTTTAACGTAATGGATTCGACATGGTCCTGATAATAGCCGTATCTCTCATAAAGGTCAGACATCGCATCCCAAAGGGTTTTCCCTTGTGTTTTATAAAATGCCGCCGCTTCGCACAAGAACATTGTCGCCGCCACTGCGTCTTTGTCCCTCGCATATGTGCCCGGCAGACATCCATAGCTTTCTTCCATCCCAAACAGATACGTCCCTTTTCCTGTCCGCTCAAATTCTAAAATCTGCTGTCCGATAAACTTAAATCCGGTCAGCACTTCAATCAGCTCCACTCCATAATAGTTTGCAATGGCATCCGCCATATTCGTCGTCACAATCGAGCGGATATATGCGCCGTCTTTTGGCAGGCTGCCTTTGACCGCTTTGGTCTGCCCAATAATATAATCCGCAATTAAACATCCGGACATGTTCCCCGTAAGCATATGGTATCCGCCGTTCGTTTGATCTTTCACATAAACGCCGAGACGGTCTGCATCCGGATCAGTCGCAAGCACAAGATCCGCATCTTCTTTTTTTGCAAGCGCAAGCGCAAGCTCATACGCTTCAGGCGCTTCCGGATTCGGATAGCCGACGGTTGGGAAATCCCCATCGGGCAGTTCCTGCTCTTTTACGACAAATACATGTTGAAACCCTAAATCCTTTAAAATCGCGCGCACTGGGATATTTCCGGTTCCATGAAGCGGCGTATAGACGATTTTTAACTCATCTTTCACAGCGTCAATGGCCTCCTGATGAATAACAAGCTTTTTAATTTCTTCCATATAAGAACGGTCAATTTCTTCCCCGATTACGACATAGAGCCCTTCTTCTAACGCTTTCTCTTTCTCCATCGTCAAAACGGATGCGTAATCCGTAACGGCTTTTACTTCCTCCATAATTCCCGTATCATGCGGCGGCGTAATTTGAGCCCCGTCTTCCCAGTACACCTTATAGCCGTTATATTCTGCCGGATTATGGCCGTAATGTTAATGCCTGCCGTACAGTTTAATTTACGGACTGCATAAGACAATTCCGGCGTTGGACGAAGCGATTCAAACACATATGCCTTAATGCCGTTTGCCGCAAGGCAAAGAGCGGCTTCGTCAGCAAATTCCGGTGACATGCGCCTTGAATCGTAAGCGATTGCCACGCCTTTATCTGAAGCGTTTACTTTTTTAATATAATTTGCAAGCCCCTGAGTCGCTTTCCGGACCGTATAGACATTCATACGGTTTGTCCCTGCCCCGATAATGCCGCGGAGCCCTGCTGTGCCAAATTCCAGTTCCGTGTAAAATCTTTCTTCCTTTTCTTTCTCGTCTTCTGCGATTCCCCTTAATTCCGCCTTCACTTCCTCGTCAAAATACGGATTTGTAATCCATTCCTGATAAGTTTCTTTGTAATTCATCTGCTTCCTCCTCTTTGCATTTTATTGATCTCTCAAATCATCATATCCATTGCCTGATGATGAGCTGTTACTGTTGTTTTGGCTGTTCTCGTTTTCCTTTTTATTGGCAGAAGTTAATAAATTATACAATGTCGTCAGATAATCCTGCTGCTGGGCCGCATTGTTATTATTCTGGTTATTGTTGTTCTGGTTATTATTGTTATTGTTTTGGTTATTGTTATTCTGATTATTATTGTTATTGTTTTGGTTATTCTGATTATTATTGTTATTATTTTGGTTATTATTGTTGTTTTGATTATTCTGGCTTCCGCCGGTTTCATCTGAAGATGTGTTTTTTGAAGGCGACGTAAGCGCAATTTCAATTTCCGCCTCTTTCGAATTTACGACTAATTTCTTCGTTACCCTTTCATACCCTTCCGCCTCTAAAGCAATCGTATGCGTCCCGTACGCCAGCTCAAGAGGCGCAGAGTAATCGGCCTGTTTGCCGTCTATAAATAAAAGGGCGCCTTCCACACCGACCCGAAATGTAATCTTACACAGTTTCGGCCCTTCTCCTTTTAGTTCGTCGAGGTTTAGGCTAAGCGTCTGATTTCTCTCAATAACGACTTCCTTGCTCCCGCCATACCCATTATTTGCCACTGTCACAAGATGGGCGCCTTCCGGAACTTCAATCTTCATGTTCTTTTCAACTTCCTGAAATATTTTCTCGCCAATGCAGATAAAGCTGCCTTCAAACAGCTTTGTATTGGAAAGCGCCAGATACCCATGCCCCTTTGTCACTGCAAGGGAAAGGATTTTTTTATCTTGTCCGACAGCCCGTAACACATCTTCTGCCCCTAAACTTCTAAATTCAACGGAAGAATCTCCGGAAAATATTTTCATATCCGGTTCATAGGAAAAAATCTTCTGCCCAATCGTCACTGCATGGATTTCCTCATCCACAGAATAATTCACAATATTCTCCTGAACCCAGACTTGATCCGACAACTGTACGGCAGTAAGACGCTGATCTCGTTCCTCTATCTGAAGCTCTACGGCGTCGCCGGACAAAAAGGATTCCGCAGATTTCGTATTTCCATATTTATCCAAAAACTGCGTTCCGGTATCGTAAGCGTACTGCGCCGCCCTGCCGTTTGAGGCTTTTTTTACATCTACTGTTTTTTGCGCGGCATCCACGCCCGTCAAGATATAAAGCTCCGCTGTTTCTTCTGCATTAGAATCGGCTGTTTCCGTTTCCAGAACGGCTTGTGTGTCCGCTCCGGTTCCTCTCCGCCTTGTAACTATGCCGCTGTCTGAAGAACTGCCACAGGCGCAGACGGTCACGGAAAAACAGATTGCCGCCAATATCATAAAACTATTCTTTCGTATCCTCATCGATTCTCTCCATTTATCCATTCCATATTATCCGAAACATTATACCACATTTTTTTTAATTTGTGAAATGAAACAATAGTTTTAAAAACTGTTCTCTCTGTGGTTCCTGCTCCATTACTTTTTCCAGTTTTTCAATATCTCTCCCAGAAACCCATGATTTTCGGGAACTACAGTAGTGATTGGCGATTTTCCAATACTTTTTGGGATACGCAAGCCGCAGATAAAGCTGTTCCAATTCCTCCGGCAGAAGCTTCCTTACGCTGTCATACGCTGAAATAAGCTCTATGCCAAGCCCTGTGTTCCAGTTGTATTTTTCCAGAATTTTACGGACAAAATTGGCAAGGTCACGCGCCAGCATATCGTAAGACATCTGCTCAAAATTAATTAACGCCCATTCTCCCTGTGAATACACTACATTATGCTGGTTATAGTCCCCATGGCAAAGCCCCCGCATTTGGCATAATGTGTCTTCGCTAAGCCGCCCAAACTGGTTCCTAAGCTGTATTGTCACTTCATTTGCCTGTGTCCGGTACTTTTCATATACCTTCATAAACAGCATTTCAAATTCATTCTTTTTGTTCTTATTGCGGATATAATTTTTAACCTTATTTAACTCCCTGTTATGGCGTTCGTATTCATTTAACAGGCTGTATCGATCCGCCTTTAAAAATTCCGGAATCTCTTTTTCATATTGTTTCGTCAGTTTATGTAACTGCGCCAGCTTTTTTATAGCGGCTAAAATATCGTCCCGGTTTTTCACGTCGCATTCCCTGCCCAGATACCAGTTCTTTAACAGGTAAAACGTATCGTTTATCTCATCTTTTACGAGGATTTCTCCGGTTTTTGCAGGAAATGCCGTCTCTACGGCAATCCCCTGCTTATTTAAATATTCCAATATATCATATAAAAAAGCCGCCCGTTCTTTTGAGCCGCGAAATTCCCGTAAAAGCATCGCGCCTTTGTCAGTATCACAGTTCAGGGCTCCGCGTCCTTTTGCCGTGCTTCTGACTTCCACTTCATATTGTTCCAGAATTTCTTCTTCCCGATTATACACCAAAACCCCTCCATATGATCCACTTCATCTACCATTTCCGTACAATCCGTGTCTTTTAAACATATGAAAAGAGTTTTGATTTTATGCTCTATTTGACTTGCTCCAAAAGATATTCTTTCGTATTCTTCTTTGGGTCGTCTATAACAAGTTCCAAAAGTTCCTTTAAGGTTTCCCCTAATGCCGGCCCTTCCGCCATGCCCGCCTGAATTAAGTCGCTTCCGCTTACTGCAAGTTCTTTTAACGTTAAACAGTCTTTCGCTTCGATTATCTTTCTGTAATACATTTGAAAGCCGTCCAAATACTCTAGTTTTTCCTGTCTCTGATAATTGCTCTGCGCCAGAATGTCCGCCCGTTTTAACGCAAACAGCGCCGGAAACGCATCTGTCCCAATCCGCATAATGACACGCCGGACGCTTCTTTCCGTTAAAGGCGGATTGTCGTCATGCGCCGACACAAGGCGGCAAATGCTTTGAATTGAACAGTTGTCAAATTTCAGACGGCGCAGTATCCGTTTCGCCATCTCCCCGCCTAACTCCGGATGGCCATGAAAATGGGAAACGCCTTCTTCGTCCACAGTTTCACAGAGCGGCTTCGCCACGTCATGCAGTAAAACAGCCAGCCTTAAGATCTTATCCTTTTCCACGAAACTTAAAGCGGCAATGGTATGCTCCCCCACCGTATAGAGATGATGCGGGTTCTTTTGTTCCGTCTGCATCATCGCGTCAAATTCCGGCAATATGACGCTTGTAATGCCTGACTCATACAATGCGCGTATTTTTTCCGGATAATCTGAAACCAACAGCCCTACAAGCTCCGCCGCAATCCTTTCCACACTGATGCGCCGTAAGTCCCCCGCCATTTCACAAATTGCCGCATACGTTTCCCGCTCTATGGAAAATCCAAGCTGCGCCGCAAAGCGGACAGCCCGCATCAAGCGGAGCGCATCTTCTTTGAACCTTTGTTTTGCATCTCCTACGCACCGGATCAAGCCCCGCCGTAAATCTCCCACTCCGTCAAACGCATCCACAAGGCCGTCTTTCTGATTATATGCCATAGCGTTAATTGTAAAATCCCGCCGCTTTAAATCTTCCAAAAGGTTTGGCGTAAACGTCACTTCCTTTGGGTGGCGGGAGTCTTCGTATTTTCCGTCGATGCGGTAAGTCGTCACTTCAAATCCTTCCCGCTCTAACAAAACGGTCACCGTCCCATGTGAAATCCCCGTATCGACCGTATGCGGAAAAAGGGATTTCACTTCTTTTGGCGTGGCAGACGTCGTAATATCCCAGTCTTTCGGCTCTTTGCCTAACAAACTGTCGCGTATGCATCCGCCGACCGCATAGCCTTCAAAACCCGCTGAATGGAGTGTGTCTAAAATATAGCTCACCTTATCCGGCAGTGTCAGTTCCATCGTATCCACTCCGTCCTGAATTTAATATGCTTTTCCCCAATAGACTAATTTCTTCGCAGGCTTGCCACAGCAGACGCATACCTGTGAAATTTCTTCCTGATCATGAAACGGCATACAACGCGCCGTCGCCGCAAAGTCTTCTTTTATTTTATCTTCACAATCCTGATTCCCACACCACATTCCGCGGATAAATCCCGCTTTCTGTTGAATCGTTTCCGTAAATTCTTCATAATTATGGGCATCGTAAATATGCGCATCCCTGTGTGATTTTGCGCGTTCAAACATACTTTTTTGTATGGAAGCGAGCAATTCTTTTGCCGTTTCGCCAAGCTGATCAAATGGAACGGCCGTCTTTTCCCTTGTATCCCGACGCGTCAAAATGCACTGTCCCGCTTCCATGTCTTTTGGCCCAATCTCCACACGGAGCGGGATTCCACGCATCTCCTGTTCAGAAAACTTATAGCCCGGGCTTTTATCTGTTTCGTCTATTTTTACACGGATTCCCGCTTTCGATAAAGTTTCTTTTAACTTACGGGCCATTTCCAATACGCCTTCTTTGCGTTGCTGGATCGGAATCACCATAACTTGAGTTGGCGCAATTTCAGGCGGAAGCGCAAGCCCAAAATCGTCCCCATGCACCATAATCACCGCCCCAATCAAACGGGTCGTAACGCCCCAAGACGTCTGATGCGCGTATTGCAGGCGGTTGTCTTTGTCTGTGTACTGAATGCCAAACGCCTTTGCAAATCCGTCCCCGAAATTATGGCTTGTGCCGGACTGCAATGCCTTGCCGTCGTGCATCAGCGCCTCTATTGTATACGTCGCCTCTGCCCCGGCAAACTTTTCCTTTTCCGTCTTTTTGCCGCGTATCACCGGCATTGCCAAAACTTCTTCACAAAAATCCGCATAGACGTTTAGCATCTGAACGGTCCGCTCCTCTGCTTCTTCAGCCGTCGCATGGGCCGTATGCCCTTCCTGCCATAAAAACTCCCTCGACCGCAGGAACGGCCGCGTCTCTTTTTCCCAACGCACCACAGAGCACCACTGATTGTAATTTTTGGGCAAATCCCGATAGGACTGTATCACATTTTTATAAAAATCGCAGAACAAAGTCTCTGACGTAGGACGGACGCAGAGACGCTCCTGAAGCGGGTTTAACCCCCCGTGGGTTACCCATGCCACTTCCGGCGCAAAGCCTTCTACATGTTCTTTTTCTTTATTTAACAGGCTTTCCGGTATAAACATCGGCAGATAGACATTCTCCACTCCCGTCTCTTTGAAACGCCTGTCCAATTCTTTCTGGATATTTTCCCAGATGGCGTATCCGTCCGGCTTTAAAATCATGCATCCTTTTATGGAAGAATAATCAATTAATTCTGCCTTTTTTACAACATCGGTATACCATTGCGCAAAATCTTCCTCCATCGAGGTAATGGCTTCCACTAATTTCTTTTCTTTTGACATGGGTTTATTTCCTTTCTGTGTCATAGTTTAATGAAGTTATTATAGACTGCGCTATTTTGGTTCGTCAAGTTTTTTCCTCACTGTTTCTGATTTTCAGGTATGCGGCTGCGCAGACTGCCACAGACAACAACGACCCCGCAGGCGCGGCAAGCCCCATCGGAAAAAGGCTGGCGGCAAAATACTCCGATGCAAAATAAGCTCCCGGAATGCGGATTAAGACAATCGACAAGATATTATGCAGAAATGAAATGCCGGATTTCCCACACGCATAAAAATATCCGCTGAAACTAAAATGTATGCCCGCAAATACACAATCCCAGATATAACTGCGCAAATACTGCCCGCCGGATAAAATCACGTCTGAATCTTCCGTAAAAATCCCAACCAACTGCCCATATGCAGACTGGACAAAAACAGACATGGCAATCCCGAAACCAACCGTGATAAAAATGGCATACCGAAGCGTCAGTCTTGCGCGCCCTTCCTTTTTTGCCCCTATGTTCTGCGCTGACAAAGCAGAAACGGCAGAAAGCATAGTGGACGGAACCAAAAACACTACGCCTATGATTTTTTCCACAATTCCGACTGCCGCCGCATCTACAAGCCCCCTGCGGTTTGCTATAATTGTAATGACAATAAATGCAACTTGTATAAAAGTGTCCTGCAAGGCTACGGGAACGCCTATCTTTAAGATCCGTTTTAAGGTTATAGGAGATGGCTTAAAATCTGCTTTTTGCAGTTTGATTCCGGCTGAATGCTTTAGAATCACAAAAAGGGCAAACACAACGCTAAGAGTCTGGGATATAACAGTGCCAAGCGCCGCTCCAGTTGCGCCAAGGGAAAAATAACGGATAAAAATATAATCCAATAAAATATTTGACACACACGCAGCCGCCACGAAATACATCGGGCTCTTTGAATCCCCAAGGCCGCGGAATATGGAACTGATGATATTATACGCCGTTATAAAAGGGATGCCGATAAAACAGATCATCAGATACGTCACCGTACCGGACACCGCCTCTGCAGGAGTTGCCATAATGGCTGTGATCGGTTTTACCAAAAAAAGCAGCGCTGCCGTAAACCCAATAGAAAGCCCTAAAAACAACACGGCAGTGTTTCCAATGGCTAAAGAAGCTTCCTTTTCCTTCTTCGCCCCAACCGCTTTTGCGATTGTCACAGTCGCCCCCATCGCAAGTCCGACAATCATCACAGTCAGCATATGCATCACCTGACTGCCGATAGAAACCGCTGTGATGTGGTTTACGCCGCTATACCTGCCTACCATATATAAATCTGCCATTCCATACAGGGTTTGAAGAAAATAGGAAAATAAATAGGGAATCGAGAATTGTAAAATTGTTTGAAACACACTGCCAGAGGTTTGATTTTTTTCCATGTTTCCGGTTGCCTTCCTTTGCGCTTTTATGGATCTACTATAGCAGGGATTGAAAAATGTGTAAAGCAAACGTCACTTGCATTTTCAGAATAACGCTCCTAAAAAAGCGGCCTTGCCAGATTTCCATCTGCAAAACCGCCTCTTTGCTTTCCCCTTATTCCGCTTTGATTTCGCCTGTTCGAATGATAAATTTCACGCTTCCCGCCGTATCTTTTGCTTTTCCGCCAAACGATTCATAGGAGCCGCCTAAATCCAAAACATTCTGAATCCGTTCCGTAAATTCTTTAACGTCGCCCTGATAAGCGTTTACCAGCTTTTCAATTCCTTCTTCGTCAAACTTCACTATTCCGTCTTTTAGTTCAACCGATCCATCTTTTAATTGACGGGTTCCGTCTGAGAACTGGCTTACGCCGTCTTTTAATTTTGAAACGCCATTATTTAATTCCGTATTTTTGGAAGCAAGCGTCTGGCTTCCATTGTATAGCTGGTCAATTCCCGACGTCAGTTTCGGCAATTTATCCGACATTCCGTTCACCGCTTCATCTAATGCCGACATTCCGGAAACCAGACTATATCCTGACTCTTTATCCTTTTTTTCAATGTTTCCGGCAATCTGCTTTTTCGCAGACTGCGCGCCTTCGACTGCCGCCATTGCCGCCGCCTGCCCTGCCGCCGTTTTTGCGCCTTGCTTTACGCTGTCCGCTACAGATGTCCCAACCGTTTCTTTTGCCTGTTCCGCTACGCTTACTACCACTTTAGGCGCGGTCTGTTCCGCTACGCTTCCCGCCGTCTGTTCCGCCACACTGCCTGCCACTTGTTCCGCTACGCTGCCTGCCGCCTGTTCCGCCACGCTTCCCGCCACGTTTGACGCTACGCTTCTGGCTGTCTGATCCGCCACTGCGCCTGCCGCTGTCTGAACTGTCCCGATAAATGCCGAAAGCTGTGTTTCCGCCGCCTGTGCAACAGCCGCCGCAATCGACGCGTCCGCCATTGCCTGTTCTACGGTAATCCCGTTCGCCTGCGCCGCCTGAACAAAGCCTGCCGCCTGAAACGCCGCCTTCAACTGCGCTTTCGTTTCCTCCGAAACCGCGCCTGCAACTGCGGCTGCTGCCTGATCCTTCGCCTGCGCCGCAATCTCGTCGAGCTTTCCATTTATCCCTGCCATTGCCTGATCCTTCGCCTGCGCCGCAATAACCGGCTTTTGTGTCTGTATTCCCGCCACTGCCTGATCCTTTGCCTGTTCCGCAATGACCGGCTTTTGCGACTGTATCCCCGCCACTGCCTGATCTTTCGCCTGCGCCGCCGCCGTCTGTTTTACAGAGTCGCTTGCAACGGATGCATAAAATGCCTGCGATGCCTGCGATTTGATATTATTGTAACTTTGCGGGTTCGCGTCATCTGCAAACTGCGTTTCCACTGCCTGCGCCGCCGCTGTTTTTGCCTGCGCCATGGCCGCCTCTTTTTCGCTGTTTCCCATTGGGGCGTTTAGGGCATTATCAAGCGTTTTCATGCCATTGTTTAACGTATGGATGCTCGCCGTCAAATCAGCTACGCCGCTGACTAACAGGCCTGTTTCTCCTTTCAATGCGCTGATTCCGTTCGCTAACTGTCCGGCGCCGTCCGTATATGCCGCAACCCCGTTTTTCAAGGAATCAACCCCTCCCGCAAATTCACCCATTTTCTCATCTAATTCGCCAATCCCGTCAGAAAGTTTCTCTGAACCGTCTCTTAACTGTCCCGTGGCAGACGTTAAATCTTCCATTTTTTCGTCCATTTCCGTCAAATCAAACGTATAATCTCCGGCAAATTCCGAAGGCTGCGCCACAACCGTCATTGTCATATCTAAAGAAAAATCCTTTACGTCAGCATTTACTTCCACATAATCCGGAATGGATATGTCTTTTTCTAAATCGCCATTCTTTAAGTTCAAGCTTTCCTTTAAGCCCGGCGCCGCCATGCCAACCACAATCATTGTATCCCCGTTTGATATGACTTTTCCATTTTTTACTTCCACATTTGTAAAATTATCTTTTAAAAGCATACCCGACACAGCCGCAAACGGAACATAGTAATCTCCGTCTTTCTCATGGTTTGTATAGTCAAAACGTATTTTTACGTTTCCGCTTTTTCCCGCCAAATCTTTCGGGGAAATTTTTTTCCCGTCCAAATAATAGGATACATTGACGGTAACCGGAGCTTCTTTTGTCGTCACGCCCTGATAGTAAATATCGTTTCCATCTGCCTGCCATTCAAGGACGTTGCCTTTTTTCTCAAATGTCTCCCTGCCTTTTACGTTTTCTATGTCTTTTAATTCCGAAACGTCCGAAAGCGCATCTAATTTTTCCGGATTTTTCAGCCATTCGCTGACAATCGCCGATTCTGCGTTTCCATTTGCATCAGCAAGGATATAGACGGTTTCTTCTTTCCCAATAGGCGTTTTTTCACTTTCCTCCTTTCGGGAAAGGAAATCTCCCAGTTCCATTTCCTTTGAAACGCTCTCTGTCTTAGCTTCCCCGCTTTTTGCGGCATAAACGCCGCATATGCCAGTGCCGCCTGTCAAAAGCGCCACCGTCAATACGCCTGCCGTCATGCGGATTACATATTTGTGTTTGAACCGTTCTTTTAATTTTTTAAACTTCATAATAATTCCTCCTAATTTTTATTCTTTATTTTAGGCAAAAAGCCGATGCTTGTTTTCACGATACATTTATCTAACATCAAAAACATTGCCGGAAGCAGAAACGCTACGACGAGCAGGCTTATCACCGCGCCCCTCGCCAAAAGCATACAAAGCGAACTAATCATGTCTATGCTTGAATAAAGCGCCACGCCAAATGTGGCGGCAAAGAAACTTAACGCGCTGACGGCGACAGATTGTAAAGAGCTGTTTAACGCCGTAATAACGGCTTCCCTTTTTCCCGCGCCGCGGCTGCGTTCCCGTTTATATTTATTCGTCATTAAAATCGCATAATCTACCGTTGCGCCAAGCTGAATTGTCCCGATTACAATCGAAGCGATAAACGGAAGAACCGTGTTCGTAAAATACGGGATTCCCATATTGATAAAAATTGCAAACTCAATCACCAGCACCAGTATCACCGGAAGGGACGCAGATTTTAGGACAATGGCTATAATCAGGAAAATCAGGACAATCGACGCCGCATTGACTATTTTAAAATCCCGATCAGTAATGGTAATTAAATCCTGCGTACATGGGGCTTCTCCAATTAACATAGCGGTTTCGTCATACTTTTTAATGACTTCCCGAATGGCATCGCACTGCGCGTTGACCTCGTCCGTCCCTGTTTTATATTCAGACAAAACATAAATCATCTGGTATGTCCCATTGTTTAATTTCTCTTTTATCCTGTCTGGGACAAATTCGGCGGGCGTTAAGGGCCCTGTCAGCGCATCTAACCCCAATGCAAGTTTCACGCCGTCCACTTCTTTTAACTCTTTTTCCATTTGAAACGCTTCGCTTTTCGGCAATTCACTGTCCGCTAAAATAACATGCGCCGCTCCCATGCCAAATTCATGTTCTAAAGCGTCCCCCGCTTCTACGCTTCCCAACTCTTTCGGCAGCGTCCCCACTAAATCATAGTACACTTCGTTGTGCCCCTGCGCATAATACATCGGCCCGATTCCCGCCAAAAACAGGACAATAAAAACCGGATAATGCTTTGCCACAAAACCGCCGATTCTCCCAAGGTCAGGCATCAGTGGCTTATGCTTTGTTTTTTCCAGCCATTTATCCATTGCAAGGATCATCGCCGGAAGAATTGTCACACAGCCTATCACCCCAAAGACTACTCCCTTTGCCATCACAATGCCTAAATCCATGCCAAGGGTAAATGTCATAAAGCACATAGCTAAAAATCCCGCAATCGTCGTAATGGAACTTCCGACAACAGAAGTGACCGTCTGGGAAATTGCATGCGCCATCGCGCGGTTTTTATCGTCCGGATAACGCTCTTGGTTTTCTTCATAACTGTGCCACAGGAAAATGGAATAATCCATCGTCACTGCAAGCTGTAAGACTGCCGCAAGCGCCTGCGTAATAAAGGAAATTTCTCCGGCAATCCGGTTCGTGCCAAGGTTATAGACAATCGCCATTCCAATGCTGAGCAGGAAAATAGCGGGAATCAAATAAGAGTCCATCGTCAGCGCCAACGCCAGCGCCGACAATAACGCGGCAATCACCACATACATAACCGCCTCACTGTTGCAGATTTTTTTTATGTCCGTGACAACTGCCGACATTCCACTTAACAGACACTTTTTGCCTGTTAATTCTCTAATTTCTTCAATCGCATCAAGCGTTTCGTCCGAAGACATTGACGTGTCGAATGTAAGAATTAAAAGGGAACTTTTTGTATCTGCGTTTTTTAACGTCTCCGCAAGTTCATCCGGAAGAATATCCATCGGCACAGATAAATCCGCTATACTTCCATACCAAATCACATCTTTGACATGGCCCACTTCTTTTAATTCGCCCTCGAGCGTTTGTATGTCTTTGTCCTCCAATCCCTTCACAACGCAGACGGAAAACGCGCCCGTGCCAAACTCCTCAAGCAAAATCTCCTGTCCCTCCATCGTTTCAATGTCTTTCGGAAGATAAGAAAGTATATCATAATTGATTCTCGTGCTTAAATATCCAATCACGGCGGGAATCAGAAGCAGAAAACTTGCGGTTAAAATCAATTTTCGCAGTTGAACCACTTTTTTTCCAAATTTTATCATCGTCCCTCTCCTCTCTATGTGTCAGATCTGTTTTATCGTTAGTATAAAAAAAAAGACTGAACCTGAACAGATTCAATCTTTTCGTTTTGTTTTCCTTTTTATACAGATAAAGTGATTTGTCGTTTTTTTCAGAACACCGCATTTACATTGTATGGAGTTTAAACTACCCTTACGTCAAGGAGCACTTCCCGGCCGACACCGTGCTCTGGTGCG
>OFFU01001287.1_pt1 | contig 18269 bp, 17 predicted proteins | sample 1521451 | NCBI WGS metagenome assembly OFFU01 (sample SAMEA3504106, study PRJEB24116) | mouse gut metagenome | biome: mouse gut; feature: mouse-associated habitat; material: faeces | place: Denmark | collected 2011 | reverse complement strand
TCCTAAAAGACATAAAGCGTTCCTTCCTTTACGGCTTCGTAAAGTTAGGAACGCTTTAAAATATAGACGTGGGACTGGCTTTGAAAAAATGGCAGAGAATGGCCAGGGAAAGCTATCACTATACATACACTCTTAAAACAACTCACTAGCTTTACTCCGGCCATTCGTGACTCGACGCAATGCGGTCCCACTCGCTCGGTACTTTTTATTCAGTTTTGCGTACAATGGAAATTTCCATATTTTTCCATTGATAGCATAAGTATGCCCATAAAAGGAACGCTTTAATCCGTAAAAGTTATCACGACTTTTTTGGTATCACGACCTTTGATCATAAAGCTGGCAAACTCAAAGAATTTCTTAAAAAAGTCGGGATAATATTTTGCAATAGACACCAATTTTTAGTTTTTGAAACCGACAATATTTCTTTAAAAGTCGGGATAACTTTTTTCAGCGAATGTGTAAAAAGTGCGATTTTACTTAAAAATGAGTTCTCCCATTTTGCATTCCTTAATAAATCAAGCATTTTTAATGGTTTATCAAAAAGATTATCACGACTTTTTACTGCCATTGCATCGTTAGAAGAATTTATAAATGGACGAAAAGTCACCCATATTATCACGACCTTTTTTCGAGGAAATGGCGCAAATACAACATTTTTGATAAAAAGTCATGATACCAAAAAAGTCGGGATAACTCCGATTATCAAGAATTATTGACAAGAATAGCAAAAACAGCAGGAATCCTCCCGCCGTTCTTTTTATCTATGTATATTTACCTTTCATCCTCGGTTTCCAATATACCCGTACCACCTCGCCGCAGTGCGGGCATTTCAGCTCTATCACAATCACCCCGAAACGGTTCTCCCAAATGTCGCAGACACGTTTCTTACATAAACTGTTCGAGCATCTCATCCTCCGGATACCTACCACCTCCTCTCCTAAAAATGCAGAGGCGCATATTGGTATCTCCCAATAAACGCCTCTCCCTTCATGCCGCACTGCTTCTATTTCTCATTCGTAATAATCTAACTGGTGGAAGCTATTAGGGAAAATATAAAACTCCGTCCCCGATTTTCCATCTATCTGCTTCCACACAATGACCTTATAAGTCAGGGATGTATAGGTCTGCGTCCCACCATCCTCATAAACCTTTCTGACCGGAATCAATAACAGAACCGCTGTTATCACTGCAAAAACAATAATGAGTTTCTTTTTCACATTTGCCTCCTCACGCCCTCGCGTCAAAGCCGCCCTGCACTTCCATTCCGTTTATCTCCTGCCTTGCCGCATGGTACGCATCATAGTAGGCAGCCTTCAAAGCCCCGTGTACCTGCGTCTCCGCCTTCGACTCCTTCTCATGCCAGCCCACGCCCGCCGTGTAGGTCAGTACCTCGTCACCGTTCCCGTCATACACATGGACGGCGGAGCCCGTCCCCTCGGACTGGAACTTGGATTCAAATCTCCTTTCCACAATGAGAGCAGTATTTGCCATTTGACAATCGTATTTTTCCACAATGCGGACACCTATTGCTAAATGCCCGATAAATATTGCATACGCAACTAATCAAAAGAAAAATAAGTGCTACGCAACCTTCTGCCACAATGTCATAATTTCCATCAAATATTTTTATTCCCATGACACCCATGGCAATGAAAAGAATAATATATGATATAGCTAATCCCCAAGTCACAGCCTTTTTCATTTATAGTACCTCTCCTATTTCCTTATCTAACCTGTCCATACTTTCTTCCTATTCCCCCTTATCTGCCGAAACACCGGGGATGCCTGCCCTGTCCGGCGCGACTTTGGCGACCTTGCTTTTCCGCAGGGCAAGGAACTTATCCCCCATATAGACGCCCTGCGCCGCATCCTCCCTGACGTATCCGGCTATCTGCTCCCGGAGGGAATCGGACAGCTTCCATTCTTTCCGGGATGACGCTTTGGGGATGCCTGTTTGATGGCTCTTTGCTATTCCTGTTATATTCATTTCAATCACCTCTCTCTGTTTTGCCGGAAAGCCGGGGATGCCTGCCCTGCCTTGCCGGGCTGTGGCTTATTGGGGATACTTCTTTGTGACCTTCAAAATATACTGGTACGCAAATTCAATCCCTTTACAAGTCAAATTTTCACACATATGTGGCGGATCATTTTCTGAAAATCCCGTAGGGCGTAGTTCAAAACATCTTAATGAACCAAATGTTTTTTCAAAAGCAGACGCAAAGTTATAACAGGCAGATACAATTTCATCTTCTGTTTTCCCCATCACATGAAGATAAATCCCTATGAACATAAGTGCGCCTTCAACTAAGCCGCATTGCGCCCTATAACCTCCAGCACCATGCAATCCAACCGCAGACCACAGTGTTTGCTGTTCAATAGCTGTTTCAAATAATTCACCCAAACAGATGATTGCTGTCCTCGCACAATTTATATCATCTCTCCAGTACAATTCATGTACCCGGTTCTTTATACATTCTTTCATAGATACATCCTCTTCCTGCTCCCTGATTCCCCCAATCTGCCGGAAAACCGGGGATGCCTGCCCGCCCTCTCTTGCCTATTTGGAATGTGAGGCTGGGGGGTCCTACATACTAAGTTTTCTTTTCCCGAAAACCACACCTGCCACTGCGCCGAAAGCAATTCCCAAGCAGAGTACAACTAACAAATGCTCAGGAAGCAAAACACTAAATATTCCTCCAGCAAATGTTCCATAAGCTATACCCCAACCAACATAATAAGATATTTTATCTTTCTTATTGCCTTTTTTATAATGTCACCTTCTCTCTTAAAACACGAAACCATCCCGTTCTCAGTCTGCAGGAACGCTAGGGATGTCTGCCCTGTATTGTCTGACTGTACTATTTTCATGGTTTATAATTAGCTTTTACTTCCTCTGTAGCCAAAACATACCAATTTCCATCCGTCATTTGAACCTCAATCGTTCCCTCAACAGAACCATACTGATAGTTATAGCCTTTTCCAAAATTGCTCTGATTATCTTCTGTCGGTACTTCAGAAGCAGAACATTCAGAAGTGATTTGTCCATCCATGTCTTCGCAACGGTCATCAAGAGAACTTTTATAGCCAGTATCATAATAAACAACACCATTTACCATTACGCACGGGCAAATATCCCCTCCGATTTTATCCATATCTGTATTATCAATAGCGGCATCCGTTACCGCTCCATCTGCATCTGAAGCATTGCTTTTAGCTGTCTTATCCCCACAACCAACGATGCTAAACATACCTACTGCCAATATAAAGACTAACATGATACATTTTTTCATACCGCCTCTCCGCCCTTTCTCTCTTACACAAAAATGTTTAATGACCAAAAACATCAAATACCCGCAAACAATTCCTATCATATTAAGAATAATATCATCAACATCAAAAGTACCAAGTTTAGTAAGGAATTGAAAAATCTCTATTAACAGTATCGAAGCTAGGCCAGTAAAGAAAACACTTATCGTTGAACTAAATTTTTTGTATGCAATAGGCAAAAGAAAACCAAACGGGATAAATGGAATTATATTTCCCAATAAGTTTTTTAATGCCCACCACTGGGTAATGTACTTGATCTGAGTGGACATACTCCTGAATGGAATAAGATTATAGTTTATTGAACCTTGCATTGAATAGGTACTAATCCTATCAGTTAATTCATAAAATGAACCTTTGAACTTAACAACGACAAAAACCAACAATAAGGCAATATACACCCACCAAATTATTTTTAGTATTTTACCTTGTTTTCTCATTTTGCCCCTCCCATACATACCGAAATTTTTACCACATTGCCACCCCTGCTCCCCCAATTCCCCAATCTGCCGGAACGCCGGGGATGCCTGCCCTGTAAGGCTGTAGCTTATTGGGGATATGCGCTCACGGAATTTTTGAAATCTTATTGGTTATTCAAATCCCCCTATTTATGCTTTCCTGTCAAAAGACGGCTTCTCCTCCAGATAATCCGGTAACTCCTCCAGTTCTGCCCCTTGGCCATTCTTTAGCGAGCGGTACTCATCAAAATAAATCCCATAAAACCCCCTTTCCTTTTCCCGTTCAGCCGGAGTCCTCTCGCAAGCCCACCCATATCCCGAACCGAGATATGTCAGCACCTTTGTACCCTGATAGTAAATATCCGCGCCATATCCCCCGCTTGTCAGGATCGGGCAGGTCAGCGTTCCGCCCCCTGCCAGCGCAAACTTCTTTTCGGCAAGGTTCTCCGCCCTCCCGTCTGCCGCCTCCAGGAAGTCAAGTAGCGTCAGTTCCCCGCTCCCGTGGCATTTCGGATTGCCGTTCTGTCTCTTCAGCGAATTTTCAGCCTGCCGGTACAACGCTCTCCTGTCGGGCGATACATCAGATATGTATTCCGCACATAACCTCGCCCTCTGGCTGTGGATATACTCCAGTTCTTTCTTGCTCGTAGTCTCCGCAGCTCTCCGTGCCAGTTCCTTAATCTCATCAGCAAACTCGGCCTTTGATTTATTGCTTTTCCCAGCGCTTGGGATCAAAGACCAGTCAGGTCCTCTGCTGCTCAGTGACATACTGTGTTTCGTATTGGCCGAATTTAGTGTACTTGAAACCGAAATTCCCATGAGCCCACCTCACAATCCCTTTTCATATCTGTGGCTCCTCTGTTGGTCAGAGCCGCCCTTATTCCCTTGTAATAAATCCAAGCAGATTCCCTCTCCCTGCTCCCCGATTCCACGATTCCACGGAACGCCGTGAAAACCTGCCCTGCCTTATCAAGCTGCGGCTTATTCGGGATATGCAGCCGTGGGTCTTATAAAACCTTCTTGAACTGATATTTATACATATCGGAATACATATTGCCGGAGGACTTTGGTGTAAACCGGCCATCCAGTGCGCCCATATCCACCGCAAAACCGCTGTCCGCCACGGAGAACGCCCCATCCTTGAACTGGAACTGTGAAGTGAAATCGGGAATTCCCAAGTCTCCGCTTATCCTGATCTTCCCTATGATATCCACCAGCGCATCCTTCATCCGTTCTATCTTGGCATTGTCCTTTGTCTTATTGATCAGATCAGCCGCCTTGTCCGGCAGCCCTCCAATCTTCCCGTCTGGCGTCAGATAAAGATTTTCTAAGGAAATGTCCTCCCCCGTAACCCCTTTCAGGTAGCGCCGGACTTCCTGTATGTCCGTGGCATACCGGTATGTATTGGAGGACAGGTCTCCCACGCTGTCCGCAATCCCTATGTAATACTGGTACATCCGGTCACCGTACTTTTCATCTATCAGCTTCTGCACCTGTTCCCGGACGCCCTCGTCCTCTATCCCGTCCACGGCCACATCCCCATTGCTCCCGATCCGTACCTGCATCCCTTCTATGTCATCACGGGAAATGCCCATGCTTTCCAGATCCTTTACGAAATCATCTGAAAAGCTGTTTTTCAGCTCCGCTTTATTCTGCGCCTTTTCCATGTCTTTCAGGTTGGCAAAAATCTTCACATACTCCAGTTCCGCATCGTTTAAGTCCTTCCCATCTGCCATGTCCTGCAGCAGTTCATCCACGGTGCGCCCGCCCTTATACTTCTTTTCTTCCGGCAGGCTGTCAAACTGTTTCTGGTGGAGCCGCTCCAGCTCTTTTATATAATTCTGCTCCGTCTCCTTTAAGACGGCATTATATTGATCAAGATATTCCCGCCAGTTTTCATCTTTCTGACTGTATGCCCCGTGGAGGTTCCCATATGCTTCCCTGACGGCATCAGTCTTTTCATGCTCCTTGTTTTCAGTAACATGGAAGCTGATCTTATAATAATCATCTGGGGAAATCTCCTCCCCGTTTCCGTTTTCTACCTTGAAGCAGTATTGATTGGTATTGATATCCCAATCAGGGACGGTCAGCTTCTTCCGCCCCTGTCCGTCCCACTCTGCCTTCCCCACCTGATTGCCGTATTCGTCATACAGGGTAACATCGTAATCACAGCCTTCCGGCATATCTATATAAACCTCAACGCCAAAGTAATTCCGCTGAAAGTTCATAAATGGGATGGAGAAGTTATAAAAATCCACATCCTTTTTATCACTGAGGCTTCCTTTCAGGCTGCTGGTCTCATCCTTGATCAGAAAATTCAAATCCAGGAATGTGCTGCCTTTGTCCTTATCGGAAACCTCATAAGTGGTATGCTGCCTGCGGTAAGTGTTATTGCTGCTGAGGGTGCAGGTATCCTCCCGCAGCTCCATGTTCCTGCGCATCTTCCCTTCAAAAAACGCCTCCGTCTCTTTTCCCGTCATGAAGTATACCGGCTTATTTCTGAAAGCCGCTCCATATGCAGAACCTTGTTCATTTACATTAGTTATTCCCATTGTCAGATCATCCTCCATTATTTGCTTTTACAAAAACTCAGAATATCATTGATCCACTTCCCATACCGCAGATACCCGTCCCAATTTCCAAGTGTTTTCATATCGTTCATAAGCTCGTGCGCCATTGCCATATAATCTGCTGTCTCATGGTAGGAGGCAGTGCCCGATTTATCCTTCATAATAGCCATACTCAGAAAATTGCTGTCTGATTTATTCCCGGTATGCGCGTTTAAAGCAAGCAGCTCCGTATAAGAGCAGCTATTCGGATTTACTTTGCTTACATCCACTGTCTGCTCATATTCATTTCCGTTTTTATCCATTCCTTTTACAATATAAAACGGATTTTCCTCTGAATAATCATCCGCCCTGTATACATTTGCACTTTCCCCTGTTTTCGCATCATAGATAGAAAATAATGCGTCCGGGGCAATATGTACTACATTTCCTGTTGATTTCACATTTGCCCCGAAATTGCCCTTCGCATTGTTTTCTGCCTTTCTTGTTCCCTGCCATGCCTGATATCCTGCTGCCCCTACTCCATTTACATTCATTTTTCAAATCCTCCATTGTTATGCAATCCATCTGGCAATCAGAAGCGTTCCTGCCTTCTGTGCCATAATATATCCTACAATTTCTCCAGCTTCTCCAAAAACGCCCTGTAAAATTCTCCTTCTTTGATGCGGGCCTGCTGGACCTCTATGCTCCTGGGCGTATATACCCTTGGATGCTCCAAATCGTACAGCGCCTCTTTCGTTGCCTGGATCGCAGATTCCACCGTGCTTCCAAGGATGTCAAAATTCTCCGTTTCACCCTTAAGCTGTTTATTAAGCCTCTGCACCATCATCTGCGATATGTGGCTCATCATTCCGTTGCCCCGGATTCCCATGCCATTCGCATTTACTTCTTTCGCCGCATCCATCCACGCATCCTTCACTTCCTGCGGGGCGCCCCGAACGACCATCTCAAAGGCTTTCTCGTCCTGGTCGGCTGCTCTGCCCTGCGCCGCCTTTTCTTCCACCGTTTCTATGAATCCCGCAACCCCGGATTCCGCGCTTCTTCCCGCCTTCCTTGCCGTGTATCCTGTCAGCGGATATCCCGCTGTTCCTATTCCGTTAATACCCATTTCCTTCAATCCTCCGATATTTTATTATTGCAGCCCCTCTGTCGTTCAGAACCGCCCATGCCCCCTTGTGGTAAGTCCGGGCATGGCTTTCCTCACACCCGGCATTAGCTTCCCCACGGGCAGTTCTTTTTACTAATAATTACATCCTTACTCTTCATGCAATTAAATCTCCGTTCCGGCTATTTCTTTTCTAAAGTTATCCTCAATGCCAGCTGTGGTAACCAAATCAACCAAGCGTTTCCGCACTCGTAGTAACCCACGTTCCGAAATACTGCAATTTGCCCCGCTTCCCCCAAAAGTGCTGCTAGTTTCCTGCTACTCGCTGTGCCTGCACGACCTCTGAATCAGATTATACACAACATACGTTCCATATTCGATATGATATTTTCCGCCTCTTTTCTTTATTTTATATGCTATAATGTCGGCAGATATCGCGCCAGCATCCGGCGAAGTCTGCCATGTCCGCTCGCAGACATGATAAAATAAAAATCTGATTCAAACAATAAAGATCGTTACATTCTCTCAAAACCTCCATATAGATACGGAGGGAAAGACCGGCGTCAAAGCGCTAGATCATTTTGCACCGCGTCCAGACAGGAAAATCATGGAATTTGAAGAGATCTGCCGGGAAAATTACGCCCGGATCTACAACTACATACTGGCAAAAACCGGAAAAAAAGAAGCAGCGGAGGATATCGCGCAGGACGTATTTCTGATCGCCCTCCGGAAAGGTGACGCTTTTCTTCACCATGAAAAGCCTGTGGCCTTTTTGTATGTGACAGCCAGAAATCTGATTCTGGAATATTACAAAAAAACAAAAGAAACGCCAATGAAAGCAGAACTTCTGGTGGAAGCAGGCAGGCTTTCATATGAAAAAAGCGCTTTTGGAAAAGATGCCTTTGAAGAACTCTGCCGGCTGCACTCCGCCGCTGTAAACGAAGAGGACTACCGGATACAGATCCTTCGGAAACTGAAGCCGAAAGAGCGGGATCTCTATCAGAAATATTATCTTGATAAAAAACTGATGAAAACCATTGCCCAGGAATTTCATATGAGCGAGACAGCGATGCGCATGAAATACGTGCGCCTCCGCAGAAAAGTGCAAAGAATTGCTGCCGGGCTGAAGCTGGACGAATTCTGAACCCACTACCGAATAAAAACTGTTACATACGCCGAATGCAGCAATATATAAGTAAGAGGTAAGCGCAGCCTCTTAACAGCAGCTTCAGACGCGCATGCAGATCTGCCAGACTATTGAGCTGAACTCCCGCTCATATAAAAAGGAGACTCCTATGGAGAACAACAATGCATTGATCAAAAAACTGAATCAAAAAATAGAGTACTATCTGGAACGCGAGGAATACAACAGGGCAGATCAGGCCTGCAGAGAGCTTGTCCGTATGCAGGGGCTGATGCCCGCAGACCATATGCCCGAAGATTTCCCCGAAAAGTTGAGACGAAAGGAGCATGAAACTATGCATATCACTAAAACATCTAAACGTTTTTCCGGCATCGCCGCTGCTGCGGCAGCCGCAGTTTTACTGGTCGGCGGAACCGTCAGTGCCGCCGCGGTCTATAACGGCAGCATCCATTTTACCACCAAAGGTTTTGTGGCCGGTGAAGATATCCAAATGTCTTACATTCCAGAAGACGGAGAAGCCATCAACGCCCGTCTGCCGGAAATGACAGGAGAAAATATCGTCACCCCCATCTCGGAGGAAGAAGGCTCCACCGCCACTCCCTGGATTTCCAGAAAAGTCTGGGATGAGACCGATGAAATCTGGGATTCCGATGACGCCGTAAGCTGGACAAAGGGATATCAGACCACCCGAGTGACGGAATACAAATACGCAGATTATTTTACTGCAGCCGAACAGGCCGGCTTTGAAAAATTGTTCCAGAAAAATTATACCGGAGATGTTTTCTATTATGAAAATGAGCATCTCCCCGATGAGACCGACAAAGCAGCCGGCATCGGTTCTGAGACAGATTACAGCATCACAGGTGAATTTCTCTGCGGCAGCGGAAGCTTTACGATAGACCAGCAGAAATACCGGAAGACCGAAACCGGAGAGAGCGCCGAGACCGCTTCCATGGTCATCACCACTACCGGTGAGGCAGGCAATGAGCGCGAATATCTGAATGCTGCGGGTATTTCCTTTAAACTGAGCGATGACACGGAAACCGGGAGAATGCGGACTACTACGATGTTCACGGCAGACAGTTATGATGTGGTCCTGCAGTTTACGGGGATGGCGGAAGAGGAGATCCAAGAGGTACTGGATGCGATAGCACCTTAAATTTGCTACGCAAGACAGATTTTCTGGCCTTTTCATTGGGAAAGTTCCCAAAGAATACAGCATCTGCCGCAGAAATTCCAATAGAATATATGCTTTTAAAAATAGTATAGCAGGAACTGTGCGGTTTTACAGAAAAAATTTCCGCACAGTTCTTTACTGTACAATTCCCCGCGAAATCTTACACCTTAAAATACGCAAAACCGACTCGTCGATCCTCTCCTCGGAGATCTCACCGCTTTGCACCGCCTCCAGTACCGCCTGCATCTGTACCTCAAAATCCGTACAGCACAGAATATCGTTTCCCGCCTGCACCGCAAACACAGCCGCCTGTCCGGCGGGGACAAAATCTCCCACGGCTCCCATAGCCAGATCATCGGTCATGATGACGTCAGAAAAACCAAGTTCCGTGCGCAGAATTTCATGGACTTTCGGTGACAATGACGCCGGGTACTGCTCATCCATACATTTCACAATATTGTGGGAGACAAGCACCATGTCCGCGCCGCTGTCGATCCCACTCTGAAAAGGAAGAAAGTCGGCGGTCTGAAAAGTCTCGTAAGAGCGCCCGTCATAAGCCATGCCGGTGTGAGTATCCGCATTGTTTCCATACCCCGGAAAATGTTTGAGAACGCTCCCCATATTTTCCTGATCCATGACCTCCACCACAGTCTGCACATAGCGGGCCGTCTGTTCGGCGTCCTGACCAAAACTCCTTTTATAAATAAAATCCTTCGGATTCTGAGAGACGTCGCAAACCGGCGCCATATTGAGATTGATCCCCAGACTGCGCAGCAGATCGCACTTTTCTTTGGTATCGCTTCGTACAAGCTCAAAACCGCCCTTTTTGTAAAGCTTCTGCGGAGACCAGAAAGGCGCCGCCCGAAGATTGGGGTTTGTGCTGACGCGGTTTACCGTGCCGCCCTCCTCATCCACGCCGATAAACAGCGGGATCTTCGCCGCCTCCTGATAACTTCTGATATTCTGAACCACTTCCTCCTGTGTTTTGCCTGAGAGATCCCGTCCAAACAGGATGTAACCGCCCAGATGATAGGCCGCCGCTTTCTCTGCCGCGTTTTCCTCCGGGCAACGGGCCACAAACATCTGTCCCACCTTTTCCTCTAACGTCATGCCGTCCAGGATCTCCTGCGCCAGCCTGACAGCAGTGTCATTTTCGGCCGCCGCATCGAGATTTTCTGCATTTCCCGGATTTTCCACATTTTCCTGAGCTTTTACCACATTCGTCGTCAGACAGCCGGACCTTTCCTGTGCCCTCACCATCCCCGACATCAGCCCATCCTGACTCTCTCTGAACAGACTCCCCTGACTCAAAAAACTTCCCGCCAGAAAACCTGCCAAAAGGATCAGACACGCTTTTATAAGCATACTTCTTTTCAACTTCCGTTTCCTCATGATACCGGACACCTCCGCTCTCCTCTTCTCTGTCTCGCCGCCTCATACACGAGAAGCGCCGCCGATACCCCTGCATTCAGGCTTTCCAGTTTCCCTGCCATCGGAATGCGAACGCGGGTGTCTGCTGCCATCGCTGTCTCCTTCGTCAGGCCATTCCCCTCGTTTCCGATCAGAAAGGCGCTGCCGCCCAGGTAGGATACCGCATCGTAACACTCCGATCCTTCCAGCCAGGCTGCACAGACCTTTACCCCTCTATTCTGTAAAAACGCAATCTCCCGCTGCAGATCCTCACTCCGGTAAAAAGGCACGCGGAAAAGACTTCCCATAGTGGAGCGCACCACTTTGGGCTGCCAGATATCGGCACAGCCCGGGCTTAGGATGACGCCGGTTACACCCGCCCCCTCCGCCGTGCGAAAGATCGTTCCGAGATTGCCGGGATCCTGAATGTTTTCTAAAAGCAACAGCAGAGGAATACCAGCTAACAGTTCTTCCCGGCTGTAGCTTTGCTGTGAGGCTACCGCCAGGATTCCCTGGGGCGATTTCGTATCTGACATCTTTGCAAAGACCGGTTCTGATACTTCCTCGTATCCGGTCTCGGATAAGCGCTGTTTCAGCAAAGTATCTGCGTTCTTCAGGAAACGTTCCGTCACATAAACTTCTCTGACCAGGGAAACCGGTGCTTCCAGAAAGAGCCTGCTCCCCTCTGCGACGAACAGGCTCTCTTCCCTGCGCAGTCCCGCCTTCTGCTGCAGGGCTGCCACATGTTTGATTTTTTCGTTTGAATTGCTTGTAATCATAATCTGCCACTTATGTCATATATATACTGCGGTATTTCCTTTTGCATCTGCAATGCTTCCTCGATATCGAAATCCACATACTCTCCGTTCCGGTAAGCCACTACCCTGTTGGACTTCCCGGTACAGAGAAGGTCCGCCGCATAAGCGCCCATCACGGAAGCGTACACTCTGTCTTTACAGGTGGGAGAACCGCCTCTTTGCATGTAGCCTAAGATCGTAGCCCTCGTCTCCATCCCTGTGGCGGCCTCGATACGCCTTGCCATAGATGTGGAATGACCGATACCTTCCGCGTTGATAATGATATGATGCCTCTTGCCGTGCTTCCTGTTGTTGATAATATTGTTGATAATGCGCTGCTCGTTATAATCGTATTTCTCAGGGATCAGGATATCCTCGGCGCCGTTGGCGATACCGCACCAGAGCGCGATATAACCGGCATTTCTGCCCATTACTTCGATGATGCTGCAGCGTTCATGGGAGGAAGAGGTATCTCTCACCTTATCAATGGCCTGCATCGCCGTATTGATAGCCGTATCAAAACCGATCGTATAATCTGTGCAGGCGATATCCAGATCGATCGTTCCCGGAACTCCGATTGTATTGATTCCATGGCGCGCCAGTGCCTGCGCCCCGCGGTAGGAACCGTCACCGCCGATCACCACCACGCCGTCGATCCCGTGCTTTTTGCACATCTCCGCCCCCTGTGCCTGCCCTTCCTCATACTTGAATTCCGAGCAGCGGGCCGTTCCCAGGATCGTACCGCCGCGCTGGATCGTATCCGATACGCTGGTCCTGTCCAGATCTATGATCTCCTCGTTTAAAAGTCCCTGATATCCTTTCTTGATTCCCTTTACTTTGACACCGTTACTGATCGCTTTTCTCACAACCGCCCGGATCGCCGCGTTCATCCCCGGCGCATCCCCACCGCTTGTGAGCACACCTATTGTTTTTATTTCCTTTGACATACGGGTATCCTCCTGTCTTTTAAGCGTCCTTTCATCCATCAGCCCGCCTTGCTGACGCATTTTTATGATAATCCATTTTGGCGGATTTTTCAAGTATAAAGCGCTGTCCCAGACAGGATTTTACCTTTATGTCATGACTTCTTATAAAAAGTAAACTCCTTTTCAAATAACCTGCTGTAAAAGCTACCGCACCTTCACCGCCTCCTTCGAGAGCAGCCCTTCAAGCGCCGCCAGCAGTTCCGCGTTCGCCCGCACATTTCTATTCGGCGGAAGCTTCTTTATCTGCTTTGTTTCTTCTATATAATAGATGACCTGATCCGCCCCTTCCGAAGCATTTAAAATCTCCTCCACCTGAGGTGCAAACTTCCGGTAGGCCTCCATATCCGCAAACTTTAACCACAGCTTTTTCGGTATCGCGTCAAAGGCTTCTATCTTCTCGCAGATCAGCTTGGCGTCCTTATCCTCCTCCACGGAAACCCTGCCCTGGACGAAGATCCTGTTGTCCTCTGTGAGGAGCGAGGAATACTTTTCGTAACTCTTCGGAAAGACAATAACTTCCACAGAACCCACCAGATCCTCCAGGCGCAGAAAAGCCATCACCTTGTTATCCTTCGTGTACTTGATCGTTTTATCGGCAATCATGCCGCCGATGGTGGCTCTGCTGTTATCCTCCACGGCTGCTTCCTCACCCTCGTCCTGGAGCATAAATTCCGCGGTTTTTGCCGTGATATGTTTCTCCCAGATCTCCTGGTATTCCTCCAACGGATGACCGCTGATATAGACGCCCAGCACTTCCTTCTCAAAAGATAAAAACAACTCCTTCGGATACTCTCCCACATCCGGCAGCTTCACATCAAAGGCCTCCTTCTGGACCCCTTCCAGCAGATCGAACAGGGACATCTGCCCCGCCATATTGTTCTTTTTATCCTGCTGGATATGGTCCATGATCTGCACATAGACGCACATAAACTGCTTTCTTGTTCCGCCTAGGGAGTCAAAGGCGCCGGCCTTGATAAAGTTTTCCATGGCTTTTTTATTGACCTCCCCAGCCATTCTTGTAACAAAATCCTTGATGTTCGTAAAGGGACCTCTTGCCTCCCGCTCCGACACGATGGCGTCGATCACCGGCCTGCCAACCGCACGGATCGCCGTCAGAGCATAGCGGATACCGCCCTCCGACACGGAAAACCCGGCCTCCCCCTCATTGATATCCGGAGACAGGATCTTTATCCCCATATTTCTGCACACCAGAATATACTCCGCCACCTTCCCCGCGTTGTTGATCACCGAAGTGAGAAGTGCTGCCATAAACTCCACCGGATAATAATATTTTAACCACGCCGTCTGATAGGCCACCACCGCATAGCAGGCCGCATGAGATTTATTGAAAGCATATTTGGCGAAATCCGTCATATCCTCATAGATCTGCTTTGCCACCTGCTCGGAAATTCCTCTGGACACGCAGCCCGGCACATGTTCCTCCTCGTTGCCGTAGATAAAATTCTTCCGCTCCTGCTCCATCACATACTGCTTTTTCTTGCTCATGGCACGGCGCACCAGATCGCTCCTGCCAAGGGTATAGCCGCCCAGATCCCGCACGATCTGCATGACCTGCTCCTGATAGACGATACAGCCGTAGGTGGGAGCTAAAATCGGCTCCAGTTCCGGGCAGGCGTAGGTGACTGCCGCCCCGCTGTTTTTCCCGCGCACATATTTGGGAATAAAGTCCATAGGCCCCGGACGGTACAGGGAGATACCCGCTATGATATCCTCAAAACTCTGGGGCTTCAACTCCTTCATGAAGTTTTTCATGCCGCCGCTCTCCAACTGGAATACACCTTCCGTCTTTCCTGTTCCGATAGCGTTAAATACCTTTTCGTCATCATAGGTCATATGATCCATATCCGGCTCACTGCCCGTCTTTTTAGCAATCATCCGGCAGGCGTTCTGGATCACGCCCAGGTTCCTGAGCCCCAGAAAGTCCATCTTGAGCAGTCCCAGTTCCTCGATGGTGGTCATCGTGAACTCGGTGACAATAGAACCGTCTTGGGCCCTCGCCAGAGGGATAAAATCCTCCGCCGGTTCCCTGCAGATTACCACCCCGGCCGCGTGCATGGATGTATTTCTGGGCAGTCCTTCCAATCTCTTGCACATCTCGATCAGAATCTTCACCTGTTCGTCATTCTCGTACAGCTGCCGCAGTTCGCTGTTGATTTTTAGCGCCTCGTCTATGGTGATATTCTTTCCGTTCTGTCCCCTGGGTATCATCTTGGCGATGGAATCCACAAAGGCGTAAGGCAGTTCCGTCACCCTGCCCACATCCCGGATCACGCCTCTGGCCGCCATGGTACCGAAGGTCACGATCTGAACCACCCTGTCTTCCCCGTACTTTTCCCGCACATAGTCGATGACTTCCTGTCTTCCCTCATCCTCAAAGTCCACGTCGATATCCGGCATGGAGACGCGCTCCGGATTTAAAAAACGCTCAAACAGCAGATTATATTTGAGCGGATCAATATCCGTAATCCTCAGACAATAGGAAACAATACTGCCCGCCGCGGAACCTCTTCCCGGCCCCACCGCGATACCATGCTCTCTGGCGTAGTTGATATAGTCCCACACGATCAGGAAATAGTCCACATACCCCATTTCCCGGATCACACCCAGCTCATAGGAAAGCCGCTCCTTCACTTCCTTCCCGCCCTCCGGATACCGTTTCTTTTTCCCTTCCTCGCACAGATACTGTAAATAAGTCCAGGAGTCAAATCCCTCCGGCACCTCGTATTTCGGCAGTTTCGTCACGCCGAACTCGATCTCCACATGACATCTGTCCGCGATCCGCTGCGTGTTCTCCACCGCCTCCCAGGCGTAGGGGAACAGCCCCTTCATCTCCTCCTCGCTCTTCACGTAATACTGTCCGCCCTCGTAGCGCATCCTGTTTTCATCGGACAGCTTCTTGCCGGTCTGAATACACAGCAGGATATCATGGGGCTCCACATCATCCGCATAGGTGTAATGCACGTCGTTGGTACAGACAAGCGGAATATTAAGCTTTCTGGACATGTTAATAAGCGCCGCGTTGACCGTGGACTGGGCCGGAATACCGTGGTCCTGCAGTTCCAAAAAATAGTTGCCCTTCCCGAAACATTCCTCGTATTTTAACGCCGCCTTCTCCGCTTCCTCTGTCAGGCCCTTTATAATATTGCGGGGCACCTCCCCGGCCAGGCAGGCTGAGAGCGCAATGATCCCCTCATGGAATTCCCGCAGCACTTCCATATCCACACGGGGCCTGTAATAATACCCCTCCGTATGTCCCCTGCTCACGATCTTCATCAGGTTCTCATAGCCTTTATTATTTTCCGCCAGCAGCACCAGGTGATAATATCTGTCCTCGCCACCGGTTATTTCCCTGTCAAACCGGGAATTCGGCGCCACATAAACCTCGCAGCCCAGGATCGGATTGATCCCCTCCTCCCTGCAGGCGCGGTAAAAATCAATGACACCGTACATCACGCCGTGGTCCGTGATAGCCGCAGAATCCATCCCCAGCTCTTTCACCCGTTTTACATATTCTTTTATCTTATTGGAACCGTCCAGCAGGCTGTACTCCGTGTGGACATGCAGATGGGTAAATGCCATGATTTTTTCCTCCGTATATGAAATGTGTGCAGTCAGGCAAGGAAGATTTTCTTCCCCGGCGCATAATATAAGAGAGCGTTTCCGCTCCCTTATATTATACCAGAAATTATTTCAATGTAAATTTATTTCACCCCACGCTGAACAATCTCTGCGTCAAATCAGCCCTGCGTCAGTTCACCGGGCGTCCCCTTACAGATACTTCTTCAGCGCATCCACCTTATCCAGTTTCTCCCAGGGCAGATCCAGATCATTTCTGCCGAAATGTCCGTAAGCCGCCGTCTGTTTGTAGATCGGACGCCGCAGGTCCAACATCCTGATAATGCCCGCCGGACGCAGGTCAAAGTTTTCTCTGATGATACTCACTAACTTCTCATCGGAAACTTTTCCGGTCCCGTCCGTATCCACCATGACCGATGTGGGCTGTGCCACGCCGATGGCATAGGAGAGCTGGATCTCACACCTGTCGGCCAGGCCTGCCGCCACAATATTCTTTGCCACATATCTTGCCGCGTAAGCCGCGCTGCGGTCCACCTTCGTGCAGTCCTTGCCGGAAAATGCGCCGCCGCCGTGACGGGCGTAGCCGCCGTAGGTGTCTACGATAATCTTTCTTCCCGTAAGTCCCGCATCCCCGTGAGGACCGCCAATTACAAAGCGTCCTGTAGGATTGATAAAGTACTTTGTATCCTTGTCCACAAGCGCAGCGGGCAGTATGGGATCCAGCACATACTTTTTGATGTCCTCATGGATCTGCTCCTGGCTCACATCAGGATCATGCTGGGTGGAAATTACCACGGCCTCCAGACGCACCGGCCTTCCGTTCTCGTCATACTGCACGGACACCTGGCTCTTGCCGTCGGGCCGCAGATATGTAAGCGTTCCGTCCTTGCGCACCTGAGTCAGCTGTCTGGCCAGCTTATGGGCCAGAGAAATAGGGTAAGGCATATACTCCTCGGTCTCGTTGGTAGCATAGCCGAACATCATGCCCTGGTCGCCGGCGCCGATGGCTTCCAGCTGTTCCTCCGTCATCCCCATCTCTGCCGCCGCGCTTTGGCTCCTGGCCTCCAGGGCCTTGTCCACGCCCATGGCAATATCCGCGGATTGCTCGTCAATAGCCACCATCACCGCACAAGTATTTCCATCAAAGCCATACTCCGACTTGTCATAGCCGATCTCCTTCACCGTATCCCGCACCAGCTTCTGAATATCCACATAAGCGCTGGTCGTGATCTCTCCGGTCACCAGCACGAAGCCGGTGCAGCTGGCTGTCTCACAGGCCACGCGGCTCATGGGATCCTTTTCCATCAGAGCATCCAGAATCGCGTCTGAAATGGCGTCGCACATTTTGTCAGGATGTCCTTCCGTGACGGATTCGGACGTAAACAACAGTTTTTCTTTTTCCATCTTTATCCTCTTTTCTGTGCTGTACTGGTAATTGTGTATTCTGGAGAGCCGGTTAACAGCACTATTCCGGTTCCTCCGGTGCTTTTAATTTCACAGGACGGACCTTCCTTTTAAAAAAGAAAAGTCCGCCTACAGAATAAGCGGACCTAAATCTTTCGATATTCAATCCTCTTATTGTTCGACTCGTACTCGCTCAGGTGGGCACCTTCCTCAAGGGGGTTGCCGTGGCTTCTTCGATCCTATGTATCTCCACCAACTCTGAATAAGAGAAATCCTATGAAATTTTCTGCATATAAGCAT
>OFFU01001264.1_pt1 | contig 18595 bp, 13 predicted proteins | sample 1521451 | NCBI WGS metagenome assembly OFFU01 (sample SAMEA3504106, study PRJEB24116) | mouse gut metagenome | biome: mouse gut; feature: mouse-associated habitat; material: faeces | place: Denmark | collected 2011 | reverse complement strand
GGGCAGGACGACCCATTGCGTCAGGCCGAGAAGCGCCAGACCGCCGAGGCCGAGGAGCAGGGGACGCGAAGTGCTCATGGGCGGCCTCCCAAAACCATTTCCATTTCAAAGATGACGGCCCCGGTGGGACGGTTCGGATCGGGCCTGCCCGTGCGGTTGGCGGCGCTGAGGATTTTGGCCTCGCGCACGCCGGGCACGGCGGCGAGGGCGTCGCGCAGGGCGTTGACCTGCTCGTAGGTGGCGGCCGTGCCGCTCAGCCCGCAACGCCGGGCATCGAGGCTGAGACGGTCGACATGGACGGCAAGGGAGGCGGGAACCGCCGTATGCATGGCTTCCAGCAGCCCGAGCACCGGGAAGGACGCCTCTTGCGCGTCCCCGCCGCTGAGGGCGGCGATGCGGCTTTTCAGAATGCTTTCCATCTGGACGGGGTTGACCGAGGCCCGTGCGTCGGGAAGGGCCTTTCTGAAGAGTTCGCGGCTGGCCGTTTCGTAGCGCAGGGCGTCACGGCGATGGGCGTAGCCTTCCGCACCTACCGAGCACAGGAACGCCGCCCCCGCCCGTGCGAAGCAGCCCGCCGCCCGCAAGGCCCAGCGCGCCCGCGTGCCGGAAAAGGCCGCGGCCCGGGGGCGATGGAAAGAGGGGACGCTTTGCCGCCACGTCCCAGGGGTGGGCAGGGCGGCCACACAGAGGGCCAGCAGGCGGGAAGGGTCATCTTCCCCGAGACGGGCAAGTTGTCCGGCCAGCGGCATGTCCTGCCCCAGCGTCCGCGCGGGCAGCTCAAAGGCCTCGGCGAAACGGGCCGCCGCCCTGTCTCTCAGAAACGGCTCCCCGTAGAGGAGCAGGCTTTCCGGCGTGAACGTCGTTCCCTCCAGCATGAGGGCGCAGGCATGGCGGAGCCGTCCGGCCAGCGCGCTCAGGGCCGCTTCCCCGGCTTCGGAAGTTCCGTCGCCCGGCGTCCAGCCCTCGGGAAGAGTACGGACGCGGCGGACGATCCCGCCTTCGAGCAGGGCGGCGACGGTACAGCGGTCGTGCACATGCAGAAGCAGCGCGGTTCCCTTCAGGGCCTTCGGCAGGCCGTGCAGGAGCGGGAAGGGATCGCTTGTGACGAGGCGGGGGAAAAGCTTGGCGGCGGCCAGCGCGTCGAGCCAGAGCCCGATCTCGTCCCGGAAGAGGGAAACGCTGATGGCCTGCACCCCCTTTCGGGAACCGGGAGCCGTGCCCGCCAGATGGATGCGATGTTCCAAGAGGGAGGGCTCAAAGGGAAATTCCGATTCCAGCAAGAGCCCGAGGGCCTGTCGTACCTTTCCCGGCGACGAGAAGGGGAAAGCCCAGTCCCGGAAAAGCGCGTTTTCGGCGGAAAGGCAGAGGCGCACGTCCTCGGGCAGGGGCAGGTTCGCGGCGGCGAGGCCGTCGAGAAGGGCACGGACGCCCGCCTCTGCCGAGACGTTTTGCGGGTCTCCACAGGGGACGCTGTGCAGCCAGAGCACGTTGCGGCTTTTCAGGCCGATCCGGCAGAGCGCGCCCGTGAGCGTGGTTCCGCATGGAAGCAAGATGAAACTGTCCTTGGTAAGCATGGGGGCACCGTTCCGGTCAGGGCTGCACGTCGAGGGAAGGGCGGCGGAACGTGCCGCGCACGCGGGCGCGGACTTCCCCCTTGTCCTTGATCGATTGAAGGGTCCGTTCCGGCACAAGTTCCTGCCGCAGACGTTCCGGCGGGACGCGCAGGACGGTCTCTATGTCCATCCGGCTGGACGGGAGGTCGCGGGGGGCAAGGGTAATCTGCCCCTGCGCCGAACACGCCACGAGCGGGCTGCGCAATTCGATGCGGCGCAGGCTGACGCGCTCCTTTTTCCACTCCGTTTCCAGATCGCCTTCCAGCGCCTCCACGCGGCTGAAGGCCAGCATGGGGAGGCGGAGGTCCGCCGCTGCGCCGCGCAGGGCAAGGCGCAGTTCCCCCTCTCCGGCCGTGGGTGCGGGAAGGCCCTTTTGCAGCGGCAGGACGAGCGAGGCCGAACCGTCCAGCGTGCCGCCGCGCACCTCGGCGAGCGTTCCTCCCGCCGTACCGAAGGCTTGCAGCAGGGCTTCCGCCCCGGCCCCGGCGAGTTCCGCCCGGATGTCGAGGCGATCCGGGTTCCAGGCGGAGGAGGGGAGCACCGTGCCTTGCAGTGTGCCTCCTGCGACCGAGGCGCTCACCGCAAGGCCGAGAGGAAAGAGGGTCAGCCGGGCGCGCACGCGACGCAGGGTGAGCGCGGAAGCTGCGGCGGGCGGCTGGACGATCACCGCGTCCGCCTCCAATGCTGGAGGGAGGAAGGAAAGGCGCGGCGCGCTGAGGCGCACGCGGACCGTATTCAGATTGGCGCACCAGCGTTCGAGCCCCGCCGTCGCCATGTCGCGGGCCATGAAGCCGCCGAGGAAAAGCCCGTAGAGCAGCAGGCCGAAGAGCAGGTATCCCGTCCCCCGGACCAGCGAGGCGCGGGAAGGGGAGGGCAGGGAAAAAAGCAGCCTGTCCACAAAGGCGCGCATCAGAGCGTTTCCTCCGCTTGAAAGGTCCGTGCCGCGTCGGGATGCCGGGGCAGGGCATGGCTAGGCATTGGTCACCCTCGCCACTTCGGTCAGAGAGGTCAGGCCCGCGACGACCTTGAGCATCCCGTCGTGCCGCAGGTTGCGCATCCCTTCTTGCAGGGCGCACGCGCCAAGGACGTTGGCGTCGGCCTTGTCCACCACGAGCCGCTTGAGGGCGTCGCTCATGGGCATGATCTCGTAAATGGCCATGCGGCCCCGGTAGCCCGTATCGAGGCACTCGGGGCACCCCCGCGGACGGTAGAGCGGCTGGCCCGGCACGTAGGCCGAGCGGGCCGCGCCGAGCTTTTCCAGTTCCTGCGCATCGGGGAGGTAGGCTTCCCGGCAGTGGGGGCAGAGCATACGCACGAGGCGCTGCGCCACCACCGCCCGCAGCACCGACGAGAGCAGGAAGGGCTCGACGCCCATGTCGAAAAGGCGGGTCACCGCGCCGGGCGCGTCGTTGGTGTGCAGGGTGGAGAAGACGAGGTGCCCGGTCAGGGCGGACTGCACGGCGATGGCGGCGGTTTCGGCGTCGCGGATTTCCCCGATGAGGATGACGTCCGGGTCCTGACGCACGATGGAGCGCAGCCCGTCCGCGAAGGTCAGCCCGATCTTGGGGTTGACCTGTATCTGCCCCACGCCTTCGAGTTCATATTCCACCGGGTCTTCAATGGTCAGGATGTTCTTGTCCGGGGCGGTGAGTTCCTGGAGGACGGCGTAAAGGGTCGTGGTTTTGCCGCTGCCCGTAGGCCCGGTAACCAGCACGATGCCGTGCGTGATGCCCACGAGCGAGTGCATGAGGCGCAGGTCTTCCTCTCCAAGGCCAAGTTCGGAAAGGGAAAGGACGCGCTCGCTTTTTTCGAGCAGGCGCAGCACCACGCGCTCCCCGAAGGAGGTGGGCAGGGTCGAGACGCGCAGGCCCGCCTGCCGCCCGCCGAGGGAAATGGCGATGCGCCCGTCCTGCGGGAGCCGCTTTTCCGCGATGTTCAGCTTGGCCATGACCTTGATGCGCGAAACCACGGCGGCGTGGTGGGCCTTGTTCAGGGTGTGGCGCTCGTAGAGCACGCCGTCCAGACGGAAGCGCACGCGGGATACGTCGCGGTAGGGCTCGATATGGATGTCGCTCGCCCCGGCGCGTACGGCCTGAGCGAGGATCATGTTGACCAGCCGGATGAAGGGGGCTTCGCTGCTGTCTTCGAGCAGGTCTTCCACGGCATCTTCGTTGAATTCGTCGATGGCGTTGACCGAGTCCCCGAGCACGTCGGAAACGGAACCGTCCCCGCGTGTGGATTCCCCGAACACGCGGTTGATGATGTCGAGGACGTCGGCGGTGGGGGCCAGCACCGGGCGCGCAAGGCGCTCCCCGAGCAGCAGGCCCAGTTCCTGCGCCAGCAGCCAGCCGGAAGGTTGGCTCGCCGCCAGCACGAGCACGCCTTCCCGATCTCGGACGGGCACGACCACGTGCTTGCGTAACCACAGGAGCGGAGCGCGGCAGACCAGTTCGGGATCGGTCGTCCAGCCCGTCCCTTCTTGATCCGTGAGCTTGGCGAGGCGTGGCTCATAGGACATGGCGTGGATGGCCGCCGTGGTTTCCAGATAGCGTGCCTCGTCGATGCGCTCGGCCTCGAAAAGCGCGCGCTCCAGCGGGATGCCGGAGGCTTCGGCGTTTTTCGCGCAGGCTTCCAGCACCTCGGGATCGAGGCGCAGGCGTTCGAGGAGGGCGGTCAGGGGTGCGGCCATATCAGTTCACGAAAACGGGTTTGAGAAGTTTGGGCTTGCTCATGATCGGCAGGCCGAGCCCGTCCTTGCCTACGCTGGTCTCGTGCAGGACGAGCTGCTTGGACTGCGTGAGATCGAGGGAGTCCCCGGCGGAGCGGATGACCTTCGGGGTGATGAAGATGAAAAGGTTGGTGCGGCTGGGGTCCTTGCTGCGGGACTTGAAGAGCCAGCCGAGCACGGGGATGCTGCCGAGGCCCGGCACTTCGCTCTGATTGTAGCTCTTCTGATCGTCAAGCAGGCCGCCGATGACCGCCGTCTGGCCGTCCTGCAGGAGGATGGTCGTTTTGACGAGGCGCTTGCGCGTCGTGGGCGCGACGAGCTGTTCGCCGTTGGTGAGGGTGATGAGGCCCTGCGTGACGCGGCTGACTTCCTGCTCCACTTCAAGGCGCAGCGAACCGTCGTCGCTGATGCGCGGGGTGATTTTCAGCTTCACGCCCACGTCCTTGTAGTCCATGGACTGGGTGGTGAAGTCATTGTCGTTGCGGGTGGTGCTTTCCTTGGTAAAGGGGATGTTGTCCACCACTTCCACGCTGGCCTCCTCGTTGTCGAGGGTGAGGAGCTGCGGCGTGGACAGGACTTCCACGTCCGTGTTTCCCTTGACCGCGTTCAGGATGGATTGGATGTTGTAGGTCGTGTTGCCCACCGTGAAGGCGTCCTTGAGAATGGCCCCGATGCTGATGCCGGAGGGCAGAGAAGCCATCTTGTTGGAGCCGAGGGAAACGGCGCCTCCGTTGAGGCTCACGCCGCCGATAAGGTTCACGTCGCCGACTTCGCCCGCCGCCGCCCAGTTGATGCCGAAGGCGAAGGAGGCTTCGCTGTTCACTTCCATGATCAGCGCCTCGATGAAGACCTGCTTGCGGACCACGTCGAGCTTGCTGACGATGTTGCTGAGGGCCTCGAATTCGTCGGGCCGGGCCGTGACCACGAGGCTGTTGGTGGACTTGTCCGCCACGACCTTGATGTCCTTTGAGAGGACGGTGTCGGGCTTTTGCTCGTCCGTGCCGGAGGCGCGCTGGCGCTCCACCAGCGTGTTGATGACCAGCGCCAAATCTTCGGCCTTGGCGTTGGAGAGGGAGATGAGATGCACGTCGCCCTTGCCCTTGGGCGTGGGGATGTCCAGTGAGCCGATGGTGTTGCGGGCGATGTTCAGGGATTCGGGATCGCCATAGACCAGCAGGCTGTTGGTGCGTTCGTCCGCGAGCACGAGGCTGACCGTGGGGCGGCCCTTTTTGGAAAACTCCTCGTCACGGCTTTTGAGGATTTTGGAAAGGGTAGCGGCCAGCGTCTTGGCGTCGCCGTACTGGAGGCCGATGGTGGAGGCGCGCCCGGTCATGTTGCTCGACTCGACCTGCTCCAGAAAGGCCATCGCCTTGGCCACGTTGGTGGCGGGAGCGGTGATGGCGAGGGTGTTCGAGGGGGTATAGGCGGAAAGGGCGTAATCCTTGCCGAGCAGTGAGGGCAGGATTTTGGCCAGCTCCGAAGCCACTCCGACCTTGAGGGGAACGATCTGCGTGGCGATGGTTTCGGTTTCGCCGCCCATGCTGCGGCCCACGGACGCCTCCTCGCCCTGCCCGAGACCTTCTTTCAGCGGGACGATCTTGTAGGCCGTTCCGCTTTTCTGCACGGCGTAGCCCTGCACGCGCAGGATGGAGACGAAGGTTTCAAAGGCTTCGTCGGGCGAAATCTTGATCGGCGAGTAGACCGTCACCTTGCCCTTGACGGAGGGATCGGTGATGAAGTTGCGGCCCGTAGCTTCGCTGATGTACTTGATGAGCGCATGGATGTCCGCTTCCTTGAAATCAAGGGTGAGGCCGCTTTCCGGTTCCGCCGGGGCTGAGGCGACGAGAGGCAGGCCCGGCGCGAGCAGCAGGGCGAGGCAGAGGAGGACAACGCGGAGGGCCGGGGCCGTTGAAGCAAGCGAATCGAACATGGCGTCAGCTTTGTACATCATAGCGAATGATGGTTTTTTTCCCGTTACGCAGGATTTCAAGGGTGATGGCGTCCTTGTCAGCCAGATCGCCGAGGCTCGCCAGATCGCCGAAGCCCGTCAGCGGCTTCTCGTTCGCGCCGAGGAGCAGATCGTCCTTTTGCAGTCCCAGCTCTTCCAGATAACTCCCCGACTGGAGCGCGACGATCCGCAGGCCCCGATAGCCGCCCACGGCTTGCGGACTGACGGAAACGTTGCGCATGAGCGCGCCGAGGTCGGCGATTTCCTCCCGCAGGCGGCTGCGGCTGACGGCTTTTTGTTCGTCTGCCTTGCTTTCGGCCCTTGCGGGCGCGGCGGCATCGCCCATGATGAGGCGCTCGCGCGTCCCTCCCTTGGACAGGACGAGGGAACGGCGCTGCACAAGGGCTATCTTCCAGCCCTGAATGCTGTCGCCTTCGCGATAGGCTTGTTCCTTGCCGTCGATCTGGATGACGGCGCGGCTCTCCCGGTGCGCCCCGCTGTTGACGATGGTCCCGAAGAGCTTCCAGTTTTTCTTGCTGATGGGCAGGGCGTCCGCTTCCCCGGCTTCGATGGCCTCCTCGTCCGCACCCTCGGCTTTCGTGCCGCGCGCATGGCGGCTGCCCGGCGGGAAGACCGCCGCGCCGAAGAGATTGCGGGCATTGATGCCCTCGAAGCTCGCCAGGGGACGCGTCTCGGCGTCGGCACGCCCGGCGGGGGCGGAAGCGTTGTACGGCGTGCCCGCGGACGGCTCGCGCAGCAGCCAGAACGTCGCTTCGGCGAAGAACCATGCGGCCAGTGCGATGCTCGACAGCGTGAGGAGGGTAAGGGGCAGGCGTTTTTTCGGCATGGCTATCCCGCAAGCGTGCTCATCTCAAAGATGGGCAGGATGATGGCGATGACCACGAAGCCGACAAGCCCCCCGAGCACGAGGATCATGACCGGTTCCATGAGCGAGGTGACGATTTGCAGGCGCGAGGCCACGCGATTTTCGCAGTCGTTGGCGACCCAGAGCAGCATTTCCCCGAGCTGGCCGCTGCGTTCGCCGGCGGCGACCATTTGCCGGGCCAGCGGCGGGAAAACGAGGGGATTGCCCATGAATTCCGAGAGATCACGCCCGGCCTGCACGCCGTCGATCATGTCCTGCACGGCTTCAACCATGAGGGTATTGTCCGCCACGGACCGGACGATATGCAGGGCCTTGAGCAGGGTGACGCCGTTTTTGAGGAGCATCCCCAGCGTGCGGGCCATATGGCCGACGATGAGGGGCCGATAGACGCCCGAAATACCGGGAAAGCGCAGCAGCAGGCGGTGGGCTCTCCGCCTGCCTTTGGGTGTCTTGCCCATACGCCAGCAGGCGATGAGGGCAAAGGCAAGGGCCAGCGCCAGCACCCACCACCACGCGCGGATGCCGTCGCTCACGGCCAGCAGGATTTGCGTAGGCACCGGCAGGGCGCGGCCCATATCGGAAAAAATCTGCGTGACTTTGGGGATCACGAAGGTGAGCAGGAAGATGACCACGCCCAGCCCCACAAAGAGCATGAGCACCGGGTAGGCAAGCGTGGCCTGCACCTTGCGCACGAGCGCGACCTGCTGCTCAATGTGCTCGGCGAAACGTTCGATGACCAGTTCCAGCGTACCCGAGGCTTCCCCGGCCCGGACCATGGTGACGAAGGTCGAGGAAAAGACATGCGGGAATTCGGCCAGCCCGTCGGCCAGATCGCCGCCCGCCATGATGCGTTCGCGCAGGCGGGCCACGATGCCCTGCATACGGGACATGTCATCGTGGGCGCAGATGCTGCCGAGGGCCTCGTCAAGGGGAAGCCCGGCGTGGAGGAGCGTAGCGAGCTGGCGGGCCATGGCCGCCACAGCTGTTTTGGGGACGGGATGGAGGGCCGCCAGAAGTCTCTTGAGGGAAAAACGCGAGTCCGCGGGCGTCCCGGAAGCGGAAACGACCGCAGCGGCGGATTCGACGCTGAGCGGCACGAGGCCCTTGTCGCGTACCGCCGCGACAGCCTGCCGTTCGTTATCGGCCTCCACCACGCCACGGACGTTTTTCCCGTTCGCGGCTATAGCCTTATAGCAAAAATTCGCCATGCGACCTTTCTAGACAAAAGTGCAGCGGGTGCGACCCCGCTTATGCGCAAGGCTCCCGCCCCGGACAGATCATCCGGGACGGGAGGTTTTCATTTAGCTGTTACGGCGACGGGCCACGCGGATAAGGGCGATGGCCGAGAAGCCGAGGAAGAGGACGAGCAGATCGTACGCCGGGGTGGAGCCCACGGTGCAACCGCTGCTGCTGCCGCTGTCGCTGTCATAGACGTGGTCAGCCGTACCGCCGTTGTTGGGCAGGGCGCCGGTGGTGGAAACCAGCGTCACCGGGTCAGTGATCACGCCTTCGGCGTCGTCGACGTCAAAGCGGCCGTCGTTGTCGCGAATGACGAAGAATGCGAGGTACTGCTTGTCGGTTTCAAGCGTGGGATCGTCGTCGAGGGACAGCGCGACGGTGGGGTTCGCGAAGTCGGCAATCCACCACTGCCCGGAGGCATCACCAAAGGAACCGGCGTCCGGACGACCGTATTCATACTCGAACTTCTCGGTCGCGGTAAGCTTGTACAACTTCATGTTGCTGAGCTTGTCGCCGTTGCCGAGCAGCGTCATCTGGAAGACGGCGCTGGACTCCGGCTCCACGGAGGCGGAGAACTTCACGGTACCAAAACGCTTTTCGCCTTCATTCAGAGATGCGTAGTCCTTTTCGGCATCGGCATGGCTGATGAATTCGGGAGTGCCGATCATAGTGACTTCGGTATTCAGCGTGGGCTGATCATACGCGGCGCGGAAGCTGCTGACGAAGACGTCGCCGTCGGGCAGCATACCATGTACGACCTTGTCTCCCACGATGGTAGCCGCCACGCGCAGATCCGCGATGGTGCGCGGAGCCGTTTCGGCTACTTCAAAGACGTCCTTGTCCATGATGGTGAAGTCGGCCAGCTTGCCCACTTCGATAGAACCGATGCGATCCTCGACCTTGTTCTGCCAGGCGGGCATGATGGTGACGGCGCGAAGAGCCTGCAACGTATTGACGCGCTGGTCATAGGTCCAGAAGTCGCGGGTTTCCTTATCCGTGATGCGGGCCTTGTACTGAGCCTTGGCGTTCAAATCCTTGCCGGTCCCGTTGACCTCGATGTTTTCCTGCCCGGAGGCGGCGATGGCGTCGCCCGAGAAACGGGTCACGCCGGACTGAATGCTGCGCAGGGGCGAGATCGGGGTAACGAAGGTATCGTTGTGGAACGAATACGGCAGGCCGTAGGCGGTGGCCCAACCGGCGGGGCTCATGTTATAGGCGCGACCGGGGCCAAAGAACTTGTTCGTATGGCGGTAGAAGTAGGTATGGTTGTTGAAGAACGAAACGAAGTTGTTCTGGGCCTTCATGAGTTCGCCCAGATTGCCGGCCGGCAGCTTCCCGCCCAGGGTCGTATCGACAACACCGTCCTTGAAGGCGCCTTCGAGCTCTTCGTACATGTCGGCCGTGCCTTCAAGTCCGGCATAGTCGCCGACCATACGCTGGATATGCTGGCGTTCCAACGTCTGACCATGAATGGAGGTGTGGCGCGTGTCCTTCTTATCGGGAGCCGCGGCAACGGCTTCTTCAACCGCAGTGATCCACGCTTCCGCCGCGCCGGAACCGTTGGTGTGGGTTTCCGTGCTCTGACCGTTGGCGTGGTACAGCTTGATGGTCTGCTTGAGAGCGTCCACAGTCATATTCAGCGTGCCCTCAAGACCGTTGAAGTAGCCAGCCTTGTCGAAGCTGTGGTCCGCGGTATACTCGTCCCAGTCGTAGAAGCCGGGCTTCTTCATCCACGCGGTGTAGCCCTGCGGGGAACCGTCAAAGATGATCTTCCACGCGCCGAACAGAAGCTGATTGGCGGGGAGGTTTTCCGGCACATCCTTGCCGGCGTTCAGGGACGTCAGGTCGGCGCCGGCCTGGAGTGCATCGGAACCGTCGGTGAACGGGTCAGCGTCGTTGCTCTTCTTCCAGCCGAGAGCCTGGCGGTTGGTGGGGCCCATGGCGTCAAAGCTGATGCCAGTCTTCTCGTCGGTATACAGATAATACGCCATGGGGTGGATGACCACGCGCAGATCAAGCTCATCCGCGGCTATGCTCCCCTGAAGCAGGGGAATCTGGCCGGAGAGCCCCACCCCGCCGGAGTCGGCGGTCGTTACGCCGGCGGCCGCGTACACTTCGGAAGCGCGAGCAACGCCGCGTGCGTCATTCACCTTCAGTTCATTGCCAAGAGGAACCAGTTGCTGAGCCTTCATTTCCAAGAGCAGACCAGTGGGTTCGCCAGTAGCGGGATCCTTTACCAGCCCCTCGCACACGGTATCCTTGGTGATGCCGTACTTTTCCAGCGCGGCCGAGTTGGCTACGGACATGTGGCCGGAAATGTGGCTGATCAGGATGGGATGCGTCGTGCTGGCCTTGTCGAGATCTTCACGGGAAGGATGACGCTGTTCGGCAAGCTGCGTGTCGTCGTAGTTGAAGCCGATGATCGGGCTGCCGGCGGGCAGCGTATCGGCCTTCTTCTTCAGTTCTTCCACGAGCTTGTCCATTGTATCGGCAGGACCGTCGAGGAGGGGGCTGTTCAGGTTGACCTTGAAGAGGTCATTGTTTCCCTGGCTGGGGAAGTGGCCGTGACCGTCAACAAAGCCGGGCAGCATGGTCTTGCCGCGCAAGTCGACGATCTTGTTGACCTTGCCGTCATCGAAGTAGCCAAGTTTCGTGGCTTCCAGCTCGGTCCCCACAAAGACGATCTTGCCGTTCAGCGTGGCGACGACTTCAGCCTTTTTCGCGTTCTTGACGTCCTTGGCCTCTTCCATCGTTTCCGTAACGGTGTAAATCTTACCGTTATGGTAGACCGTATCCGCAAGTTTCTCTGCGGCATACAGTTGCATGCCTCCACCAAGAACCAAAGCCATGGTCGCAGCAAAGCTGAGCATATGCCGCTTCATGTTGCTCTTTCGGTTCTTCATTTGCGCTCCTCCAGTTAAGAGTTGACGTTCCGTAGGTTAAACGCAACGCATACATAGCATCTGTATCATACAGATGCTGGGGGAATAAAAAACGACGGTCCTGTTGTTCCCAACAACACAGGGGGCCGCCGTTTTACGCAGGAAGCAGGCAGGGCAAAAGCCCTTTCTACCGGAGACAGGAAGAAAAAAGAGGGCGTCCTGTAAAGGACGATTTGAACACCATGCTGATGCTGCTTCAGCAGAGAGAGAGAGAGAGAGAGAGAGAGAGAGAGAGACCGCGCCAACCAACCACGAACTCAAGGAAGAGACCGTCTTAAAGAAAGGGAAAGGAGTCGGCAGGGTGGCAGGCATCAAAGGCGGCTCCACGAGGGAAAGTCGTTGGTTTTCGGGGATGCTTTGGGACACTCGGAAGATGAAATACTTACTCCATATGAACTGTAATTGAATGTATCTACTCGAAACACAAATTTTTGGGGCATATTATCAGGAGTAATTCTTTATAACTAGTTTCTTGTTACTCTTTTATCATATATTTCCTACAAATCTCTAATAGCATATCGTTTATTCTTAAATCATTTTTGCATTCTAATGCGAAAAAGACTTAAAAGCAAGCCTATGAACGTCAAAGGGGAGCAAGTAATTTCTTGAGTAGAGGTAAGAAGCCAGCTTCTTTGTTCTTTTTCGTGAAAATTTTCTCCTGTGGAGGAAAAAGAAAATCGGGGTAGTATAATACCATAATCAAAAACATTATGTTAATTTTATAAAAATAAGTAAAGATGCCAGCCACACTCTCAGCCCGGGAAGACGGCCTACGGAAGCCGCCTTACAGGGCTTGTGCGGGTTGTTTCCAAGAGGCGTCAACGCCAGCAGTGGCGCACGTTTTCTCGGTAGGTATCAAGGATTTCGATGACAGGGTCAGGCGTCAGATAGCGGATGCTTTCGCCAAGGAGCCATTTGGCGCGGATGAGGGAGGCGCTGATGTCCAGATGGGGCAATGGGAGGAAAAGACAGGATGTTTCATCGGAAATGGCGGCGGTGAGCAGGCCGTTTTCGTTGTCCTGCGTGAGCTTGGCCGTAGGCCAGTGTTGGGAAATGGCAGAGCGGAAGGCGCTTTCGTCCGCGTGGCAGCGGGGCACCACGACGAAATGGGAGAGATACGGCAGCTTCAGGCCGTTGCGCCATGTGTCGAGGTGGGCGAAGTCCTCACCGCCCACAATAAAGAGGGGTGTTTCGGATGTATGGCGCTTGCGCCACTCCATGAGCAGGTTCCATGTATAGGAAGGATGCGGAAGCTCACCCTCCAACGTGCTGACGTGCAGCCGTTCCTCGCGCGGGAGCCCATTGGGGGGCGTTTCGAGCGCCCCTTCCAGCAGCGAAACGCGCATTTCAAAGGGCAGGAGCCCGGAATCGGCCTTGTGCGGGGGAACGGCGCAGGGCATGAGTTCCACGCGCGGCAGGTGCAGCGCCTCGGCCACCGCCGTAGCCAGACGCAGGTGGCCGATGTGTACCGGATTGAAGGTGCCGCCAAGGATGCCGATGGTCTGGGCCGGGTTCATGGCTAGTCCCTGATCTGGCCCGTGCCCAGAGCCACGAATTTGGTGGTCGTCAGCTCGCGTACACCCATCGCGCCGTAGGAATGCAGCTTTGAGGTACAGATGCCGATTTCCGCGCCGAGCCCGAGCTGCCCCCCGTCGTTAAAGCGCGTGGAGGCGTTGACCGCGGTCAGGGAAGCGTCGGCCTCGCGCAGGAAACGCATGGCGTTGGCGTGGTTGTTCGTGCAGATGGCTTCCGTATGGTTGGAGCCGTAACGGGCGATGTGATCGAGCGCCTCGTCCAGAGAGTCCACGACGCGGACGGCCAGAATAAGATCATGGAATTCCTGCCCAAGGTCGTCTGGCTGCTGCGGGACGACGGGGGAAGGGGAGGTCTTGAGCAGGGGCAGGGAGCGCGGGCAGGCGCGGAACGTAACGCCGTCGCCGCCGAGCCTGGCCGCCAGCAGAGGCAGGAAGGCTTCGGCTTCCTTTTGATGAATAAGGAGGCATTCCAGCGCGTTGCACACGCCGGGCCGTTGCACCTTGCCGTTGTGGGCCAGTCGCAGGGCCATGCCGAGATCAGCTCCTTCGTCTACATAAAGATGGCAGACGCCCATGTAGTGCTTGAGCACCGGCATGGTGGCGGCCTCGCAGACGGCGCGCACCAGCGATTCCCCCCCGCGCGGGATCATCACGTCGACATATTTGTCAAGTTTGCACAGGAGGGAGACGGCGGCACGGTCCGTGGTCTCCACAACCTGCACGGCGTCGACGGGCAGGCCCGCGCTTTCAAGGGCCTCATGCAGCAGGCCCGCCAGCGCGAGGTTGGAACGGATAGCTTCCGAACCACCGCGCAGGATGACGGCGTCCCCAGCCTTGAGGCAAAGGATGGCCGCATCAATGGTAACGTTGGGGCGTGATTCAAAAATCATGGCGATGACGCCGAGGGGGATGCGCATCTTGCCGACCATGAGCCCGTTGGGGCGCTGCCATTGTTCCTCCACCACGCCGACCTCGTCGGGCATGGCCGCTACATGGAGACAGGCGGCGGCCATGTCTTCTATGATGCGCGGCGTAAGCGTCAGGCGGTCGAGGCGTGGGGCGTCCATATGCGCGGCTTGGGCGGCCTTCACGTCCTCGGCGTTGGCGCTGAGGATGTCGGCCTGCCGGTCGCGCAACAGGGAGGCGAGGGCGCGCAGGGCCTGCGATTTGGCCGCGGGTGAGGCGGCGGCAAGGGTGCGGGCGGCGCGTTTGGCGCGCTGCCCCATGCTTTCCATCTGGAATGCGAGCGAATCTGACGTCATGGCGTGGCCTCCGTTGCGCGATAGGGTCGGTGTCTTGCGGCGTTGTTATGTATAAGGTCCCGCGCCTTTTCCCGCAAGTGCGACCGGGACATTTCTTTTGACATTCCTGTCGAAGCAACCTATGTATTGTTGTCTTGAGACGAGTCGTGATACGCCTTGCGTGTCCCGGGCCGTCTCACGGAAAAGCGGAAGTATTTCAAGGAGAAGAACATGGCAGACCCCCTTCGTCCGGCCGGACCCCAGATTCCCGGCAGCCTCATGGGTGAAATCCAGTCGGAAGTGGCCGTGGAAGCCACGCCGCTGTTGCGCTTTGTGCTCGAAAACAGCCGCGTCATCGTCAGCGTCGTTGTGGTGCTGGTGCTGGCCATCGTCGGCGTGGGCGGCTGGCAGTGGTACCAGTCGCGCGTCGAACGCGAGGCCCATCTGGAACTCGGTCGTATCCTCGTCAGCACGCAGGGAGAGGCGCGCATTGCGGCGCTTGAATCGTTCCTGCCCAAAACCTCGGGCGCGCTGAAGACGGGCGTGGAGCTTGAAATCGCCACCTCCTCCCTTGCGCTTGAAAACCTGCCCCGCGCCGCCCAAGCCTACGCTTCCATCGCCGCGGCTGATCCCAAGGGCCCGATGGGGCTCATGGCCGCGCTGAATCAGGCCGATATCCTCCAGCGGATGGGCAAGGACGCCGAGGCGCTGGCCGTTTTCGACGCGCTTGAAAAGTCCGCTCCCGAGATGCTGCGTCCCGCCGTCCTCGAAGGGCAGGCCACGGCTGCGGAACAGGCGGGAAAGCTCGACCGGGCGCTCGCCGCCTATGAAGCCATCGCCGCGGCTGTGGGCGAATCCGGCGAGGCCGGCTACGGACAGGCCAAGATCGCAGAATTGAAGGCGCGCATCGCCAAATCCTGAGTCCGGAGAAACGCCGCCTTTCCGTCTCTTTCCGGCCAAGGCCGGGGATGAAAACGGGCTGTTGCCGCAAGGCGCCAGCCCGTTTGTGCAGAGGCCGTTTCTTTCGCATCACGCGCGCCGGGCCCGTACTCCCGCCGCGCTTCAACCACGAGGGAAGTTTCATGAGTCATCCGTTACTGGCTGAGGAAGCGGGCGCCCGGCACCTGCTTCTCGGCAACGAGGCCATCGTCCGGGGGGCGCTGGAGGCAGGGATCAACGTCATGACCTGCTATCCGGGAACCCCTTCGTCCGAAATTCCGGACACCTTCCACTCCATCGCCTCGTGCGGAAGGTTCCGCATGGAATATTCCGTCAACGAGAAGGTCGCGGTCGAGGTGGCCGCAGGCGCCGCGCTTGCCGGGGCCATGAGCATGACCACCATGAAGCACGTGGGCGTCAACGTCGCGGCCGATCCGCTGTTCACCGCCGCCTACGTGGGCTTGCCGGGCGGCTTCGTGCTCGTCAGTGCCGACGATCCCTTGTGCCATTCCAGCCAGAACGAACAGGATAACCGCCATTATTGCCGCCTGTTCGGGCTGCCCCTGTTTGAGCCCTCTTCCGCGCAGGAAATGAAGGACATGACCGTCGCGGCGTTCCGGCTCTCACACGAGCTGGGCATGCCCGTCATGGTGCGCTCCACCACCCGTGTGGCGCACTTGCGCGGCGTGGTCGAATTCGGCGAAATTGCCGAACCGCCCAAACCGGTTCATGTGGAAAAGGATCATGCCAGAGTCACCCTGCCGGTCAACGCCATTCGCATGCACAGGGAACTTCGGGAGCGTCTGGACAAGGCGCGGGTTATCAGTAACGCCTCTCCCTTCAATTTCGTGCGCGGCCCGGAAAACGCCCCCTTCGGCATTGTGGCCGGGAGCATCGGGTATGCCTATGCCCTGGATGCGGTGACGTCCCTCGGACTGGACAATCAGGTCGCCGTTTTCCGCGCAGGCCTGAGCTACCCTGAACCCGACGAAGCTCTGCTGACCTTCCTGCGCGGCAAGCAAAAGGTTTTGGTTGTCGAAGAACTGGAACCGTTCATGGAAAACTTCCTGCGCGCTCTGGCCCAGAAAAACGGCGTGACGGTGGAAATCGGCGGCAAGGGCATCGCCGGGCTTTCCAGACTGTATGAGTATGATTCCGAAATGGTGCGCGAAGCTGTGGCCGTTTTCTTCGGCGCAGCATGGGAACCCGCGGAGTGCCCCGATCTCGCGGATCGTCCCAAACTTCCGGTTCGCCCGCCCAACCTTTGCCCCGGCTGTCCTCACCGCGCGTCCTACTACGCGGCCAAAAAGGCTTCCGCCGGATACGATATGCTTTTCCCCAACGATATCGGCTGCTATTCCCTCGGCTTCGGCGCGCCCCTGCGCATGGCCGACACCATTCTGTGCATGGGAGCCTCTGCTTCCCTGCCTTGTGGCCTGGATCAGCCCACGGAACATACCGGCCAGAAAATTCTGTCGTTCATCGGAGACAGTACCTTTTTCCATTCCGGCATGACCGGCCTGGCCAATGCCGTTTATAACGGCCACAAGTATACTCTGGTTATCCTTGACAACCAGGTGACAGCCATGACCGGACACCAGCCTTCCTTCGCCATTGATCCGGAAGGCGATGAACGCGCCGCCATGGCCCGGCTCACACCTATTGACGCCGAAGCGGTGGTCCGGGCGCTGGGGGTACAGCACGTTCAGGTGGTCAAGCCGTCCCATCTCAAAAAGATGGAAGCAGCGGTGCGCGAAGCGCTGGATTATGATGGACTTTCCGTCATCATCGCCCGTGAGCCCTGCCCTCTGCACCACAAGCGTCAGGGCGACGGCAAAAAGCGTCCGGTTTTCGCCGTGGATCAGGAAAAATGCGACCACTGCCGAACCTGCATCAAGGAATATGGCTGCCCGGCCTTCCAGCCCGAAGGTGAACGCATCGCCATTGACCCCACCCAGTGTTCCGGCTGCGCCGTATGCGTGCAGGTTTGCCCCCGGCAGGCGATCCGCCCGATGAAATAGAGAAAGGAACCATTGATGAACATCTTGAAAATATATGTTATGGGCGTCGGAGGCCAGGGCAACGTGCTGGCCTCCAAACTCGTGGGAGAGGCCGCTCTGGAAGCGGGTGTGCCCGTTGTTCTGAGTGAAACTCACGGCATGGCTCAGCGCGGCGGTGTAGTGGAGTCCACCGCCGTGCTCGGAGGCGCGCTCAGCCCTACCATCGCGGACGGCTGCGCCGACATTCTGCTGGCATTTGAACCGCTGGAGGCGGTACGCGCGCTGAACAAGGTTCGCAAGGACAGTCTGATCATCACCTCTACCGCTCCTCTCAAACCCTTCTCTCCTTCCGGGGATGACAAGACTTATCCGCCCGTTCCCGAACTGCTGTCCTATTTGAACGCCAAATGCGACAAGGTGCTGGCGTTTGACGGACGTGAAATCGCTCTGTCTCAAGGCAATGCCCTCGGCCTGAACATGGTCATGCTGGGTGCGCTCTACGCTTCCGGCATGATGCCCATCCGGCCGGAAGATCAGAAAAAGGCCATTGCCGCAGGCACCAGGGAAGCCTTCGTGGCGAAAAATCTGGCCTGTTTTGAAGCCGGTCTGCATGCCGGGCTTGAAGCCATGAAAGCCTTGACGCTCAAGTGAAGCTGAAGGCAATGCGAAAAAAGTGCCGCAATTCCCGCCGGGAGGTTCTGCGAAACTTCCCGGCGTTTTGGGCTTTGATTCCCCTGCTGACCGTGTTGCTTCTCGCGCTCGCCTTACGGCCTGGCGGCCTGCTTCTTCCCGCCTGTGCAGCGCAGACAAAACCCGTCCCCGCAGGGGACGTTCCCGCGTCCCTCCCTCCCCTGACCCTGCGAACACCCTCCGACTTTGTGGAAATCGACAAAAAAAACGGCACACTGTTCGCAGAAAATGCCGATCAGCTGGGGGAGCGCGCCACACTGCTCCGGCTTTTTCTTCCGGAAAACCAGGCACACTTTTATAACGAAGGCAAACGCCACGCGCTTACCCGGCAACTTGCCGTCTATACGATAAAAAATCCGGAGGGAACACCTTTTGACAAGGAAAGCGCCTCCCTGCTCGGGCGCGTTCTGGAAGAAGGTTTTCTCAGTTTCGACAAGGTATCTCCCCCCACGCTACGCGACAGCCTTGCCCTTGAAGACACACTTCTTCAAGCCGCACGGAATGGCCGAAACGTTTTGCTTGATTCACGCATTACGGAAAACCTGCACCTTTTCCAATATCAACTGGCCTACTCTCTCATGCCCGGACATGACTCCACCATTGCCGACGATCGCATGGTTACCAGCCTGACCACCATTATGCTGTTGGTACGTGGGCATATCGTGTTCATTTGCGCCAGCTCCATCAACACGCAAGCTCCTTTGTACGACGACGCAGCCTGGACTCGCGACGCGGCGCAAAAATACATGGAAACATTACTGGCGGACAACAAAAAGAACTGAGATACTGATCATCTATTTTATATTTAAACACATCCTGCTTGCGCAAAACAGG
>OFFU01001253.1_pt1 | contig 18750 bp, 15 predicted proteins | sample 1521451 | NCBI WGS metagenome assembly OFFU01 (sample SAMEA3504106, study PRJEB24116) | mouse gut metagenome | biome: mouse gut; feature: mouse-associated habitat; material: faeces | place: Denmark | collected 2011 | reverse complement strand
TGCAAGCGGCCATGAGCCGGGAAGGGGATACGTCCGCCCTGTCCACGGGCGGCAATGCGGTTTCAGAGATAACAACCGCGCCGGAAGCAGCTTCGGCCATGCGGGGAATGCGGCCGGAGCGGTCAGGCGTTTTCCCGGCAAAGGAAGAGGGCGGCGGCGATTCTTCTTTGAAATGGGAAGACTTTTTGACCTTTTGCGAAGGCCGTGAAGGGGTTCATCTTAACCTGCTCCGGCAATGCTCCGGAGATGTGCGGGGAGAGCGCCTGCGCCTGAGGCCTCAGTCGCAGATTGTTTCTCTTCAACTTCAGCGCAATGCCGAAATGATGAAAAAGGTCGCACAAGCCTGGGCCGGTCGGCCGCTTGAGCCGGAATTTCTGCCGCCGAGTACGGAGCGCCGCACCACGGCGGAGCTGAAGGCAGAAATGCAGGATCATCCCGTGGTGCGGGAGCTTGGCCATATTTTCGGAGCAACGCTTGTGCACTGCGCGCAAGTGGACAAAAATTGAAACGCCCGATATTTGGATTTCCCATCGGATAAACGTATGTTCAATCCTCAACTGTAAGGAGAACCTCATGCCCAATATGAACGATTTACTGCGTCAGGCCCAGGTCATGCAGAACAAGGTGCTCAAACTTCAGCAGGAGATGGCGGAAAAAACCGTGGAAACCTCTGCCGGGGGCGGCATGGTCAAGGTTGTGATGAATGGCCGCCAGGAACTCCAGTCCTTGACCATTGATCCCAAGGCTCTGGAGGGGGATGATGTGGAAATGCTTCAGGATCTCATCCTGAGCGCGGTGAACGAAGGCGTGCGCGTGACCCGGGCCAATATGGAACGGGAAATGAGCAACCTCACCGGCGGCATCCGTGTGCCCGGCATGTTCTAGCAATGCGCAACATGAGAGCATTTCAAGAGTGAAATGCTCTACAGCCCTTTTGGCATGTCCCAGGGGGGAGGCCAGAGAGGAAGGCAGGTGACGGTGAGGGGGGGCGTCTGGGGGGTGTTCTCCGGCAAGGTCAGGCGGAAGGCGTGGAGCTTGAGGCTTTCACCGTCCGGCTTGCCGTATTTGGCGTCTCCTGCCAGCGGATACCCGCGAGAGGCGAACTGAACGCGGATTTGATGCGTACGGCCGGTGAGCAGGCGCACCAGCATTAATGTGGCCTCACGTCCGTGTATCTTGCGGACTTCCAGAGGCCGAACAATGGACAGGGCGTCCTTTCCTTCTTCTCTTTCCGTGCGTTTCCCCGTTTCCATGCGTCCCGTTGTTTCATTTTTATCCATGCGGTCGTGCAGTTCGCGTTCTTCCGGGGCTGGCCAGCGCCCCCATATCCAGGCCAGATATTCTTTGCGCGGGGGAGTTCCCGCGCGTCCGGCCAGCGCGTCGGTAAGGCGGCGCAGGGCGGCATAGGTTTTACCCGCTGCCAGCAGACCCGAAGTATCCTTGTCCAGCCTGTGTACGGGGGCGGGAATAAAGTCCGCGGCACGGAAGCGGGCAGCGAGACGAGAGACTACACTGTCCGCGTGCCCGGTGCCGCCTTGCGTAGGCAGGCCCGCGGGCTTGTTCAGAACAAGGATGTCCGCATCTTCATGGACGATGGGGAGAAAAAGACTGTCTTTTCCTGTTCCTTCAGTCACAGCGCAAGCGCCGGGCAAATGTTTCGAGCCTGCGTTTTTTAGTACGGCGAAGGGGGGCACGCGCACGGCGTCGCCTTCATTCATGCGGTCGAACGCTTTTGCTCTGCTTCCGTTAAGGCGCACCTGGCCGCTGCGAATCCATTTGTGGAATTCACCTGTTGCCGCTTCGACACGACGCTGGAGAAAATTGAGCAGTTTTTGCCCGGCTTCCGCCCGACTGACGGTAAGCGCATCCATGTAAACCTCGTATGGAGAGCCTTTTGCGCAACATTCCTGTGGAACCGCTGAGTTATTCCGAGAGTATAGTTTATGTTTGTTAATGGCTCTGTTCGAGAATTGTGTTGAAACTATCCTTTTTCGCCCAGAATGGCGGCTTCCAGCTTCGGAAGGGTTTTGACCGGATCAAAGTGCTCCTGGGCGAACGCGAAGGCATTTTGCCCCATTTTTTCCAGTTCCATGCCCGAACGGGACAGAACGCTCAGGGTTGCGGCAAGGTGGGCGGAGTCACCGGGCCGCACCAGCCAGCCCGTTTTGCCCGGCTTGATGAAGACCTCTTCCGTGCCCGCCGCAATAACCGGGCGGCCCATGCTCATGGCCTCGATGATGTCGCGTCCCCACGGCGACCCGGTAGGGTCCGGGCGCACGATGCAGTGTACGGAACGAACAGCTTCCTCCACGTTATCGGTCCAGTCGTGCAGAACGATGATGTCACCCAGGCCGTTACGCTCGATGGTGCCCTGCATGCGGCGTTGCAGCGGAGAGGGATTGGCCGCATTGCCTCCGTAGATGTGCACGCCGGCATGTGCCCGGCGCAGGGCCGGGGCCACGGTGGCCGTTGCCCGCACCAGATCCATGGGGCCCTTGGATGCGGCCAGTTGTCCGAAATATCCGAAACGGACAGGAGCAAGAGGCGGAAAGTCGAGAAAACGGGGGGGATGTTCCGCTGTGTTGAAAATGATTTGACAGGGAATTCCCAGATGTTCGGGCAGTTCCGCTTCCTGTGAGCCGATGGCCACGGCCCGCGTCACATGCATGCGGATAAACTGCGCCACGCTGTCGAAGCGGGGCGAGCTTTTCTCTGCCACTTCCCTTGCGATCAGCACCTTGGGGATATCCGGCGCAAGCGCCGCCAGGCTGAGGGCCGGGTAGCCGTTGAACAGGATCAGATCGGCCTGCTTTGCCCATGCCTTAAATTCGGGAATGCGCGGGCGCATGGTTTCGCAGCGCTCGTCCTGCTCCCGCTCCGGGACGGCCACGCCCTTGTAGCTGATCGGCAGCCAGCCCCATTCAAACAGTCTGACCGGTACGCCCAGCGCGGCATACTCCGCCGCCATGGGGCGATCCGGGCGGGGCGGCAGCAGGCTGACAACGGAAAGTTCATGCCGCGCGGCAAGATGACGGACAAGAATACGGAGGCTGCGGGCGGAGCCGCCCCAGTCAATGCTGTGCGTGGCGATGAGAATACGCATGGCTGTTCCTTGGAACGTTTTGTGATTGAAAGTATCTGCCGGCCTGACCCTCTGTTCTGCCGCGCAGGTTTCACACTTTCGCAGAAATACCCGTTTTGAACAGGTTAATGCAAGGGCGTCAGAGCCTCCACAAACGAATACCGGCTGAACGTACCTCGCCGCGATCATAAAAGCCCTTGACGTCCAGCAGAATCGCACGTTCGGGATCGTTGAACAGGGGGAGCATGTCGCAGGGCGGCAGGTTTCGGTATTCATGATGCGCCACAGCGAGAATCAGGGCATCCAGGTCGAGCAGTTCGTCCATGGTATGCAGTTCTATGCCGTAGTGTTTCCGCACGTCTTCAGGCGCGGCGTGCGGGTCGTGAACCAGCGCGGTGACGCCGTATTCCTCCAGTTCACGGAGCATGTCGATAACTCTGGTATTGCGCGTATCCGGGATATTTTCCTTGAAGGTGAAGCCCAGTACGCCCACACGCGCTCCGTTCACCAGCCTCCCTTGCCTGATAAGCATTTTAACGCAGTTTTCCGCCACATATTTGCCCATGCTGTCGTTGATGCGGCGGCCGGAAAGAATGACCTGCGGGTGATACCCCAATGTTTCAGCCTTGTAGGTGAGGTAATAGGGGTCAACGCCGATGCAGTGACCGCCCACCAGACCGGGCTGGAAATGAAGAAAGTTCCACTTGGTGCCCGCCGCGTCCAGTACGTCCTGCGTATCAATGCCCATGAGGCTGAAAATAAGGGAAAGCTCGTTCATTAACGCGATGTTGAGATCGCGCTGGGTGTTTTCAATCACCTTGGCGGCTTCGGCAACCTTGATGGTCGGGGCGCGGTGGATACCTGCCGAGACGACGGAGCCGTAAACGTTTTCCAGCAGTTCGGCAGTGGCGTCATCACTGCCGGATACGATTTTCATCACTGTCCGGAGGGTATGCACCTTGTCGCCCGGGTTGATGCGCTCCGGAGAGTACCCCACCGTAAAATCCCGCCCGCAGCGCAGGCCGGATTCCCGCTCAAGGATAGGTACGCAGATATCTTCGGTCACGCCCGGGTACACGGTGGATTCATAAACCACCACCGCGCCTTTTTTCATGTGCGCGCCCACCACGGCGGAGGCATCTTCCAGGGGAGAAAGATCCGGGTTTCGGTGTTCGTCGATAGGAGTGGGAACGGCCACAATGAGAATATCCGCTTCGGCCAGGCGTGCGGCGTCGGCAGTGAATTCCAGGTCTGCCTCGGCAAGTTCCGCCCCGTCGACTTCCCCGGTCCAGTCTGTGCCGGAACGCAGGGAGTTCACGCGCTTTTCACTGCGATCGTATCCGATCACCTTCATGTTGCGAGCCAGCCCCACGGCCAGCGGCAGCCCCACATAGCCCAGACCTATCAGGGCCACACAGGCCTGCCTTGCAAGCAGCGCTTCCATTGATGTCATGCGGGAACTCCTTTTCAATACCAGAGCGTTTTTTGATTGAAAATATCTGCCAGCCAGACCCTATGTTCCGATTCGCGAAGGAGTCTCGCCTTACTCGACTCCTTGGAGCATTTCAAGAGTGAAATGCTCTAAAATGCTCTAGCCTGCCGGCTCAAGCCCGTTGTCGTTCGGTTGATAGCGGATTCCGCACACAGGACAGCTCAGGCTCGCGTCCAGCTTTTCTCCGCAGGAACACACATGGCCGCGTACGCGGGCCGGGTTGCCGTAGACCAGCGCATGATCCGGCACGTCGCGCGTGACCACGGCACCTGCGCCGACAAAGGCGTAACGCCCGATGGTGACGCCGCACACAATGGTAGCGTTGGCCCCTATGGAGGCACCCTGCCGCACCAGCGTAGGACGGGCTTCATCCATTTTGCGGATGCCGGCACGCGGGTTCCATACGTTGGTAAACACCATGGACGGCCCGCAGAAAACCTCGTCCTCCAGAGTCACATGCCGGTATACGCTGACATTGTTCTGGATCTTGCAGCCGTTGCCGATGCGCACATGGGCGTCAATATAGACATTTTGACCGATATTGCAGTTTGTTCCAATGACGGCGGAGCCCATGACATGGCAGAAGTGCCAAATCCGTGTGCCTTCCCCGATACGCGCTCCGTCATCAATGACGCTGCTGGGATGGATGCATGTTGTCATATAAAGGCCTTATCCGGCAAGGGCGCGCGTGAGCGCGGCAATGACGTCGCGTTGCTGCTGTTCTTCGAGGTAGGGATGCATGGGCAGGGAGAGCACACGCTCCGTAACGCATTCCGTGACGGGAAAGTCCCCGGCGCGGTATCCCAGGCTGGAGAAGGCCGTCTGCCGGTGCAGACCCTTGGGATAATGCACGGCGGTGGGAATTCCTTCCGCCTTCATGGCGGCGGCCACGGCTGCGCGGTCTGTGCCCGGCGCAAGTTGAACGGTATATTGTGCCCATACGGAACGGCTGCCCTGTTCGGAAGGCAAGGGGGGCGGCACAAGGCCGCGTTCCGGGAGTTCCGTTTCACGAATGAGCTTGTCGTAACGAAGCGCCACGGCGTCCCGCAGTTCGATCTCGGCGGGGAAAAGTTCCCATTTCGCCAGCAATACCGCGGCTTGCAGGGTATCGAGGCGGCCGTTCATCCCCAGGCGCACATTTTCGTATTTTTGCGTCTTGCCGGCGCGCCCGTGATAGCGCAGTGAATCCACCCGCTCGGCCATGGCGTCGTCATCCGTAAAAACGGCTCCTCCGTCGCCGTAACAGCCCAGCGGCTTGGTGGGAAAGAAGCTGGTGGCCGCCGCGTCGCATCCGCATCCGCACAGCGGCTTGCCGCGCCAGTATCCGCCGAAACCCTGCGCGCCGTCTTCCAGCACCTTGAGCTTGTGGCGTTCCGCCGCGCCGAGAATTTTGTCATATTCCGCAGGGCGTCCGAAAATATCCACCGGAAGAATGGCGCGCGGAGTGAGCTGTTGTTCCCGTGCCGGGAGCGGCAGGGGGTGGCGCGCGGAGTCGCCGTCCCGGATTGCCTCCAGGGCGTCATCCAGACGCGCGGCATCCATGTTCAGGGTCAGAGGATCAATATCCACAAAAACGGGGGTGGCCCCGGTTTTGGCAATGCTTTCCGCCGTGGCGACAAAGGTGAAAGGCGTGGTGAGCACAGCATCGCCGGGGCCGATGCCCCAGGCCATAAGGGCGAGATCCAGCGCCGTGGAACCGGAGGAACAACCAAGGCAGTGCTTCATTCCGGCAAAGGCGGCAAGTTTTGCCTCCAGTTCCGCCACTTCCGGGCCGAGGATGTAATGGTTCCCCGCAAGCACAGCATCAAGGCGGGTGCGCAGGGTGTCTTTCATGCGGGCCTGCTGGACTCCCAAATCAACGAATTGCATGGTGCTTTCCTCTTTATTCGTTTTTTCAGTATTCCAGCGGCAGGGAGACGGTACGCCGGTCACGCGCGGAAATATAGGCGGCAATAAGCACTTCCAGCGATTTCAGACCCTCGCGCCCGTCCGTTTCCGGCAGAGCGTCACCGCGCAGTACGTCGATGACGTTCTTGTAATAGAGCGGATGCCCGAAGCCGTAGACTGAAGTTGTCTGATAGCTGGCGTTCATGATGTCCGCATCGTAGTCGCGCGGCTCGGCAAAATCCCAGAGCCGGATTTCATTGACGGCCACGCCGCCCACGCGAACAGTGCCTTTTTCTCCGAGTATGGTGATGGAACCTTCCAGATTCCTGGGCCAGGTGAGCATGGTGACGGCCATGGAGCCCAGGGCTCCGCTGCGCCAGCGCACATTCATGACGCCGGAATCCTCCACTTCAATGTCGCGGGCCAGAGTGCCGGTCATGGCCTGTACGTCGGCAATGGGGCCGATCAGCCATTCCAGCAGATCAACGTAGTGGCTGGCCTGATTCATGAAGGCTCCGCCGTCCATTTCCCATGTGCCGCGCCATGCGGCAGAATCATAATATTCCTGCGGCCTGGTCCAGAACACGTTGAGATGAACCATGTGGATTTTGCCGAAACGCTTTTCATCCACCGCGCGTTTGAGCAGCTGAAGCGTGGCGTTGCGCCGGTTCTGCTTGATGACAAACAGGCGCACGTTGGCTTCATCACAGGCTTTCACCATGGCCAGGCCATCTTGCCAGCGGGTGGCCATGGGTTTTTCCGTCATCACATGCTTGCCGTAACGAGCGGCCAGAACGGCCTGCTGCGGATGCAGGCCCGAAGGCGTGCAGATGGCTACCAGATCGCAGTCGGATTCGCGGAGCATGGTTTCATAGTCCCCGTAGCCGGAGACATGGTATTTTTCCGCGTGTTCGGCCAGTACCCGGGGGTTCTCGTCGCAGACGGCCACCAGTTTAAGGTGTTCCGCGTGTTTTTCAATGGAACCGAAGTGGTTTTTCGATATGCGCCCGCAGCCGACCACAGCTATTTTTATGGGGCGATCCGTAATGGTGGGAAACATGGTGACTCCTGAAAGAAGGCGGGGATGTCAGGCATATGACGGAAAGAACGATTTTTCCGCGCCGTGAAGCCTTAAGCAAAAATCGGGCCAATAAAAAATATCTTCAGGATGATTTGCCTCGTTGATACATTTTGGTATCAAAGCACATGTCGATATGAGCAACCAGCTGTGAAAACGAGGAAACGGATATGCCGGGCGTCTTTATGGAAAAGCAGAGGAATGGCGGTAAACGTCTTTATCGGATTGGCGTAGTCTCCGCCATGTGGCAGCGGCTTGAACTCACAGACCTCGTTTTTTCTCACATCGCCGATATGAAGACGGCTCTCGCCCCGTTTATGGAGCTGCTGCCCGTGGTCGCGGGGTCTGAGGGGGAAGAAAGCCGGGCTGTGGCGGAAAGGAACGGTTTCAGCTATACAGAGGTGGAAAACCTGCCGCTGGGGGCAAAGTGGAACGCGGCGCTGTCTCTGCTGCGCGATCAGGATGTGGACGGCGTGGTGATCCTTGGCTCTGACGATTTGTTGAATGAGCGCTTTTTTCATGTGCTCAAAGAAAGCCTGGATGAAGGCTGCCTGCTGGCCGGGCTGGATACGTTTTTTGTTCTCGAAAGCCGGAGCGGAAGATTGATGGAATGGCTGGGCTATTTGCCTCCCCGTGAAGGCGAGAGCATCGGCGCGGGGCGCTTTCTGCATCGGGAGCTTCTGGAGCGGCTGAACTGGCATTTGTGGGAGGATGGATTGAATGCCGGCCTGGATGCGAGCATGTGGCGGCTGCTGCGGGCTGACGCGGATCGCCGCGGGCACTCTTTTACAAGCAGAACACTAAACTGCCGGAAGGAAGGCATCGTTCTTGTGGATGTAAAAAGCTCAATCCAGATTAATGGGCTGGAGAACCTGGCTCTCTCATCGGGACGTGTCCGTATGGTTGGGGCGCCGCGGCAATTTCTGGAAAAAAGTTACCCGCGGAAACTTGTAGAAAAAATTTTGTCTCAAGCCCCTGCGGCCGCTGATCTGCCTGATCTCACCATTGATACTCTGAGTGTGTTTCCTCCCTGTGATACAGGTAAAGTCCCGGTGTATGTTCTTCTTCCTTGCATACCTGATGGCGTGGCGGAGTTTGCCGCGCATCAGCTTGTCTCGTTGCTGGGCTGGCTGCGCACACGCGGAGAGCAGCTGGAGCTGTGGGTGGAAACCCCCGCAGGATTTTTGCACAACATTGATTACGGTTTGATTGGGCAGGACATGCGGACGATATCCGATGGCATGCTCAACCTGCCCCCGCAAATGCGTAAGATGGTGATATGCGGGGGCTGGAGCAGCATGAGCACTCCTGCAAGTATTGTACGACGCCTGCGTCGTGTATTTCCCTCTCTTCATGTTACGGCTGATCTGCGTTTTTCGGGCCAGGAGGAGGCAAAACTTCTGGCCTCTCTGGCTGACGCTGTCCTCCCCGGCCCTGAAACGCCGGAGGCATACGGCCCTCCCATGACGCTATGTACGCTGGATCGTCATATACCGTTTATAGATTTTGTTTTGCGCGATCATGCGGTAGCATTCATGGAACACGAAGACGCAATGAAAGATGTCATGGATATTGTGGGGGCATGCGCGAGAGATAAAGCCTGGAAAAGTGCCGGAGGAACCTTGTATCTTTCTTTTTTTGCCACTCTATCAGATATTGCACGGCAATGGGGAATCCAGACCTGCAAAAGCGTAAATATGCAGATGCTCTATCGTATCTTTAAAGTGTGCATTGTGCCCCCGCGCTGTCATAATCCCGGCATATGCGCGGAAATTCTTGCTGCCGGTACGCCCTTGTTGTGTCATGTTGAACTGGCCCTCAGCATGGGGCTTGGTGAGGAAGATGGCGTACTGGCGTTCTCTTCGTGGGAAGAAGCGCTTTATCTGACGTCTCGTCTTTGCACGAAACAGAGATTCTGGGAGCAAATGGCGGAAAGAGCCTGGAAAACGGGAGAGCAATTGATACAGGCAAGTGAAACCGCCTATGCGGGGCGTTGGGACAGGAAAAGGGAGGGGTAAAGGCTTTTTAAGTCGATAATGTCAGCCTTCTGAAGGTTGCTGTATAAAGAAAAAATTTTTTGAAGAGATGGATGTTGAGCTTTTTTATCTATGGTAAATAGCTTTTCAACCAGTTCTCAAAGCTGAGCAAAGACCAAATCAGAAGTCTTTTATTCTTTTTTCCATCTAGGTGATACTGAATATTGCGTCTGACTACATTGGCATCAAGGTACTCATATAAGCGGGCGTTGTTGGAGAGGAGTAATTTTTGCACGTAAGAAATGCTGTCGCCTTTGAACCATGAGGCATCTGGTGCGCTAAAACCTTGTTTTTGCGCATCGGCCATTGATTGCGGGATATAGCGCCGCATGGTTTCACGCAATAAATATTTTCCATCTCGGGTTTTGCTGAAGTACGTCTTTTGTTTTGCTGCATCATTTTCATCAATACGCAACATATTTTCCAAATTATGAAGTTTCATACGCACAGGCAGACGCATGGCAAAGTCTACTAAATCATTGTCCAGAAATGGCACACGGGTTTCCAGCCCGTGGGCCATGGAAAGCTTGTCTTCTACGATAAGCAGCCCATGCAGGAAAGTTTTGGCTTCAAAGTACAGCGACATATTAATATATGCTTCAATTGATTGCGGAGCGGCTTTATCATGAAGTATGCTGCTGAAAAGATCTCTGGTTCGGACGTGTCGCGTTTCCTGCGCAAGAGGAGAGAACAGTTGGCGCAATTCGGCGTCCGGCAGTAATCGTTGCCAAAAACCGTAGTATTTGTCGATATAGTCATCAAAGTTTTTTGCCCCGGTCGTGTGGTAATAGCGCCAGGGATACCCACCGAAGAGCTCATCACCGCCAGTTCCGGCCATGACTACCTTGACGAATTTGGCGGCAAGATTGGCTATGCAGTAGTTGGGATAACTTTGGCCCACGCGCGGCTCTTCAATGTGCCAGACCACATGGGGTAGGACACGCTCCATGTCGCCGGCCTTGAGAACCATTTCGTAATGTTCGGTCTTGTACAGATACGACATGAATTCGGCGCTCTCCCGTTCATCGTAGGAAAGTTCCAGTCCTGATGCCGAGTTGAGATCAAAGCCACATGTAAAAGTTTTGATGTAGGGAAAATTTTGAGCAGCAAGAGCTGTTATAGATCCGGAGTCCATGCCGCCGGAAAGGTAGCTTCCGATTTCCACATCACTGACGAGCTGCCGCTTGATAGCCTGCTGGAAAAGCCTGTCAAGTTCTTCACAGCAGGATGTGACATCGGTAATTGCTGGGTCTTCTTGGAAATTGTAGTCCCAATAACGGGCTATGTTCAGATGTTGACAGCCTTGCAAAGGCAGATAGGCGTGACTGCCAGGAGGGAAAATGGTTACCCCTTGAAGCAATGTCTTTTGGGAAATGATATTTTGAAAGGTAAAATATTCTACCAGGCCAGGCGCATCTAGCTTTGCTGAAAAGTGAGGATGTGTTAAAAAAGCTTTATGCTCTGAGGCAAAAAGGAAAGTAGAGCCGCAAAAAGTATAGTAAAGAGGTTTGATGCCGTATCGATCTCGCGCCAGGAAAAGCTGTCGGCGCTTATAGTCTGCAATGGCAAATGCAAACATGCCGTTGAAGCGTGCTACGCAGGCGTGTCCCCACTGGGCATAAGCCCGCAGGATCACTTCCGTATCCGTACGGCTGCGGAAAATGTGGCCAAGACGTTGCAATTCCGTCCTGAGTTCTTTGAAGTTATAAATTTCGCCGTTATAGGTAATGCTGAAAAAGCCGTCCTCGGTACTCATGGGTTGGTCGCCGTCGTGGCTCAAATCCAGAATGGACAGGCGGCAATGTCCCAGGCCAACTGGGCCGGCGATTTTTATCCCCTGTCCGTCTGGCCCCCGGTGGGCAATGGTCTGCACCATGCGCTGCAATTCACTTTCGTGAATCGGACGACCATCTGTTTCGATAATGCCACAGATACCGCACATGTCCTCCTCCCCCTCCCGCAGGATTGCTTTGAAGGTAATTTTTGGCCGGGACATGATGTTCCGACCAGGCTGAGCGTCACAGATATTTCAGTCTGAATTCAGATTTTCTGAGCTATAATAGTAATTCCCGCGTTTTCTATATGCATGCGTTTAATCGCCAGACCCAGTTCATTACACCAGGAGGAAACTTCCTCCGGGGTCTGCCTGAAAGCATTTTTAGGCGCGAACCAGTCGAAATTAATATGGTTCATTTCTTCAAAAGAAAGTTCTGGATGGTAAAATGTCTTGAAAATATGCCAATAGAAAAAACGCTGCAACGAAATTTTACCGGGAGGTATGTCAAGGAGTGACAACCCTTGGGGCAGGTCGAGTTCTTTTTCAATACATCCCAGTTGCTCTCCGAGAGAAGTTAATGGTTTCAGCGCATTCCATGCTTCAGCAGCCGACAGCAGTTGAAGTTTTTCCCGGATATAATCATCTGTAAATTCACGGATTGGACCTTTTTTTCGATAGACATAGAATAAAAAATATCCTCCTCTGCGCAGTAATGGAACAAGAGAGGCGAGTGCTCCGCGTGTGGAGTCCGTATGATGGAGAACTCCTTCTGAAAAGATACAGTCAACGCTCTCGTGAGTAAAAGGAAGCTGCGTAATGTCTTCACGAATGAAGATTCTCTCTCTCTCTCTCTCTCTCTCTCTCTCTCTTGTTGGAGGTTGAACCGTTTTACAGCGACCCATATTGCTTCGGATATATCGCAGCCTATATATCGAATTTTTGAGAGTGGCTTGAAATATTCCAGAGCGGACATGCCCGCTCCGCAGCCCGCGTCCAAAACAACCGGCTCCGGGGGGAGGAGCGGCAAAAGGGCGCTGAATGTTCCATAGCGCTCAATGAGCCAGTCCCGAACTCGCCCGAGAGCCTCCGGTGAGTTAAATGTTGTTTCTTTCTTCCATTTGAATGCAAAGATTTCTTCCGTTTGCTTTTGCTGATCGCTGACGTCAAGATGTGACGCATTCCATACGCCATTGCGATACACATATGTCTTTGAACCGCACGAAAGCGTGTCGCCAAAATTTTGTGCCCGCATGATTTCGCAAAACCAGGATGGAGCCGTTTCCATTACAGGCACTCCTTTAAAGAGAGAAAAACTTTTTCCTGTGTTTCCTGTGTCATGCCGTGATACATGGGCAAAGCCAGCGTTCGCGCGAACGCGGCCTCACTGTGGGGAAACGTGCCGCACAAACGGCAGGCGGGTGATTGATAGGCCGGGTGGTGATGCAGGGCGTAGGTGCCGATTTGTACTTCAATGCTTTTGGCATGCATTTTTTGCATGATCTCGTCGCGCCGATCGAGACGAATGGAGTATGTCTGCCATGAATGTTCACCTCGCTCGGAAACTGTCGGAAGCCCGACTCCGGGCAGGGAGGCAAACATGTCGTTATAAAGAGCTGCCTGCGCGCGGCGCTCCGTGAGCAGCATATCTATGTCCTGCATCTGGCCCAGGCCGACCGCGGCCTGTATGTCAGACAGCTTGTAATTGCTGCCCATGCGTTCGAACCGGATGCTCTTTCGCGCGGCGGAACCGTCACTCATGCCGAAATGCTTGAAAGAATTCATCCATTCCGCCCACAGGCCGTTTGAAGTGGTAATCATGCCGCCTTCACCGGTGGTGATGAATTTGCGCGGATGCAGAGAAAATACCGAAATATCGGCAAAGCTGCCCACTTTGGCGTCGTTCCAGGCCGCCCCGATGGAACAGGCCGCGTCTTCAATGATGTATATCTCTCTGTTTTTTTTCAGCTTGTTCAGCCAGTGGTAATCCAGCGGATTGCCGAAGAGGGAAACCGGACATATGGCCCTGGTCCGGGGGGACAGGGCCGCTTCCACTGCGCTGCGGCTGATAAGCTGGGTATCCTCTTCAATATCCACAATGACCGGGGTTCCGCCGGTCATGGCCACGGCGCTGGCCGTGGCGGGATAGGTATAGTCCGGCACAATGACTTCATCACCGGGGCCGACCCCCACGGCTCTCAAGGCCAGTTCCAGACCTGTGGTGCAGGAGCTTGTCGCAATGGCGTAGGGCGCTCCGACATAGGCGGCGAAGATGCGCTCCAGCTCATGAGCCGTAGGGCCTTCAGTCAGATAGCCGGAATCCAGCACCGCGGCCACCCGAGCCTTGATGGCCTCAGTCATGTATGGTTTGATAAGCGGTATGATCATCGTGTGTTAGTCTCCGTTTCGTGTGTACAGGCGTCCGATAAGATGCTCGGGAAGGTAAAATGCCTTCCAGTGTTCGCAGGCGGCACATGGATACATATCTTCGAGCGCGTTTTGCTCATGCGCGTCGCGCAGGCGCTGATATGCGTCGCAGTTCCAGGCGGTTTCGATGCCGTTGGAGACATTGGCGAAGACTTCGCCCCGGCGTTGACGCTGCCAGTCATGATTACAGATGGCGACGTCGCCATTCCACAGAATGACCATATCCTCGACAACTTTTTTACAGGGACGCCGCCCTGTCGTGATATCCTGATATTCCCGCAAGCTGCCCGGATGGCCGTTGGCTGAATGTTCGGCATAAATCCGCACCCGATCCACCCTGCGGCACCAGAAAGATACAAAGGCATCCATGCCGGGCTTGTGAAGGGGCGTTTCCACGGCTGAAACCTGTACAGTCATGGGACTGTTTTCTTTTTCGCGCAATTCCAAAAAGTGCAGAATATTGGCCATGGTCGCGGCATAATCGGCTCCCCGGCGTGAAGCCTCATACAGCGCCGGGTCAATGGTATCCAGAGAGAAAGAAATGAAGTCGACTCCGCAGTCAAGCAGCTTCCGGGTGTTTTCTTCGTCCAGCAATGTGCCGTTCGTGGTAAACTGTATGGGGCCGATATCTTTTTTACGAGCGTAGGCGATTATTTTCCACCAGTCTGGATGCAGCAAACTTTCACCGCGAAAGAAAGGCACCAGTGTCACGGGAAGATGATCGGCCATTTCATCAAGAAGATGCAGTGCCAAGGCTGTATCCATGCTGCCGAGAAATCCGCCCATATTATGCCTCGGACAGAATGAACAGGAAATATTGCAGCGATTGGTCAATTCAAGAGTGATTCGTTTGGGAAAAGTATGCATTATATCAAAATCCTTAAAAAGTGCGGAAAAGACTGCCCGTGCTCTCTGCGGGCAGAGATCCGGCAACACGGAGGGAGGACGAAAGAAGTGCCTGCATGACATGTTGCCGGATTTTGAAACGCTAAGAATTTTTTTTCAGCCAGCGCAGCAAGGAAAGCAGGAGCTGTGGCTTGTCTGAAATGTACAGGGCATCATGACCGAATGCCTTGATATACCGGGTGACCATGCTGTGAAATTCTTCGTCCGAAAGGCCCCAGCCCCGAAAGTAGTTGATATTTTCCGGCTGACAGAGTGTACCCGAAAACATTTCTCCACGTGCCATATCGGCCAGTCTCTGGCCGATATGTTCGACGCTCCAATGCGCATTGACGTAGGCTCTCGCTTGGTCGCCCAGTGTGTGGGTATACTCCACGTCATTCAACAGACGACGCATCCCCGGCAGTGGATCGCCGTTGTGGAAGATTTCGCAGGGAGGAGGGGGCAGAGCCGAACCCTGCATGGTATCCCGGATATCCGGCAGGCTGCCGATGAGGGTTGGTTTGCCAAAATGTGCTGCTTCAGTGCCAAGGCCTGCGAGAAGAGAGTCAGAGTACAGTTCGTCTATCACGAAAGAGCAGCGGGCCAGATTTTCCAGAACTACGGCATTGGGAACCCCTTTCAGCTCCAGGTATTCGAACTGCTGCCCTTCTTTTTTGAGCGTTTCAACCGCTGCTCTGATGCGGGAGGTTCCCTTGTACGGACTGCTGGGGGCGTGTAGAACAAGAGGAGACTCTGGACGAATTGGTTTAACATTGCCGATAGGCTTCAGAAAAGGGATGCCTACACCGAGAAACGGAACAAACGGCCTGGTTAAAAACTGTGACGTAGGCGGATGGGACACAACATAATCACAGTGTTGCTCAAGGAACCGTACCCGGTTGAAAACCGTCTGCGTTTGCCGGAGGATACCCTCCAGACTTAATTCCAGAGAGTTTCCCTGCATCCATTGCGGTCGGCCTTCCGAACCGAGGAAAAACATGATTACTCTTTTGCCGTTCCGTTTGAGTAGCGGTAAATCTGAATAATCAGGAAAAATTGTCCTCCATCCATTAAAAATGAATACATCATATTTGCCTAATAAATCTTGGAACAGGAGTTCCAAGCTTTTTTGATATTCATTAATAAGTAAAGCTACTTTTTCCTTTCCACGTGCTGTTTTCAGCTTTTCCTGAATGGTCAGGAAATTGTTAAAAATAGGATTGGAATTTACTGGATGCTTATAAGAAAAAGAGTGTTTGTCGAATAGATACAAATCCGTTTCAAAGCCATGTTGCTGGAGACAATGTGTAATACCACACATCATTCCGGCAATTTCTTTGACACCTACAAAAACTTTTGGAAGTAAAGATAAGGGCATGTTATAATTCTCGTTGGAGTGAAATGTATAGATACTTTTTGAAGATACAAAGTTAAAACATAAATTATATCATTTTTGAAATGTTATTGTGATGCCTTACATAAAGGATCTGGTTTTGTGTATTTTATATAAAAAGAATAGGGAATCAAATTTAGTTTTGCCATGAGCCAAAAAAATGGACGCATTCTTTCAAATGTTTTTTTGTAAGTTGTAAAATCTCTGTATGTTTTACGCGGCTGTGTCAAGTATATTTCCAGTTCCTCGCTGCTGATGTCAAGACGTTGTTTTAGGTACGCAATCAGGCCGTCTTCCATATGAAACGGTTTTTTAATTTCTTGCAAAGCTTGATCGCGCGCCATTCTGCCGGTACGCACCATAGCGGAGAGCCCAAGCAGACGTGTATCAATACCGTAACGGCGAGGCATAAAATAGCTGTGATAAAAAGCTGTGAACTTGTTTTCCAGATGGTGACCGCCGTACCAATGCCAGTTGAAATTTTTTTCAAGAAATTGTTTTATTTCTTCTTTGTTATAACTTAAATACCAGAGAGGACGAATTTTACGAATTCTTCGCATCATCCAGTATAGTTGTGTATGTAAAGGCATTCTTGGGTAGGTGATAAGAGGAAGAGTTCCAAATTTGGCATGTACTGATTCTATATAACGGTTATCCATATAGAGCCATCCTAGTGGTGAAATTCCTTCAGTCCGAAAATTGTGCCCCTCTAGAACATATTTTACATTATGTTTGTCGGCAACTCTATTTAAAACAGATGCAAGAGCAATATCTGTCGGTGATTCAATGTCGGCAACTCCAGATTTTAAAAATGCTTTATATATATCATCATATTCTTGTGCGTCAACAGTATATATTTCAAGAGGAACATTGAGCTTTTTTACAATGTTATGCATATTTTGTGTTGAAAGTTCTGTATTCCAAGTATTGTCAAAATGTACAGCTAGAGGGCGTAACCCCATCAGCTCCTTTGCTATATAGAGAAGATATGAAGAGTCACAACCACCTGAAACCCCTACAATACAGTCAAATTTTTTTCCTTTTCCTGCGTGTTTAATGCGTTTAGCTATATTTTGAAGTATACTGAATCCCTGCTTTTCGCTCGGATATTGTATTTCAAGCGAATCATGAAGATGGCAATAGTTGCATATCCCATGTTCATCAAAAGTGATGTTCGGGATAGTAGTATCATACAAGCAACGGCTACAGGTATATTTCATGCTTTTTGCTCCATTCGGCAACTAAAAATAGAGTACTTATATGGATTTAATACAATCGAAGGAATCCATATAAAATTTGAATGCGCCTACTTATTATGCTGAAGTAACTGCAATACATAAATGCCAGTTGCAGCATGATGCTCTCTTAGGTAGACGTATACTTCATGTGCCGTATTGAAGCAAGTACAAATTGTAGACTTTTTGCATGTATGATTAAATAATAATATCATATGGTTATGGTGTACGGCATAAGCAATGACAGAGGTTGGTTTTGAGGCAGAAGCTGAGTCAAAATTATATTCTTGGTTGAGGGCTATATATTACCGAATTTTTAGGAATGAAAATTAGCTGATGGGATAGACCCGCCCCCAACGAGCCAATGGACTCTGCGGCATCAATGTGCCAAAAGGTGACATTCTGTCACGTTAACCAACATGGGAGCGGGCCATGAGACAAGTATGCCAAATCGGGCTTGATATTGCAAAAGAGTATTTTCAGGTACATGGCGTGGACAAAAACGGCAAGGATGTATTCAACAAAAAACTGAAAAGGAAAAACGTGTTGTCATTCTTTGCCAATCTTCCTCCATGCCTTGTTGGACTGGAAGCGTGCGGGGGAGCCCATTATTGGGCCAGAAAGATAGCCAAACTGGATGCGGGCCATACTGTTAAGCTCATTTCCCCACGCCATGTAAAGCCTTTTGTGTTGAACAACAAAACGGATGCGGCAGATGCCAGAGCAATCTGTGAAGTTGTGGGCAGACCGTCCACACGTTTTGTAACTGTCAAAACCGTTGAGCAGCAAGATTTGGCCGCGTGGCACAGGATACGCGAAAGAAAAATCAAGGAGCGCACAGCATTGGCGAATCAGGCGAAGGCGCTCTTGCTGGAACAAGGTATTGTTGTTGCCAAAGGGATAACCCGTATCCGCAAGTTTTTGCCCATAGCTGTTGAAAACCTTGAAAATAGGCTGAGCATGACAGCCAGGGATTATTTGTCTGAATTGTATGCTGAGCTTGTAACCTGTGATGAGCTGGTGGAAAAGTACGAATCGCGCATTATCAGCTTTGCCAAGAATGACGAAGCCTGCAAAAGGCTCCAGAAGATACCGGGAGTTGGCCCGATTACCGCTACAGCCATTGTGGTGCATGCGGCAGATGCGACTGAGTATAAAAATGGCCGGGGTTTTGCCGCAAGTCTGGGGTTGACGCCCAAAGAGCATTCATCAGGAGGCAAACAAAGACTGCCTGGCATAAGCAAGCGTGGCAGCAACACCATCCGCAAACTATTAATCCAGGGAGCAAGAATAATTACTCGCTATGCCCTGGCCAATAAAACGGCAAGGATCATCTGGAATTTGCTGGCAAAAAGGGAAGAGTATCGGCCAGTAATGGCATAAGCTAAAAACTGGCTGATCAAGACGGATTTTTCCTAAGTAAAAGTACACGTCTCGCGCAACGACATCAACAGTATTCTC
>OFFU01001248.1_pt1 | contig 18805 bp, 19 predicted proteins | sample 1521451 | NCBI WGS metagenome assembly OFFU01 (sample SAMEA3504106, study PRJEB24116) | mouse gut metagenome | biome: mouse gut; feature: mouse-associated habitat; material: faeces | place: Denmark | collected 2011 | reverse complement strand
ACTGGCGCTATTTGTGCGTGATAAGCCATTAACTGAGCTTGGTAGTCTATCAAGATAATTTTACTGCAGTCATCAAAACGCTGATGTGCCTGTTTCACCCTGATTCGAGGACCCTGTTCCAACCTGGCCTGTCATACAGACTGGGAAGGAGGAACAATGGATCTTTATATGATTCTCCAGTTGCTGGCAAACCTGTGTGTCATCACAGAATTTGTCAGACCGCTGGTGGGGACTTTTTTTCCCTGTAAAATCAACGTAACTTTCCTGGTCTCGATCATCCGAAACAAAAAGCACGATCAGTGTTCCCGCACCGACCGTGCCTTGGATGATCGCTAGACCATCTAGTGTTCGTTAAACAGCACATCGGTTGATGACCGCTGTCTGTATCTTCATTATAGCCTTTTCGGGTTATCTTGCAAGAAACAGACCAGGCCGTCAGGTTCCTCGAATCAGATGGCTTTTCCGGACCCTTCAGCTATGAGGGGTCCTTTTTCGAGTCCACTCAGAACAATCCACCAAATCTGACAACAGCCTCTGCTCTCAGACCTCATCTGCAACAGCGGGTTTGATGCACAGCATTCCGCTGTCCATCAAACTGGCTGATGCAGCAAAAAGCACGATCAGTGTAGCCGCACCGACCGTGCTCTGGATGATTGTTAGACCATCGGTTTAATCTCATTGCAGCCCATCGGTTGATGACCGCTGTCTGTACTTACATTATAGGCTATCCGGCTTATCTTGCAAGAACCAGACCAGGCCATCAGGTTCCTCGAATCAGATGGCTTCCCGGGGTTTGCCGCTTTGGCAGACCCCGTTTTTGCTGCAAACCAAAACAACCCACCGCACATAATCGTGACCTCTATTCACAGACAGCAGCTCTCCGCCAGCGGGTTTGATGAGCAGTCCTCGACTGCCCATCAAACTGGCTGGCGAAACAAAAAGCACGATCAGTGTAGCAGCAACGACCGTGCTCTGGATGATTGCTGGACCACCTGGTGTTCGTTAAACAGCACCTCGGTTGATGACCGCTGTCTGTACTTACTGTATCCCTCAGCCAGTTGTCGGGACAACTCTAAGTTGTTCAGACAACCCGCTGAGGTTTTTCGATTTCGCCAGCATTCCAGAAACCTGCCCCTGCAAGCTGCCAGGAACCAAAGTTCCCTGATTACTCAAAACAATCCACCGCACCTGATCCTAACCTCTGTTATCAGGATCTGCTTTTGCCAGCGGGTTTCCTGTGCAGCGAAAAGCTGCCCGGGAAACTGGCTGGCACCATCTGAGTGGCGGAAGACCTGATTGCCGGAACCGGCACTCAGGTCTGCGGGCACTCAATACGCCCGGAAATCCTCCTGGATCTCCTCCATCGACTCCTCTTTTTTCAGCCCCAGCATCAGCAGAAGCCTTGCCTTGTGCGGCATCAGATCATACGCCGCTATCGTTTTTCCCCTCGGGTCAAACACTCCATCCGGCACAGCCTCCCCCTCCGGCAGCCGGCTCGAGCGTACAATCATGCAGTCCCCATTCCAGCCCTCGATCACATCCTGCACAGCCGTCGGGTAATTCCCGGCCCCCGTGCCAGCAATCACCACGCCATCATAGCTCTCCAGCATGTATCGCAGCAAACCCGGATCCGACTCCTCATGCACATAGAAAATCTCCACCCGGGGCATATCCCTCAAGTCCACATCATTGAACCTTGATTCACTCGTGTGAAACCGGTACGGCCGGTGAATCAGCGAAACCGTCCTGTCCCGGACATATCCCAGAAGCCCGAACTCATTTTGCCGGAAGGCATCTGTGCTCATGGAATCCGTCTTCTTCACATCCCGACCCGCGAACACCATATTCGAGAACACCGCCAGTACACCCATGCCCCTCGCACTATCATCCGCCGCCAGGCGAACAGCCTGCATCAGATTCGCCGGACCGTCCGCGCTCGTGGCGGTCGCCGGGCGCATCGCACCTGTGATCACCACCGGCTTCGTCACATCCAGCACCAGATTCAACAAAAACGCCGTCTCCTCCAGCGTATCCGTCCCATGGGTGATCACCACGCCATCCACCGACGGATCCGCCTCCAGCTGCTCCACCAGGTTCTTTACCTCACGGTAGGCCCCGAACGTGATGTCATTGGAATCCACCTGACACACCGTGTGCATCTCCAGATCCGCGATTTCCCCCAGACCCGGAACCGAACTCACCACTTCCTCTACCGGCAGTTCCCCCGCCCGGTACCCCGCGGCATCCCCCGCCGGACCGGTGCCCGCAATCGTACCCCCGGTGGCGATCACCGCGATTTTCTTCTTTTCCGCCATATGATCCTCTCTTCCACGCCTCAAGCCAGACGCCCTGACATCCGGTCCTGCCCGAACCAGGTTCTTCCGTATAGCTTATACATCCGCCCAGTACCCTGCCACTGCCTGCAGCCGGTTCTACACCTGCAGCCGTACGTGACTTGTACCCTGTTTCTTTTTTACCTGAATCTGCCGGTCAATGGCAGTCTTCAGCCCCGCCACATGGGAAATCACCGCCACACACCGGTACTGCGCCAGCTCCGACAGCACCTGCATGGCCTTGCCCAGGCTTTCCTCATCCAGCGACCCGAAGCCCTCATCTATGAACAGCGTATCAATGCTGATCCCGGGATTTGCCGCCGCCACCCGGTCACTCAGGCCCATCGCCAGACAGAGACTCGCCTCAAAGGACTCGCCCCCCGACAAAGTCTGCACCGGACGCACCTCGCCGCTGAACCGGTCTTCCACCGCCAGATCCAGCCCGGTCTTTCCTGCACCCTTTTTCTGGCCCTCGCTGCGCACCAGCCGGTACTGACCCCGGGACAGCTGCAGAAACCGCCGGTTGGCTGCCTCCAGCACCTGATCCAGGTACATCATCTGCACCCAGGCCTCCAGGGAAATCCGCTGCATGCCACTCTGCGTTCCCGCCAGGGTCCGGGCGAGCATGGATACATCCGCCGATGCCTGCTCCAGCTCTGCCTGACGCGCAAATCCTGCCTCCAGCTTCTTCAGCTGCGCCACATCGTTTCTCAGCACATGATCCCGCTCCTCCAGACGCCGCCGGTCTTCTTCGATGTCCCCCGACAAAGTCTGGCGCCGGGTTTCCAGGTCCTTCACCGCCGCCTCCGATACCTGCTCCGTATCCGGAATCTGATCCATCGCCACCTGTGCCTCCGCTGCCCGCGACTCGCAAGCCGCCAGCTGCTTCCGGCACTCCTGCAGTTCCTGGTCAAAGGCATCACACCGCTGCCGCCGCTCCCGGATCTCCGCCTCCAGTTCCTGTGCACCCCGGGTGCCTGTCAACAGAGCCGCCGATGAACGCAACCCAGCCAGTTTCGTCTCCAGAGCTGTCTGTTTTTTCCGCAAAGTCTCCAGCGCCTGTTCCCTGCCCGGCACCTGCCGCTCCAGCCGGGTCTTTTCCTCCATCTGCCTCTCCAGACCCTGGAGCATTGCCTTCGATTCCCGCAGCTTCTGGTCCAGCTCAGGGATCGGTACGTCTTCCAGCAACGACAGCCGTCCTTCCCCTTCATGCACCGCTGCCGCAGCCTGCTGCTGCCGGGCATCCGCTTCATGCGCCCTCTGCTTCAGGCGCTGTACCTGCGCTTCATCCGGCACGTCCTGTTCCAGAGGCGCCGGTGCCGGGTGATCCATACTCCCGCACACAGGACAGGGTTGACCGGCTTCCAGTGACGCGGCAAGAATTCCTGCCTGTCCTGCCAGAAACCGCCGGTTTGCCCTGACCCAGGCACCATTGGCCGCCTCGAATTTTTCCAGGGCCTGTCCAAGCGTTTTTCGCGCTGCCTCCAGTTCCTGCACGAGCTGCGCACGCTCACGGGCACGTGTCTGCTGCTTCTCCAGCTCCGCCAGCACCGCCCTGGTCTGCTCCAGCTGTACCGGCACCTCCCGCAGCGCCTGCAGCCGGATTCGGTCTGTTTCCAGTTCTGCCCCGGCTTTCCGGACTTCATCCCCTTTGCGGCCGATGCTTGCCTCCAGGGCCTGGATGTCCTTCTGCAGACTCTCGGCCTTCCGGGCATCCACTGCCTGTTTTTCCAGACCGCCAATGGAGTTCCGGTCTTTCGCAAACGCCGCTTCCTGCGGCTCCAGCTCTCTCAGACGCTTCCGGCAGTCCGCCTCTTCCTTCAGCGCTTTGTTCTTTCGCTCCTGCAGCAAAGCCTTCCGCTTCTGTTCCTGTGCCCGTGCCTTGAGCTGTTCTGCCTGGGCAATCAGCCCCTGCAATGTGGTCTCCCGTTCCTTCAGAGAAGCCCTGGATGTGCGGATCGCCGTCGCTTCCGCATCCAGCACCTTCCGGCACGCAGCCCCATCGAAGGGCACACCGTCATACAAAGAAAGCTGGCTGCGTCCCGTTTCATTCTCCGCCACACAGGCCTTGAGCTCCTCCCGCTTCAGCCGGGCCCGTTCCTGGATCTCAGCCTGGATCCGGTCATAGAGCCCTGTCCCGAACAAGTCCCGGAAGATTTCCTGCCGGCGCTGGGAATCCGCCGTGAGCAGATCCCGGAAAGTACCCTGGGCAATGAGCACCGTCTGGGAAAACTGGGCCGCGTCCAGTCCCAGCAAGTCGCGGATCCTGGCAGCGGCTTCCCGGTTTTCCAGCACCCCGGTCTCCGTCTTGAGCTCCAGACGCTCGGGGTCCGGGGTTTTCTTGAACTCCTTTTTATTCTTCTTGAGCTTCGTCTGCATGGGTTCGCGCGTGACGGTATAAACCTGTCCCTTTTCCTCGAACGTCAGGGACACCCGGGTGACGGTCCCCGGTTCAGCGTTTTTGCACCGCAGCATCTGTGCATCCCGCTCCCGCTGCGAGGGCTCGCCATAGAGGGCATACATGAGGCCATCAAAGAGCACGGTTTTCCCGGCCCCGGTTTCTCCCGTGATCAGGATCAGGCCCTGTCCGCCGAAGGCCGCAAAGTCAATCACTTCCCGGTTCGCATAGGGGCCGAAGGCCTCCAGTTCCAGTTTCAGCGGTTTCATACAGCCTCCATTTCTTCCAGCAACTCCGACAGCAACGCCTCCTGGCGTTCGTTCAGATCCTGTCCGTTCTGTGACCGGTAGAATTCCCGGATATTGTCCGCCGGATCCTCGCTCCGGACCGCTGCAGCCACACCCGCGGCTTCCTGGACACGGGCTTCCAGGGCTTCGTAGCCCAGTCCCACCAGGCGCGGCCAGCATTCCTGGAGATGCATCAGCGCCATGGGGTTGGGCTGTTCATCCTGCAGTGCCGCATAGACATAGGCATTCCGGTCACGGGATGCCACAAACACCGGATCCGTGAGCTCGGCCAGCGTACCGGAGAGCTTTTCAAATCCGCGCAGCGGTTCAATGGAAACCGGCTCCACTTTCACCCGCATGCCAGGCAGCGCCGATGGATCCACATCCACCACCAGTGCTCCCTTTTTCTGATTCAGCTCGCCGATGGAAAGACGCTGGAGCGTCCCGGGATACCAGACATTGTCGCCAATGCGCTGCGGCGAATGGAGGTGGCCCATCGCCACATAGTCGTAGTCCCGGAAGGTGTCGGCCGCGATTTCATCCAGTCCACCCACCATGACTGACTCCGACTCGCAGGTCGTGGCGCCAGAGACAAACTGATGGCTGATGAGCACATGTGCCTTGTCCGGATCCAGCGTCTGGCGGGCCAGGACCTGTTCCATCATGTCCTGAAAGGAAGCGGGGCGGGTGCCCAGGACCCCGGCAGTGGAAAAGGGCTTGATGAAGGGCAGGAGGTGGAAGACCACGCCTTCCAGTTCCACCGCGCGGATGGCCCCGTCATACACCGTCTCCAGGTAAATGTCGCGGTCTTCCAGAAAGGAACGGGCGTAGCCCAGCTTCTTTGGTGAATCATGGTTGCCTGCGATCATGAGCACCGTCAGTCCGCTGTCCTTCAACCGGTTCATGAAGCGGTCCAGCACAGCCACAGCCTCGGCCCCCGGATCCTGCCGGTCATAAATGTCCCCTGCGATGACCAGGGCATCACACTGCAGGTCCTGCGCCTTTTGAATCACTTTCCTGAGCAGGTCTTCCTGCAGGTCCAGAAACTCCCGCGGATCCTGATGGTAAAAGGACTTGCCGATGTGCAAGTCCGATACGTGCAGAAATCTCATCGTGCCACCACCATGTAGAGACTGAATCCCACAAAGACGACACCCACAAGCCAGAACAGGGGCGCTTTCCATACACAGCGAAAGAGGGCCCGCTTTTCCATGAGCTGGTGCCAGGCCTGCCGTATGGCGGGCACCATGAGAATTGTCACGACCAGTCCCAGAACGGCCAGGACCAGGAGCAGAATGATCAGCAGTGGAAACCAGCCGACAAGTAGTGCCATGGAGTTGTTGATCACGTGCAGCAGGATTGGCACCCAGAGACTGCCGGTCTGTTCATACGCCCAGCAGAAGACCAGGGCCATGAAAAATACCGGGATCCCCTGCGTGAAGTTCATGTGCAGAAAGGAAAAGGCCAGACTGCTGATGATGGCCGCAAACACCGGGCTGTACCGCTTCAGACAGTTGTAGGCGAATCCCCGGAAGTACAGTTCTTCGATCACCGGGCCGATCACGCCAATGATGAAAAACATGCCGATCTTGTCCGCCATGGAGAACACAGCCGGCAGCTGCTGGCTGGAGGTTCCCAGAAGTGCCCAGAGCAGGCTGAAGCCAATGGACCAGAAAAAGGTCATGGGAACCGCTCGGAGAAGAGTCGGCATAATCCGGTGTCCCGGAGTGGACAGCCCTGTGAGGGGGGTGCCGGTCAGGACCATGCCCAGAGCCAGGGCGGGCAGGCCGCAAAACACTGCCGCAGCCATGAACACCGTCGTATTGACATGCCAGCCAAAGAGCAGGGGCAGGGAGGTGAGAAAGCCTGCGGCCACCTGCAGGATGAGGTACACCCACAGGGCGATGCCGATACGCTGAATGCGCTGTGTGCAGTTCAAAGACTGCCTGTTGTCATGATTCATATCGACTCCTTTCGATGGCGAATCGCACGGTTCCAGAGACGGGTGACGATCCAGCAGCAAAGCAGAGAGAGCACGATCCCGCCCAGCAGATCCGTCGGGTAATGCACCCCGAGATAGAGCCGGGAGAGGGAAATACCCACCGCATAGAGAAGAACCAGGGGCCACCAGCGGTTTTTCGCAAAGAGTGTCCCCCAGAACAGGGCGAAGGCCGCTGCGGTGTGGCTCGAGGGAAAGGAAGAGCCACCGGGTATGGGCCCCACCCGCTGCAGACCGGGTATGGTCAGAAAGGGACGGGGTTCCTGAAAGAGCGCCTTGAGAAACGTGGAGCATACCATGGTCAGGGCCAGTCCAAGCAGGACACGAAGGGCCAGAGACCGGGTTTTGCGAAAGCAAAGGAGCACAGCTGCAAACGCTGTGGCGATCCAGATGGTGTTGGTGAAACACAGCACCAGGTCATTGAGTGACGGCTGGCGCAAAGTCTGAAACCAGAGCAGGATCTGCGCGTTCACTGACGGTACCTGAGCTTTCTGTAATACTGCGCATCCGAGGCTTCATCCACCGCCAATGGCGGAGTGTGTAGGACAAAGTCCCGCCCGGCCCAGAGAGAAGCAAAATCGGAAAGGGAAAGCCGGGCTGTCCACCCATCGGTGCTGACAAGCACTGTGCTGCCACGCTGCTTTAAAAGAGATCTGCCGGAGCGCAGGGTATTCCCTGCCTCCAGTTCCTTCATTGCCTGTTCAATATACATAGTGACATCATATCATGGTCCATTTTCTTCCACCCATCCCTCCCGGGCTTTTGTCTGTTTCGTGCAGGAAACAGGCATGAAAAAAGCCCCCTGAGAACTCAGGAGACTTTATGATTCGGAATTCTGTGAAAGACTAGCAGTTGTAGTCGATCAGTTCCTGGAACCAGGCCTGCGGGTGAGCGCATACCGGGCACTTGACAGGAGCTGTTTCAGACTCGGCAATGTAGCCGCAGTTCAGGCAGATCCATTTAACCTTCTCGGGCTTGGAGAACAGTGTCTTGTTTTCCAGCTGATCCAGCATGGCCTGGTACCGGTTGCGGTGGTGCAGCTCGATGTTGCCGATCATGCGCATCTTTGCAGCGATTTCCTTGAAGCCTTCTTCTTCGGCTGTCTTGGCGAAATCTGCATACATGTCAGCCCACTCGAAGTTTTCGCCTTCCCATGCATCCTTCAGGTTCTGCTCAGTACCGGGGACTTCACCGTCGTGCAGATACTTGAACCACTGCTTTGCGTGTGCTTCTTCGTTTCCGGATGTCTGGTTGAAGATGTTGCGGATTACGATATAGCCGTCCTTCTGGGCCTGCTTCGCATACCACTGATATTTTGTAAATGCCTGGCATTCACCGGCGAACGCTGTCATCAGGTTCTGTTCAGTTTTTGATCCTTTTAATTCCATTGGATGATTACCTCCGTCTGCACCCATTGTAGTCTTTTTCAGCCTAAAATTTCAACTGGGTCAATCAATCTGCACTGGCCCAGGAAGGGGCTTCGTTTCCCCGCCGCACCAGGATGGCTTTCTGGAACTCCGTCTGATTCAGGAATTCCAGAATACGCAGAATTTCGTGTTCCGTGCACCCGGTAATCAGTTTCACTTCGCAGTCTTTTTTCAGAATATCCGCAGATACCGCAATGGCCTGCACCTTCGTGCCGCCCTTTGAACCCTTGAAGACGTCGATGGGTGCCTGGTCAGAACCAGTTGTGTCCGTCAGAAACCCGTAGTCCACCGGATATACCAGGTTCCGGTACTTGAAGTGATGGCTTCCCTTCGGACGGTCGATGGTGCAGCTGCTTGACAGCAGAAGAGTATCCAGTTTCTGCCAGAAGAATATGTTGTTTTCCAGTTGACCTTCCATGATGACCCTCCAAACAATGCCTTTCCATTATATAGCCTGCTATCAGGGATTGAAACATTTTTCATGAAAATCCCTTTTGTTTCAAAGACATTCCGCAAACCAGTGAAACCTAGTGGCCACGGGGTACAAAGTCATGCAGTGTGACTTCACGCACCCGGTCTGCATAGAGCAGCTGCACAAAAATCACCGCCAGGGGAACCAGCGCCATCCAGATCGTTCGCCCCGAAAAATACCGACAGAGAAAGGAAGCGAGAATGCCTCCCAGGACAAACACGACAAGCATCGCAGAATGCATGGTCATTCGCCGATGGACCAGGACAGTGCCAGGATGGCGGTAATATTTCACCAGGGAGATTCCCAGCTGGCGCAGGTGATTGGTGCAGAACGTGGTGGCCATGGGGATGCCCCTGGCCTGGCGGAATGTGTTGTACTGCATGGAACAGATGAGATTGACCGCCACCTGTGAAATCTGGAAGGGGGCAGAATCCGGAATGAAGCCCAAAAGCAGCACTACGAGCATTTCTATTCCTATTAACAGCGTATCCCACCGAAGCATGTAACGGCGACGGATTGGCCCGGGAAGCAGTTCACTAAGCATGGATCCCAGCAGATAGGCACTCATGGGAATCAGATAGTAGAGGGCACCGAGCCATTCGCCCTGTCCGAGTTTCATGGAGAAGAGGACAAAGTTGGCAGTCTGCGCGTTACAGAAGACACCGCCACGGCAGGAGTAGGTATAGGCGCCATAAAATCCTCCCACAAACATGAGCAGGAGGAAAATGTGGCGTTTCTCGCATTCCAGGTAGATTTCACGATTGGTTTCTGAAGCATTCATGGGTTCAGTATAGTCCTGCAGGAAGGTGCAGAAATGAGAAAAACGATTTCAGGATTGAAAAGGGAGAGGAACGGGTCCTCTCCGGGAATGCCTATATCTATTGCATTCTGCGCAATTGGAAGAAGACTGTTAGGATGACTCTACGCCTTTCCAGTCCCCTTCATGAAGCGCGACTATTGTTTTTTTGCCTTTTCCAGCTGCTCTTCGAGTATTTTGATGTATTGGTCCTTTGCGGCGAGCTGTCGTTTCTGGTCCGCAAGCTGCCGCTTCTGATCCGCGAGCTGAGTCTGGTATTCCTTTACCTGCCGGCGTTCTTTCTTTCCCAGTGTATAGAAATGGGTGTCATAGTAATCCTGCGTTGCGGTTTCAATCATTCTTGTCATTTTCACACCTTCTGTCTCCATGAATCTGATTGCTTTCTTTCTGTCGGAATCAAACAGCCGGCCAAGCGCCAGAACTGTTTTATCCCTTGAATTTTCCCATTGTTCGTTGAGAAATACAATTCGGCTATCCACCATCACCTCAAAAGCTTCCATGACATGACGGATATATGTATCCTTTTCTCCTGTGTATTCCAAATGGAAATTCTCCTGTGTATTCCAAATGGAAACTTTTCTTCAAGACACCCAGACTGGAAGAAAACGGCAGGATCCACAGTGACTTAACGAGCTTCTGTCCCCTGTAGTTCTTATCCATGCCAAATCCAAGGCAGGATTGATTTGACGCTTCCAAAGAAAAAGGAGAGGAACGGGTCCTCTCCGATAGTATGGATGGCGATGATGAGAAAGGTGTATGCACCTTCTTAAGAAATGGAACATCACTTTCCAAAGCGATTTAGGATTTCCGCCCATTTCCGGGTTATGGGTTTGACTGCAGGTCCCCGAAAAATATACGGCATAGTTCGGAATCTTCAACCCGTTGTTTTGTCGTACAGTCATGGCGCCGTGAAAGTCTGATTTTTCTGAAACGGATAATTATATTTCCATCATCTAATGCAAGCAAGTACTGGTTCATAGCGGATATTACTGGGTTCCCAAAAAAATAACTTATATTTGTAATAATTTATTATTTTTATTCAACTACAAAAATATTATGTCTTTCACACTATCCACTTTCAATCAATTATTATTTTTTTTGGTCGGTAACGGTGGATTTCCACATTTACAAGCTAGTCGTTTTCGTTTGATCCCAATCGTTCTACGATGTGGCATCCTAATAATTCGACCATTACTTTTAATCAAGAAATTATATTCGGGATGATCAACAATCTTTATCAGTAACTCGTCTGCTTCATTGTCTTCGAGAATTTTCTTTGCTAATCTTGTCAGGAATACTTTATTATAATTAGGTAATCCTAGTCTTCCCTTTCTAACTCCATGCCCAGGTTGTTGCCTCAATGATTGCTTTCGAACCTTTGATAGCCGGCTATAAGCTCGTAATAAATCAACGTAGTATTCAGATGTCGTTTCGATTATCTTAAATCTTGATTTTTCATTTTTATCATGCAAAACACTCACAACCTCTCTACATATTCTCACCTTTATTTTTTCCGGGATATTTTATTAGGCGCATCTTTTTGAATAACAAAGTAATCGGTTTCTTTGGGATCCACTATCATATAATTAAAAGTTGTAGAGTTATACGGGTTTTTAAGCTCATTTTCTATCTTTTTATATTTGACCCAATTCCCTTTTTTGATCGGTTTACACCCCTTTACAATAATGGAGACTTGAGCACAAGGCGTCTTATCATCATAAGGACCCAACCAACCATAAAACAATAAATCTGGCTTTCTTTTTAATACAAAATAAACATTAGTCGCTTTACGTTTATCTATAATAGTTTGGATTATTCCACTAGATGAATAGCCAAAAAAAGATCTTTGTAATCTTGATATCAATTCAGTTTTTTCAAATAGAGTTCCAAGTATAAAACCCGCAAGCCCCGCAAATAGTATATAGAAAGATATTTTCCACATAATCCCCGTAGGGCTAGAGTCACGTATCCCTTCAAATAAACAGATATTCGAAATAATCCAATTACAGATAATTTGAGTTAATACGCTAAATGTAAGAACGTCAATCGTATTGAGCTTTTGGTTTTCTGCTCCATTCCGTATTGATATAAGTTTAAGAAAAAGAGCACCAGGAAGATAAAACGAAAGTACCGATACGGCTATTTTAAATAAATTTTCAAACGAGAATAATTTAAGTGTCATATCGTAATCTAATGATGGTTTTGACAGGTGAATGATTTTAACCAAATCCCTTCCTTAAATTCAAAAATGGGAGAGTATACTCCCATTTATATATTTAATTAGTTTCTGGCTTTCGACCGTTTATCGGCTCCAAGCAGGATGAACAGAGCTGCACCGCCAATCAGAATCCAGAGTCCAGGCTGGGCATAGACAGATGTCTTTGTCTTCTGAGCCTTTTTCGGATCCCGGGCTGTAGTTGGCTGTACCGGGGATTTAGGCGCCTTATATTCAATAAGGAACGCTGTATCCATCTTGCCCTTGTCGCTCGAGGCGTCCGACTGTGAGCGATAGGCAGTGACCACACTGCTTAAACCACCCTTGTCATCATGGACCACCGTAACGCGGACAATCAGCTTTTCATCCAGTCCGGAGTTGTTCTCTCCCTTGTTCAGACCGGCTGACAGCTGGTAATAGTAGTTTCCAGGCGCAGAGAAGGAAACAGGTCCAAGACTTGCCTTTCCTGCTCCGTCAATGGAAACTTCAGCTGTTGCGGGTGCCGGAGCACCATCAAGAGGTTCCAGCTTGAAACTGGTCGTAAGGTTGACAGTATCGGCCGGTTTGTCCGAATCTTTCGTAAATTCCGTTGTGACTGGAATTTGTACGTCAACTGTAGGTTCCTGTGCCATTACAGCAGAAGGAGCGAATGCCAGAAGAGAAAGTGCACCGGCAAAGCCGATTCGCATCAGTTTTTTGAGAATGCCTTTCATCAGCTGTCTTTCACCTCCCGTTTGTTTTCAAGTTTGCCAAAGACGATCACTCGCCCATTGGTTTCTGTGTCATAACATGTGGACAATGCGATCACCTGAGAATCAGAAGGAACCGACCGATAGTGTAGTGCCTTCTGTTCCAAGTAGGAAATCACACCTGAAGCCGAACCTATATAAGAGGAAGCATTGTAGACCACCGGATCTCCCGCATCTGTCTTCAGGACAGCAAACAGGGAAATATCCCACGTGTTTTTGTCATTGTACAGTGTTCCCGTCTTGTGAGACTCGAAATACTTTTTGTCCAGGAACTTCGTTACATCCCCGTACATACCGCCATTTTCCATATGGTGACCATACGTCAAATTGTAGGCATCCGAGAAGTCACGATTGTTCAGACACGAAAGGAAGACAGATCCGGACAGGGCAAACTCTCCCAGAGCATCCTTGTTCACATACTCCATATCATCCTTGCCCTGCGTGACAGGCTGATCGATATGGGTATCGTCAACAGTTATCCACCCGATCACATCCGGATTGATCTTCATCAGTTCAGCCAGAGAATACACATGACCTTCCGACGGCTTGAACTTCATCATCTCGGAACCGTACCCTGCCTGATTGATCAGCCAGTTATCGTACAGCGAATAGCCACCATACAGCATCATGCAAAGCACGAGCAGCATGGCAACAAACGTAACGAACCGGTCACCAAGACGGGCAATCCTAGCCGCATTAGACATCAGTAATTCTCCACACTGTCAAACGGCAGGATTAGTCTTCTCTCTTGCGACGGAAGAACAGACCAGCGAAGATGCCACCCAGGGCTACCAGTCCGGCATACGGAGCAGCAGTCATCAGGATACCTGTGGGAATTTCTCCAGTTTTATCGTTGGTGACAGTTACAGTTTTGTTATCATTGCCCATAGCTGCAGAAGCGATAGTTGCTGTTGTGGTTCCATTTGTTTCTGTTTTTGTCACATCTCCACCAGTAGAAGTGACATTATAGCCTTTCGTTGATGCAAAAGTTTCCTGGATTGCAGCAGCATCAGCAGCAGAGAGACCAGAAATTGTCATTGTCTGGTTGTCTCCGAGGGTTGCGGTTACTGTAGCTGTCCCATTATTTGCATAGGCAGCTGTAGCTCCCTCAGAAACTACATATTTTTCACCAGCGGTAGAAGGTGTAACAGTAACTGTAAACGGGAAGGTATCATTTTTGTTTGCCTGGTTACCAGTGATGACTTTCTTGACTGTCAAAGTTTTCGTTGTATAAGTCTGTGCGAAAGAGATGTTTTCATCGCTCAGTTTTGTACCATTACCATTGTCTACAGTCAGGTACAGGCCATCATTGGTTTTAAAAACATGAGCATAGTAGCTTGTATCAACTTTTGGGAGACCATCAATATCAGACGACTTCTGGCTGATTGTATAGCAATACTGTCCAACAGGCAGATTTTTAAACAAGAATTTATTAATAGTAATAGCTGCAGTCTTTGTAGTTGTCTGTGTATCTGTATCTGCGGGAGTAAAAGTAACATCAGCTACGCTAAGTCCACCCCTAGGACCTGCAGCAATCGTATCTGCCCCATAAAGAGGAGTTTCGCTAGCACCGGGTGTACGGGAATCAGCGTTAAAAGAAATGGTACCAACAGGATCTTTGACGTTCTCTGTCTTCGTCACTATAACCGTAACATTAGCAGTGTCAGTTGCCGCAAATACAGGAGCAACACCCATTGCACTCAGAGCCATAAATCCGGCAGCTGCAGCTGCGGTCAGTTTTCCATAATGTTTCATAATAGAATATTTCCTTTCTTTATTCTGTTTTTCTATATACTTACAGTCCTGATCTTCTCAGTACTGTCAGTACCTTGCCGATAATCTGGTTTCGCTGGACAGGTCCAAACTGTCTGCTGTCTTTGGCGCCTTCTCTGTAGTCGCTGAGGATGAAGTATTCATCCTGTCCCAGGGTGAGCGGATAAGTTACATCCGAGTCATAAGCCGGGGTGGAGAAGTAGATATCTCCTTCAGAAACAACAGATCCGTTGACCATGAGACGGTCGTCTTCTGTGATTTCCACGGTATCTCCCGGTCTTGCAACGATACGTCCCGTTCTGGTTCTGGCTCCCCCTTCGTAAACAACGACGTCGTTGTTCCAGAGTTCGGTGGGATACCTGTATACCAGCTGCAGGTCTCTAGCCCGCAATGTAGGCCGCATATCATCGTTGGGAACCGGAATAATCAGGAAAATCACATAGAACAGCAGGAATATGAACAGGACCAGTCCCACCAGACGGACGAGAAAGCTTTGAAGATCTCTTCGATCCAGCGCTTTCCGCCGCTTGCGTTTGATAGAACGTTCGGGGCTGACAGAAACGTCTTTCTTCTGCTTTTTCCTCATCCTCTTTTCAACCTGGCGATCATTGCATCGCGTTCGTCAATCAAGGCCTGATAGTATGCCGCCTGGTTTTCATACACAGACCGGTATACCTGCTGAAGAGCTTCCATCTGCCTGAGGACGTCGAGTTCATCCACACCCCCAAAAGTTTTTCGTCGAAATTTCATTCCGTCTATGAATGAGGCAATATCATCCATCGTCTTGTACGTGGACTTGCAGCCCGAAGACTTAGACGGCATTCATCCTCCGACGTAATGCAACAATCACTCCAAGAAGCAGCAGGCATGCTCCGGCAGAGAGGATCAGTCCATGCAGTGCATTATTCTGGTCATCCATTCCGGTGGGAACTTGTCCCTGCTTGTTGTTGGTAAAGTTAACAACGGTATTTTCATTCAAATTATGGCTATGTGTCTGCTTATCAGGATCATAAGTTCCAGCATTTCGATTGTTAGTTGCATTCGTGGTATGGTCAGTACCATTCGTCTGTTTAACTTTATAAATCAGATTGCTGGGAACTGACAGAAATTTTGTATTCTCCCCATGCTTCAAGTTGAATTTATGGACACCATCTTCGTACGATATTCCCTCAGCATTAATCTGATAAGTTGAAGGAGTTTTTCCATCAGCTTCAAACAGTTGCAACTCGTATGTAAATGGATCAGAATAATTACCCATGTTGCCGGTAACCGTGTTTGTGACCTGCAGAGTTACAGTCTTGGGCTTGTAAGAACCATAGTAAGTCTGATTACTGTTCAGTCTTTGGTCCCATGTAGCAGGTATTTTCAGATCTTCGTCTTTATACCAGCCATCAAACTTATACGTTACTCCATGTTCTACAATGGTTTGTCTCCATGTTGAGTTGGTCTCGTTAGGACGAGCGATAAGGCTTTCGTTGATTCCAGATTCGTATTGGGCACTGAAAGGTTCCTCACCAGACGTATTACCAACTAAGCCAAACATGGACTGACCCGGTTTCTTGACTTTGAAATCAACAGTAATTTTATTTACGTCAACAAAAACAATTTGACCATCTAAATGATACGCGGGGTTACCTGCCTCTAAGCCAGGACTGTTATGCTTATTAGAACCAATATTTGCACCGTCAGCATCTACCAGACGGAACCAGTCGATTGAATAGGTTCCTGCCTGCACTCCGGCTGGATCATAACGATACTTTTTGCCATTGTATGTAATATTCGGATAAGTACCGCCAGTGTGGTCTATGTAATCAACTTTGTCTGGATCATTTGGATCATAAATTCTCAGATCATATGCTTCATTTGACAAAATATCTGTATAAGGAGTTTTCTTTTCAGTTGCTTTAGGGGCTGTTGGTGCCTTGATTTTATATATTCCTGCACCCATCCATCTTAGGTTGGCATCTGTCTGATCATCGGGGTTCTTCCCTGGTATCAGCAAATAGGTATACAAGTCATATACAGCATTCTCATACTCAAAGTAGATGTCTATCACTGGAGATGATTCTTGATTAGTGATGCTTAAAACTGCCTCATCTCCGTTCTTAAGAACCAAAGAATATTTATAGCCCGCCAAAGAACCAGTTCGGTTGGCGCAAACAGTTGTGAAAGGTTTCTTTTCTCCACCCTCATATACATATGCACCTTTATAACTCATCCCATTGACAGATGGAGCTTTTGAAGAAATTTGAACGACAGAGCTGCCAGTAATATCTGCAGTTTTTTGTGAAGATGAAATTTCATTTCCGTTTTCATCCACAAGATGGGCTGTCAGAGTCGCAAAGGTAGACGAATTGAAATTACCACCCTTCCACGTAATCGTGAACGTCGAGAAATTCTCCACCGGAAAATCAGCTTTGACTTCCTGCCCGACTTCCACAACAGAATTGTCTGCAGCCTTTGCTACCGGCTTGGCAGTAACTACTGCACCCTGCTCTTCGTGGTGCTGCACTTCCAGAGTCTCAATGGCTTCGGCTGCATTTTCCTGCGGCAGTTCTTTTTTATCTACCTGCAGTTCTACTCGGACATCTCCTTTGTCTGCAGCCGGTTCCACTTCCTGGCCATCCACTTCGAAGTGAATGTCCATGGCAACAAAACCTGAATACTCATAATTCTGGCTGTCGAGGGTTTCCGCAGCCTTTTTATATTCCGCAGATTCGGGATCCAGCTTTGCAACTTTCAGGATAGCCCCTTCCGGAAATGCACCTTTGGCAGCAACGGCTTTTACCTTGACACCATCGGCCTCTCCGAAGTAATCCTGTTCTCCCTCTTCCTCCGGTTTTGCCACTTCGCCTTCTTCAGTCGTCTCCGTCACATCCACCGTCGGAATCGTGGGTTCTTCCCCCTGTCCGTCTCCTGCAGGAGCTGTCAGTTCTGATCCACCTTCTCCTGTCTGGTCGGGTGTTTCACCTTCAGTCGGCGTCACACCGGGATCTTCTTCAGCCACGGGTTCCGGATCCGACTTCACAAGTTCTTCTGCGGACGTTCCTGTTTCCTCCACCGGCACCTCTGCAGGCACCTCATCCGTGGCGGTGACAGGAATCAGCTGACCAAGAACCATGCTCAAAGCCAGAAACAGGCTGAAGCACAGGGTAATATGTTTCTTCCTAATCAAATTCCCCCTCCTTTTCTTTCCAATTCTTGTGTTCTCTGGACAGGACCCGTTCCGGAACAACGGTTCCTGTCCGCGGCAGGTCTTCATTGCGGCTGGAACAGTGCCTGCACCTCTTCCGCCCCGACTGCATTTTCCACTAGGGAGAAAGACAGCCGGCTGTGTGTTTCTTCATGCGTTTCCCCTTTCGAAATGATCTCTTTTTATGGTTCAGTCCAGATCCGGCAGTGTCCGGCACCATCGGATAAAGGTGGTGTGGGACACATTCAGCTGCTCGGCTGCTGCCCTGCTGCTGATCCGGCCTGCTTTGTAAGACTCACTCAATACATCGAACTCGGCAGGAATCTCCTTGGGCTTGGGCCCCGCCTGCTTCAGATTGCGGCGGAGCGAATTTCTCCTTCCGCTTTTTTTCAGCTGCTCGAGTGTTTCGTGCATGTACAGGATCATCCGGTCCATGAGTTCCGGGTCATCTCCCTGCAAATCCTCGCAGTCCAGGATCACCACCCGGCTTCCCGTTTCCCGTATCCGCTCCCACCGCTCCTTGATGTGATGGAAGGTGTATCCCAGACACAGCAGGCTGGGAATGGTGACCAGGTCGCCCTGTTCCAGTACATGAGTCAGTTCTTCAAAGGCAGGCATCCGGACATCCCCGACCTGATCAATGAAGATCTTCCCGTCGCAGAAGGGCTCAAACGGCTCGTTGGGCCGCATGCATGTATATCCATAGTTCATCAACGGTACTCTCCTCTCTGTCATGACCAGTAAATGTGTTGCCTTTGGTTAAGGAACTGTCTGATACTTCGGATAATAGCATTACATTTACTTTGGTAAAACCCCGGAACGATACAGATGTCATGTTTTTGTTCGTTCTATGTCATATTTGGCACATTGTTTAAGGAACTTTCGTTTCATCTTGTAACAAAATGATTTAGTTTCGTTCCAGGAGCCGATTCCCGCAATATCCAACGCATTTCCGCAATCTCCCGCTGCCCGGTTCCATCCATTCAGATAAAGGAACAACATTTGCCTTTTACTATCACCGCCTTGTTACGAACTTCGTGCAATATTTTTAGAATTGTCATAGAGGAACCCCATGCGAGAGAAAAGAAAGAAACTTCATGGCTGAGTCAGCCACCTGCCATGGATGAAAACAGAAATAACAT